>PPYE01681228.1_pt1 | contig 16444 bp, 15 predicted proteins | sample 1559881 | NCBI WGS metagenome assembly PPYE01 (sample SAMN08240022, study PRJNA423297) | Human gut metagenome, whole genome shotgun sequencing project. | reverse complement strand
TTTATTCAACTAAATATATAACTTTGCGCTCATGAAAAAGAAACAGATAGATAAGATAAGAGACTTCAACAGGTTCTATACTGATTTCATAGGGCTGTTGGATAAGTATGTGCTCGACAGCAATTACACTTTGCCCGAAGCGCGAGTAATGTTCGAGATATACCGCCACAAAGAAATCACTGCCAAGAAGATTACGGAACTGCTGGGCATGGACAAAGGTTATTTGAGCCACATGATTTTGAGCTTTGAGAAGAAAGGGCTGATTCAGAAGTCGGCTGATAAGACAGATGGCAGAATCCAGATCCTGTCTTTCACCGAAGAAGGGGAAAGGGAGTTCCTCACGCTTAACCAAGCGAGCGAAAACCAACTCAAGGGACTTCTGTCCGATTTCACGGAAGCGGAAATAACAGAACTGGTCGGACACATGGACAAAATTAAACGCATACTTTCAAAAACAAGTAAGATGAATGACATGGACAAAAAGATTACCATTAGAAGCGAAATGAACCCCGGAGATTTAGGCTATATCATGTACCGGCAATCAAAGCTATACAGCGGAGAATACAATTATGGCGTATCGTTCGACACATACGTCGGTGCAAGCATCGGGGAGTTTTGCCAACAATACAACCCGCAGTTGGACAAATTGTGGATATGCGAGGCTGACACACAAATTGTAGGCAGCATATTGCTGATGCACCGGGAAAACAACGAAGCCCAACTCCGCTATTTCTATATCGAGTCTGACTACAGAGGGCTTGGCTTGGGAAACAAATTGATGCAGGAGGCTATAGATTTCGCCAAAGCGTGTCATTATAAGACTGTTTACCTCTGGACTGAAGACGAGTTGGACGCAGCCCTGCACCTCTATGGAAAGTTCGGCTTTCAGTTCACCGAGAAAAAAACGTCCACACACTTTGGCAAACCCGTTGTTGAATTGCGGCTGGATTTGGTATTGGACAGTAATAAAGCATAGATACTTGTAATTCAACGAGTTTATTAATAGCCAAAGGAAATTCGTTACTACTTGAGACAAAAAACGGATTTCTCTGGCTATTTGTGTTTACAACATTTATGAATTACCGTCTTAATTAAAAGTTTTCAGACTTTCTTTATTGTCCTTATTCATGTCATATTGCAGCTGATACAGAATCATAGCTTTTTCTTTTCTAAGAACAACATTGTCATAGGCAATAAAGACCGCCGTAGCAACGGTAATAACCCAAATGCAGAACAGGCAGATTTTGACATATAAGCGGACATGGCGCGAAAGGTAAACCCGTTTAAGCCCATATAAAGGCAGGCTGAAAGCATAATACTTGAGCCTGTTCTTGAAACCGGACGGCATGGCCGGACGATTGTGTTCGTTGCCCGACTTGATATTGTGTGCCTGTTGGACGCTTTTCATCATGCCGTACAATATCTTTTGATTGCCGCTAATCTTTTGCAGGTTCTCGTCAATGTGCTTAAAACAGGCATCCGCACCCTGATAGATTTGGTAAAAGCCCTTTGCCTTTCCGCAGATGTCATCATATTGGCTGAGTATTTCCTGCAAAATCTCGTTTATGGTCATCTTGCCCTTGTCGGCTTCCTCGAACTTCCTCTGCCGTGCTTCCAGCAAGTCCTGCACGGCCTTTACAACTGCCGTGGAAAGGGTCTTTTGAAACCGCTCGTCCGGTTGGCGTTCTGCCGTGGCATTACCTTTCTCCGCAAGCGAATTTACAGCCGCTATAAGCTCCGCCAACTGTTCATGAACTTCCTCGATAGGGTCGGGCTTTTCGTCTTTCAAGGGTGTGGGTTTCCTGTTCGTCATGGCTACCTCCTCCGTGAATATGGTTTGTTGTTGTTCTTCTTCTTTTCCTTGTCGTCGTCCCTCCAGCCACGGTCGTTGCCTCCTCCGCCACCTCCGGCTGACTGGACGGCATGGGGTTGCATAATGATTTCCACAGCCGCCTCACCGATGTTGCCGCCGATGCTGGAATTATCCGTACCGTCAGGCAATGTGTTTTCAGCCTGTGCGGTGGCTTCCGCTCCGTTGCCGCCAATACCGACAAGAGGGGAAGAAACGGACTGGCTGTCAAAAGGAGCGGCGGTTTGCCCGTGCATGTGCATGGATGCGTCTGCGGCATCGGTCTGGCCGACTGCCGCCATAGCCTGATTGATGCGGTTGTAGGTCAGGCTCCGGTCTATTTGACCGCCTGAAAAGGTCATCTTTCCGTAGGTGAAAATGATTCCTGTCCTGCCGCTTCCTCCAGCCCTTTGGACAACCGCCATGCGGATGCCTTTCGCTTCGAGAGCCGCACGTAGGCTTTGCCAGTCATGGCAGTTTTTCATTGCTTTCCGGATGGCATCGTACAAGCGGTATTTCACGGCATCCTTGCCGCGCAGACGCTCGCGCCGGACATTTTTCTTGCCTTTGCCGAATGTAAGCCCATATTCCCTTGTCAATGCCTTTGTCACGGCGATTGACTTCCTGAAATTGGAATCCCCCGTGATGGCCGTGCCGTCATTGCGGACACGGTTATAGACGATATGCACATGGCCGTGCGGCTGGTCTTTGTGCCGGAACACGACATACTGCGTGTCGGTTATCCCCATTCTTTTCATGTACTCTTTGGCCACTTCCGCCATGAAGCCGTCCGTGAGCTTCGGCGTGTCCTGCGGTGCAAAGCTCAATGATATGTGCCCGACAAAGTTCTTCAGACCCGAACGCATCCTTGCCTGTGTCTGGAAGCTCGCCGTGATGCTCTCGTTGGACGATGTGCATACCCCCGCCGATGCCACGATTGTTGTTCCTTTCTTGGCAATGTCGTTGGCGTAATTTACCAGTCCGGCGAATTGCGCCCCGCTGTTTATCTGTGCTATCATAAGTTGGAGTTTCTATAGTTCACGACTGACCCTCACCAGTACCTTAGCGATTTTTTCCGACAGTTCCCTTGTCCTTTCCTCCACGGCGGCATACCCGGAAAGGTGCGCTTCGTGTGCCAGTTGGTTCAGGTTGTTCGCCATCGAAGCCATCGCCCTGACGCATGATGCAAGTTCTTTGGAAAGCGGCTCCCGGACATAGCCGTTCACCGCCAGTTCATAGACGATGGACGAAAGGGGCTTGCCCGTCCGCTTGCGTCTTTTGAGCAGCTTGGCATAGTTCTCCTCGTCAAAATAGACCTTGACGGCATGGGTGCGCTGCTGCCCGTCCGGCAGCTTCGGACGGCCTCCTTTCGGCTTGCTGTATTCCTGCGTTTGGGGATTGCTTTCCATCTGTCGTTGGTTTTCTCGGGTGGCGTTCCCGACATTCGGTCGGCGGTTTTGTGGCACACAAAACCTATACTTGCTCCCCAAACGCCATACAGTACCGGGATAAGTCAGGGCTTCCCTGCCAATATCCCCGGATAAGTAGCGGCATCATTCCTGCCATGTGGCAGGGGGTACAAATATGAGGGTGTGCTGTCCGTTCCCGTTGCATGGAATGCCTATAACTGCTTTTGTTCCTTGTTGCCTCCCCGGTCATTGAGAATCTTCTGTATGTCGGACAGGGCAAAGAGTTTCTGCCTGCCCATCTTCGCCGGAACAAGATACCCGGCTTTCGCCCATGACCATAACGTGGTGGAGCAGACATGGCATTTCTCCGCCGCCTCCTTGGTGGTCAGCCACACTTCCTCGGTCGGATGCTGTGCCAGTTCGTGCGCTTTCATTTCTTGTGCCTTTTCAATAAGACGGTCTGCAAACTTGACAAGGTCTTCGCCCGTCACCTCCAGTTTGATGCGCCCTCCGGCTTCTATCATGCTGTATAAGTCCATAGAGTAATTTTTTTATTTTGTTGTTGTACTAATTGATTAAGTTTACAAGTTCGATTTTCATTTCGTCATCTATCGTGCGGTATCTCGCAAAGGCATGGCTGCCCTCCACATGGCCGGACATCGAAGCCACAAGATTCGGGTCTTTCACCTGCTTGTAGAGGTTGCCGATGAACACGCGCCTTGCCATGTGGCTGCTTGCAATCTCGTTGATTGGCTTCATGATTTCCTCGTGCGTCTTCGGGTCGAGCACAGGCACGTTGCGTGTGATGCCTGCCAGTGTAAGCAGCTTGCGTATGGCCGTGTTGTATTTGGCGATGGCGTTGTGAGGAATGAGCGTCTTGGTCGTCCGTTGCCTGCTTTGCAACCGTTCCAGTATGGCCTGCGCCTTTTCGTTGAGCGGCACACGTATCGTGCGCGGGTTCTTCTCCCTTGTCTTGTGCGGAATGTACTCCACAGCACCGTTCACGATGTTGTCGGAAGTCAGGCGCACAAGGTCGCTGTACCTGCATCCGACAAGGCATTGGAACATGAACACATCCCGGTGGGAGGCAAGTGCCGGGTCATCCGACAAGTCCATGTCATAGACGGCGTTCCTTTCCTCCAAGGTCAGGTAGTACGGCGTTCCGTAAACCTTTGCCGGAATCTCGTAGCCGTCGAACGGGCGGTTGGATGTCACCCCCTGCTTGATAGCCCAGTTGAAAGCCGTGCTTATCCTGCCCATCAGTCCGCTAAGGTAGTTGCCGCCCCGCCTTTCTTTTGAAAGACCTTTGCCTTTGCCGTCATAGAGCTTCGGGTACAGCTTCACATACTGGTATTCATTGGAGATGTATTTCTCCAGACCGCGCAAGTCCTCGGCGGTCATCGTGCCGATGTTCATCACATAGTTCTTCCGCTTGCAGATTTGCCGTTGGTACACCTCGAAGCGTCCGACAAGGCCGATGATGAGCTTGTATATGCCTTGCTGTTTCCGTTCCGTCAGCCGTTCCGTCCTGTACCGTTCCAGCCAGTGGGCAAGGCTCATGTTCACGCATTCCCGGCCTTTCATCCTGTAGGCATTGGGATGGTGGTAGGAGAACAGGAGTTGCTTCAACCAATGGCTGTCCGCACCTATAAAGTATTCTTTTGATATGAGGGAAAGGATTTCCTGCACGGAACGGTCAAAGGTGTTCCGTGCCGTTTCGCTAATCAGGGAGACACGCGGCTTGTAGCCCTGCCTCTTGGAATCCCAATAGCCGGGGTTGATGTCCAGTTCGCTTGCGGCCTTGATGTCGCATCCCGCGTCACGGACACGGAAATAGACCCTTGCCTTGGCGTTGCTGCCCCTTATGGCAGTCTTTCGTATGAATGCGCTTGCTCTCATGTCGTAGGTCGTTTTTAATGTTCAGCGGTGAAAGCCGCAGTCTCTTTCCGGCATGTAATATTCCTTGTCGTATGCGATACGGTCTAAGACGGACTGGAGCCTGTCAAGCTCCGCATGGGCGAGTGCCGGGATGCAGTTCAGCGTAATTTTCATAGAAGCGATGCGCCTGTGCTCGCAGTTCCGTTCGCTCATGCTCCCGTCACCGTCCGCATGGACGGATTTCAGGTAGGCGTTCACCGCTTCCGTCTGTTTCCTGCTCGGGTATGCAGCCGGATATTTTTCCGTAACATAGTCTATCATGCCGTCCACAGCTTCGGCCATAAGAGGGTCACGCTGCCGGATGGATTCTACAAGCTGTTCTTTCCGCATGGTCAGTTTATCTTGTCAATGATTTCTTTCTTCATGTCCTCGTCTATCGTCCTGTACCGGGCGAAAGCCTTGCTGCCGGGGCTGTGGCCTGTCAGCGAAGCCACAAGTTCCTGGTCTTTCACTTTCTTGTAGAGGTTGCCGATGAACGTGCGCCTTGCCAGATGGCTTGTGGCAAGCTCGTACAACGGGTGCTGTTCTGTTTCATGGGTATGCCTGTTCAGCACAGTCACCGTGCGGTTGATGCCCAGCAGTTGCAGCAGCAGCCTGATGTCCGAGTTGTACGACTGGCGGCAATGCTTCGGGAAAAGCCTGTTGCCGTCCGCCTTTTGCCTTGCGAGTATCGCCTTTGCCTTTTCGTTGAGCGGCACGCGAACTACACTGCCTTTGCCATTGCGCAGGCTTTTCTGCGGATAGTATTCCAAGAAGCCGTCCACAATGTTGTCTTTCGTAAGCCGTTGCAAATCGCCGTACCGACACCCCACAAGGCATTGGAACATGAACTTGTCCCGATGGTCTATAAGCTGTTTCGGCCAGCCCGTGAGGTCGGCGTTATAAACGGCATCCCGTTCTTCAAGGGTCAGATAGTAGGGAGAGCCATATACCAGTACCCCGTGGTCGAAACTCCTGTAACTTTCGTTGGTCATGTAGCCGTGCTTTACGCACCAATTCAGCACGAAAGTGAAGCGTGCCATGAGTGCGGTAAGGGTGTTCGGCGAAATCTCGTTCATGCAGCACGCCCGCACCTTGAACGGTTCGTAGAAGTCGGGGAACTCCCGGAAATACAAATGCTCGTTGGCTGCAAATTCCCGGAAGTCCGACAACACAGCCGGGTCTAAATCATCAAGGAACATTTCGTAGCTCTCCATTTCGTTCATCTGTCTTTGCCATTCGATGTAGCGTTTGATTTTGCGCTCGATGCACCGGGTTTCCGATATGTGGCGACTGCTGAAATCGTTTTCCGCAAGGTAGCGGCGAAAGCCCTCAAGGACGGACATCCGTTCCACAACAGTAGGGGTAGTATCTTGTATTGGCGTGGCCTCTTGGCTTTCGGGGATGGCAAAGAAACGGGCGATGGCCTCTTTCAAGGCATCGGCATCCGCTCCCTCCTGTATGTTTTCCTCCACGAACGCAAGCAGCCTGCCCACTTTCTTGTTGAACGATACCCTTTCGTCTTTCCCGATGGTGGTAACGGGGGTGTTGGTTTTGTAACATTGCTTCCTGCAATCCCAGAATTGGGTGATAACGGTCAAGGGGGTTACAGCCCTCAAATCGGACTTCCCTTGCCGGATGCGGATGCACAGGGTCGTATCATCCGTCCCTTTCTTCGTTTTCCTTAGATAAATGCTTGCTTTCATATAGTCGTTTTTTAGTGCTTGGGCACATTTGTTTCTCGCAAATTTAGGAAATGTGCCCAAAATTGTTCCCAAAAAAGTTGCGGAAAGTGCATTTCCGTTAGGATAAATTATAAATCTCGTTTTGCTCATATATCATTGAAAAACAGTTGATTTTATTGTGAAATGTCTTTGATTTTGTTCTCCAGCATTCAGCCTTATACAGCACTTTGGGCACATACAGCATTTGAGTTATCTCAGATTCGTGAAGGGGAATGGGTAAATGTGGATGGAGAATGGATATGGATAGAAGATCATGTTATTGATGACATAGGCTATCCGATTAAGAGCCAAAATTATTTAGGTGATTTTTGATTTACCGGTAATTTATAAATAGAAACAGAACCTATCTGTATAACATAGGAGCGAATTCCGAAAAGCTTATGAGTAGGACGAAAATCTAATTTGAAGAGACATGGAAACAAAACACATGACTGTAGAGCTTTTTGAAGCAATCGACAATGAGTCTTTAGAATTGCTTAAAGGCGGGAAGGCCAGAATTCTGAAAACAGAGTTTGAGGTCGCGAAGGATGGTGATGGGTCTGTCATCGGCAACTGTTGTAATGGGAAAAAAGATGACGAAAAGGAGTCGTAATTTGTAATCCATTTTATGGCGTATGTGGAAATAATACATGTAAATATTAATTAAATTCCATGGGTTGAGGAACGTGCTTTGAATCCATGGAATTTTATATAGAATAAATTATGAAAGATGAATTGACTATAAATCAAAATTATGTACTAAGAAAAGGGCTTGATGATCAGTATTCATTATATAATAAGTCTATTCAAAAACGTTATGAACTCTCATACAAGCTATTCTTTATTCTAAATTTATTTAGACATTCGTCCCTTTCTTTGGGATACGTGAAAGAAAAATTCGAGAATATGGGTATCAATATGGATGATTTTTTGGTTTTTCTGAGAAATCCGGAGTTCATAGACTTATTAGTTCCGACAAAGGAATCATTTTGTATACCTGATTTTTATAAAGATAAGAAGAATTTGTCACCATTGACAGAAATAAGTCCAGGACGAATAGATTTTGTTATTACTAAACATTGCAACTTAGCTTGCAAACATTGTTTTGAAGGAGCTTCTCCAAAATTTGGGATACGAGAATATGGTATAGATGTATTTTCCCGCATTTTCAGTGAATTTGATAGGATTAATTTGAAAACTTTGAAAATAACGGGAGGAGAACCTTTCACGGTACCTAATTTTGATCAGATTCTTCTTGAATTATCTAAAAGGCATTTTGAGACAATTGTTTTGACTAATGGTATGCTAATAAAGGATAGAGATATTGAAATCCTCCGGTTGGGTGATATCCATTTAGGGATTTCATTGGATGGATTGGATAGTGAGACTCATGATTTCACTAGGGGAAAGGGAGCTTTTGATGTAATTTCTCGGCAACTATTGAGATTGAGAGATGCAGGTGTTAAATTTGGAATAACTTGCTCTATTAATAAAAGAAACTTTTATCAAATACGGGATATGATTTCTTTTACATTAGATTTCTTGAGAGCAGAGGTCTTGTTCTTGAATTGTTTGCGTCCCGTAGGAAGAGCTGGTGATAATAAAAATTTGTTTTTGAGTGAGGACGAGAGTCAAGAAGTATATAGAGTGTATAATGAAGCCCATAAGAAATATGGTCGTAGACTTGAATTGTCCGACGACCTTTCTTTGGTAGAAAAAGAAAAGAGTGATATTATCGCTTGTTCAGCGGGGAATAGTATTTTGGCTATGGATGAAAATCTTGATATATATCCATGTTTTTATGCTTTTGATCATGAGGAATATGTCATTGGAAATTTGTTACATGAAAGTATAGATGATATTTGGAGATCTTCTAAATTGGATAGATTCAGAGGAATAACTCGACTGGATGATTTGGATGATTGTCCAAAATGTCAGTTTAAAAAACAATGTGCATTGAAAAATTGTAGACTTAAGCCCGTCTTTGAGGGCAAGAAATTTACTTCCTCTGTCTCTTATTGCAAGCGAAACGCTTTAGAGATTTAATAATAATGATTAGATAATACAATATGAAAATGGGTGGGAAAGAAAAAAGATGGTTTTTGCTATTTTTTGCAGGTTGGTGGATGACTGTGTTCACTTTAGGGGCTCAGGCAATCTCAGGTACTTTGAAAGATAACAATAATGCCCCATTAAGTTATGCGAATGTGGTTGTTATGACTACAGATTCTTTTTTTGTGGATGGAGGGGTAAGTGATAAGGATGGAGGTTTTCTTATACCGGTTCCGTCTGATGATAATTATTTACTTAAGATATCATCTGTTGGTTTCCAAACTGTTTTTAGAAATTGTACGATTGGTTCCCTAGGCGTTATCGTGATCCCAGAGCAATCATTGGTGTTGGGAGAAGCGGTGGTTATAGCTCATCGTCCTGTATATGAATTGAAAAATGGGAAGTTAATTACAAATGTACAAAATTCCTTGCTGAGTAAAATAGGAACAGCTAGTGATGTGTTGAATCATATACCCGGTGTACAAGGTAAAGATGGTGCCTATTCCGTGTTTGGAAAAGGTACACCTTCTATTTATTTGAATGGACGCTTGGTTCGTGATTTGTCAGAACTGGAAAGGCTTGGATCGGAGAATATTGCTAGGGTTGAAGTGTTGAATAATCCAGGAGTCCAATATGATGCAAGTGTTAAAGCGGTTATACGAATTCGGACGGCTCGTCCGGTTGGTGAAGGGTTGGGGCTGGATGTACGTTCCCGTGTGGAACAGTCGCATAAGTCCGGACTCATGGAGCAATTTAATCTCAAATATAGCAAAAATGGATTAGACCTATTTGGGGGATTCGCTTATACATTGCGGAATTTTTATCAAGAAAGTACGTTAGAGCAGATTACATGCTTAGATACGTTGTGGCGACAAAATTATACGTTTGATACGGATTATAAGCGGCATATTTATGACGGGAATATTGGGATTAACAATCAGTTTAATGAAAGGCATTCGGCAGGAGTCCGCTATTCAATCAATGCTATGCCTAAAAACTCGAAAGTGTCTTTTGTGAGGAGTCAGGTATATGCGAATGAGAGTCAGTACGACTACTGGGAGAATAACAGTCGGACAAATGAACGTAGAGGTCCTAAACAACAATTAAATGCTTATTATACAGGAATGATCGGGAAATTAAATATTGATTTTAACGCAGATTTATTATGGAATAAAGATTATGCAGAGGATTATGCAGAGGAGAGTAGCTTACATTTTGATGATCGCGCAATTTGTTCTTTTTCAGATAATTCAGTTCATTTATTTGCTGCTAAACTAATCTTATCCCATCCTTTATGGGGGGGGGATTTCTCATTTGGAGGTGAATTTGCAAGCATGAAAAAAAACGAGTATTATAAAAATGAGGAAGCTATATTACCAAGTACGGGTAATGTGGCAAAGGAGAAGACGGAAACGGCTTTCTTGGATTATACTCGTTCTTGGGGAAATCTGGATGTTTCTGCGGGAGTTCGATATGAGCATGTGAATTATTCTTTCCAAGATAAGTTTTCCGGAGATTCAGATCTTAGGCGGACTTATGATAACTTGTTTCCTTTTGTTTCTTTGTCTTATCCTATAGGACGAGTTCAAAGCCAGTTGAGCTATTCAGAGAAAATCCATCGTCCGGACTATGGGGATTTAAGTAATAATATTGTATATATAAATCGTTTTTCCTATAAAGGTGGAAATCCAAAGTTACAGCCGGAGATTATTCATAGTTTGAGATTGGATTTATCTTATCAGTGGGTTCAACTATCTTTGGATTATCAACGATTCAACGATGTAATATTGAATGTGGCAGATCCTTATGATAAGGATCCAAGAATAGTGTTCGTAACCTATCGTAACGAAGGACAGCTGGATTGTTTGAACGCATCCCTCTCTTTATCTCCTAAAATTGGTCTTTGGGAGCCAATGGCATATATAGGGCTTAGGAAACAATGGTTCGATACTCCTTGGATGGACGGTTTCAAAGCTATGAATAAGCCGATGTTGATGTTTAACTTCAATAATGCGTTTAGTTTGCCAAAAGGTTTTGTGGTGCGTGCTGATTTCTCTTATCAGACAAAAGGTGCATCACAAAATTATATATTAAATCAGACAGGGGAAATTGATTTAAGTTTACGGAAATCATTTTTGCAGGATCGTTTGAGCTTTAATCTCCAATGGTTTGATGTAGGGCATTTAAGCCGACAGAATATAGATTTGTATAGTGGTATCAATACTGCCTATCAAAGAGCTAAATTGGATAGTGAGTCTGTCAGGCTAACAGTTCGGTTTAAATTTAATATGGGACGAAATAAATACAAAGGTTCGGGAGCAGGACAAGACGTTATAAACAGATTGTAAATAAATATTCTTATGCGTAGTTTCCCTTTCTATCGACAACACGATGCGATGCAGTGTGGTATCGCATGCTTACGGATGATTTGTGCCTTTTTGGGGAAGAATTATTCGATAGATTCTCTCTCTAAGATATGCTTTGCCAGTAAGGACGGTGTATCCTTACTGGGCATTAGCGAGGCGGCAGGTGAATTAGGCTTGAAAACAACTTGCGGAAAAATGTCTATCGATCAGTTAGCGAAAGTTGAGTTACCTGTGATCTTACATTGGAACCAGAATCATTTTGTAGTTCTTTACAAGATCAAATCCAGAAAAGGGAGGAAAAGTGTTTACTACGTGGCGGACCCGGGAAATGGTCTGATGCAATATCAGGAGAAGGATTTTGTGGATCGTTGGATAACGGTCCGCTCGAAAGGAGAGGATAAGGGAGTTGCCATGATCATACAGCCTACGCCTGCTTTTTATCAACAAGAATCTACTCAGGCTGCGGGAAAACGTACTTTCGCTTTTTTGCTTGGTTATTTCAAGCAATTCAAATATTATTTCGGACAGATTATCTTAGGGTTGATTGTAGGCTGCGTTTTGCAGCTAATCTTTCCCTTCTTGACACAAGCGATTGTTGATGTGGGTATCACACATAAGGATTTGAGCTTTATCTGGCTAATCTTGCTTGGACAACTTACCCTTATTTTCAGCCAAACGATCTTGGATTTTATCCAGCGATGGATCTTGCTCCATATCAGCATGCGCATCAATATATCCCTTATCTCGGATTTCTTTATTAAGTTACTAAAGCTCCCGATGGGTTTTTTCGATACAAAGTTGATGGGAGACTTGATACAACGGATGGGTGATCATAAGCGGGTGGAGCAATTTCTCACAACTCAGTCATTGACGGTTTTGTTCTCGTTTTTGACATTTGTTGTTTTCGGGATCGTACTATTGATATATGATAAGATGATATTTCTGATTTTCGTGATGGGGAGCGTGTTGTACGGCGTATGGATCGCATTTTTCTTGCGTAAGCGTAAGGTGCTGGATTATGAACTATTTGAGAAACAGGCGGAGAATAATAATAAGACTTACCAGTTCATCACCACTATGCAGGAGATCAAGTTGCAGGATTGCGAGCAACGTCGCCGTTGGGAGTGGGAGGATGTACAGGCTGGATTATTTCATTTGCAAATGCGTAGCTTGAAGTTGAAACAGGCACAAGAGGCCGGTGGAGTATGTATTACCCAAGTGAAGAATATCTTGATAACGATTTTGGCAGCTACCTCGGTGTTGGAGGGACAGATGACCTTGGGTATGATGCTGGCGGTACAATATATTATTGGGCAGTTGAACAGGCCGGTTGAACAATTGATGAACTTCATTTATGCGTCTCAAGATGTGAAGATCAGCTTGGATCGTATCAATGAGATCCATGCGCAAATGAATGAGGAGGACCATTCCGACTCTTTGGCTACTTATCCGGATGATAACCGGGATTTGTCTTTTCGGAATGTCGATTTTAAGTATGATCCGCACAGTCTCCGAAAGACGATAGATGATGTGAGTTTTACGATTCCCGGAGGGAAGGTGACCGCTATTGTCGGTACCAGTGGCAGTGGTAAAACTACGTTGATTAAATTGTTATTAGGTTATTATCCGGTATCAGGAGGGAAGATCTGTATCGGGAATACCCCAATTAGTGAGTTGAATCTGAAATGGTGGCGGCGTCAATGCGGTGTCGTTATGCAGGATGGGGTTGTTTTTTCTGAATCGATCGCACGAAATATTGCCGTGGATGATGGAGAGATTGATGCGGGGCGGTTACTCCGGGCCGTAGATATATCGAATATAAAAAGTTTTATTATGAGACTGCCATTGAAATACAATACACAAATCGGTCCGGATGGTGTTGGGCTTAGTCAAGGACAGAAACAACGTATTTTGATAGCTAGGGCTGTTTATAAAAATCCGGAATATATTTTCTTGGATGAGGCCACTAATGCGTTGGATGCCGAGAACGAGCGGGTTATCGTGGGGAACTTGAATGATTTTTATAGAGGTAAGACCGTAGTTGTTGTCGCTCATCGGCTGAGTACCGTGAAAAATGCGGATCAGATCATTGTGATTGATAACGGGAAAATCGTTGAGGTTGGGAATCACAAATCATTGTGTGAAAAACGTGGTGCTTATTATAATTTAGTGGAGAATCAATTGGAATTAGGGTCTTGAGAATGAGAAAGGTATATGCGTATGGCAGAGTATGATAATATAGAGTTGCGTAGTGAGAAGGTACAGGAGATAATTGGTAAGGCTCCAGGTGGAATCGTGCGTGACGGCATCGGGATGTTGACAACAGTGCTTGTCTGTTTAGCGTTGGTAGCATGCTTTATACCTTATCCGGAGAATGTGACGGTGAGTGTTTTTGTTACACAGGTAGATGAGCGGTATGTGGAAGTGACGGCACTTGTACCTTACCGGTTTATCACGAAAGTTCATAAAGGTATGTCGGCCGATATTGAGTTTGAAGGGTACGCCTCATCAGAGTATGGATTATTGAAAGCGGAAATAGAAGGGTTAGAAGATTCTATTGTTACGGTATCGGGAGACAACTTCTTCTCTACGAAGCTTATTATAGAAAAAAAGGATATAGAGCTATACCACTTACAAGTAAAGATGAAAGGCACAGCTTCAATTTTACTTTCAAAAAGAAGTTTGATCGATATGTTTTCTTAGATTTTATGAACGATTGAACTTTATAATCTTAGCAAGCGGGATATTATCTTTTATTTATTATGGAACCTATACCCAACTCCCAACATCAAGTTATTCGGATTATGGAACTTGTGCAGTTGGTATCCGACATGCAGGAATAAATTTCGTGTAACCGATACCTTGAGGGCTAGGATCTGGTATAATCCTTTCAGGTCGCCTTTGTTGTAGAATAAATTATGTCCGACTCCTATATTGATCGAGAAGAATGGCATCGTGAACTCGCCACGGGCGGAGAGGCCGATACCGATTTGCTCGTGTAGGGGCGGGCGGTAGAATCGGGGTTCTTCGCCGACTTGGATGATCTCGTCGGAATAAATATTCGCGCTTTCGTCATATTGGCCGTCTAGGGAGATACCTGCTTTTAGGAACCGGTTGAATTTGTACATCGGGTTGAGGTTGAATCCGAGGATGCCGAACTGACCTGGAAAGATATGAGCCTCGTCACCAAGCATAACTCCTTTTGCCCGGGTCGCGCCATATAGGATGACATCGTAACTGACACGTTGCCAAAAGCTGGAGAGGTATAATTGATTTGCCGGTAAGGAACGTGCGGTACCTATCTCATGATGGCTTTCCTCGATAGGATTGAGCGTGTAGACGAGTCCGATCCGGCCGCCAATCGTATTCAATCCCGCATTCGGAAGATGAGTATTTCCGTTTGAGTAGTGCGTTAAATCCGCCCCGACGAGCAGGTTGCAATAACGGGATAGTTTCGCGTTGAGGAAAAATCCCAGATTGATATAGGCATTGATCTTAGAACCGATGATCTTATTACGGTAATTATTGTTTTCATCATACGGATGCCACCCGAATGAGGCTCCGAAATTCCATTCATAATCGAAGGATAACCGGGAAGAGATCTTGGCGATGCGGGAGCTTTGGAAAACATATGCCGCCCAAGGATTACCTACTTCCTGCCGATTGCCAAAGGTATTATAAGAGATGCCTATTCCTTGGTAAGTGTGCGGATAGAGCTGGCCCTCCTTAGAGTTAGGATTCTGTTGGAACCCGTATTTCAAATGGAATGAAGCCGCCTTACGTAAAGTAAGCCCGTTTCCATAGCCATCATCTTTCAGGAATTTGCTAGTCGGGGCGACATACGAGGGACGTACGTCGAATCCAATTTTGTGGATTAGGGATTTATTATCATCTTGAGCTTTTACCGTACAGGTCCATATCATCATTACCGCTATGTAAAAGCTTATCATCTTGCTTTTTATCATACTTCAATACGTTTGTCTGATCACCAACATTGCGCTTTGTCTTTCAACTCGGGTATCTTGTTCTTATCGAATACAGGGCTTTTAATACCCGCTTTCTTTTGGGCTACGTAATCCTGTAATAATAGGAACGCCTGACGGCTCAACAATGAGATCGCGATCAAATTGCAGATCGTCATCAGTCCCATGGTCACGTCCGCTAGGCTCCAAGCCAAGTCTAAACTAGCCAACGCACCGAACATGACCATTCCACCGACTAATATACGATAAATAAATAAGACACTTCTCTTGGACGTGATAAAACGAATATTCGCTTCTCCGTAATAGTAATTACCGATAATACTACTGAACGCGAACAAAAGGATCGCTAAAGCGACAAACGTACTACCGATGCTACCCACCTCGTTACTCAAAGCTTGTTGCGTGAGCTGGACTCCATTGATGGAGCCGTCTAATGGCGCTCCGCTAAACAAGATGATGAACGCCGTGCAGGTACAGATAATCAGCGTGTCGGTAAATACGCCTAATGCTTGGATCAATCCTTGTTTGACTGGATGGGAGACATGCGCCGTAGCCGCTACGTTCGGTGCCGATCCCATACCGGCCTCATTACTGAATAGGCCTCGTTTAATCCCTTGCATCAACGCCGCTCCGACACTGCCGCCTATCGCCTGTTCCCAACCAAAAGCGTTTGACAGAATGGTTTCTATAACAGCGGGTAGGCGGGTAATATTAAACAGTACGATTCCCAACGCCAATGCTATATATCCTAATGCCATGACCGGTACGACAATACTGCTTACTCTCGCGATGCGCTGAATACCTCCGAATATGACGATTAACGTAAGTACCGTAAGAATCGCCCCGATCCAAGCATGATCGATGCCAAAAGCGCCTTCCCAAGCTGCGCAGATGGTATTGCTTTGCACGGAATTAAAGGCAAAACCAAAGGTTATCGAAATCAATACGGCAAATAATACGCCCATCCATCGTAACCCCAAACCATGTAGCATATAGTAAGCGGGACCGCCAATGAACGAGTCTTTCCCTTTTTCTTTATATAATTGAGCTAACGTAGATTCCACGAATGCGCTGGAAGAACCCAATAAAGCGATCAGCCACATCCAGAATACGGATCCGGGTCCGCCGATCGCTACGGCTGTCG
>PPYE01433212.1_pt1 | contig 16450 bp, 14 predicted proteins | sample 1559881 | NCBI WGS metagenome assembly PPYE01 (sample SAMN08240022, study PRJNA423297) | Human gut metagenome, whole genome shotgun sequencing project. | reverse complement strand
CAGTATAAAGGAAATCTATGTAATAGAGCCTAAAGTGGCTCTGAATTACCGGAATATGTGGCTCTCATTCTCCGGAATGATGGCTCTCAAAGTCCGGACAGGTGGCTTAAAGAGCCCCGGAATAATCAAGGTAATGATTTTTTTCAGCATATTATTGCTTACTATGGTATCCCTTCAAAAACAACGGATGTATTCTGTCAAGATTTTCGTTGTGATGTACACTATTCTGATAAATTTACTGATTTTGTTGTTAGAAAAATGAAAAGACTTTGTATAGAGCAAAATAATATTTCTTTCTATTTTTATGCTCCTAAATTCGCATACTGTGTCATCAATAAAGAGCCGAAACTTGCCAATTATATTCGTTGTTTAAATTCTGAGATTTTATTACAGCAACTTGATAATAAAATAATTGCCCGATCTTGGGCAAAGGAATATGTAAATGTGGTTCCATTTAAAATATTAACTATCAACTCATGTCTGTCTGAGTTGCGAACTAATAAAATGCTCGCCGGTCTTGTAATACAATATCCTGATTCTGTTGGCGGCGAAGGAACTTATATATTATCCCCAAATTACAATGACGAAAATAGGAAGGAGTGTTTTAAAGACTTCTCAAAAGATACTTTTTTTCTTGTTTCGCCATTTTTAAAAGACGCAATATCCGCAACGTGCCATATCATAGTTTATGAAGAAAATACACTTGTTTTCCCAATAGGAATCTCTAAAACAATAATCACTGATGAGATTATTCAAAGACCTATTTATCAGGGTACAGAATATAGGATTCAAAATTTGATTAAACAAAATATAATCAAAAAAATTCGCAACTGCATTAAAAATATCGGTCGTCAATTAGCAACTATAGGTTACAGAGGGATCTGCGGCATCGACTTTATGGTAAATAACAATGATATATATATAATGGAGTTTAACCCACGCTTTTTAGGCTCCTCTTTTATAGTAGATATGGCTTTGATCGATAATCACCTTCCATCTCTTGCATATTTTAATGAAGAGGCGTTTATTAAATCATCTCCGCTTTCTGAACATATGCAGAAAGTACAGGAGTTGTCTATACCATATAGCAGCCATGTATTCGCAATTAACGAACATTTTAGTCAAAATGCCTTTAATATATTAATTAATAATATTCCTCCAAATTGGACAGCCTTTTTCGATGGATTGAATCAACATATTCCTATTGTCACATATGAAAATGATACATATCTTTTTCGAGCAGCAGAAAAAAACATATAGGATAATAAGGTATTATCCGATACTCATTATACCAAATACTTCCACTTTTTTCCAGATTGTTAATGCTCTACTACAAAATTTTTCATACCAGGTATAATTATTATAAACAAAGGATTCATTATTGAATAATATAAGATGGGTAATCTTTTACTTTTAACGCCAAAAAGACCACCCTGTTTTGGCCGGTCCGGATAAGCTTTTATTATAGATTCCTACAATTATGACATTCCCACAATTTTCATTTGATTTCTAGGATGTGTCTTTTGGAGTAGCACAGCTAAAATTTTAGCTGCTAAATGTATGTAGATCTGAGTAGTTCTTATGGAGCTGTGTCCGAAAATCTCTCGTACACAGCTCACATCCATGCCATTTTCTATCAGATATGTTGCAACCGAATGCCGGATCATATGTGGTGTTATGTTTCGGTCGATCCCAGCTTGTTTTGTATACTTTTTAAGCATTAGCCGAACAGATTGTTCAGTGAATCTTTTTCCTTTACTATTAATAAAGAAAAATCCGCTTTGATTTATCTGCTCTTTATTCTCTTCGTAGTAATTTTTCAATATTTTCAAAACAGCGGCATCCGATATTTGAATATACCTCTCTTTCGCCCCTTTTCCCATGATCCTGATCAGTCCTGATGTCAAATTGACACTATCCGTCTTCAGATTCGATACTTCATATACTCTGGCCCCTGTTGCGAAGAACATCTCTATAATGGCAATATCCCTCAATATGTATTTATAATTTCTTATTTTGCAATTTCCTAAGCAGCTGTACATGTAATTTAGCAGACATTCTATCTCTTCCCGTGGAATGATTCTCGGAAGTATGACATCCTCTTTAAATTTTGTTTTGACCTTTCTAAATGGATTTCCGTCTATAAGCTCTTCTTCCTCTAAGTAATTATAAAATGCCTTCACAGTTGCTATTTTTCGTTTAACCGTTTTTTGCTTATAGCGTTTATGCAAATCAGTAATATATTCCTCAATTTTCTCTTTATTTGGCTCATCGCAAGAGATGAAATCAAGATACTGGCGCAAGTCAATACGGTAAGCTTTCAGTGTCTTCTGATCTAACTCTTTACGATATTGGCAATAATCCAAATATAATTGTACTCTTTTCTTTAATTGCATTTCGAAATCTCCATTCATCCATTTTAATTATAAATACCATACTACCCTCTTCTCTAATATTTGCCAATATTTATAATTAAAGATGGCTTAATGAAGTCTTCAGGGTCATGAGAAATATATCAAATAAAATTGAATACTGTCCGGAAGGAAACTATATTCAAATGACTATCTTGAGATCAGAAATAAAAAGAGGTAATAGGGTCTTTAAATCAAGCCTTCATAACCAGTAGCTTTCAATTTCTCTATAGTAGAATGTAAATTTCCCGGCAAATAGGCGGATCATATTATTGGGGAACACACAAAACATTTTTCCTTCTATCTAAATTATTACTTATTATTCTTCATCAAGCTTATGTGTTCCAAAAGTATCTCAAACATATCTTTACCATACTGTCTGATCACTCTGCATCCCCTATACATATCGTACCCGCCGGCACCGCTTGCCCTGTAATTGTTCATACAAATCTGATATTTCTTATTTTCTTCTATTGGAATGCCATTTACTCGAATCTTAGAGATCCTTTCTCCTTTCGGCTTGTCATAAGCCACTTCATATGTAACCCCTCTGTAAAAGTCAAAATTATAATGCTCGATCTTGGGATTCAGAAAGCTCTCAGAAATTCCTATTTTCCCATCTTTCACTGAAAAATATTCTGCGGTCCGCTCCAAAGCCGCTTTCAAAATTTTTCCGGTTATCTCTAAAACAACTAACGTGTTTGGAAAAGGATAGGTCAGTAAAATATCCCTCACTTTGACCCTCTGCGGCAAACCGGGCACCTGGTTCGCCAGGCTTGTACAAGATATCTCTGCTTTGATATATTCAAGCTGAACCTGATTAATAAAATCTGCTAACTCAGATCCTTCCAGTGCCATCTGCAGATGGTCTTTGGGATATAAGGGTTCCGGCAGCGTTCCCACAACACTATCCAACCAATCTTGGACTTCATCTTCAATATTCTGAAATGGTAAACTATTCGTTTGCATAGGGATTTCCGATGCAGCAATCATCTTGGATCTGATTTCCATACCATCCGAAAGGGAAACCTCGATTTCATGATATGTATCTGCATTACAGGCATTTTGGACTACATATGTACCGCAGATCAGCCGGCCATTTATCGGCATGTGCTGATGTCCGGTAAGCAGAAGGTCGAATCCGAGTTCACGGCAGATTTTGAAACCTATATTCTCTCCCGATGTTTCCAAAATCTTTCCAGTTTCTATATCACACTCCATGCCGCCATGGTAGAGGCATACTGTGATGTCTGACTTATCCTTTATCTCATCATATGCCTTTGCAATACTTTCAAAAGTATCTGTTATCTGAACCTCAGATAAATTTTCTTCCTTTTCCCATACATTTACAAAATCCGTCACAGCACCGACAACACCGACACGTATTCCATTTTCCAGACGAAATATATGCCAGGGATACACGCTGGCGCCCGTTTTTTTATCAACGCAGTTCTGACAGACACACACCGCATTCAGGTGTTTTAAAAAAGACTGCAGATACTTATATCCATAATTAAAATCATGGTTTCCAATCGTAACAGCGTCATACCCTGCGTGATTCATAAGCTCTGCTGCTATATCTGGTCGTCCTTTCATCTGGCTGTAATAAGAGAAGGGAGACCCCTGCAGAGTATCTCCCCCATCCAGGATCAATGTATGCCCGTCTTTATGAAAGGTTTGTGCGATATGGAGCATGCCTTTCGGTTTTCTTTCCCGGTCCAGATAATCTGTCGGATAAAAATATCCATGTATATCTGAAGTAAATATGATTCGAACTTGTTTCATCTTTATCCATTATCCTCTCGCCAGCTTCACACGTATTTTGGTAGAAAAGAACTCAACAATTAAAACCAATATGATCAGTCCCGCAAGAATAGCTCCAACTTCATTCCAACGATAGGAGTTCATTGCAAAGATCAGCGGAGATCCGATCCCACCGGCACCGACCATTCCCAATACTGTCGCATCCCTTAAATTCATATCAAAACGATAGATGATCGTTGACATAAAGTCCGGGAACAACTGCGGCAAAATTCCATATCGTATTTTTTGAAAAAGACTGCATCCACAGGCATCCAGAGATTCCAGGATCTTCGTATCCAAGTCTTCTATCGCCTCTATATACAGCTTTGAGACCATACCGATTGAACAAAGAGACATCGTTAATAAACCGGTAAAGGCTCCCGGTCCGGTTACCCGGATAAACATAAGTCCGTATACCAGCGGCGGGACCGTCCGGATTGCCATAATGACCACTCTCCCGATCAGGCTTACCGGCTTCGGGACTATATTCGTAGCCGAGATAAATGCCAGCGGCACCGCCAAAATTGCCCCTACGATCGTTCCTAAAAATGCAATACAAACAGTTTCAAGAAGCAGGTAGGCTATGCCAGTGGTTGTAAAGTTAAACAGCAGTTCCGTATCCGGATGAAAAATTCCGCCTAAAATATTCCCGGCAATTTCCAGCCCATTATGTGTCATATTACTTAGTTCAATCGTAGTTCCTGACCATGCAATCAGAATAACGCAGACTGCGGCTGCAAGCAGATTCCATAGCCAGTGCTTTGGCGCCTGCTCATATTCTTTTAAAATTCTTTCATTCATAATCCAGAGCCTCCTATGTCAGCTTTGTCCTCAGGTAGTGACTCAATGCCTCAATGATCACAACCGTCAGAAATAAGACGATCAGTATCATGCCGACACTGCTATATTCTCTCCAGCCTATTTTTTCATTCAGGATCAGACCGAGACCACCAGCGCCTACGTAACCCAGAATCGAAGCATACCGCACGTTTCCCTCAAAGCAGAATAAACAATTCGATAAATAAGCAGGGAGCACCTGGGGGATGATTGCGTTGATAAAGCATCTGAGCTTACTCGCCCCCAGAGCTTCCGCCGCTTCATACGCTCCCATATCCGCTGTTTCGATCAGCTCATACAGCTGTTTCCCCACATATGCGAAAGTGAAAACTGCAATGGCACAGGTTCCCGCAAGGGTTCCGAGGCCAAACATATAAGTTGCGATCAAAGCCGTAACCAGTGTCGGAAGTGTACGGGCAATACTTAAAAACAACCGTGTCAGCATTATGATGAACCTGTTTTTTACAATATTACTGGAAGCAATAATAGAAAAAGGGATCACCACAACAGAACCGATCACCGAGCCCAGCAGCGACATTTTAATGGTATCAAACAGCGGAGTCCATATCTGCTGTATATAATCCCACTTCGGAGGAAACATCTGGGCAATGATCACGAAAAACTGCTCTCCTCTGGAAAGCAGGGTAGACAGGCTGAATCCTGTTATCTCACCAGATATTATGATCACTGCCAATAATACGATCAAGATCAACGGCGTTCTGGATCTGGATTCTTTGATCACCTTTCCGTTTTCCAGCGTCATAGTCTTGGGCGGGAATATCCTATCATACAATTTCATGCAGCTTCCCCTGCCTTTCCTTTATAAATCTCATTCAATATGTCTTCTGTTACATCCACCGATTTCCCATCATAAATGATTTTTCCTGCCCGGATACCGATAATCCTGTCTGCATACTCTAAAGCAAGCTCCACATGATGGATATTAATAAGTATGGTGATATTCATTTCCTTGTTTATCCGCTTAAAATCATCCATAACCTTTTTGGCGGTTACAGGATCCAGTGCAGCTACCGGTTCATCTGCAAGGATGATCTGGGGATTCTGTGCCAAAGTCCTGGCGAGCGCTACTCTTTGCTGCTGTCCTCCTGACAACTGGTCTGCTCTGATATATGCTTTATCAAGGATCCCTACTTTATCCAGTGCTTCCAGCGCCTCCAGCCTTTCACCTTTTTTATAGATCCCGAACAGGACTCTCAAAAACGGCATGTCCGGAACTTTAGCAGTCAGTACATTTTTAATCACCGTTGTACGTGTCACAAGGTTAAAAGACTGAAAGATCATACCGATTTTTCTTCTGAATTTTCTCAACGTTTTGCCTTTCAGACTGCTTACGTCCGTTCCATCTACTTCCAGTTTTCCATCTGTTATGTCGATCATCCGGTTGATTGTCCGGATCAGTGTAGACTTGCCCGCTCCGGACAAACCGATGATTGCGACGAATTCCCCCTGCTCAATCTGAAGGTTTACATCATCCAATCCTTTCACGCCATTGGAATATATTTTCGAAACATGTTCAAACTTTATCATTCTTACATCCTCTCTGTGTACTAAATCAAAAAAGACGGGGATCACTCCCCGCCTCCGCATATCAGTGTGACCTACTGAGCATTTAATTCCTGGATCAGTTCCTGAGCTTTTCTCTCATTATCGTAATCAGAAGATTTTGCCGGTTTATAACCTGTATGGCTGTAAATTGCGATCACTTCTTTTCCTTCATCCGTGTTTCCGATATTGATAAATGCATTAGAAAGTGCTTCTTTAAAGTCATCTGTCATGATCGGGGAATTTTTGCTGACACTGACTGTATCATTATAGATCGCCGGTGTAACGCCGATCACATCCGTCTCTGTCGTGTCCCAGATAGATCCGGTTCTTCCATACTCACTATTCCACTGATCCACGTAATCATTTCTCACATCTGCATAAGCGAGAACAATATCAACCTGGCCTGACGCAAGTCTTGCCATAGCGCTTCCATAGGAATCTGACTGAACAGTATGCTCAAGATCTGTAATGCCCTTGCCATAGTTGTCCTGCAGCCACAATGCCGGATAAATATATCCTGCCGGAGAGGTTGAATTCATCACACTCCAGTTTGCGCTGTTGAGGTCATCCCAGGTAAGTTCCTCCCCATTGTTCACTTTCTCTGCCAGTTCCTGTCCTTTTTCAGAAGGACCTGCAATGATCAGCGCTCGATAAGAAACTACCTGGTCTGCGGTTTTTTCTGTCGGTTTTCCATCATTCCAGTCTTTCGCATTATCAGAATCTTTATTTAAGCCGTCTCTTGTTGCTGTTAAAAGCACATCACACCCGTCATCATATAATACATATGTACCTCCGGGAATCAATCCGACGTCTGCTGTTCCTGCAGAAAGGGCCTCTCCAACAGCTTCATAGCTGGTTCCTACTGTAATGTCTACTTCCCCGACATCATACCCTTCTTTCCCAAGTTCTGTCTTCAGCATATCCTTTAAGGGTTCTGTTGCAGTAATGATTTCGTCCGGATCTTTCGAGGGAACAAATGCAACATTCAATTTCTCTATTGTCTTATTCCCTGAATCCTCACTTGTCTGGTCCTGCGCAGATGTATCTGCTCCGGTTGTATCAGATGAACTTCCACAGCCTGCCAGAAGGGATACTCCCAGTAAACAAGTTGCCATTAAACATACGATGCGTTTCTTCATAATTCTGTCTCTCCTTTTTTATATTGTTACTCAGCAATTGTGATTGCTTCCGTAAACACATTATCACTTCCGCATTTTATGCGGATATTTGCGCTGCCGGTAATGGAACCATCTATTTGGAATAAAAGGGTTTTGGTGATATTCCCTTCCGCATCCGCAGTCAGCGAATAATAGTCGCTATAGCCGTAATTACCTGTCCAGTTTGATCCCGGCTCAATAAATTCTCCGATCTGCTGTCCACCTGTAAGGTATGCCCCAATCCGGACGTCTGATAAAGTTTGTCCGGGATTTAAGTTCTTGATCTGCATGGTTAAAGTCATTACCGTACCATTTTTAATATCTACAGGCTTAATAATCGAATAAACGGGAGTCCCGATTTCCGGATAATTATCTGTAGCTTCCTCTACAGCTTCGCAAGACTGTGTGATTATATTTGAGCTGCCCTTTTTGATTCTCATATTGAAAGCGCCCTTAACACCATCTTTTAACCGGAAAACGAGGTTCTTAACCGCATTTCCATTTTCGTCTGTAACTACCGAAAACTCATTACTATATCCATAAGTTCCCGTCCAGTCTGATGTGATTTCCTTAAATTCTCCAATCTGTTCCCCGCCGGTAAGATATGCTCCTACTTTTAGATTATTAATTGTAGTGTTGGGCTCCATACCTGTAAGACGTATCGTCAATGGTAATTCCTGATTGGCAACGATCTTATCAGGAATACATAAATAGTATCCCGCCTCTTCTGTGGGTGGATCCGTTTCTTCTCCATCGTATCCATAGGAGCCTTTCGCAAAGGTTGAAGGATCATACCATTTATAATTTGCAGATGGTTCAGCCCATGGCTCACTCTGAGGTTCCGTTGAATTTTCCGGAACTTCAAAGTCCAAAATACTTGTTGCCTCATCCAACGTAATACCCGCCTCTGCAAATGTGGTATAGTCTTCCTGTTCTGCCAGCCAATCGGTCAATTGTAATAATAATGCGGCATCATCCTGCTCTTTATATCCATCGTAAGTGGTTTTTGTTCTCCCTGTCTCCTCATTCTTATACTTGGGAGTTGCATCTTCCACAGCAGAAGAATCCCCTATGAATGCAGCTTTCCCGGCACCTTTTTTGGCAATTGCGACATAGGCACCTTCATCAACACCGCCGCCCTCATAGACGCCCTGGTCAACAGCCGATCCCCATTTATCCGAACTGTCCAGTCCTTCTGGTAAATAGACGATCCCTTTTGCAACTTCCGGATCAAGAATAGCGACCGTCGCTCCAGCATGCATAGCAACTGATTCAACACCTTCCGTGATTCCAAAGGATTCCGTTGCCGGAACAATTTCCGTAGCATTCACATCTCCCACCGCATTATAGCGGAACCGGACGCCAAACGTCTCGGCAAGCCAGTCGCTGCTCTCAACATTCTGCATAGCCTCCGAATTTTTCTCTCCATTGTCCATCCCTTTCGCAGGGTCATCGTATGCACCACGTCGGTACCCATTAAATACTTCTGCTGCATCCCAACGGTTCTTATTACGATCCGCATTATAATGATCTGCAATAAAGAATACACTTCCTCCATCATTTACATACTGCTCAATCGCATCCTGCTCTTCCACTTTAAACGGTACATTTGCCTCAGGGATAATAAATGCATCATATCCGCTCAAATCTTCATAGGTGATCGGCGTGTCTTTCCTCAATTCCTGAATGAAGTATCCTTCATTGGCCAGACCCTGTGCATAGTCAGAAAATCCTCCATCGATTACCCAGTCGGCAGCGCCCGCCGTTTGTGCATGAGTATTATCAAATAAAATTTTCTTTCCATTTGCATTGTCCGGAGTGATACTTGGTGCAGGATCTGCTGCGCTCTCTGCCATAACTGTATTTGTAGTAACTAATGGAGCACAGACAGTCGCTGCTAACAAAGTAGAAACTAAAATTCTTGTCATTCTCTTTTTCATATTCTTGTTTCCTCCTTACGTCAATGCCTCTGGTTACAAATTTAAAATATCAGAAATTTGTAAAAGTTGTTATCTCCTCAGAGTAAAGTTTATGTTAATATCATTTAAAGACTTTAATTTTTCTCAATTTTTAATCTAAAATATTATTATCAGACTTCTATAGCATTTTAGAGCATAGCGTTTATTATTTGTAATATGCGAATCCCTATTTCATCAGGATTCATTTTCTATTTTGCTCATAAAAAAGGAGCGCCACTCCATCGATGAATTACTCATCTATTTTGTGACGCTCCATTTTGTACTTCACCGCTAAGGCCATAAGCCTAACGCTTTTATTACGATTACGGCATATGCGGTAGATAAAGCTTCTGCTAATGGTTTGCTTAATAATTAGAGGGCGCAATCACCAACGTTCTCCATACGAATCTTTCTTTATCTCACCTCATATGTAAATGACACATAATCTCTGCTCACATATCCACAGGTGCCAGTTGAAACACGCTTAACATAATAAAATGTCATTGTTGAATTTTCCAAGTCTATTAAGGCCTCATCTCCCCAGTACATTAATTCCAGGATCGTTGAACTGGTATTTGGATTTGCTCTTAGCCTTACCCCATCTCCGGTTACCACTCCAGTCTGCGAAAAAGAAAATGGTGTTATCGCAGCACTATCATTAGAAGTCTCTTCCGCTTCTGCAGCAAAAACTGTATTCTGAGTAACGCTTACGCAAAACAGCAAGCAAAGTGCTGTAATCAATATCGAAGCTCTCTTTTTCATATAGTATATCCTCCTATGCTCTTAAATCTCCTCCACCTGCTGTAAATGTTACTTTCAAACTATATGACCCTGTGTCTATTATACCGGCAGATATATATCGGGCGCATTTAAATGTGCATGTCAGCTGCCTACTGTCTGAAGATGGTGTATAGCTTAATCCATTAGGGGAATAATACGGATATTTATCAACCGGTCCTCTTCCATAGCTTAATACATTATTATAGTAACTAACTCCTCCTGAGGATACCAGATTCGTAGTTATAAACAAATAATTATTATTAGATGATGAATAATAAAACTTCTGTGTACTCTGTGTTGCAAGCGTAGATAGAGCCGGCTCTGTATCAAGAGGCTGCACTACCTCTATTGGTTCAAACTCTGGCGTGTTTTCATGTAAACCGACGATATAATCTTCGAATTCGTTCAATGACATTGAAGTATAGTATTCTATAAGTTGCTCATATGTCCATCCAGTTGCTTTAACTTCTTCAGCGTCAGCAATTTTATATGATGTACCCAGTTTCGCATTTATCTCTTCCAATCTTTCTTCATATGACGATAATCTATCGGATTCCTCATTTGCGAAAACAGCTGTTCCACTTATAAATATCATACAAAGCACGCACATCAGGCTTACTAATAATTTAATTTTTTTCTTCATATGTTTGTCCTCTCAGATTACTTCTGATATATTCATTGTACGTAAATTATGCCGTTTTCACTAGCGGGAACTAAATAATCTATTTTATCAGTAATATCCACATAATCCCCATTCTTATCAAAAACGAAGAACGCATAATTCCCACTATCCTTTAATTCTAGTTCTTCATCTTCGTTTTCGTAGGAAATTGTTTTATATAGTTCGTCATAATAATATACGCAGATTGTATCAGGTGAATCAATTTCATCAAGCAACATTTCTGATTCCAGAGTAACAAGTGTCCCCGCCGAAAAAAATTCTCCTAAAGAATAGGTTCTGTATACACCGTCATGAATAGATGATTCGGCATTTTTTAGTTTGTATACATTTTCGGGCATATCTGTTTTATTCTCTAAAGAAGAGACAGTTTCAGTGGTTGATTTTGTAGTGTCAATTTTTCTTTCTACAGCTGCGCAACCAAAAAGGAGGAAAAGGCTTAAAGCTATACCAGTCATACAAATTATTTTTCTTTTCATATTGATCTCCTTTCACTGTCAAATTTTATAATCGTTGGTGAACATATTTTGATTATAAATAAAATCTTACCAATGGAATCACTCCCTTCATTATCAATAGTGTAACTTTTAAAGTTTTGTTCATAAACGAATAGGGAAAATTTAATCTCAAACCTTTTTCGGTCATACCTTCTGGTATATGAGTAGTATCTCCTGATGTAGGGGATAATCTTTCGTCCCACAATCTCTTGATATACAACTTCGATTTATGTTTACCATTCGAGCTTCGATTTGTACTGTAACTTTGCCACCTGTCCTAATAAAGTTTCTGTTCGTATTCTCAAGAACTTTGTCGCACTACTCTCTCCACCCATGCCATTACTAATATCAGCTTGTGATTCGTTACACTTGGCGGTAAATACTCGTGACTGAACTCTCACCAGTAAGATCAGCGCCACATACTTATCACACAGCCAAAGGAGGACTGTCCTACAAAGGGGACGCCCTCCTCTGGTATGTTTCACTTCAAATGATTATACACTTGCCCTGTCTGTTCCACTTGCTGTAGAAGCATTTGAACCATGGTTCCATGGCCAGCAGTTGCAGCCACAATTGCTGCAGTCATCGCTGTCACCTAATGCACTTGAAAGTGCAAAACCATTACGGCACATGCAGGCTCTGGGATTAATATCGTTATCCGCATTTAAGGATACGTTTCTTCCCACCGGATTTGTAAGTTTCATAGTGGTCTCCTCCTTTCGCTAAAATTATATAAAGATAAACCTACTGTTATCCTTATATCTACTTAATCCAACTCCATTTCATTAAGCGGTTCCAATAATTTAGGATTTCTCTCCAAAATTTCATGATACTGAATTAACTGATTCTCAATTCCAAACTTTTCACTAATACATCTTATTTTTTTCGTATCCATATCCAAGCCGTTTTCGTCATAGCAAGAAGCATAGCATATACCGCACAGATGTGCTGCCCAACAATTTTGACAAAATGGAATAGATTTACTTATATACTCGTCAATATATTTTTCCTGTATCTTAGGAATATTAATTCCATCATATACGTTTCCAATACTTGGTGCCTCCCCGATTCTTTCACATACATGATATTTTCCATCGACAGTTATATAAAGCCGCCTTCCTCCAGGAATGCAACAACCATTAAAATAGCATTTAGACATTGGTGTATCCGACAATCCTCGTTTATGTATTTTTAATAATCCTTTCAACATACTCCCCCATGTAAATATATGGTTCGGTAAATCTGTATCCTGAAACTGCTCTATCGACCAACATTGTAATGGATTATAATGCTCCATAAACATAATATTGTCTGTAACTTTCTCTCGTCTTTTTAGTTCTTCCGTATCATGCCTTGTGCCATGGTCTGCATAACTATGCATAATCGTATTTCTTTCATTTATATATGGACAATCTTCAAAAAACTTCTGCATTTTATCAAATCGCTCTCTTGTATATGGCGGGGTGATTACCATATTAACAATGATATTTTCATCACGATCACCATAAGCATTCTTCAAATTCTTTAACCCTTCCATTGCCAGGTCAAAACTTCCTTTTCCATCTGCGCTTTTACGGTGTGCATCATGCAATTCCTTATCTCCATCTATACTACAAACAACTGTAAAATTAGGAATAGATGCCAAATATTCTGCAATCTCTTTAGTCATCAATGTTAGATTTGTTGTCAAAGAATACATAATCGTATTACTTAAATTTAAACTTTTTACATATTCTACACATTGTTTAATTAACCGGAAATTTAACAATGGCTCCCCACCATAAAATGTTATATAAAATTCATCTTTCATTTTGTCTTTTGAATAGTCGATAACTTTTTTAGCAATCTCGAACGGCATATCCTCATAATTTGAAAAATTCCTAAACTTTGGATTGTCATCTTGATATATACAATAATCGCAGCGCAAATTGCATTTCTGCGTTACTTCGAATGTGATTTGCCCTAATTTAGTATCAAGGCTTCTTTTTAAATTTGTTACTTGTTCTCCAGTAAAATTATCAAACACTGGAGCCTTTAATATATTTTCGCTTTTTACCGCTTCAGCAATTATCGCCAAAGCGTTTAACAATACCGTATCTTCAAGTTCTAATGTCTTTAAACTGTCAAAATTATTTGTTGTCTGAAGTTTTTGTAGTATTATGTAGACTTCTTTTTCACAATCAAAAACTTTTCCTGTTCCTGTATCATAATAATAATATCGGTTACGTGTTCTAAAAACCTTCCCACGTCTCTTATAATTTCCATCTTCTACCACTTCTGAAAAGAAATTTTTGTAATCACTATAGTTCTTCATTGCTTACCTCCTCTGTATTGTCGCTTTTCCATATTTGATAATATTTTCCCTGTTTAGAAAGAAGCTCTTTCTCTGTGCCTTCTTCTACGATTCGTCCCCCTTCTAATAGGAATATCTTATCCATTGCTGATAAATTGTGCAGATCATGAGTAATTAAAATAAGAATTTTATCTTGAAGTTCTTTTTCGATTATATGCAAAATTTCTTGTGTTGAAATGCTATCCATACTGCTAAATGGTTCGTCCAAAATAAGAACATCTGCCTCTTTAAATAAGCTTCTAGCTAACGCAATTTTTTGCTGTTCCCCTCCAGATAAATACACTCCTTTTTCATCAAATTCTTTTGACAAAATCGTCTCATTTTTTTGCGGCAAGTTTTGAATTTTATCATAGACTCTTACCTTTTCCAAGAATTCCGATACATTAGCATCGCCTCCTGTATATTCCATCGAAACATTTTGATTCACGGTCATTGAGAATAATCTAAAGTCTTGATATAGTACTGAAATTCTCTTTCTATATTCACTTTTATTTATATCTTTTAAATTGCAACCGTTGATTAAAATATTACCATTGTAGCTTCCATATAAGTTCATAAGTAATTTTATAATTGTTGACTTTCCAGAACCATTTTTCCCTACCAACGCAATTTTCTTATTAGCTTTTCCAATAACCAGGTTTATATCATGGAGAACTTCTTTTTCTAATCCGTATGAAAAAGATACTTTTTCAAACGAAATTTCATCTATTCTATCAATAATTTTTTCCCCACTTTGAGTCTCCATATTCATAAACTCAAAATACTTATCTATATCTAATGCGTTAGAATAAAGTTCTGGAATACTTGCAATTACTGCTTTTATCTGCTGCATCATCTGCTGAATACCGGTATATAAAACGATAAACTCTCCCAAAGGCATTTTGCCTATTATTGTATTGTATCCCAAATATATCAAAATCAAAATTTCGGTTATTGAATCAATCAACATAATTCCTATGTACTGCTGACGAATTTTTTTCCCCCATTTCAGTGTAGTGCTGTTCATTTTATCCCATGCAGATACATATTTTTTTTCAAATACATCACTATTACAAAAAGTCAAAATCTCTTTAATATAATCGTTGAGATAAAAAATTCGATGTATATAATCAATCTCTCTATTATATGGTATAGCCGCCATTTTATATTCATATTGCATTTTTTTCATTTTCATAGAGCATATGCAAGAAATAAGTACTCCTAAAAAAGCGCACGCAATAATTAAAAGATCATACTGAAGGATAATGCTACTAATACCTAGAACGCTAAGAACACTCGTCAATACTCCCATGGTCAATGTAACTGAATTTATTATTCCGGTTTTTCCATTCTCGACCACAAAATAGTATAGATTGTAAAAGCTTTCATTTTCAAATTCTTCCAAGTCAAATTTTTTTGCTTTTGTATAAATATCCTTCTGTATTCTTTCTACAATACGATTTTGCAAAAGCGGCTCATATAAGTAACTAGCGCTTCCATTGATCACTGCAATAGCAATAGATAAAAGAAACATAACTCCTATTACGCCAAGGAAATGTCCTGTTTCTTTTTTCGTGAGAGTATCTGTGATATATCTTAAAATACTAAGATTTATGACATTAAATATACTTGTCAGCACTGCAATCATAATCATTAATAAAATATATTTTGCGTCTATTTTCCAAATATATTTAATACAGTATAAAGTATTGTTAAGTGTCTTATTTTTCTTCAAATAGTTATCTCTCCTTATATACTGTGGCAAGGAGGGAACCTTCTTGCCACAGTACAGAAGCTTCTGTACGCAAATTCACTCTATTTATTTACCTGGTGTTTTTTGAAAATCAAATAGCTAATTGCAGAAAATACTAACGCTCCAGCTCCGTTTACTAGCATTGCCATGTCCGGCCACCTTATTACCACATTTCCTATGCTGTAGGCGGTATAGGACTGGAAAGAGAAATCTGCAATTTTGGATGGTAATAAGGACAATATACGACTCCAGGTATATCCTCCTGTATCCGGTGATAAAAAAGTGGGGATAATTATTAAAAGGAAAGCAATAATAATAACTCCATATGTGTTTTTGAGTAATGCAGACATTAAAAGCGTTATTCCCACTATCCCCAGAGTAAAGAAATATGCTAGAACCAATGCATAAATAACTGCCTCTCCCATCGTTAAATGATATCCCACGGATACTGCAGGATATTTTAATTGGATCGGTAAGTCTGCTCCATCAACTCCTAGAAGTCCAAGATATACTGCTGAATAAATCAATGTAATTCCCCAATATACACAAGTCGTAAATAGCCACACTGTAATGATTTTGGCAATTATCAATCTGCTTTTTCCATATTTCATACATAGTATTAACGAGTCACATTTTGATTGATATTCCCCGGAAAAAATCGGTGCAATCCCGATGCA
>PPYE01311688.1_pt1 | contig 16451 bp, 6 predicted proteins | sample 1559881 | NCBI WGS metagenome assembly PPYE01 (sample SAMN08240022, study PRJNA423297) | Human gut metagenome, whole genome shotgun sequencing project. | reverse complement strand
CTGGTGATCGAGCCAGACCTGCGGCGTCTGGGAGATGCCCCAGACCGGTTTGAGCAGATTACGCCGGGCGAGGAAGTTATCCTGCTCAAAGCCCAGCGCGCTGGTAAAGACGACGGGCATCGGAACGGCAGGCACGTTTTGCCGTTGCGCCAGTTGACGCATCACGCGGATGGCTGACACATCGCGGTGGTTGAGGTTCTGGCTCAGCCGCTGCTGTAGTGACTGCGCGCTGTGCAGCCAGCTTTCGCCGGGATGCCAGCTCAGCAGCATCAGCGAGGTGAAATCGCCCAGAATCTGGTTGATTTGCGGGTGCAGCGGTCGCCTGTCGAAAAGCGTAAGGTTAAGCGTGAACTCAGGCTGTGCACTCCATGCAGAGAGAACCGTTGACCACACCGACAACAGTACGGCCGACGGGGTGAGATGGGCGTCAGCCGCCCGTTTTTTCAGCCGATGCCAGCGCGTGCTGTCCAGCGCGCCGTTCAGGCGGGCGAAGCGCGGTGTTTCGACGTCCTGAGGCATGCAACGTAGCGGCAATGCAGGAGCCGGAGGAATATCATCAAGTTGCGCCTGCCACCATGCCAGAGAATCTGCGTTAAGCGACTGGATCGCGGGTTGTTGCAGGTAATCCCTGTAGGTGACGGGTAGTGGCGGAGGCAACTGTTGCGGATATTGGTAGCCATGTTCCAGCTCCGCCAACAGAATCTGCATGCTCAGCCCGTCAAGTAACAGGTTATCCAGACACAGCCACAGGCGGGCGGGCATCCCGTCAACGTAACCGACCTGGAGATCGAATACCGGCCAGACTTCGGGGTTGAGTACCTGATGGGCCAGTTTTTCGCGCACCTGCAACGCCTCTTCAGGCGTATGGAGGATGTGTGCGGGTATTACCCAGCGAGGCGTCTGTTCGAGCACCTGTTGCTGTCCATCACGCACGACGGCGCGTAGCATATCGTGGCGGGCGATTAATCGGTTCCAGACCGTCTCCAACCGGGTGAGATCCAGATCGGCAATTTCAAATTCAACAAAGAAATGTGAGCCGACGCCGCCCAGGGCAAAGCCCGGCTGACGCCCCACCAGGTAAGCCTGCTGCACGTCGGTAAGCGCAAAGGGCTGGTAGCGATCTTCAGGGGAGTGGACGAATGGTTGTTCGACCGGGACGTCGGTTTTCCGCAGCGTGGCGGCAAAATCCGCCAGCCGGGGATGATTAAACAGGTCGCTTAATTGCGCTTCATAACCTGCCTGATGAAGTTGCCCGGTCAGACGGGTCGCCAGCAGGCTATCGCCGCCTTGCTGGAAGAAGTCGGTTTCTCTGGTGACATTGCCAGTTGATAAGAGTTGCTGCCAGAGGGCGGCAACCTGTTTTTCAATGTCGCCCTGGGGTAAATCCGCTTCGGCCGGGTTTTCCGCTTCAGGGGTATGACGACGCTTCAGCGCCTGGTAGTCAATTTTCCCGTTAGCCGTCAGCGGTAAGGCGTCGAGGAAGACGATCCGTTGCGGCACCATCCACCCCGGCAGACGCCCGGCGAGGGCGGCCTGAAGTTGACGGGGATCGCGGCGCACCTGCCTGTCAGGACATTGTACGAGGAAGCGTTGTAACCCCGCGACCTCATCGCCATGCTGACAGTTGAAGCCGGCCGCGCTAAATAATGCCGCCCAGTCGGCGCTGTTATGCAGCAAGGCCTCCGGCTGCCCATTGGTTAACAGGAGCGTGCTGAGTAGGGCGGACGGCGTTAACTGGCGAAACTCCATCACGTAGAGCAGCGCGCCGGGAACGGCAAGCTGTTGTAATGTCGCAAGGAGCCCGGGATCTTCCGGCAGCAGACGATGCAGGGCGTTATTAAGCCAGATAATGTCCGCCGAGTGAGCGTGCGCCGCCAGCGTGTCTGCATTCCAGAGGGACAGACGGGCGCCAGGCCAGGGGGCGAGCCTCTGCCGGGCGCTCAGCAGCATCTCCTGGCTCTGCTCAAGCCCGACATACTCAATCTGTCCGGCGTTGAGCTGTGCTAACAGCGATTCTGCGGCGCGGCCAGTGCGGGTTCCCACCTCAAGCAGGCGTACCGGGCGCTGTAAGCGCTGTGCAAGCTGTTGGCAAATTGTCGCCAGTTCCTGAATATACGGGGCGCTGGCCGGATGGTTAAAGGCCAGGCTTTCCGGGGACCACTGCGCGTCGTTCAGTAACGACAGTTCGTTACGGGCACCGCGAAGAATTTGCGATAACGTTAAATCATGTCCGCTGAAGTGCGGGTGCTCATCCTCGCGTTCTTCACCAGCGCAGACCTGATAACCTTCAGCAGCGGGCTTCAGTCGCCGTTGTGTCACCAGAAATGCTAACCAGCGTTCCACCACGGCCTGCCAGCGCGGCTGGATAGCGAGTGAGTTCATCAGGGGGAGAGGATCGGCGCCAGCGGTGTGACCCGGCTTCAGTTTTAGCAGGCGATGCTGAAGGAAATCGGCTACCTGTTCTGCGGAGATCTCTGGCGAGATGGCGCAACAGGGCAACGTTCCCGCAAGCGTGTGCCACGCCTGCGGCAGTGCCGGGTTCCGATGATCGGTAACGCAAAAAGCCTCGCCCTGAGGAACAACGTATGCCGCCAGCGTTTTTTCTTTTTCGCCGATCGCCAGAACGGTTGCTTGTTTCACCCCCGCCAGCTGGCTGAGCGCGCTTTCGATTTCGCCCAGCTCGATGCGATATCCTCCGACTTTGACCTGCTTGTCGCGACGACCGAGGAACTCGATTGTGCCATCTGGCCAGTAGCAGCCGAGATCGCCGGTGCGATACCAGCGCTCGTCCGGGAGCGTCAAAAATTGCTGCTCGCTACGCAGGGGATCGTTGAAATAGCCTTCCGCGACCCCAATGCCGCCAATCCATAATTCACCCGGCACCCAGTCAGGGCAGTCCCGGCCCTGTTCATCCACCACCCGGTAGCGTTGGTTGGTTAGCGGAAAACCGTAAGGGATGGAGCGCCAGTGGGCGGGGACGTCGTGAATTTCGCAGGCGTTAGACCAGATAGACGCCTCGGTGGCGCCGCCCATCGCGATAAATTGTCCTTGTGGCCGGAAGGCCCGATAACGGGCGGGGAGGTCAAGCCCGATCCAGTCGCCGGAAAGCATCACTGCGCGCAGGTTTTCCGGCGTGGCGTCGGCGAAACCTTCACACCAGGTCAGCAGCATATCGAACAGCGCCGGGACGCTGTTCCAGAGCGTGACCTGATGGCGCTGGATCAGCTCACACCATGCGTGAGGATCGCGCCGTTGATTTTCCATCACCATCACCAGCGCGCCGCCCGCGCGCAGTACGCCAAAAATGTCGTAAACCGATAAATCAAAATGTAGGGCGGAGAGGGCCAGCACCCTGTCATGCGGGCCAACCTGATAGCGGGTATTGATATCGCAACAGGTGTTAAGCGCTCCCCGGTGAGAAATGACTACCCCTTTCGGCGTACCGGTAGAGCCGGAGGTGTAGATAATGTAGGCCGGTTGCGTGGGGGCGCGTACTACCGGGTTGGCGATCGGCTCCGCCTCAATGGCCTGCTGCCAGGCAAGGGCGGGAATATCGTCTGACCCGGCGCTGGCGTCGTGCTGACAAATGAGCACCAGCCGGACGCTGGCGTCAGCGTAGATTTTCTCGCGCCGTGCGGCAGGCTGATCCAGCGAAACCGGAACGTAAACCGCCCCGGCCAGCAGGACGGCCAGAACCGCAACAAGTTGTCCTGCGCCTTTCGACATCGTGATAGCCACATTATCGCCGGGCTGAACCCCGCACTCGATTAACCTGCCCGCGCAACGGCGGGCATAGTCTGTCAGCTCATGATAATTCCACTGATAACGCATGTCCGTTACCGCCAGCGCCTGCGGCTGTTGCAGAGCGATACGGAAAATGCCTTCATGCAGCAAGCCTTCGGGAATGGGGGCACCGGTGGCGTTGACCCGTTCGCGTATCGCGCGCTGGCTGGCGGGCATCATATCTGCGAACGGCTTTTGCCAGGCGCTTTCGTCATCGCAGAGTTGGTTAATCAACTGGCAGTAGGCGTCGAACAATGTTTCGACTAACGCCGGAGGGAACAGCGCGTCGTTGCTGTCCCATTGTAGCCAGACCTCGCCGTGATGCTCGAACGCCAGATGATCTATCCAGACCTGCGGCGTTTGCGAGATGCCCCATTCCGGCTCGCCCAACGGCGATTCTGCGCGGCTGCTGTAGAGGGAACGCCCCAGATTGCTGGTAAATACCACCGGGGCGCCGTGGGGGTAGCGCTGCTGGCGTTTGAGTTCACGGAGTAATTCGACGCCGGACCAGTGGCGATGCTCCCAGTCCTCCGTAAACGTGAGCTGGTTTTTACGCGCCAGGTTGCTGACGGTATCGCCATCGCAGGCGGTGTCCAGCAGAAGAATATTGGTGAAGTCGGCAAGCATCGCGCCAACCGCCGGGTGCAGCGGCTGGCGGTCGAATAAGGTGATGTTAAGCAGCAGACGCGTCAGGCCGCCCCAGCGAGCCAGCACGGCAGAAAAACAGGTCGCCAGCGCCATTGTCGGCGTCACGCCATACTCGCCGGCCCGGTTGCTAAAGGCGTGCCAGCGTGTTGCCGGAACAATCATGCGGCGTCGGGTATTACGGACTTCACATAGCGTGGCGGGTTCGCAGGCCAGCGGCAAGACGGGCGCGGGGGGAAGCGTCGATGCTTTCGCCAGCCAGTAAGCGCGCGCGTCGTCTCTCAGTGGTTGATTGATCTTCTGTTGGTGCAGCAAATACGAGCGGAAATCATAGCGGGTGTCGATAGCCGGCAGCGATTCTCCGGCCAGCAGGGCGTTAAGCTCATCGAAGAAAAGCGTAAAGCTGGAGGCATCCATAATCAGCAGGTCAATATTGACATGGAGGCGGTGGCGATTGTCCGGCAAGAGCGTCAGCTGAAAATCAAACGTTTCGCCGATTTCCACGCGTAAAAGACGGTGGCTCAGGCGCTGGCGCAGTGCGTCCAGATAGGCCTGGCGGCTTTCAGCGTCGTTATGGCGTAAATCATGAACGGTGACGCCGTTCCAGTAAGGTTGCGGTAGCCAGACCTGCTGCCCGTCGGGGCGAAAGGCGATATGCAGCATTGGGTGGCGTTGCAGCAAGGTCGTGATGGCCTGCTCCAGCTGCGACGCCGTCAGACAATGGCCTTCAAACTCCTGATACAGGTGGCAACCCACGCCGCCAAGCGTCTGCCCCGGCATGCGGCCCGTCAGGTAGGCGTGCTGTACTGGCGTCAATGGGAAGGGGGTACTTTCGGTCATGTTCGGCCAGGATGATTCGTCGGGCGGCGTTTCTTCTTCCGCGTTCTCCGGCGACCGGCTGAGCATTAACTGGTTCCATGCCGCCAGCGTGGGGGCGGCATACAGCTCGCGAAGGGTAAGGCGGTAGCCATTTTTACGAAACCAGTGTAACCATCTCATCAATCTTATGGAATCCAGGCCGGCCTGGATCAGGTTGCTCTCTTCATGTAACTGCTGCGGCGTTAAATTCAGTTCCTGTATGAGCCGCTCGCGTAATTGTTGGTAATCAGCCGCGTGGCGGTTGTCCGGTAACAGCGAATCCTGAGATGGTGCGCCAGAAATCATTCTTCCTCCTGATGGCACGTCTTACCGAAAAGCATTACTCATATGAGAATAATAATTATTAACAATTGGATGCTACCCGAAACGGGTTTATTTATGCCCGTTTCGGGTTGGTAACAGGCGGAAAGAACAGAGGCCCGGATGGGGTATCCGGGCCTCTGTCAGGGAGGAGTTTAGGGGGGCGCGACCCCGGTTACATCCCGCGTTTAAAGGTCGAAGGAGTTACGCCAAACTGTTTCTGGAAGGCGGCAGAGAAATGGCTGGCGTTGGCATAGCCCAGATCGGCCGCCACCGTCATGACGGAGGTATTGCCGTTGGCCAGGCGTCTTCTGGCTTCCTGCATTCGTTCAGCCTGAAACAGGCCATAGACGCTGTTGTTGAACAGAACGCGGAAGCCTCGCTTAATTTTGAGAACGCTCAGACCGGACTCTCTGGCCAACTCCGCGACGCCCGGCGCTTGCGTCAGATCAGCCAGCAGCAGATCCTTCGCCCGCAGCAGTTTCTGGCGTTCCATCGGGTTGAAGTGGCAGGAGAGGCAACTGGCGTCTTCGCGATGTTCATCCAGCACCAGACTGAGCATGACCAGACTTTGCCCCTGCAACCATAGCGTCGACGGCTTTTGTTCATGACTGAAGCCGCCGTGCATGCGCATCAGCGCGTGACGCAAGGCCTGAGCCGTTAAGTGGGTTTCAGCATTACAACGCTGCTGCTGGCAACAGCAGTGGGAGTCGATCTTATTCTTAATGACCGCGCTAATATCCGGCACCCACAGCGCGAGGGTTTCAGGGCTGAAGGAGAGGGTAATGCTCTCGAATCGGCCACAATAGGAGGCGCTGCCGCGACAGTCTGGCGTATGGGTAATGTAATGGCGATTGCGCGCAAGCTCCCAGTCGGTGTGGCGCCGGAGTCCCTGAATCGCAAAGCGCGATGTGCCTTCCAGGATGCACGAGAAGTTAATCCTGCCCAGATCGTCGTGTAGCTGCAACGTCTCAGGCCGCGCAAAATGGCCCCTCCAGAGCAAAATATCCATACCTTCCTGCAACGAACAGCGCAGCAGTTCACACTGAGCAGGAATATTGCCATCGTTTGCAGGTTTCCCGACCACCAACTGGTGAATAGAGATTTCAGATTGCGTTTGCGGTGACTCCATCATGACCTGGTTATCTCCCTGTGGCTTAGACCAATGCGGGTATAAATAGAACCGAATGGGGTAGATGAGTTATTGATAATGGTTATTATTCACATTAATTCTCAGAACGCCACCCTGAATTGTCGTTTTTGGCGTCCGTAAAAATTCATCAGGAAATTCAGTTACTCCCATGTCATCTCAATCATCCAATACTGAATCGCTGTCCCGATTTCCTCTCTGGCAGGTGATTACACCGGTTCGCAGGAAGGTTATTTTAGCTATGGCGCTGGCGGGGCTGGCGGCATTAACCAGCCTGGGGGCGCTCCTTTTTCTGGCGTGGAGCCTGCGTGACATTCGCGCGACGCCTGACGCTATTCCGGCCTGGCCGCTGGGCGGCGTGATCGGCTGCGTGGTCTTAACTTTTGTTCTGCGCTTACAGGCGTTCAACACCTCTCATTACGCGGCTTTTCATCTGGAGAACATTCTGCGCAGCAGGTTAGCCCGTAAAGCATTGCAGCTTCCGCCTGGCGTGTTACAGCAAATGGGCAGCGGGTCAGTGGCGAAAGTGATGCTGGATGACGTGAAGTCGTTACATATTTTTGTGGCCGACAGCACGCCGCTCTATGCCCGCGCGATCATCATGCCGCTGGCGACAATCGTTATCTTGTTCTGGCTGGACTGGCGGCTGGCAATCGCGACGCTGGGGGTACTGGCGTTTGGATCGGTTGTTCTCGTGCTCGCCCGCCAGCGTTCGGAAGATATGGCTCAGCGTTATCATAAGGCGCGCGAGCAGGTTAGCGCGGCGGTTATTGAGTTCGTGCAGGCCATGCCCGTGGTGAGAACGTTTGATAGCGGCAGCACCAGTTTTTTGCGCTATCAACGCGCCCTTGAAGAGTGGGTCGATGTGCTCAAAACCTGGTATCGCAAAGCCGGTTTTTCAGCGCGTTTTTCCTTCTCGATTCTGAATCCTCTCCCGACCCTGTTTGTCCTGATCTGGTCGGGATACGGCCTGTTGCACTATGGCAGTTTCGATTTTATCGCGTGGGTGGCCGTTTTACTGCTGGGCAGCGGAATGGCCGAAGCCGTAATGCCAATGATGATGCTCAATAACCTGGTCGCGCAAACGCGTTTAAGCATTCAGCGTATTTATCAGGTTCTCGCGATGCCGGAGTTATCGCTGCCGCAGTCTGACCAGCAGCCGCAAGAGGCGAGCATTACCTTTGAGCAGGTGAGCTTTCATTATCCGCAAGCGCGTACTGGCGCCGCGTTGCAGGAGGTGAGCTTTCATGTGCCTGCCGGGCAAATTGTGGCGCTGGTCGGGCCAAGCGGCGCCGGAAAAAGCACCGTGGCGCGCTTGCTGCTGCGTTACGCCGACCCGGACAAAGGCCATATCCGTATTGGCGGCGTGGATCTGCGTGATATGCAGACGGACACCCTGATGAAGCAACTCTCGTTTGTGTTTCAGGACAACTTCCTTTTTGCCGACACGATAGCCAATAACATTCGTCTGGGCGCGCCGGATACGCCGCTGGAGGCGGTTATAGCGGCGGCCAGAGTGGCGCAGGCCCATGATTTTATTAGCGCTCTGCCAGAAGGTTACAACACTCGAGTCGGGGAACGTGGGGTATTTCTCTCCGGCGGCCAGCGGCAGCGCATTACTATCGCCCGGGCGCTTTTGCAGGATCGCCCCATCCTGGTGCTCGATGAGGCGACGGCGTTTGCTGACCCGGAAAACGAAGCGGCGCTTATCAAGGCGCTCGCGGCGGCCATGCGTGGCCGGACGGTCATCATGGTCGCGCATCGTCTCTCAATGGTGACTCAGGCCGATGTGATATTGCTGTTTTCCGACGGACAGCTCAGGGAAATGGGGAACCATACGCAACTGTTGGCGCAGGGCGGCCTGTATCAACGGCTCTGGCAACACTATCAGCAGGCGCAGCATTGGGTGCCGGGTGGAACACAGGAAGAGGTGGTGGAAAATGAAAGACAATAATCCTGCGGATAACCTGGCCTGGCGCGTCATCTGGCGCCAGCTTATCTCCAGCGTTGGCAGTCAGGCCAGGATGCTGCGACGCAGTATGCTGGCGCTGTTGCTGGCGGCATTCATGCAGGGGATCGCCTTTGCCTGTCTTTATCCGATCATTGATGCGCTGTTACGGGGAGACGCGCCGCAACTTCTTAACTGGGCTATGGCCTTCAGCGTCGCCGCAATTGTGACGCTGGTGCTACGCTGGTATGGCCTGGGCTTTGAATACCGTGGTCATCTGGCGCAGGCTACCCATGAGTTGCGCCTGCGACTTGGCGAGCAGTTACGCCGCGTGCCGCTGGAGAAGCTCCAGCGCGGCAGGGCGGGTGAAATGAACGCCTTGCTGCTGGGCAGCGTGGATGAAAACCTCAATTATGTTATTGCGATAGCCAATATTTTGCTGCTCACCATTGTCACGCCGCTGACGGCGTCGCTGGCGACATTGTGGATAGACTGGCGGCTGGGGCTGGTGATGTTGCTGATCTTCCCTCTGCTGGTGCCGTTTTATTACTGGCGCCGCCCGGCGATGCGGCGACAAATGCAGACGCTGGGGGAAGCGCACCAGCGTCTGAGCGGCGATATCGTTGAATTTGCTCAGGGGATGATGGTATTGCGCACCTGCGGCAGCGATGCCGATAAAAGCCGGGCGCTGCTGGCGCATTTCAATGCGCTGGAAAACTTACAGACCCGCACTCACCGTCAGGGCGCTGGCGCGACGATGCTGATCGCCAGCGTCGTGGAGTTGGGCCTACAGGTGGTGGTGTTATCCGGGATCGTCTGGGTAGTGACGGGCACTCTGAACCTCGCCTTTTTGATTGCCGCCGTCGCGATGATTATGCGCTTCGCAGAACCGATGGCGATGTTTATCAGCTACACCTCGGTTGTGGAACTGATCGCCAGCGCCCTGCAACGGATTGAGCAGTTTATGGCGATAGCACCGCTTCCCGTCGCAGAGCAAAGCGAGATGCCGGAACGTTACGATATCCGCTTTGACAACGTCAGCTATCGCTACGAAGAAGGTGACGGCCACGCGCTTAATCATGTTTCTTTGACGTTCCCGGCAGCCAGTATGAGCGCGCTGGTGGGTGCCTCCGGCGCAGGCAAAACTACGGTCACCAAACTGTTAATGCGCTATGCCGATCCGCAGCAAGGGCAGATTTCTATTGGCGGCGTCGATATTCGCCGCCTGACGCCGGAACAGCTCAATAGCCTGATTTCTGTTGTTTTCCAGGATGTCTGGCTGTTTGATGACACGCTGCTGGCGAATATCCGTATCGCGCGCCCACAGGCGACGCGGCAGGAGGTAGAAGAGGCCGCCCGCGCGGCGCAGTGCCTTGAGTTTATTTCCCGTCTTCCGCAAGGCTGGCTGACGCCAATGGGAGAGATGGGCGGCCAGCTATCGGGCGGCGAGCGCCAGCGGATTTCCATTGCCAGAGCGTTATTGAAAAACGCGCCGGTCGTCATTCTCGATGAACCGACTGCCGCGCTGGATATTGAAAGCGAGCTGGCGGTGCAAAAAGCGATCGATAACCTGGTTTACAACCGGACGGTGATTATCATCGCTCACCGTTTATCCACCATCGCCGGGGCCGGAAACATTCTGGTGATGGAAGAGGGACAGGTGGTTGAGCAGGGTACTCATGCGCAATTGCTCTCACATCATGGGCGTTATCAGGCGCTGTGGCAGGCGCAAATGGCCGCGCGCGTGTGGCGCGACGACGGGGTTTCCGCGTCTGGAGAGTGGGTGCATGAGTGATGTTCAGTCGAATGTGAAACCGCTGACGTTGACGACCGGGCGGGTGATTTTTGCTATTGCCGGCGTCTATGTGACGCAGAGTCTGGTATCGGCGCTGTCTATGCAGTCCTTACCCGCGCTGGTGCGCGCTGCTGGCGGTTCGCTGGCGCTTGCCGGTGCGACAACCCTGTTTATGCTGCCCTGGGCGCTGAAGTTTATTTGGGCGCCGTGGATCGAGCGCTGGCGGCTTCCGCCCGGTAGCCAGGAACGCCGTTCCCGCATGTTAATCCTGCGTGGTCAGGTCGCGCTAGCGGCGATCCTGACTATTGCCGCAGCGATTGGCTGGTTTGGGCGAGAAGGGGGATTCCCCGATACGCAAATCGTCGCGTTATTTGTTCTGTTTATGGTGGCAGGCACGGTCGCCTCCACCATTGATATCGCCAGCGACGGCTTTTGTGTCGATCAACTGACCCGCACGGGTTACGGCTGGGGAAACAGCGTGCAGGTCGGCGGCAGCTATCTGGGAATGATGTGCGGCGGCGGGGTGTTCCTGATGCTGTCGGCGGCATCCGGCTGGCCTGTCGCCATGCTGATGATGGCGGTGCTGATTATGGCGCTGTCACTCCCGCTGTGGCGCATTACGGAGCCGACGCGAACAGCGACTATCCCGCATGTTCCGGCGTTAGGTTATGCGCTAAGGAGGAAGCAGGCGCGCCTGGGCTTACTGCTGGTATTGATGCTGAATTCAGGCATGCGGTTTGTGCTGCCTCTTCTGGCACCGCTGTTGTTGGATCATGGGTTGAGCATGTCCGCATTGGGCGCGCTGTTCAGCGGCGGCAATATTGCAGCGGGCATAGCAGGAACGCTGGCTGGCGGATTGCTGATGAAATACACCTCACCCGGCAGAGCGCTGTTGACGGCTTATGGCGTCCAGGGGATCGCGCTGCTGGCGGTGGTGATGACGCTCATGATGGCGCCGGGTCATCTGCTGCTGCAGATTCTCCAGTGTCTGGTCATTGTCCAGTCCATTTCGCTGGCCTGCGCGCTGGTCTGTCTTTACGCCACGCTGATGTCGCTTTCATCGCCTTTGCAGGCCGGTGTCGACTTCACCCTCTTTCAATGTACTGATGCGGCAATCGCCATTCTGGCAGGCGTTATCGGTGGCGTTGTTGCTCAACATTTTGGCTATGCGGCCTGCTTCCTGTTTGCCGGGGCATTCACGTTGCTGGCGGCGTGGGTTGCTTATATCCGGCTGCATTCGGCAAGAGAACTGATGACAAGCGCAATTGATTGATCCGCGAATAACACAGAGAGGTAAGGGATGAAAATCAGTGAATTTCTACATCTGGCGTTACCAGAGGAACAATGGCTACCGACGATTTCTGGCGTTTTACGCCAGTTCGTAGAAGAAGAGTGTTATGTCTATGAGCGTCAACCCTGTTGGTATTTAGGCAAAGGGTGCCAGGCACGGCTGCACATTAATGCCGACGGAACGCAGGCGACATTTATTGATGATGCCGGGGAGCAAAAATGGGCGGTGGATTCCATTGCCGACTGCGCGCGTCGTTTTATGGCGCATCCTCAGGTGAAAGGACGTCGGGTATATGGACAGGTTGGGTTCAACTTTGCGGCGCATGCGCGGGGGATTGCCTTTAACGCCGGGGAGTGGCCGCTGCTGACGTTAACCGTTCCCCGTGAAGAACTTATTTTTGAAAAGGGAAATGTCACCGTTTATGCGGACTCCGCCGACGGGTGCCGACGTTTGTGCGAGTGGGTAAAAGAGGCCGGTACAACGACGCAGAACGCACCACTGGCGGTGGATACCGCCCTCAATGGTGAGGCATATAAACAACAGGTTGCGCGCGCCGTTGCGGAGATCCGCCGTGGCGAGTATGTCAAAGTGATTGTCTCGCGCGCCATTCCCCTGCCATCGCGGATTGATATGCCCGCCACGCTGTTATACGGGCGGCAGGCAAACACGCCTGTGCGCTCGTTTATGTTCCGTCAGGAAGGACGCGAAGCGCTGGGCTTTAGCCCGGAACTGGTGATGTCAGTGACGGGCAATAAAGTGGTCACTGAACCGCTTGCGGGCACCCGCGATCGCATGGGAAACCCGGAGCATAATAAGGCGAAAGAGGCAGAACTGCTGCACGACAGTAAAGAGGTGCTTGAGCATATCCTTTCTGTCAAAGAAGCTATTGCTGAACTGGAGGCCGTTTGCCAGCCGGGCAGCGTGGTGGTTGAAGATTTAATGTCGGTTCGCCAGCGCGGCAGCGTTCAGCATCTGGGGTCTGGCGTGAGCGGTCAGCTTGCGGAAAACAAGGATGCCTGGGATGCGTTTACCGTGCTGTTTCCGTCGATTACCGCCTCAGGTATCCCTAAAAATGCTGCTCTGAACGCGATTATGCAAATTGAGAAGACGCCGCGAGAGCTTTATTCCGGCGCAATCCTGCTGCTGGACGATACGCGCTTTGATGCGGCGCTAGTTCTGCGTTCCGTATTTCAGGATAGCCAGCGCTGCTGGATACAGGCGGGGGCGGGAATCATCGCGCAATCTACGCCGGAACGCGAACTGACAGAAACCCGGGAGAAATTAGCGAGCATTGCGCCCTATTTAATGGTGTAGGAGTAACTGTTTTCTAACCTCACAACCAGATTGTCCAAAGACAATTGAGTCGCTCTTTGATTCCTCTGTGACTCTATTGTCTTCTTTTGGGATAAAATAGGTGTTTTTCGTCATGAAGTTGATAAAAGTCTATATAGAACCACCTCCTGTGGAGGTGGTGGTAATTTGCCAGAGTGTGGGATTCGTTAGTATACTATGGGATAAACTTATTTTTACCAATTGTATAAGGCGGTGCATAAGATTCTCGGCATGCTTCCAGATAATCCGACCACCACTGCATCATCGCTTTGCGGGCTTCCAGGTGCTCTGCCTTATGAATATAAGCCATGCGCACGGTATTGCGCTCCTGATGACTCATCTGGCGTTCTACTGCGTCCTTTGCCCATAAACCCGATTCCATCAGCGCACTGCATGCCATTGCCCGGAAGCCGTGACCGCAGATATCCTTTTTCGTGTCGTAACCCATCACCCGCAGTGCCTTATTGACCGTGTTTTCACACATTGGCTTATACGGGTTATGGTCGCCGGGGAAGATCAGTTCATTATTACCGGTGATATCCTTAATCTGTTTCAGAATGGCGATGGACTGTTCTGAGAGGGGGACGATATGCGGCATTCGCATTTTTGCCCCGCGGCCGGAATAACGCACGCCAATAATGGGTTCTCGCGTCGCGGGTATCGTCCAGACTCGGTTTGTGAAATCAATCTCTGACCAGCGGGCGAAACGCAGTTCACTGGAGCGAATGAACACATGCAGCATCAGCAGAACGGCATGCCGGGTCAGTTCACGGCCCTGATGATATGCCCCAATACGTTCAAGCAGTTCAGGCAGCCGCTCCAGCGGCGGGGCAGGATAGTGCCGTCTGACAGGAGGTGTGGTCACGCCGCCAAGGTTTGCTGCAGGGTTCGTATCGATTAACTCCTGATGGACCGCATGGCGCATTATGTTACTCAGGTGCTGCCGTGTGCGGGACGCAACCTCCAGCAGACCTTTTTCCTCGATCCCTTTCAGCAGGTCAATGAAATGACGGGGTTTAAGTTCTGATACAGGTAAGTTCCCGATGACCGGAAAGATGTGATTGTTCAGACTGGCACGCAGACGGTCGGCGGTGTTCTGCGACCATTTCCTGTTACTTTTATGCCACGCCAGCGCCACGTTTTTAAAAACTTTCTCCGGTGTTCGTGAGCCACGTTCAGCAGCCCGCTGCTGTACCGGGTTGATATTCAGCGCCAGCATTTTACGGATACCTTCACGTTGCTGTCGCGCATCAGACTGGGAGATGGCTGGATAGGCACCCAGCGCAATGCGGGATTCTTTACCGCTAATACGGTATTTGAGATACCAGTGGCGGGAGCCACCCGGCTTGACCAGCAGATACAGACCGTGAGAATCGGAGACTTTAAAGGGTGACTGGACTCGAACCAGTGACATACGGATTAACAGTCCGCCGTTCTACCGACTGAACTACAGAGGAATCGTGAGAACGGGGCGCATATTACTTAGCGGTACCTTGTCTGTCAACACTAAATTTCATAAGCCATTTCAATTGGTTAATTAATCTGCAAAGTTGTTAATTAATGAACATTCGTCGCCGAAAACGAGTCTGTATCATTAGCGTGATGCAGTCTCTGCAAAGGATCTTGTTGATAAAATTGACAGAAACGTTGCCACAATGAAGGGAAACGAGGAGCAAAAAGTTCTGGGGCGCTAAAGAAATATTCAGAAAGTACGGCAAAACATTCAGCAGGATCACTGGCAGCATAAGCATCAATGCTCGCCGCATTCTCACCAACTAATTCGATTTCTTCCTGAATGTTGTTCATTGCAGCATGAAGATCGTGTTCCCAGCCAGCAACCTCACGCAACGAAATAAAGGGAACTCCGCTGGCGCGATCGCCGTTACGGGTGTCCAGCTTATGAGCGACTTCATGAATAATCAGGTTAAAACCAGAAGCATCAAAAGAATCTTGTATATCCAACCAGTTCAAAACGATAGGCCCTTGCTGCCAGCTCTGACCTGACTGAACAATACGTTGGTTATGCACCAGACCGATATCGTCTTCCCATTCATCATCGACCACAAATGGCGCAGGATAAATTAAGATTTCATGAAAACCATCCAGCCATTCCAGTCCTAACTCCAGAACGGGCAGGCAAAATAGAAGTGCTATCCGGCAGCTTCTTAATGAATTCAGCTCAAAGCCCTGTAAAGGAACAAGCCGTTTTTGCTGTAAAAAACGTTCGGCAAGAGCGACCAATTTGCTTTGTTCCTGTTCTGTCAGACACGTTAAAAGGGGGAGGAGCGGCTGAACGGACCGGTCTCGAAAACCGGAGTAGGGGCAACTCTACCGGGGGTTCAAATCCCCCTCTCTCCGCCAATCATTCAACAAAATCAATCACTTACAAAGCATTTTTGATTTTGTCATGCATAAATCCCTGCATTAAAATTCCTTTCTCTCGCTCAATTTTTCTTACTACTGATGCTGTTTTTTACCATTTTGCCGCGCGTCGGGCATCCACTTTTATGCTCTCGAGTTCACACTCTTAACAACAACTTAGCCATTCCCCCGTCTCTGATGACAAAACAGTTGAACTTCAATTGTTCCAAACGGATCCTGTGAAGATATATCAAAGGAAATGGATTGTTGGAGGATGGATGAAAAGAAGTGAAATCAGGAAAGCACTGGAAGCATGGTTTGATGTTGAACGCTATGAGGCGATAGAGAAACTCACCTTACAGCATTTTTATGTTGAGGTTGAGCGGCGCATCTTGGCTTACAGAATGTTGTTGAGCCGGAACACCATACCTACCTTTAACCGATTAATGCTGGATGATTACCGCAACAAGATCCTCAGCGGTGAAATCTTTTTCAGTGGTGATACCGCTACTCTTGGACATGAGCTTGCCAGAACCTACGCAGTAAATCCTACGACACGAAGCCACGCGCAATTTTATGCGAAAACGCTGGCATTAACCGAAGCCACGCCTGAACTCTCTGGGTTAAGCCAGTCTGAATTTCTGTCCGAGTATCTGAAAGAGACATCCCTTAATAATCTTTCACGTATTACTGTCGATATTCATCTGGAAGAAGCATCAACCGAAGAGATCATTGAACATCTGAAAGTGTTGATCCCCCGATGGAAGAGACAGCTTAAGATGAAGTCTCCAGCGCCAAGAGAGTATCGTTTTGGGAAAAGCACATTCAGAAAAATTATTGAATATCGTCTTATCCCGATGATGGACCTGATCTTCTGGGGAGAAGATAACGGCATTAAAATCCCGCTTTCACTGATTTCCTCGCTGCTTCACGAGGACAGCGACAACGATCGTGATGAAGGAATGCT
>PPYE01483341.1_pt1 | contig 16455 bp, 18 predicted proteins | sample 1559881 | NCBI WGS metagenome assembly PPYE01 (sample SAMN08240022, study PRJNA423297) | Human gut metagenome, whole genome shotgun sequencing project. | reverse complement strand
CCTAATAGCACGTCTTAAATACGCTGTCAGAAATACAGGCTTAACATACCCTTAGTTAGCATATGCTAACTCGGCGTTAATAGAAGAGGCCGCAAACGCCCATCGCGTTCACGGCCTCTATTTTACTTACTGGATTCTGCCGGTATTTGTCACAATGTCTGCGAGCTTACTATTAGCTTCCGCAAGCAAGCCCTTCAAATCAGACAGTTGGGAAGCAACTCCAGCAATCACGTCCGCCAAATCCTCAAACTCCAGCAGCTCAACATGAGCGTATGCTCCAGGGTTAGAGAAATGAACCGTAATTTTATTATGCTCACAGCCAACGAACACGCTAGACGGGTCATTAGCGGGTGTCGCCTGAGATGGAATACCAGCACCCTCAGCATACTTGAACGGCCCAAAAACGATTCCATCAACTACAACCATGTAAGCATGTGCAGTATCACAGTCAAAATCTACAGCATCATTGGACGGCTCAACTTCAACGAAATATGTTTTCATAATATACCTCCATTAAGCTCTGTCAAAGGAAAGAGGCAGAAGTACGCCGCTACCCGTTAAATCAATGTTAGTTCCAATTACAATTGTGTAAGTATTATTGACTTCCCACACCATAGACGTGGTCCTTAAATAAATTCCGCCGTCACCAGTGCTTACTGTTGCGCCTCCAGCAATGCTAGTCCCTTTAAATGTTGTTACGCCGGGATTTACAGCGTTCTTGCTTACAGCAATATCAAAGACCTTCCTATTGGTGTCGCCAGATGCAGACTTAGATTTTATCGGCACATAAACAAGCCCATTTTTAATTACAATATCTCCGTCCAGACTAAAGTCGCCGCCAAACTCAAAACTTAACGTTACCTTAGTGCCGTCATAATTTATGATTTCGCCTGTAGTGCCAGACATAGAGCCGCTAGAAATAGCGTCTACGTACTTCTTGTTAACTGCGTCCAAATCTTCAACCGGGTCCCCAACTGCTGCAACTCGCATCAAGTCGCAATGCACCAGCCTATCATTGGAACCAGACCGCTTGCACACCATTAGCGTTTTCTTTTGTCCAGAAGAGGTGCCCTTAACGTTAGGGGAGGCATCAATAGCGCTGTCACCAGCATACATGCTGATTCCTACACTATCAGACATGTAAATTCCAGCCCCTTGGCCCAACTCAGCGCCAACCGTCAATCCGGTTGTTTTACCGATTACAGCATTAGCCTTCATCGTCCCACCACTCAGCGGCAAGAAATCCCCACCACCAACCTTGCTATCAACATACTTCTTGTTAGCAAGGTCATTGTCATTAGTAGGCGCAACATTGGTCTGCACACTGAACCCGTTAGCAGTAATAGTCTTCTCAGGGCCATTAAACACGACACCGCTAAACGATCCTCCACCGGCACTATTAGGAGAAAACACCTTAATACCGTTATCGTCGCCAGAAATGTATCCGCTGCCGATTTTCAGCTGTGCGTTACCCACATCAACCTTATTGGAATTCGCCTCCCTATACACACTCAGCGTCCCGCCCGTAACGTCTGTCGCCTTAGCGCCCACTTTGACACTCACCGCGTTCGCACTATCCGGGTCCTGCGCCTCAATAACCACACTACTCCCGCCGTCCGTTGTCCGGGTAGCCTGCACACTGGCCTTCTTGCTATTCAAGTTCGCATTGATAACGGCATCAACCTGAGTCTGATTATGTCCGGCGCTAACAGACCCCATGATAGCACCCTCGCCCTGAGAACCCATCATAATTACATGGTCTTGATCCGAAACAAGAGCACCCACATAATCAGAATCGCTATCGAACTTGATGTTTCCGGTCATCGTCCCACCGGCCAATGGCAGATAATCTTTAAGCTCCTCCTTAGTCGGAACCTTAGCCGGATCGGTAGAAATAGTGTTCCCAGAGATAACGATACCCTCGCCAGCCACATATTCCGTACCGCCTCCGCCGCCTCCACCGGTAGCGTTCAGCACACCATCCTGTGTAATCGTCAGATTAGCGCCAACTTTTACACCGCCCAAAGTGGTAGCACTAGCAACCGGCAAAGTGTATTCAGTGCCGTGAGTGTCAAAATACTTCTTGTTCACAGCGTCCCCATCATCAACGGGGTCAGCAACTCCCGTGATTCTGTGATCCATAGCATTGACGTTAGTGCCCGGCGCAAGCCGCAACTCGTTGGGAGCATGAATTTCAGTGACCCACAGCTCACCAGTTCCACCGTCAATCCCGTTTCTGTTCACATAGACAGCACCCGCGTCAGTGCCAACGTTGATATCCAGATGGGGAACGTCTCCGCTCATATGCTGTTGAATGGTAATGGCCCCGATCTTTAGCACTCCAGCGCCATTATCCGCGTTTGTCAACAGAGTAGCCGCTCCCAGAATACGGACATTTCCGCTCTCGCTCTTCACGCAAACGTCCCCGTTATCCCGGTAGAAAGCACCCTTTACCGTTTTACCGTCCACGAGCTTAACAACAGCGGAGCCCTCCATCTGTAGATCACCTGTCATGGTGTCTCCCGCTCTCTTGACATACGGGAGAGGAACATCCCCGCTAGTAAGCCCGTTAATCTGATCCTGCAAAAGCTGATCCGCCTCAGTACGATTGATGACTTCCTTGTTCAAGTTCTGCTCAATCTTGAGGTCTGCATTAGCCCGATCAATAGCCTCCTGATTGATATTACCCTGTAGCACAGCGTCAGCGGCAGTCCTCTCCGCCTCCTCTGTCTCAATAGCAGTCTGTAACTGGTTGTCGGCGGCCTCGCGGTCATTGATTTCCTGGTCAATTCGCCCGCCCAGCGCCTCGTCAGCCTCCTCCCTTGCCTGTGCCTCCGCTGCGTCCGCGTCCTTCCGATCCTGAATCTCTTTTTCAAGCGCCCTTTCAAGCGCATCAATATCACCCTCTGCTGTAGTGATACGATCCTCAAGCGCAGTAATCTCGTCATCGATTCTCTCAATGTCCGCCTGAATCTCAGCAATATCATCCTCGTTTTTCTGCGCCAACTCCCACGCCTTATTAGCTACCTCGCTAACCTCGTCAACCTCATGGTTGATAAAGTCAACCTCATTTTTCAGGCCGCCAACTCTCTGAACCAGCTGCGCAATGGAGCTCTCAAACTGATTGCACCATCCCTCAAAAGGGCGCTTGCTAACCACCCAATACGCGGAGTTCTTAGGCATTTGCCAGTTGTCAGGGGAAGAGGTGAGGCTACCCAGATACTCCATGCCGCCGCCCGCAGTCGCGGTGATAACAGCCGTTGTACAACCCATTCCTTTCAGGATATTCGCTACAGTGATACCCTGCATACCCTGCACATCCTGCTTGCCGCAGTTAAAGAATACCTTATCACCGTTAGAGGACTTATAACCAATCGCACAAATCGCCTGTTTGGTGGTCATCCCCTTAGCCTGCTCCGTAATCTCACCGTCCAGAATGATAGGCACAACAGACCCAATGAGATCAACCACCTGATTCTGGCACAGAGTATCCTCGTCAGTATCGCCGCCGAAAATCTTCAAGGCCCCGTGCCGGTTGAATCCACCGCAGAAAATGCCACCCTCGGGGGTGCTTGCCATAGGTGCCCCCATATACCGGGCTACTCCCTTCCACGGCGCGTCCGTGGTTGCACTAATAATCGCGTTGGCGTTAGTCACGAAACTGACATCCTGAATACTCTGCACAAGCCCGGAATTTGTAGTATTTCCAAACGCAGGCATGAGCTTGATAAAGATGGGCTTACCACACTTGTCTACACACTTCACGTTGATAACATGGTAGGGGCAACTATCGTTTTCAGAGTAACCGCTCTCCATGCCAACCTCGTCACGATCATAGTACACATCATTGGATACAGCCGCGCCAACAACCCGATCAAGAGCCTCATAACAGTTTCGCTGAATTTGGTTCCATCTCAGGATGCACTCGTTTACCCTGCCAGCCATTTCACACATCTGGGCCTGCACGTTTGGTCCCGGGATATTTACCACAGGCCGGACAGGAGGCGGCACAGGTGTCCCGCAAGGTCCCGGCTTACAAGGACCGCAATGCTCAGGCTTGCAAGGATCGGGCTCACAGCAATGGTCAAAATCATGATAACAATCTTTCATTAGAATACCTCCATAAAGCACCCTCTAAGGGCCTCAATAATCATTTCGTCTACGTTGATGAAGGTTTTACGGAAAGCCGCCAGCAATTCAGACCCACTAATACCAACGTACCCGCTGACAACTTCCTCAATTCCGCTTTCCTTTGTCTGCGTCTCATCTTCTTTTCTATCCTTGCTTTGCGTATGCTTTTCATCCGTCTTGCCCTGCTCGATTCCAGCCGTATGACGCTCTCCCGTTGTATCCTCAACGGTATCATTATGTCCCGTGGTATTTTCGGTGAGGTTAGACTTGCCGTTTTCATGCCAATCTTCATTATAGTCTGTAGTCCTGTCTGTGTTCTCTGTTGTATCCTCACGGTATGTTGTATCACTTGTATAGTCCTTATTCTTTTTCTCAGTCTCTCCAACCGTTTCATTTTCAGTTTCGTTTTCCGTCACGTTCCTAGTCGTGTTCTCTGCTACCTTCTCCGTTTTATCCTCAGTATAACTATTGCTAGTATGCGTACTTTCATCGGTGTTCTGGTCCTCTCCTGTTTGCGTTGCGTTAGTCAGATAGTTCCAAACAACACTGTTCTGCACGCCCCCGCTAGAATTGACGTTCTTTTGAGGCGTATCCGAATAAAGCTTCGTTCCGTCCGTATTGACAGACCTCTCTAGCGTACTATCGCTAGTTCCAGACCCACTTGTCTTAGTAGTCGTATCCCTAGTCGTCTCTACCGTTTCGTTCAGTGCCCTATCTTTAGTAAGCTCCCTAGTGATATCCTTAGAATTGTCCTCTGTTGTATTATCCACAACCTTAGTTGTAGAATCTTTAGTTCCGGTTACATCCTCGTCAACAACTTCCTTAGAAGTCTTGTCGCCCTGCTTTTCATATGTCTCTTCTGCCGTGTGATCCAAAGTGCTATCATATGCGCCAGTTAAATTCCCCTTTGTGCTTTCGTCATCCCTATGACTATTCACGAAATCCCTGAGCATGACGGCTGCCGAATTCTCACCGGAATTAGCTACCCTAAGCAGATTCTCGACGTTTCTACCATTAGTCTTGACCAACTGATTCAACATGGGATCAAACTTAATTAGCTCGCTCTCATATAGCCTGTTGTAGTATGGCATAATCTTCATCAATTCCGCGTTAAGAAAATGCTTGAATCTGTCCGGCGTCTCCGCGCCGATCTGGTTAAACCAATAGTATGTTATAATCTTTCCCTCTAGGTGCTTCTTATGTTCTGGAATAAAGGTGTTCCACCAGTCGTTGAAAACTTCATACCCACCCGAAACGAGTTCCCCCAATTCCGGGTTAATCTGGCTCGTCCCTATTAGTTGACGCACCGCCGTCACCTCCCTCCCGGAACCCCTTATCCATCTCAATAAACTCTTCCATGAAATCTTCCACGGCGTTCAACTCCACGCCCACATTCAGCCCAAACATAGCATTGATTTCCTCACAGGCCCTTTCCCTGCACCACAGCTCACTCTCGATAATGTGCCGCGTGGGATTTCTCTGCCCCTGCCCCTCCGCAGAAATAAGGCGCTCTTTCTTGTCGCTTGTAAGGCTATCGATTCCTAAGCTAGTACAAAGCTGTTGCATGTAGTTTCGCACATTTGCCCACATCTCATTTAGCACACAGTTTACGCCGAAATTCATGACCTTCACGCTTTCAGGGTTACCGAACTTAGAGCCGAAAATAGCAATCTCATTCCCGGCAATTTTGTTTGCCGCCGTGATAGCGCTTTGCTTGTCCTTCTCATCGCACTGAATTGCAAACGGCCTCTTGATGGTCTCAGTGTGGATATCTATGCTTCTGAGCGCGTTTGAAATTTTGGGCGAATAGTTCCAAATAGAAAGATAGTCTGGCGTCATAGTCTTATTAGCTCTAATCAACACACTATTATCAATGTCAAATCTGTGTCGATACTCGAAACTATACGCCTCTCTCACTACGCTCTCATAGTAGATGTTAAAAGGCCCCGGCAAAGTTACCGCTGTATGGATATACCCTAGGTCCGGATCATTAGCGAACAGTGCCACGCCGTAAAACAACAGCGTCATTTCAAGCGCGCGTTCATTGCAACTGTCCGGCAGGCCCGTCCATCTAAACCGGCTTAACGCCATATTGATAAAGCGGTTATAAATTTCTATGGTCTGCTGAGCGTTTAAAACCTCTGCCCTCGCTCCGTTGGGCGGGAATACTATTCCCGGTAGGTTAGCGCCGAAAAAGCAATCAAACAATTTTACCACCTCCTACACCGGCGCGGAATCCACGTTATATTCCTTTGCGCCGTTTGTATAATCAAGTCCCTCTCCGTTAGGTCCTTTTACGTTCTGTATCTCTTTGTCTATGGTCTTACCTAGCACAATCGTAACAGCCGTTCCGATAGGTGTTGCACATATGGTCCAACAAGCCAAAGCTCCCGTGTACTGATACTTGATAGACAGCAGAGCCAGATAAAACCCTCCAGCCAACAAGCAGGCTAAAAAGAGCACTACAATCCAACCCAAAAGCCTGCTATACAATTTAGAGCACGGCCCATTGCGCTTTTTAACCCTCATACAAAATACACCTTATTCCATATTCAACTGCTACTTGATGCTCAATGCGGCATCCTCTATTCTTCTCCCAGCCATGCATAAAATACACTACGTTAGCTTCTGCCATCTTCTTAATGGATTCCCCAATAGACATAATCGGGTCTGAATATCTTCCATATGCGTCAATATACTCAATGTTATAATCGCCAAGCTCAAGGAACAACCTTAGCTTTACCTCCTGTCTTCTCTCTAAAATCTCTTCCTTGGAAAGTCCGCTCATGGGTTGCGAAATAAATACCTTCATTTTAACGCCTCCTAAACTAAATAACTGTTCTGGTCTATTCTATACTGGTCTGGTCTATATAGCCTAGCCCAGCCCATTACAGAAAAGGTCTGGTCTTTACTCTTCTCGACGGGAGTTGACGGTACGGGTCGGTAATTGGGTGTAGTTTACGGTACGGGATTTCCCATTGCTTCATTGAAGGCTTTAAGAATGGTAACTAATTGTTCTCTATTTACAAAATCCTGCCACATGTAATTTCCTTCGTATCCTGTAATAAGACCGTTTCTAATTGCCCATTCTCTGGCCTCTTCTGACCAGTTCTCTGCATCATTGTCCTGTAGTGTCTTACGGTATTCTCTTACGATCTCTTCCGGGGATGCTCCACCGGCGCTTTTCAGGAGTGCATATACATCTGTTCTAAAGTCGTTCATCGTTTTGTTGTGCATTGGAAACCAGTGCATAACGTCAGCGTGATTGGATGCTACCCCTAGAGTGAAGCCCTCAGAGTGACAGATTAGGACATCCTCTTGTGATGGGTCCAGCCTGTAGAGCCTACATAGATAGGCGCAGAGTTCTATAGCCTCTGTATATACAGCGTTGAAATAATCTGGGTCTGTAAGGCCGTCCTCACAAATCTCAAAAGAGATATAGGAGTTATTTGCCGATTCCCAACGGCCTGAACCGGCGTGCCACGCGCGCATGTTCCATGGGAGGGTCTGCACGGTGGCAATGGAACCGTCATCCAGCCTTCCAATAAAGGCGTGTACGCAGGTTTCAATACCGGGGTGGTTCCAGTCATTACCGTTCTTGTTTACGCCGATACCGTCTTTGTCTGGCTGAACGTATCGTTTTAGGTTGGGGTTGTTTGCACCTGTGCTGTGCACCATGATTCCGCGAATGTTCAGCGGCTTTCCTGCTTTATAGCAATCGTTATTAGTCAGGTAGTTCCTGATTAGATGCATCGTTGTACGCCTCCTTTAGTTCAGCGGTTAAGGCCGCGTTTTCCTTTGACAGCTCCATCAACTGGTTATATAATTCTGCGTTTTTCGTTTCCGCGTATTCTAGGTCGTTTTGAAGTTCCTGGTTGTTGCTCTTGGTACTTTGAGCGCCGAAAAAGAAAGCGATAACAACAGAGTATATGGTCATAAAGTCTTGTGAGATTGTCTGTTTATATGCCATAATGCAAAACACGATTGTCAGGGCGATTGTTACTAGGGATTTAACGGACATGAGGTTAGCTAATCGTTTCAATAGATTGGTCATATAATCCACACCTCCGCAGTGTATTTTACTAGGTTGAAAATGATAATCATTCCTGTGAGAGATACAATAATATTTACCAATAGGTATGTCAGCCAATATGCGGTATGGTTGATCGGTTTATTTTTGAATACTGTTCTGGACATAATGTAGTGTAGACGTTTTCCAACCGGGATTAGTAACATATAGATTGCCAGATAAATGAGCACTAGAGCTACAACTGTTATAAACTCAATGGTCATGTAGTACCTCCATTTTGCCTTGTATGTAGTTCACTGTTGCTGTAAGTTCTTCCACTTGTTTTGATAGGGCGCATATTTTAGATTCTACTTGCTTTATTCTCCACTCTGTCACCTTGTTGGCTGAAACAATTCCTGCGTAAGTTCCAACTAGCGTTCCGATTAGAGAGAGTATAGCAACAATTACAGTTTCCATGGCAACCTCCTAACTCTTGTTAGCGGACGGGTTGGAAAAGTCACCGATGGCTCTTGCTCCTACGTTCCAGAATGTGACACCAGCATTTAGCATTGCTTCAATGCGCTCTCTGTAGACGGTTGGAATAGCACCGGATACGTGACCCTCAGAAGTCTTAACAAAATTCCAGCATGGACGGCTGTTGCGCTCTGGAACTTTCAGCCTCATGACCTTGTAGCCGTAGCGGTCGAAAAAGCTGTCAACTGATTTCATGATGCTCTCGTTGCACATGTACCAGCGGAATTTGAAGCCAAACTGGCCAATTGAGGCAGCTAGGATGGGGTCAGAAGACACAGAGCCATTAACAGCAGCTGAACCCTTTTTGGCCTTTGTATCTGCATCCCAAATACTTGCCGCACTACTGAGGCCACTTGCAACAAGTCCCGGAACGGCGGCCATTCCTACCCCTGTGGCAGCAGCGGCTCCTGCAAGGATGAAAGATCCAGCTGATTTTGCTGTGGTTGCTAGAATGTTTACTTTGTTGGTCTGTTGATACTGAGCATATTGATTTCCAACCCATGCACCTTGCGGAAATACGGTGATTGCGCACCCGTATTCTCCGGGGTTTCCCATGTAGTCATAGGCGTCTGGCGTTGCAATGATTCCTCCGCCGCCTCCGATAAAGCGCCCGTAGATATGGAAGTTAAACGTGCCTTGTGTTGTGATTAGCTCGGGTTTGTATGTCACTGTCTCGCTGTTCATGCCTTCTACTTGCGCCACGCAAAATTCACTAGAATAACATTTCGCATTTCTGCAAAGGTCTGGCCCAATTGCTCCGCCGCTTTGCCACGGCGGAATAGTTTCAACTGCTTCTGACAAATCGGATAGGAAATCGCCGGGTACGGAGTAAACGCCTAGGATATTCTCTAGCTTTCCCTCGCTTGATTCTGCTACGCTCTGCAAATAGCTGTTAACGGCTCCTGCGCTTGAAAAAGTTCTCATAGTTAAGCCGTTAAACACATTATTTTCTACAGTGCCTCCAAACATTGGTTGGCCGGAAGAGTCATAAGGAGTGAATACCACAAATGTATCTGGTGCGTATGCCTTTATTTGGTCATATACAACTTGGTCTGGTGTGCCTCCCATTCCTTCGGGTATCCCAATGTTAATCCAGTTTGGATTAGCTCCGTTCCAGTCGTTCACTACATGCTCTCTTTCCACTAGGCTGTAGGAGGTTGGCCAGTTTATGTCCCCACAGTAGGTGCAAAATGCGTCTACTTCAAAATAGATGGTTGTTGTGTTCGGGTTTACCCACTCAACACCTGTAATGTTCGCGATAATCCAGCGCGGTCCGGTTCCGGTGTTTTGCCACATGATAATGTCGCATGTCAAGGCATCGTTGTAATTGTATTCAACACGGCAGTATTGCCTCTCGTCCGCTCTCTGGTATGAGTATTGGGTGAAAGATGCCTTTACTTTTCCGGCTAACCACCCTTGCATTGCGGCGTTGGATTCAAAGTAGGGTTTGTTATACTGATCTATGCCTGTATTTGTGCACAGATATATAGTTGTTTCGGGCCTCCATAATGCCATGGTTTCACCTTCTTTCTATTGGGAGGGGCTTGCGCCCCTCCCTAAATTGCTCTTACGCTGTGCGGAGGGCCACGCAGTTGTGGAAGGGAGACAGAGAGAAGGTGTCCCACGCATGCAACCAATAATTCCAGTTCATCGCGGAGCCGTTATAGAAGGTAGTGAAACGGCGTAGCTTTTCGCGAATCTGGAATGTTTTGGTGTCTGCCAGCACTGCCAGCGTCTTTCCATCGGCTCCCAGATCGTCAACGATAATCTGTCTGGCCAGGTAATCGGAGTAACTGAGATTAAACGCCGCGCTAAGTACCTCAACTCCGATATTTGCGGCTACATCCGCGCGGATGATGATCAACTGATCTTCGATGGGGCTCCATGTTACGCGGTCGTTTCCGGTGCCGCCCATTAGCTTGTAGTTGTTGTAGGCGCTGGAAGGGAATGTGAACAGCATGGACATATTGCGGAGCTGGACTTGGAACTGCTTACCGGTTGCCTCGTTGTTGGGCATTACTGCTGTAACGGTTTTCAGCTTTCCGTCAGTAATTGCATCAACAACCAGCTGTTTGGTGTACTTGAATTCATCAATGGTATTCGCATTGTAAAGGCTGTCTACAATGCCCTGAATGAGATTTTCAAGAGCGTTCCATGAGACGAAAGCGTTTGTAAGCTGTTCGTTGTTGATGGTCACGGGATATTTGTCCTGCCGGTTCAGCCGATACCACGCGGCGGCCACATCGGGCTTTGTCATTTTCAGAACTGCGGCCATACCGGTTTCAGTGCCGTCATATGCCTGAGCGGTAGCCGGATTCACGTGGGCTTCCTCAACGTCAACTCCCAGAGGCTCAGCGTTTTTACGGAGCATAGACAGAGGGTTGTTCCACATCTTGCGGTAAAGGATGGTAGCAACGATCTTGTTAACAAGCGCACTCAGAAACTCGTTTGCCATTGCATCATAAGCAAGGATGGGATTTCCCACGTCAGCCAGATTGGAGGCAGTAGCCAGAGGCACCGCCGCCTTGTAAGCGTCGCTTGCATCGTTGCGAATTGCGTTCATCATTTCAGGACTTGCAATAGGATTGTTCTTAGTTGCCATTGTTATTATCCTCCTTATAGAGATTCTTTAGAAAATCGTCAACTCCTACCGGATCATCTTTGGGGGCTTCCTTAGACTTGTTCTCAATGGCCTCAGCCTGAGAACCAATTCTGAGAAACAGGTCCATATTTGCACTCTTGAGCCGTTCGTTTTCCTTGGTGACGTTCTCATTGCTCTGCGTGAGCTGTTCCATTTTTCCGATATTGTCAATGATAACGTCTTGCATCTGGCTCAATAAAGTCGTTAGAGTGGCCTGATCCCCTCCTGCGGAGATAACCGCCTCTGAAAATTCCCGGAAGGAATCCTGAGTGAATTCATATGCCATTTTGTAACCCTCCATTTGTTATAGTAGCTTTCTTAGTATAGGCCACGCCAAATTCTTTACTTTTTGTGTCTCAAATCTTAGCATACCAGCTGAGAAAGCATCCATTATACCTTTGATAACTATGTTGTTCCTTGTAGCTAATACGGTTGAATTGTTGTGGTCGTTTAATGTTAGGCTTATTGTTATCTTTCTTGTGTCGTCAGTTTTCTCTGATAGATAGAAAATACCAGAGTTCATGTCCCTATACACGCCAATTTTGAAGCCGTCTATTAGTATCGTTGTAACATAGAAGCAGGCTGTAACCATCTTTTCAATGAATGAATCCGTGTCTAGCAAGAACTCGTTGTCCATTGAATAGGACCCATATTCTGTTCCGTCTATCAGACGTCCAAATCTGGTTTGTTTTACGTGATTTACATAAGCTGGGTTTGTAACTGTCTCTAGTTGGATATCCTTTAATAGTTTTCTCTTCTGCCCTTTTTCTAATGATAGGTTAAAATATAGGAAATAAGGGTTACTGAATGTGACGGCGTTACTCAAAAATAACACGGGTACGTCTCTGTCTCTTGATATTGTTGAGTAACATTCGAGAAAGGTTACAACTTCGTTTTGAAGGTAGCGGTATGCGCCTGCTCCGATGATGAATTCGTCAAAGATAATCAATGTAACGTTTGGAAACGGCATTGATTTAAGCATTACCGCTTTTGACAGCGGGAAATACCACCCGGCTACTTCCTTGTCTATCCTGAATAATCCACGGTCCGCTTTAAACTCGTGGTCCGGAAACTCCTGCATGATATCATCGAAAAAGTTCCGCATCTGTGACTGAGGCATTTCTGTATCGTACCTTCTAAGATATACAAATTGTTCGCCCTTTTCGGTGAAATTTTTAATTGCCCTCTTTTTGGCCCCGTAGGTTTTACCGGCTCCGCGAGCACCTACAACAAAATTAAATAACCTGTTCCTTGAGAGTGTGTCGTCTGCATTGTAATACATGGACGTGTCCTTAGTGTCCACTTTATCACCTCTGTAAAATAAGGGAATCCTTGCCCTCCACTGTGTCAGCACACCACCGCCAATTCCCGCCCGGGAAGGCTCTTCGCCCCAGTGCCCCGGTCGGGGACACTAGGAAAGCAAGGACCCCTCACGAGTATTGTATCATAATGAAAGCGAGTTGTCAACCCCTTTGCCTTTTTTATTTTGAAAGTTGTCTCCTTCAAAATGACACCGCCGGGGACGATCTTCGGGAGAAGTTTTCCGTCAAATACTGCTCCTTCTGTAAATTCGCTTTCAGTTATTGTCTCTTTGACGTTCTTAGGCATACCGGCACATTTTATGTTGATTTTTTCTTGATAATCTTTCCCTAGTGTTACTTCTAGGTAGGTTTTCTGACGTATAAATTTGGCACGAATGAATGTTTCTTCTAACTTAAATGCTCCTAGGGCTTTGTTGTCTACCCACAGTCCTTCCGGCGGCTCTGTTCCTGATACGTGCAGACTATCCGTGTCTGCATATATGAATCTATCGCCGCAAATTTGTGCTCCACGGATTATCTTGTCTCTGCAATATGCTGTTATAAAGCAGGCCATTGGAATATATCCGCCTTTTCTTATCTCCTCCTCTGATAGCTTAAATCCTACTCTACCATCTTCTCTTAGATACGGGATGCATGACTTTCCTCTTTTCTTTGATCCGAATTTTCCGTACAGAGAGTTTAGCATTAGTTTCGCTATCTTCTCGCGCCCGGGATTTCCCTCTATTCTAGCTTCGGTCTTTTCGTTGTACCAATAGTCTATGTATTCGTCAAATAGGCCGTGCGTTCCTTTTAGCATGTATCCGCCGCACCACTCTATTACATTAACGTCATAGTGATCGAATACTAGCTTCTCATCTACGCTTGTTAGGTATAAATAGGTTGGCTCTATCGACTGTGTTAAATATTCTGTATCGTGGTACATGAAATGGCCTTTTATCTGTATGCATGGATAGTGATTTGATTTTAGCTTGAATTCGCATAGGATGCACTGTATGTACAGTGGGTACATCGGGTTTTGTTTGTATCTCTCTGGAAAATAAACGGGCTCTCCGTAGGGTAGTAGGCAATTTTTCATTGCCCACGGGTACATTGAATTTACATCAAATACGGCCCCCTCTTTTACCTCCTTATCTTTGTATGCCGGGTTTACATAGGTAAAGCCACCCTTATACGCTTTCTTGAAATCTGTGAAGGTGGGTAGGTCTAGTTCTGGGTATCTTACTTTATACTCTTCTTTTCCTAGCCTGTGTATGTAATCGTTTAATGCGTTTGACCCGGTTGTAAGTTTTGTTTGATTGTGGTCATACATAAATTTTAGCGCTTTTGCTAAGATTATAACATCGTGCGCAACGTAGTCTTTCTCCTCCTGCGTCAATTCATGCCCTATTTCTCTATCTGCCTTGTAGTCAATTTTTAGCTTCTTCTCTTCAATGTTGAAAGACTTTGGCATGTCAGATATGGGCATTGGAAGGATTTTTAGTGAATCTGTTATTTGTATTTCATCCTCTACACCTGATTCCCTGTCCGGCACAAAGCGGACTTGATACCATTGCCTCATATCTGATATCAGGGTACTAAATTCATTGTGATATATCTTCCTTTCCTGTGAGTGCTCAAAATTGTGTTTTAGTAAATAGTCTACTATAAATGTTCCGTCAAATTTCAGATTATGGAAGTATATTTTGCCGTGTAAGTTTGATATGTATTCTATGAAGCTGTAAATCGTTTCTCCATATTCTATAGTTTCATCTATGTTATAGATATCACAAATGCACCACGCCCACACCCGGCAGTCATCAGGATTTGTGGTTGTTTCAAAGTCAGCCGCATATATTCCCATATCATAGGCCTTCCCAGAGTCCCAGTATATAGGCTAGGTTATTCATGAATAACTCATAGTCTGAAACTATGTCTATCCTTGTTTCTGGTATGCCTATTGAAGCGTCGATAACTTCTTTTGATGCACTTGATACTAACCCTATGATTTGCATTATAAGATTAGTGACTTCTGGGTCCTCTCCGTTTGTCATGTTCCATAATTGCATGGCTTCATATACATGTCTAATGTAATTTTGCCTGTATGCTTCTGTTAGTGGGTCGGCTTCTGAGGGCTCTAGGAAATCTATTTCTATTTTCCGAAGCTTTTCTTCGTCTGCTATTATTTTTGAGATTGTTATTGGCCTTGTGCCATATACGGGCTGAGTAGGAAATCTACCTAAACGCTCTTGTGCTTCTGCCTGTGTGGCGAGTCGCTTTTTGCGCCGTCTATTCTCTTCTGCCACTGAGCGCTTTAACAGGTCAAGCGATGCCTTTGCTATTGGGCGGCCTTCAAGGGTTGTTAGCTCAAGTCCGGCCCTATCAAATCTCTGTAGGGTCTCTATTCTGCGCTTAAATCCCTTTGCTGATTTTATTTTACCTGCTTCCTCTGTATATGAAAGTTTCGGTGGTAAATATTCTCTTAGTTCTGGAGATGTTCTTTTAATTGCGCTCTGTAAACGCCTGTTGTAGTTCTTTATCTCGCTTTGTAGCTTTTTCAGTTGTTGTTCTGTTGGGCTATAGACACTTTTATTTTCAGCTGATCCTGTTGTACCTCTTTTCCTCCGTGCCATACCCTGACCCCCTTCCCGAATGTTGCGATTTGAGCAAGGACTAAAGCCGCGTCTGGGTCGATCTCACATGGTAGGCGAAATTTCTTTGAGATAAAATCGGCCCCCTCTGTTAAGATGCGGCTTGTGTTTTCGGATACTGTGCGGGATGCCATTTTACACCTCCTTTGATTAAAGGGAGGGGCTTACGCCCCTCCCTAGATTGAATAACGGGACGCATTTGTTAGGCCATGAGCTTCATGGTCAGGGTGTTCCCGTTGCTGGTCTTAATCTGCTCAATGGTTACTTTCAGCCCCTCAGGGAAGTGCAGGGTGCCGAAAATGTTGAAGATGTTGCGGACGCTGTTGGTGATACCGGAAGAGGTGGCCGCATACGTTTCGCCCTGATCGTCAATCAGAATTACACGGATTGCATCCCGCTCAGCGGATCGACCTCTGTCGTTGATTTTACACTTGACCATGATAACGTCAGTCAGGCAAATGGGCTTGTTGACCATGTCGGCAATTCTGGTCTCAGGGGCGTTAATCGCGTTGTACAGCTTGATTTTGTCCTCACCGGAAACGGGGTCAAAGCTGACAAACATGTCGGAAGTCTCAGACCCGGTAAACGCCTGCATCTGCTTATTCATATCCATTGTTATTTCCTCCTAAAATTTGATTGTTTTACTTATGGTTCTTTGCGGGGACTTCTTCGGCCAGTTCCATGAACTTGTCAAGAGACAGGCGATAGGTATGAGGTACGTTGTCGATCTTGTAGACGATCTGTGCGCCATGCTCTTTCAGAAGCTTCTTTGTCTCTCGCTCGCCCAGCTTCTTTTCGCTGAAAATGTCGATTACGGGTGTGATAGTGGTTGCGTCTCCGCTGTTCTCGATGCTTCCCAGATGATAAATATAAGTATCTACTGTTCTGGTCATGTACTTTGCCATGGTTTTTCCTCCTGTTCAAGTTCTTGCTTTCTTTAAATTTAGAATCGCAGGGATTTTGCTCGCTTCCCTCTGTACTGTTAAAAATGTACCGTTTCGACATATTGAATTGTGGAGGGAGTGTTCACTTCCTTTCATTTTGTGATTAGAGGGAGCGGGTTTACCCCGTGGGGTCCGGCCTGATAACCCACAGACCGGCTAGGAAGGGTTAGGTGCAGTCTTTATAATGAATTACCAGATCCATAAAGTGATTCCGCATCCTTCTCCACGTCTCTTCTGTGCATATATG
>PPYE01643849.1_pt1 | contig 16458 bp, 15 predicted proteins | sample 1559881 | NCBI WGS metagenome assembly PPYE01 (sample SAMN08240022, study PRJNA423297) | Human gut metagenome, whole genome shotgun sequencing project. | reverse complement strand
GTAAAAGGCCAAGTTATTATTGATCAGTTTAAGTATATCTGCGAATTTTTAGGCATGAAATTAATTGTAAGTGTTGTTGGAGAAGCTAATCGACCAGATACAATCTCTAATGATCCTAATGCGTTATACGAGGCAAAAAGAGCAAACATCATATTAAAAAATTTGCCTGATGTAAAAACGCCAGTATCAAAGTTCTTGAAAGGATGACGTTACAATGAATATGACGAATCTTTTAGGTAGAAGAGAATTTCGTAACTTCTTTCTGGCCGATATAATTTCTGGATTTGGTGTCGGGCTGACGACTGTCGGGGCAAATTGGTACATGCTACAAGCGACGCATTCAAACAAATTAGTTGGCATGTACCTAACCGTGAATGTGTTGGCTGGCTTTTTGATGTCACCATTAGCTGGTAGCTTGACGGATAAGTTTTCACGTAAACAAGTGATACTTTGGACCTTTTTAGGTAGAGCGGTACCTATGAGTTTGATTGCATTAGTAATTGGATACGCTGGCTTTAATCTATGGGCAATGTACGGGCTTGCAATTTTAACAGGAGCCGGGTGGATTACCTATATGGCTGCTTCCAGAAGCTATGTACAAGCTGTACTACCAGAAGAACTGTTAGGAACAGCCAATTCATTCATTGAAGTGTCATTGCAAGTTGGCATGTTTGCCGCTGGTGCTATCTCGGGAATTATTTTGAATTACACTGGATTTATGATCATTCTAGTTATCAATATTATTATGTTTGTGGCAGCAGTCTTATTAGTAGCAGCCATTAAGGCAGACTCACCTGTTAATAAACGGGTAAATGAAGAATCAGCCGGATTTTCCAATGGTCTAGCGTATATTTGGAAGCACAAGTCAATCTTAAGTATGGGAATTATTTCAATTTTACCTTTAATAGTCACGCAGCTTTTTAACGTTTCGTCACCAGATTATGTGTCAACAGTTTTAAGAGCCAATAGTGTGGTATATGGGTTTGCAGATATGGGATATGGAGTCGGAGGATTGGCTGCTGGATTAATCACCGGATACTTGATTAATCACTTTAAAAATAAGAATATCATTATTTTTTTCTTTACTTTAGCTACTATAGGACTTTTGACATTATATTGGACACATGTTATTCCCTTAACCTATGTTTGTACGTTCAGCCTTGGATTGAGTAACTCAGCACTTCGAGTGGTTATTAATACAGTGCTAATGCATCGAGTGGACAAGAAATTTATGGGTAGAGCAACATCTATTTGGAATGGCACCGCTCAATTAATTGAAGTATTTGCATCGACCTTAATGGGAGTCGCTAATGATAAATTTGGGGCTAGCATTGGTTTTCTGTGGATGGCCGTGATTATGCTAATTGGCGCTGTGTGGAGCTTTATCATGTTAAATACAACAAAGTTGAGGAGTAAGCAAGTATGAAGAAAGACAATTTTCCAAAGGTACATACAGTTGGCCTTCATTTGTGACCTGTATTTTTGGACAAAGATTGTCTTTTATCTAGTAACCAATATATGACCGTAACTATGGCGAACATTCCCAACAACAAACAAATATTAAATACCGTTGCATACCAGTATGTTCCTGTATAGCCAAACTGTATTATGGTGGAGCTTGCGTTTTTATTTTGAACCTTAACGTATAATGAGTCCCAAAAAAATCTTCGATAACCCTCATGATTGATGCTGAATAAATTAATGATGAAAACTGTGAGTGCACTAGCAACATCAACCACTAGTGTTGCCAAGGCTGCAATACTTACTTTTTTTAATAATCTCATGATAGCTAAACCTTTTCCTCTTGAGCACACGAATACCTATTTAGACGCCTTAACGTTCTGATATAAAAACATGACATATCAATCGCAGACTTGAGGTCGTCAGATGAATGATTGAAGTCAACTTTTCAACTTGATACGATAATCTAGTATCGAGAACAATCTTGATTACAGTATGACTAGATTTCACCTAAGATTTGAGACAGTTATTTAGCGCATAGTTTGAGTTTCTTTGACTTTGCTACGAGCTAATCTCATGTGTTTCCCGAAATTGTTAATTGATAATTCTAATATAATTCAAACTTAAGTGTTACTGTGTCAAATGTGCAATATGCGCACAATAAATTAAAATCAAATTAAAATGTTGAAATTAGACGGAAAGCCCCACAAGATATCCGAATAGATATTGAGTTCCATTTGAAGCAACTTGAATGAAGCAGCGTAAAATTATTATCCTTGTAGTCACGTAATAATGCGTATTCTATCTAAATAATACAGATTAAAGCCAAACTTAATTTAACGCTTTCTACTGAGTTGTTAACTTATGGTGGTAATTTACAAGCTATCAGTACTTTGTTGCTTATCCCTCCCTTGCATAGACAGAAAGGTATGATAATAACCATGGAATTTGGCACCGTCCTTGCAATGCTTCGTAAAAACAGGGGCTTAACGCAAACAGAATTAGCTGATGGAATTACCACACGGCGTGCAATAAGTGAAATTGAGCACGGTAAACAAAATATTACGTATTTAGACATGATTAGGATTATCGAAAGATTAGGTGTGTCCGTCACTGACTTTGAAGATTATCGTAATGACCATCAATTGCCGCCTGATCAAGCACTGATCGTAGACTTCGAACATCTATCTGATACATCTCAATCGGAGCAAATCAAATTGCTGCTGCGTCGTGCTGAAAAGCTGAATGAAACCTCACAGCTTCGGTATGTTCATCAGTTGATTCCAATTTTAAACGCGCTTCTTCATATTGATTGTATCCAACAAGAACAGCTAACACAGCTGGTTAAACCAGTATGGAATGAACTATGTGTTCTTAAAGAGTGGAATCGGACGGATTTATTTATCATAAATAATTTACTCTATATTTTTGATCCGCAAACTGCTCAGAAAATTGGTAAAAAGGTCATCAAACGCCTCGAACACTATGCGCCAGATGATCTGCTACTTAAAAATGCAATTTACGTAAATCTTGGCTATTTAGGGATGAAACATCCTGATACATTAAGTAAAAAAACAATTGTACAGTATCTAACAACTAGTATTAAAATTGCGAAAGATGCGCACCGTTATGATTTACATCTTCTCAGTAGAATTCGATTGGCGGTATTCGAATGCAAATACGCTGAGGCACGCAAACTCTGTCACCTACTAGAATTAATCGGTGCAGATAACATTGCACGCATTGCTTATGGAGACTTTCCAATTCTTTGCAACTAGCGCTTCATGGAGATACGATGTACTTAGTTGATTATGAGTAAGCAGTAAAAGCACGCACTAACTTAAATAGTTGGTGCGCGCTTTTTTGGAATATTAAAGTGCCAACAATGCGGTAGCGGATTGGCTATCAGTAATCAAGACATTGGCATAGCCACCCATTAAGGCACCGTGAATGGATGGCACTTTCCGACTAGAGCCCGCTACCAGGATCGCGTATTTTTTATGTTTGAGTGCTTCCAACTGAATCCCGACAGTACGCGCATTGATTGCGGAGTCAGCAATGGTCCCATCTTTGGTAATAAACCGAGAGACGATATCACCAACAGAAGAAGATTGAAGTCGTTTGATTTCTGTAGCGTTTAGGTAGCCTAGATTGAATAACATCGCATCCGAGCGCACGGTCCCGCTAGTAAATAGGGCAATATTAGTAGCTTCGCCGGCTTTGATGATTTGGGAAATAAACCGATCGTCGAGGACGATTTTTTTAGTGACGGGGTCATCAAAAATTACTGGAAGCGGTAGTGTCACTGCGTTGGTATGATAGGCCGCGCTGAATTTGGTAACGATGTCGTTGGCGAAGTTGTTCATATCAGAGGCAGCGACACTTCCCTTTAATTGAACGATACGGACGTCGTTACGGGTACTAATATGCAAATGATCGGCAACCGCTTTGATGGTCTTCCCCCAGCTAATCCCGATGGAATCATGGTCTTGTACGATGGTCTGCAGATAATCAGCAGTCAGTTCTCCGAGTTTTTCGTTGATGAGTTGACTGTCATTGCTGGCATCAAAACTAATCAGGACCTTTTTTAAATGATACTTTTGTTCCAACTGTTGCGCTAAAGTCCCTAAGTCTTTCAATGGATCGGCAATTTCAATCTTAACCAGGCCAGTATCTTTGGCATAACTTAGGAGTCTTGAAATTGTCGGTCGAGAAATTTGGAGTTGCTTGCCAATGTCACTTTGGCTTAGGCCATCCTCATAGTAGAGATGGCAGACCTTCAAGGCGAGTTTTACCTTATCTTGATTGATTGCTTTTTCCATATTCTGACTTCCAATCTGTGAATAACATTTTAATTGTATTCGTTAGTTTATGATTAATTATTTTTGAAATCATATCGGTTTATCCAGCTACTAATAAGTTGATCAAACAAACCGTTTTCTAGCAGATAAAGGCGATAGTAGTGCGGGTATCTGGTCAGCTGAACCTGAATCTGATTGCTGAACAGCCCGCTATGGATAGCCCGTTTCAGTATAGCATAAACGTCAGATTGAACAAAATTTCAAATAGCATGTTTACAAATGTTCAATTCATGATATACTGGGGTTGTTGAAAAAGAAAGGGGTTTCATTAATCATGAAATTGAATCGTTATTTAGATCACACGTTATTAAAACCGGAAGCGACTGAGCAACAAATTGATCAGGTTATACGCGAGGCACTCGAAAATCATTTTTATTCAGTCATGGTCAATCCATACTGGGTCAAGCACGTCCATGCGCAACTTGCTGGTTCGGATGTTGCGACTGCATGCGTGATTGGTTTCCCACTGGGTGCGAATACAACCGCCATTAAAGTTGCGGAAGCTAAGCAAGCGATTGCTGACGGTGTAGATGAGCTGGATATGGTTATTAATATCGGCGAATTGAAGGGCGGCCACTATGATGCCGTTCAACAAGATATTGAAAGTGTGGTAACAGCTGGACATGCGGCTGATAAGGTGGTCAAAGTCATTATTGAAACGGCGCTGTTGACGGACGGGGAAATCGTTAAGGCTAGTGAAATCGTTGCGGATGCACACGCTGATTTTGTGAAGACGTCGACTGGGTTTTCAACCCGGGGTGCTTCGGTTCATGACGTCAGTTTGATGAAGGGTGCCGTTCAGGATCGAATCGGCGTCAAAGCATCTGGGGGAATCCATACGCGTGATGAAGCGTTAGCGATGATTGATGCTGGAGCGACGCGCCTCGGTGTATCAGCAAGTATGGCAATTATTGGTAAGTAGTGATGATTGAATGGTGACGGCACCATTTAAGTATAAAAGAAAGCGCTAACATCAAGGAGGGGAACCATGCAAAAGTTATTTCGGGGTGTGATTAAGCTATCAGCCCATGAGCAAGACGATGGTTATTTGGATAAAACACCGATTTTCCAGTTCATGTTACTGTCATTGCTCATTCCTTTGTGGGCTGCGGCAGCCAGCTTAAATAACATTTTAATTACGCAATTTAAGACCATTTTTGAACTGAATAATGCGACGAGTGCCTTAGTCAACAGTGCATTTTATCTGGGCTATTTCGTCATTGCGATTCCAGCTAGTCGGGTCATCAAAAAGACGTCGTATAAGTTAGCGATTGTAATTGGACTGAGCCTATTTACGATTGGCTGCTTGCTCTTCTTCCCAGCATCTCACTTAGCCACATACGGGGTGTTCTTAATTGCATTATTTGCCATTGCATGTGGACTCAGTTTTCTAGAGACGAGTGCGAATACGTTCAGTACGTTGATGGGACCTAAGTCAGCCTCAACCGTGCGACTAAATATTTCACAAATCTTTTATCCAATCGGTGCGGTCGTTGGGATTTTGCTGGGTAAGTATTTGATTTTCAACGATGGTGCCAGCCTGGCAACGACCATGGCTAAAATGCATGGTGCCGCTCGGTTAGCCTATGGACAGCGGATGTTACAGCAGACACTGCTCCCATATAAATATCTGATTGTGGTGTTACTAGTTGCAATCTTTATCTTTGTTTTGACACAGTTCCCAAGTGGCAAGCCCAAGCAACGTCCAGATCAAGCAGCTGCAAAATCGGCCGGTGTCGGTGAAACGCTACGTTATCTGATTCATAATAAGGACTTTATGAAGGGGATTGGTACGGAGTTCGTCTATATGGGCATGCAGACGGCGGTCTGGGCATACACGATCAACTTGGCGATGAGTTTTAGTAATCGTATCAATGAGCGCGATGCTTCGACCTTTATGATTTATACCTATATTGCGTTCTTCTGTGGCAAGCTACTAGCGACCGCGTTAATGAAACGGTTTGCAACGTCGCAAGTCCTATTTGGATTTTCAGTCGTGGGAGTCCTCGCATTGGGTTATGTCACCTTTGTCCCTAATGAATCAGCGGTCTATCTGACGATTTTGGCGAGTGGCTTGTTCGGTCCAGGATGGCCAACGATTTATTCACAAACGCTGGATACGGTTACTGATAAACGCTACACGGAAACTGCGGGCGCAATCGTCGTCATGTCGATTATTGGCGGTGCCGTGACGCCGCTGATTCAAGGCTTGATTGCCGATATGACGGGTTCTGTATCTTTGTCATTCATTATCGATGTTATTAGTTTTGCAATTGTAGGTAGTTATGCACTTGGTTACTACAAGCGGCATCAAGCGGCGAGCGAAGTCACACATATGGAGGAGCTATCATGAAAACAATTAAGTTATCGCATCAAATGTTCAGTCAATCAGAGTTTGAACTCTATCAAGATGATAATTTCAGTGCAAAAACATTTCTATATCCATCCGGAGTAGAAGGCCTGCGACTGACGAATCAGCGTGGTGAACTAGTCGTGCTGCCATTCATGGGATTGATTATCTGGGATGCAGTCTTTGACGGGATTTCCTTGAAAATGAAAGATATGTTCTCCCAACCATTGCCGGGCAAAGGAATCGCCGACACGTATGGCTGCTTCCAGTTTACGTCCGGATTGCTAGGGAATGGAACGCCTGCACCTGAAGATGATTATCAGTTACACGGCGAATTTCCAACCAGTAAGATGGCCCACGCCTATTTGACGATTGGTGAAGATACGTTGACGATTCACGCAGATTTTGAATACGTCAAAGGTTTCGGCGATCATTATTTAAGTGAACCTTCCGTTATGATGCGCGCAAATTCTGGTTTATTTGACATTAACCTAGATGTGACGAACTTGTCGCATGCACAGGCGATGCCGCTTCAGTATATGTGTCATATGAATTATGCCTACGCTAAGAATGCCCATATTGAACAGAATTTACCGGACGAAGCATTTGAACTCCGGCAAACGGTTCCAGCGCACGTCCATCCAACTGATGCATGGTTGGCCTATAACGACCAGCTAAAGGCATCTGGAGAATTGATCAATGATTTAACGGATGAAGCGCATTATGATCCCGAGATTGTGTTCTTCTCTCGCGACTTAACCCAGTATACCGATGAAGCCGAATTTAGAATGCATTTGGATGACTCACATAACTTTTTGACTAAGTTTAAGACTGAACAGTTTCCAATTGTGACACGGTGGCTACTCTACAACGCGGACCAACAAGTTGCTGCGTTTGCCTTACCAGGCACTAGTACACCAGAAGGCAAGGCGGCTGCCACCAAAGCTGGAACGCTAATTATGTTGGAACCACAAGCAAAACGCCACTTTAGTGTGACGACCGGATTAGAAAAGTAGGGGGACGATAATATGGCAGATGTTACAGTAATTGGCTCTAATATGATTGATTTGACAACTTATATTGGACGGATGCCTGTCGAAGGCGAAACAATCGAGGCACCAGAATTCAACATTGGCTACGGCGGTAAGGGTGCTAATCAAGCTATCGCGGCGGCACGTCTGGGTTCAGATGTTAATTTTATTACGATGGTTGGTAATGATGGCTTTGGCCAAGAACAACTCGCTAATTATCAAAAAAATGGTATTCGCACGGATGGCATTGGCATTGGTCACCAAAATAGTGGGGTTGCCCCGATTTTCGTAGATCCAAGCAGTGATAACCGGATTTTGATTATCAAGGGAGCTAACAAGGAATTGACTCCCGCTGTCTTAGATGAAAAACAGGCGCTAATCAAGAATAGTAAACTAATTGTGTTGCAACAGGAAATTTCACTAGAGACTAATTATCACGCCATTGATTTAGCCCAACAGTTCGGGGTGCCGGTTCTCCTTAATCCAGCTCCTGCTAACGAGGACTTGAATATCGATTATGTCTCGAAGGTTGCATTCTTTACGCCTAATGAAACGGAATTGGCGACGCTGACTGGGTTACCAACAACTAACCTAGATGAGATCAAGGTCGCGGCGCGTGATTTGATTAGTCGTGGCGTTGAAAACCTGATTATTACGTTGGGGCATAAGGGCGCGCTCTGGGTTACTGAAAACCATGCCGAAATCGTCCCAGGGATGAAGGTCAAAGCAGTTGATACGACTGGCGCTGGGGATTCGTTTATTGGCAGTTTTGCCCATTACTTTGCACAAGGTGAAGCCATCCCCGATGCATTAAAACATGCGAACCAGTATGCAGCCATGACAGTAATGAAAAAGGGAACCCAAAAGTCATATCCGACAACGGCAGAACTTTCAGATTTATTAGCTGCTGCAGTGGATTAGATGAATTGCAAGTGTTGCCATTATCTGACTAAAACTCAGATGATTGGAACGCTTGCTTTCGTCTGTTCGTGAAAGAATTGGCTATAAAAATCCTCAGAAGCCGTAACTGGCATTGTGCTGATAATAGTGGCTCTACGCGCGGCGTTAGTTAGCCTTTAGCATTAAATGTGATTAAAGAGTACCAATGAGTTGGCTGATTGTTCGTCTACCAATGGCTGTCCTGTACTGACTTCCGGGTCTGGGAGCCGTTCTAATGGCATGGTCATCTATCTGGGTATAATTGACCAGTGGATATTAGAAAACCACTCCTTGATACAACCTTCTAATCAGCATAGAGAATGATTGACAGCTTCTTTGATACTGAGAAGACGGTCTGAAGATTATAGACTAGTTTCGATGGCAACTATTTGTGAAATTAGTCTATCGAATTGCCTTGTGGTTAGCGTTTGAAATTTTCCCATCTCGAGTAACTAGAGAAAATTCATGCAACGGCCTGGAATGTGGGTGTTTTGCCAACCCGAGTATGACAGCGTGGAGCGTGTCGGAGGCCAGTCATACAGTTAGCTGTCAAAACAACTGTTTGCTAAGAATCAACGGCTAATCCATCAAAAAGTTGGGTCCGCACATATCACTGCAATTTTACGCGAACTCGCTTTGTTTCCAGCGGGTCTCAGCTGGCTGCCTTTGAACTTGAATGCCAAGCCAAAAGCAAAAGAATTAAAACTACAATAAATGATTATCTTAATAATAGAAAAACAAAATGATGATAAAAAGCTATTGACAATGATTCAAGTGAGGGTTAAATTATAGGTGTAAAATGAAAGCGCAAACATAATGGGTTAGTAGTTCGTTTGGTTATTCAGAGAGCCAATGGGTGCTGAAAGTTGGTTAACCGGACGGGTGAATCCGCCATTTAGCGTTTGACCTCGTTTTTAAGAGGTCGCGGTGAGACGATATACTCGTAGAGCAGTAAGTTGGGTGGTACCACGTTGGTAATAACGTCCCATAGTCTTTTTGATGAAGACTATGGGGCGTTTTAATTTTAAGGAGGTTTTCCGTATGTTAAATCCAAAGTTTGTTCGTAATAACCCAGAACTTGTTAAGGCTAAGCTCCAGACTCGAAAGGTTGATCCAGCTGAGGTCGATGAATATCTACAGCTAGATCAACAAAACCGCGATGCGATTACTAAGGTTGAAGGTTTGAAGAAACAAAAGAATCAATTGACGGAACAAATTGGGCAAAGTGATCCGCAGTCCGAAGCGGGTCAAGCGCTGATTCAACAAGTCAAGCAATTGAATGGGGACATTAAGAGCACTGAAGCAGCCCAAACGGAAGTCAATGATCGCTTGCATTACTTAGCCATCCGCTTCCCAAACTTGCCCGCTGACGATGTGCCAGTTGGTCCGGATGAAGATAGCAATGTTGAAATGCGCAAACACGGTGAGATTCCAACTTTCGATTTTAAACCCAAAGCGCATTGGGAATTAGGCGAAAGTTTAGGAATTCTAGACTTTGACCGGGCTGCGAAGGTTTCAGGGGCACGCTTTGTTTACTATAAGGATGCCGGCGCACTCCTAGAACGGGCCGTTTATAGCTTTATGCTAGATCTGCATACGCAAAAGCAAGGCTATCATGAGATTATCCCGCCATACCTGGTGAACGCACAGACGATGTATGGGACTGGGCAATTTCCTAAGTTCAAGGAAGATGTCTACACGGTGGAATCTTCTGGAATGACACTGATTCCAACCGCTGAAGTCCCGCTCACGAACTACTATGCCAATGAAATCTTATCTGAGGATCAGCTCCCAACCTACTTTACCGCGATGACGCCATGTTATCGGTCTGAAGCCGGGAGCGCAGGTCGGGATACGCGTGGCTTGATTCGTATGCACCAATTTCACAAAGTTGAGATGGTGAAGTACTGTAAGCCTGAAAATTCATACGATGAACTCGAAAAATTAACTGATAATGCTGAAGAAGTCTTACGTGAATTGGGACTGGCCTATCACGTCATCAAGCTTTCAACGGGTGATACTGGTTTTTCATCAGCGAAGACCTACGATGTTGAAGTGTGGATGCCGGAACAGGGTGTTTATCGGGAAATCAGCTCATGTTCTAACTGCTTAGATTTCCAAGCACGGCGCGCGATGATTCGGTACCGGAAAGCTGATGGGACGGTCGATTACGTCCACACGCTGAATGGTTCGGGGCTTGCAGTGGGCCGGACTGTAGCGGCAATTTTGGAAAACTACCAACAAGCGGATGGTACGGTTAAGATCCCTAAGGTGCTCCAATCTTACATGCATGGCATGACAGAGATAAAATAAAATTATTATGAGAATAAATTATTATTCAAATAATCCAGTTGAATGTTAAACTTAATATCACTAGGATTGAGATGGATACAGGCTAGATCTGTTATGCTAATCTCAATCCTTTTTAATTTGATATCAATAATATTTAATCTTGCTAATTAGACTCACATGAACGATAATTGTCACCGTGATAATATTTTCTCATGAAGAAAGGGTTTTCACAGCTTTAAAGTGATATTTATCACAAAGTGCCGTTTTACAGCGAGTTGCGACGTTAAATCTAATACGAGGAGGGTTATTCATGCAGGCTATGTTCGTACATTCTCTGGTGTGACCAGAACAACGTTATGAAAAGGAGACTTAAAAATGACAAATATATTTAAGGGTTGGCGAAAAAATGATATTTTTTGGATGCTGAGTCTGTTCGGTACCGCGATTGGGGCGGGCGTGTTATTCTTACCTATCGGGGTTGGTACAGCGGGTATTCTTGGTGTCATCATGATACTTATTTTGGCTTTGCCGACCACGTTTTTCGCTCACAGGGGTCTGAGTCGGTTCGTTCTGTCAGCGAAAAATGATGGCGATGACATTACTGATGTTGTTGAACAACAGTTTGGCTTTAAGATTGGCTTGCTTTTTACCATTATTTATTTCTTCTCCATTTATCCAATCTTATTAGTTTATTCCGTTTCGATCACGAATACGGTATCGAAATTTATGACCGACCAGATGCATATGCAAACACCACCTCGTTGGTTGTTGTCACTAGTACTCGTTGGGATTCTTATCGGGATCGCGCGCTTTGGGACGTCTTTGATTACTAAAGTGATGAGTGGCCTGGCCTTTCCGTTTATTATTGTAATTGTTCTGTTTTCCTTCTATCTGATTCCACATTGGAATGGCGCCATTCTTTCAACGTTTTCCAGTTCTGTCTCTGGCGGACATTTGGTTGGGACGTTAGGAAATCTGTGGTTACTGATTCCTGTCATGATCTTTTCATTTAACCATTCCCCAATCATCTCTTCGTTTTCCGTTGCCGAACGTAAAGAATACAGTGGGGACGGTAAGGATAAAGTCGATAAAAAGATTTCCAAAATTCTATTGTCGGCCGAAAGCTTGATGGTCGTGGTTGCGATGTTCTTTGTCATTAGTTGTACACTGGCGCTGACGCCAGACCAAATCGTTGAAGCTAAAAATGAAAATGTCTCGATTCTGGACTACGTTGCGACTGCTTTTAATAGTCCAATTATTAAATACGTTTCTCCCGTAATTGCCTTTATTGCGATTGCTAAGTCCTTTTTAGGCCATTATCTCGGAACGAGTGAAGGCTTGCGTGGGATTATCCGCAAGATGGAAGAAAAATCTGACAAGACGCTTCCAAGTCGAACCGTTTCAGCAATTGTTGATATCGTTCTGTTACTAAGTGCCTGGCTCGTTGCTTGGATCAACCCATCCATTATGGGAATGATTGAAACCATCATTGGACCAATCATTGCGTTTATCCTGTTCTTGATGCCAATGTATGCGATTCATAAGAGTCCTAAGTTACAGCAATATGCCGGCAAACACAGTAATGTCTTTGTTGTGGTCATTGGCTTGATCGCAGTTAGTGGTATCCTGTTCAATATCATCAAATTGTTCGTTTAGTAATCTGACTAAAATACGGGCTAAATTCAGATTGGTTAATATTATTGAAGCCAATTTTTGTCACCAATCTCGGTTAGTGCTCGTAACGAGAGGCTCATGACGGTGTTGGGGGTTCGTGAGACACGCGAATCGAATGGCCATATCAACGGCTGGATTAATCATAACGGCGGGATTAACCCAGAAATGAAAGCTTTGATGGCAGCGGCTTAGTGCTTTCTCATCAGGATAATTTTGGTGCTTGCTTGTGCCGTAACTGTAAGCTTCATCAAGTTTCAAAACGGTGCACTGACGATGAAGGCGCAACGAAGCGCTAGTTGCCCGTGCCAAAGCTTAATTTGACGTGATGATTCAACTAGGAGGATGACTAAAATGACGGTGAACTACAAGAGTGTTTTTGATATTATTGGTCCGATTATGATTGGCCCATCCAGTTCGCATACGGCGGGGGCTTGTGCGATCGGTCGAGCGGCAAATAGCATTTTTAAGGAGAAGCCGACAGATATCGTAATTCATTACTATGAATCCTTTGCCCAAACTCACAAGGGCCATGGCACGGATTATGCGATTATTAGCGGAATTCTGGGCTTTGATCCGGACGACAGCCGGGTACCGTATGCCATTGGCTTAGCGCGAGACCAGGGGATGAATATTACGTTTATCGAAGAGCCTGGCGATAGTCCCATCAATCACCCGAACACCGCCATCATTGACTTAAAGAATGATGATAAACAGGTGACGGTCGCCGGATGTTCGATTGGCGGTGGGACGATTGAAATTCGTGAGATTAAAATGGATGGTTTTGATGTCAAACCGAAAGGCCCGCTGCCAATTTTATTAGTTCAGGGTGGCGAGAACGACCATCAACATGTCACCAAACAGTTGGCTGACTTGACTAAAGTGAATGACCAACGGCACTATAAGACGGACCGCGGCAATTTATACGAATACGACTTGGATCGCCGCCTCAAGCAGGATGAAATCAAGAAACTAACGCAGGAACACGCGAACTTAGTTTACTTATAATCGGGGAGGTTAATGATCATGTATATGAGCGTAGCGGAACTAGTTACAGCGGCCCAAGAAACGAAGAAGCCAATCTATGAATTAATGATTGAACAAGAGATGGCAACCTCACAGGTGAGTCGCGAAGAAATCTGGCACACGATGGGCCGGAATCTAGATGTCATGGAAGCTGCCGTTAATAAAGGCGCTGCCGGTGATGGGGTCTACTCGACGACTGGTTTAACTGGTGGTGAAGCGGTGCTCTTGAAGAAGTATCGCCAAAAGGGGCACACCTTATCTGGTGATACGATGATGCAAGCTGTTCAAAACGCCATTTCGACCAATGAAGTTAACGCCTCGATGGGTGTGGTTTGTGCGACCCCTACGGCTGGGTCGACGGGGACGTTGCCAGGTGTGATCTTTACGTTGAAGGATCGCATGAACTTGAATCGTGATCAGATGATTCAATTCCTGTTTACAGCCGGGGCCTTTGGCATGGTCATTGCGAATAATGCCGGGATTGCTGGTGCGACTGGTGGTTGCCAAGCTGAAGTGGGTAGTGCGTCTGCGATGGGTGCGGCCGCAGCGGTCGAATTGGCTGGTGGTACACCGGAACAAAGTGCAGAGGCTTTGGCGATGGCAATCAGCAACTTGCTAGGCTTAGTCTGTGATCCCGTTGCTGGACTCGTTGAATTGCCTTGCGTTAAACGGAATGCGATTGGGGTCGGGAATGCCCTGATTGCAGCCGATATGGCGCTAGCCGGATGCACGAACAAAATTCCGGCGGATGAAGTCATTGCGGCTATGGATAAAGTCGGTAAGGGCTTGCCAAAAGCACTACGGGAGACTGGTTTGGGTGGCTTAGCGGCGACACCAACTGGTATTCGGATGAAAGAGAAGATTTTTGGCCGCTCGACTAATTCACAAGTTCATGCATAAAAGTTTCGTGGAAAGATGATGGGCTGACGACAAACGCTATCATCTTTTTTATTTCAATATTGATATGGTGACGTGTATTAACGTTTTATCAGTGTGATAAAATAATATTAAGTTATAATGTTGACAAAAAATAGTGAGGTGGGTGCCGTTATGCAAAAACCATTAACAGCTGAGCAAGAATACGTCCGCGAATTTATTCCGTTCGTTGATTTTTTAGCCGATATCTTAGGCCCAAGTAGTGAAGTTGTCTTGAACGATTTGATGGATTTGAATCACTCCGTTGTGGCGATTCGCAATTCTCACATCTCGCATCGACAAGTTGGTGACCCCGCAACGGACCTAGCGCTGCGAACGATGAAAGCCGGCAAAGCTGAAAAACGAGACTATCTGGCTAATTATAAGGGCGTTTCACAAGGTAAGCACTCACTGCGTTCATCGACTTATTTTTTGCGGTTGGATGGCGAAATTGTTGGGATGATTTGCATCAATACGGATGACAGTGTCTTAGACGACTTGCAAGAACAAGTATTGAAGGTGATGGCAAGTTACAAACACTTGAATACGCCGACGATTCATCAACCTAAGGGCGCCCCAGCGACCGAGACGGCCCACGACACACCGGTAGCGCCAGAGCATCTGACGACTTCTATCACAGATTTGGCCCGCGAAGTGACACAGGCGGTCTGTGCCAAGTATGGCGTTTCCGTAGAATATTTAAAGCAAAACGAAAAGCTAGAAATTGTCCGTAGCTTGTATCACCAAGGTTACTTCCTGTTGAAAGATTCGGTTAGCGAGGCGGCTAAAGTCCTCAAAGTGTCTGATCCGAGTGTTTATCGCTACTTACAGACCGTCAAGGATGAGGATTTACAGTAGAATTGAACGGCGTAATTGTAAGCGATTCATTACGGATGGATTAAACTAAGCCTCCTGACGCGATTGGATTTACGGGTTGATGGCAAAGCTTTGAAGGCCAAAATTTTCAAGTAACTAGGTCGGCGTTATTAAGACCCGAATCGCCATAATCAGTTAAAATGCATCAGCTAACACAGTATATGTGGTATTGGTTGATGCATTTTAACTGATTTTTTTGAACTGTGCTAGTTCATTTGGCATGAGCGATGACTAGAGCGTCTCAATTGTTTGGATTACGGGTCATCAGCTTGGTTATCAACTGATTATTATGATAATAAATCTCATGCATTTCTCATTAGTTGAAATCGAGTTGAAAGGCTGATGTATCGGGAACTAAGCCGATTTTTGGTCAGTTATAAAAGATTATCAAATCGTATCAGACGTCCTTGGCTAGTGTATTATGTGGTATTATGATGAATAAATAAATGGAGGTGATTCGATGCTGACACCGAACGAAATTCGACGCCGTTTACGACGTGATTTGTTTACAATTGCCGAAGCTTATCAGATTGGTTTTGAGGATCGCTTGTATACGGAGACCGAGTATGAGCACTTAAAGCAGACGTTATTGCAATTGCGGGAACTGAATATGGCGCCGCAACATGTTGAACAGCTGCTCGCGATTAACGGCTAATATGGTGTGACTAATTAAATAAGGAAGTGATTTGACATGAATGCTGATAGTCCATCAGGTTCAATCCAGTCCAGAACGTGCTAATGCCAGTGAAACCCATCACCAGCATTAGCACTTTTTTAGTGTCTGTAACTCAGCATTCGGTAGTCAATGTTGAAGCGTGGCAATGCCAGTCAACGACTAAATTGCAGCATGATACGCGTTGTGCTAGTTATTCTTAAGCATTAAGGATGATTAAATCATGACAGTTGGTGGATTCCTGTTCGTCAGCCGATGCGCGCCTTATTCCGACTTCCAGGGCCGGCTGACAACGCTGGAACAGGGCGGACATCGATTTGAACTCACGCAGAAGCCCACTGCGCAATTTCAAATACGAGTCTT
>PPYE01662217.1_pt1 | contig 16464 bp, 15 predicted proteins | sample 1559881 | NCBI WGS metagenome assembly PPYE01 (sample SAMN08240022, study PRJNA423297) | Human gut metagenome, whole genome shotgun sequencing project. | reverse complement strand
GGCGATGACCTCGGGGGTGATGGGCAGTTCCCGGTGCCAGACGCCGGTGGCCCGCATGATGGCGTGGGCGATGGCCGGGGCCGGGGTGTTGATGACGATTTCCCCGATGGACTTGGCACCGAAGGGCCCGGTGGGCTCGTAGCTGCTCTCGAACTCCACATGCAGGTGGCCCACATCCAGGCGGGTGGGGATCTTGTACTGCATGAAGCTGGATTCGATGGGCTTGCCGGCGGCGTTGTAGGTCACGTTCTCGGTCAGGGTCATGCCGATGCCCTGGGCGATGCCGCCCTCGGTCTGCACCCGGGCCAGGGCCGGGTTCACCGGGGTGCCGCAGTCCACCACGGCGTCGTATTCCAGCACCCGGACCTCGCCGGTGAGCTTGTCCAGCTCGATCTCCGCCATGCCCACCATGAAGGGCGGCGGGGAGATGGGGGAGGAATGGGTGGCGGTGACCTCGGCGGCGCAGTTGTTGGACACCTGGGACTTGTAGGCGATGTCGGTGAGGCTGGCGGTGCGGCCGTCGGCGGCGCGCACGCAGCTGCCGGCAAAGGTCACGTCGGCGGCTTCACAGCCCAGCAGCTCGGCGCCGATGGTGCAGATGCGGCCGGTGAGCTCGGTGCAGGCCTTTTCCACCGCCTTGCCGGTGACGTAGGTGGTGGAGGAGGCGTAGGAGCCGGAATCATAGGGGGACACGTCGGTGTCGGCGCCGAAGACGGCCACATCCTCCACCGGGCAGTCCATGCACTCGGCCACCATCTGGGCCAGGATGGTATCGCATCCGGTGCCCATATCGGCGGCGCCGATGATCAGGTTGTAGGTGCCGTCCTCGCTGAGTTTCAGGGTCACGGAACCCACGTCCACCCCGGAGATGCCGGACCCCTGCATGGCCATGGCCACGCCGGCGGCCCGGACCTTGCCGTTGCCCATATCCCGCACGGGGTAGCGGTGTTCCCAGTCAAAGATCTCCCGGCAGCGGGCCATGCACCGGTCCAGGGCGCAGGCGTTGGCGGGTTCGTTGTAGTAGGCGGGCATGACCATCCCTTCCCGCACCATGTTGCGGTCCCGCAGCTCGGTGGGGTCCATGTGCAGCTTTTCGGCCAGCTCGTTGACGATGGATTCCACCGCAAAGATGCCCTGGGTGGCGCCGTAGCCCCGGTAGGCTCCGGCAGCCTGCAGGTTGGTGTACACCACGTCATACCGGAAGCGGAAGGCTTCCAGGCTGCCGGTGTACAGGGGGATGGACTTGTGGCCGGACAGGCCCACGGTGGTGGGGCCGTGCTCGCCGTAGGCACCGGAGTTGGACAGGGTGTACAGGTCCAGCGCCCGGATGCGGCCGTCCTTGTCGGCGCCCAGGCGCACCCGGACCTCCATCTCGTGGCGGGGGGAACCGGCGATCTGGCTCTCCTCCCGGGTGTAGGTGATCATGGCGGGGCGGCCGGTCTTCATGGTGACAAAGGCGGGGTAGACCTCGCAGACGGCGGTCTGCTTGGCCCCGAAGCCGCCGCCGATGCGGGGCTTTTCCACCCGGATGCGGCTCTTGGGGATGCCCAGTGCCCGGGACAGGATGCGCCGGCAGTGGAAGACGATCTGGGTGGAGGAGAGCACATGCAGCCGTCCGTACCGGTCCAGGTCGGTGTAGGTGCGGAAGGTCTCCATCATGGCCTGGTTCACCGCCCGGGTGTGGTAGGTGTGGTCCAGGACGATGTCGCATCCCGCCAGCACGGCCTCCACGTCCCCGTCCTTCTCCTCGCCGCTGGCCACCAGGTTGCGGTGGTTGTCCCCGCCCACCTCACAGGGCGGGAACCAGTCCTCCTCCGGGTGGACCAGGGTGGGGTTGTCCTTGGCGGTGCGGAAATCCAGCACCGCCTCCAGCACCTCGTACTCCACCTTGATGAGCTTCATGGCCTTTTGGGCGGCCTTCTCGGTCTCGGCGGCAATGATGGCCACCGGGTCCCCCACGAACCGCAGGTGCCGGTCCAGGATCAGCCGGTCATAGGGGGAGGGTTCGGGGTAGGTCTGGCCCGCAATGGCAAAGCGGGTGGCGGGCACGTCCTGCCAGGTATAGATATCCACCACCCCGGGGACCTTTTTGGCAATGGTGGTGTCGATGGTCTTCACAAGGGCGTTGGCGTGGGGGCTGCGCAGCAGCTTGACCACCAGGGCGCCTTTGGGGGCGATGTCGTCGGTGTACACCGGCTTGCCCAGCAAAAGCTGCAGGGAGTCCTTCTTGCGCACCGCCTTGCCCACGTATTTGGTCTTGTTCTCAGGCATGGGGCACCTCCTTGCGGGAATCCAGAAAGCGGCGGATGCCCCGCAGCTGCCCTTCGTAGCCGGAGCAGCGGCAGAGGTTGCCGGATAAGTAGGCCTTGATCTCCTCGTCGGTGGGGTCGGGGTTTTCCCGCAGCAGGGCGATGGTGTTCATCACGAAGCCGGGGTTGCAGAAGCCGCACTGGTCGGCGCCCTGGTCGGCGATGAAGCCCACGAACTCCGCGGCTTCGGCCTGCAAGCCTTCCAGGGTGGTGACCTTGTGGCCCGCCGCCCGGGCGGCCAGCATGGAGCAGGAAAGCACCGGCACATCGTCCAGGAACACGGTGCACAGCCCGCAGTTGGAGGTCTCGCACCCGCATTTCACGCTGGCACAGCCCTGGGCGCGCAGAAAATCATACAAAGTGGTATCGGGGGCCACGTCGGGCACGCAGACCGCCCGACCGTTGAGCTGCAGTTTGATTTCCATAATTTCAGCCCTCCTTGTCTGCCAGACGGCACAGCATCCGCTGGGTGAGTACCCGCACCAGATGGGTGCGGTATTCGGCGCTGCCCCGGGAATTGGACCCGGTGGGCACGGTTTCGGCGGCGTAGTCCGCAAAGGCCTTGATGCTCTCGGGGGTCAGCCCGTTTTTCAGCAGGCCTTGTTCATCCCGCACCACCACGGCCTTGCCGGGGCGGGCGCCGATGACAACCTTGTATTCCCCCTGCAGGCAGGAGGCCGCGCAGGTCAGCACCGGGAAATCGGTGCGGGCGATGCGCACGGCGGAATAAGCCATGGGGCCGGGGGTCTTTTTCACCACCACATGGGTGAGGATGTCCCGGTCATAGGGCATGGCGGCGAAGGTTTCCAGGGGAATGCGCCCGCCCTTGTACAGCTCCACCGCACAGTCGGCGGCCAGCAGCACGGTGAACACGTCGGAAAAGCCGAACCGCCCCCAGATGCTGCCCCCCACCGTGGCCATGTTGCGGAACTGCACCCCCACAATGTCCTTGAGGGCCGCTTCCACCGCGCCGCCGGTAAGGGCGGCGATGCCGGGGTGGTGTTCCAGCCTGCGCAGGGGCACCGTGGCCCCGATGCGGTACTCCTCCGGGGTCTCCTCGATGGTATCCAGACCCAGGTCGCACAGGTCGATGGCGGTGCCCACCGTGATGTCGGACTGGCGCAGCCACAGCATGCCGCCCAGCACATGACTGCGCCGGTTCTGGTTGAGCTGGTACGCCTGGTCCAGGCTTTCGGCGCGCAGATAGTTTTGGATGCTCAGCATCGGAACATTTCTCCTTCGCGGCCCCGCAGGACCGTATTTTGGGCAAAAATCCGCATTTTCCCGCTATTTTGCCACTATATAGCATTATAGTATCACATTTTCATTGAAACCGAAAGCCATCTGTGCTACAATCTCGTTGTAGTTTTTGAACTACAACGCTTTGCAATTCCAAGAAAGAGGAGAAAACCACCATGAAACGTCTGTTGTCTTTCCTGCTGGCCGCCGCTGTGGCCCTGAGCGCCGTGGGCTGTGCCCCCGCCGCTTCCACCGGCACCGCCACCGCCGAGACCCCGGCCGCCAGTGAGACCGTGGAAGCCACCGCTTCCCCGGAAGAAGCTGCCGCCGCCTTCCCGGTCACCGTCACCGACCAGGCGGGCCGTTCGGTCACCATCCAGTCCGAGCCCCAGCGCATCGTCAGCGGGTATTACATCTCCACCAGCCTGCTCATCGCCCTGGGCCAGACCGACAAGCTGGTGGGCATCGAGGCCAAGGCCGACACCCGGCCCATCTATTCTCTGAGCGCCCCCCAGCTGCTGGAACTGCCCAACGTGGGCTCCGCCAAGGAGTTTGACCTGGAAGGCTGCGCCGCCCTGGAGCCCGACCTGGTCATCCTGCCCCTGAAGCTGAAGGACGCCGCCGAGACCTTGTCCGGCATGGGCATCCCGGTCATTCTCATCAACCCCGAGGACCAGGAGCTCCTGACCGAGACCATCTCCCTGGTGGGCGCCGCCACCGGCAGCACCGCCCTGGCCGATGAACTGCTGGCCTTCTCCGACGACGAGGCCACCCAGCTGGAAAGCCTGATGGCGGACGTGGAGCGTCCCACCGTCTATCTGGCGGGCAACTCCGATCTGCTGTCCACCGCCGGCGACGCCATGTACCAGAGCGACATGATCCGTCTGGCAGGCGGCCAGAACGTGGCAGCCGAGATCACCGACACCTACTGGGCGGAGGTGAGCTACGAGCAGATCCTGGACTGGAACCCCGACTACATCATCCTGGCTTCCGATGCCTCCTACACCTGTGACGACGTGCTGAACGACGAGGCCCTGGCTTCCTGCACCGCTGTGCAGAACGGCAACGTCTACCAGATTCCCGGCGACGCCGAGGCCTGGGACAGCCCGGTGCCCAGCGGCATCCTGGGTTCGGTCTGGCTGGCTTCCATCCTGCATCCCGAGGTCATGAGCACCGAGGATGCCAACGCCGTGATGGGCAACTACTATGACACCTTCTACCACTTCACCTACCCGGCGGCCTGAGGCCGTCCTGCTCAGCGCCGCTGCCCTTCTGGTGGCGGCGCTGGCCGTAGCCAGCCTGCTGGTGGGCAAATATCCCCTGACCGTGTCCGGCATTTTTCAGGATGAGATGCAGCGCCAGGTGTTCCTGACCCTGCGCCTGCCCCGGGCCCTCACCGGGGTGTGCGGGGGCTTTGCCCTGGGGGTGTGCGGTTTTGTGTACCAGACGGTCTTCCGCAATCCCCTGGCCTCCCCGGACATCATCGGGGTGTCCTCCGGGGCCAGCGCTGGGGCGGCTGCGGGCATTCTGTTTTTGTCCGGCGCGGCGGAAGTGACCCTGGCTGCCTTCGGGGGCGCTCTGGCCGCCGTGCTGCTGGCCCTGGGGCTTTCGGCCCTGGACCGCCGGGGCCAGAGCGGCACCATCGTGCTGGCGGGCATTGCGGTGCACGCCCTGGCCCAGACGGTGCTCATGGCCCTGAAGCTCACCGCCGACCCGGAACGGGAGCTGGCTTCCATCGAATACTGGATCATGGGCAGCCTGAACGGGGTGAAGGCCTCCGCCCTGCCGGTGAACCTGGCCATCTGTGCCCTCTGCGTGGCGGCCCTGTTCGCTTTGCACCGGCAGGTGCTGCTCCTCAGTGCCGAGGAGGGGGAAGCCCGGATGCTGGGGGTGAACGTCACCGCCCTGCGGCTGCTGGTGCTGCTGGCGGCCACGTTGGCGGTGGCGGCGGTGGTCAGCCTGACCGGGCTGGTCAGCTTTGTGGGGCTGCTGGCCCCCCACGCCGCCCGACTGGTGTGCAAAGGCAGCCGCCTGCCCACCCTGGTTCTCAGCGGGCTGTGCGGGTCGGCGCTGCTCTGCGCCGCGGACATCCTGGCCCGCAGTGTGGCCGCCACCGAACTGCCGGTGAGCATCTTCACCAGTTTGCTGGGAGCCCCCTTCCTGGTCTTTCTGCTGGTGCGGGAGGGCCGGAAAGTATGAAGCAGCTGCAAGTCTCCCACCTCACCGCCGGGTATCATGGCCGGGAGGTGGTCCGCGATCTCTCCTTCACCCTGCCCGCCGGACAGGTTCTGGGGGTGCTGGGGGCCAACGGCAGCGGCAAGACCACCCTGATCAAGGCCATCTGCGGCATCCTGCCCCACAAGGGGCAGTGCACCCTGGACGGCCGGTTGCTGGAACGCCTGCGCCCCAAGGCCCTGGCCCGACTGTGCGGGTACATCCCCCAGCGCAGCGGGCTTTCCATTGAACTGAGCGCCCTGGACGTGGTGCTCATGGGATTCAACCCCCATCTGGGGCTGCTCCAGCCCCCCACCCCGGCCATGCGTCGGGCGGCTTCCGCCATGCTGGAAAGGGTGGGCCTGCCCGGGCGGGACCGGGAAAGCTACCTGACCCTGAGCGAAGGGCAGAAGCAGCTGTGTCTGCTGGCCCGGGCGCTGGCAGGGGGGGCGGAGCTGCTCCTGCTGGACGAGCCGGAAAGTGCCCTGGACCTGCGGGCCCGCCACCGCACCCTGCATCTGTTGCGGCAGTTCACTGCCCAGGGGGACCGGGGTGTGCTGCTGAGCCTGCACGACCCCAATCTGGCCCTCAACTTCTGCGACGCTCTGTTGCTGGTGGAGGAGGGCCGGGGGGCGGGTCTGGTGCACCCGGGCACCGACAGTGATGAGACCCTCACCGCCGCCTTGTCCCGCATCTACGGCCCGGTCTGCCTGCGCCGCTGCACCGACGACAACGGCCAATCCCATCTGGTGATGCTGAAGGAGGAGGATGTCCCATGCAGCCCGTGACCCGCGTGTATCTTTATGACGACAACGGCAACAAGTTCTTCGGGGAAGGTCCCTACCGCCTTTTGCGGGGGGTGGAGGACACCGGTTCCCTGCGGGCCTCCGCCATGGCCATGGGGATGGCCTACACCAAGGCCCTGCGTCTGCTGCGCACGGCGGAGGAAGCGTTGGGCTATCCCCTGACCCAGCGGGCCGCCGGGGGCCATGCCGGGGGCGGCAGCCGCCTGACCCCCCAGGGAAAGGCGTTCTTAGATACCTACGCCCGCTTCCGGGACCGCTGCGCCGAAGAGAACCGCCTGCTCTGGCAGCAGGAATTTTCCCACCAGCAGCCGGAAACATAAAATAGGGGCAGGGGCCGTTCCCTGCCGCCCACATACACTCCACCCCGGACGGCCCGCCCCGCCCGGGGTCTTTTTCGGTCCAAAATGTAAAAATCTCTTGACATTTTGCCGGCTCTTCGGTACAATGAAAATGTAAAAAGAGTTTTACATTTTCACCGCAAAGGAGGTTGCCTCATGAGTACCGTCACCCTGCTGCTGATCCCCTTCGGCCTGTTTCTGCTGGGGCTGATCGTCCTGGACGTTTCCATGGTGGTCTCTCTGTTGAAAACCGACGATGAACGGCAGAAACTCATTGTCTGGAAGACCAGTACCTTCACCCTGCTGGTGGTGGTGCTGACCCTGATGTATGATGTCATTGCCTCCATCGTCCGGATGGAAGCCATGCAGGTCAACCCCTTCCTCAAGCTCAGTGTTACCGCTATGACCTACTTTGTGGTGCTGCTGTACTACAAGAGAAAGCACGGCGACTGATATGGAAAACACCATCAAAACCCGGCGCAAGGAGCTGGGCCTTTCCCAGGAGGAGCTGGCCAAACGCTGCGGTGTGACCCGCCAGACCATCAACGCCATCGAGAACAACAAGTACGACCCCACCCTGGCCCTGGCCTTCCGCCTGGGCCAGGAACTGCAGACACCTCTGGAAGAGCTGTTTACCCCATCCTGAAAGGAGGTCCGTCCCATGCCCTCATCCCTGCTCTACCCCATCCCCCAGGCCGCGGTGCGGGCCTTCCGGGCTTCGGGCAGGCGGCATTTCCTTGTCACCGGGGGCAAGGGTACCGGCAAAAGTACCCTGCTGGCGGCGGTGCTGCCCCTGCTGGGGGCGGGCAGCGAACCGGATATCCTGACCTTTGCCCAGCCAAAACAGGCGGTGTATCTGCGCCGGACTGCCACCGGGGAGCACACACGGATCGGGGTGTTCGATGCCACCCTCCCTGGCCCGGACACCCGCATGCGGCCCCTCCCCGAAGGCTTTTGCACCCTGGGTATGGCCGCCCTGGACGCAGCCCCCGCCGGGGGCTGGGTATCGGTGGACGAGATCGGCTATCTGGAAACCACCTGCACCCCCTACTGTGACACCCTGCGGGCGGCCTTTTCCCGCTGCCGGGTGGCGGCGGCGGTGCGCAAGGCGGAGCTGCCTTTTCTGAAAGAACTGCTCACCCGGCCGGATGTCTTTGTGCTGGACCTGGACCGGTCCTTTGACCCCGGCTGCGTGATCCTGGCTTCCGGGCTGGGGGTGCGATTCGGGGCCGGGGGCAAGCTGCTGGTGCCCTTTCATGGCCGCCCCCTGCTGGGGCGGGCCCTGGACGCCACCACCGGCCTGTTCCGGCCAAACCGGCGGATCGTGGTGACCCGCAGCGAAGCGGCTGCTGCTTTCTGCCGTTCGGAAGGGGTCCCGGTGAACCTGCACACCCTGCCAAACCGCAGCGACACCATCCGCCTGGGGCTGGAAGCCCTGGGCGCCCCGGAGGGCTGCCTCTTCTGCCCCGCCGACCAGCCCCTGCTCACCGTTGAGACGGTCCAGGCCCTGCTCTTGTGTGCCGCCCACGACCCGGGCGCTGTCTGGCGGGCCGCCCATGAGGGAGAACCCGGGGCGCCGGTGTTTTTTCCACAGTTTTTGCTGTCCCGGTTGAAAACGCTGGCCCCCGGGCAGGGCGGGCGCAGCCTTTTGAAAGCAGCCCCCTGCCCCGTGCGGCTGCTGGACTGTCCCGATGGCCGGGAACTGGCGGACATCGACACCCCCGCCGCCCTGGCCGCCCTGGAAGCCGCCGCCGAATCCTGAAACGCAAAATACCCCCGACCAATGAAGGTCAGGGGCATTTTCTATGCTTGCACTTAATACACGAATTTCTTCTGGGCCAGATAGTTGGCGAAAAAGAGGGCACAGTCCACCGGGATCTTCAAAAACAGTTCCGGCACCGCGGGCAGCAGCCCCGCCAGTCCGGCCACCAGCACCCCGCTGCACAGGGTTTTGAGGACGGTGACGGTGGTGTACAGGGTGGCCGACCGCCCGTGGGCGGTATGGCTGTGGAACACCAGGAAGTAGTTCAGCAGGTAGTTGCACAGGGAGGACAGCACCCGGGCCGCGATGGTGGCGGCCAGGATGGCGGCGCTTTCCCCCATATGGTCCTGGAGCAGGGCGCAGAGCACCGCAAAGGCGCCCAGGTCCACCACGCTGGAGGACAAAGAGGAGGCCAGAAAACGCACAAAAGGCCGGGTTTCGGCCACAGCTTTTGCTTGCATCAAGGGCAGATTCACGACCTTTCAGGAAAATACACAAAGGGACGTGCCCCGCCGTTTTGCGGAGCACGTCCCCTATTATAACGTACTTGGGTCAAAAAATGCAAGCACTGGTTCTCAGTTCAGCGTTTTGCCAAAAAATTCCAGTTCCGGGCGCAGGGTCTGCATCAGGCTGTCAAAAGCATCGGGGGTCAGGCTCTGGGCGCCGTCACTCTTGGCCTTGGCAGGGTCGTTGTGCACCTCGATCATCAGCCCGTCGGCCCCCACGGCCACGGCGGCCGCCGCCAGGGACGGCACCATGAAGGCGATGCCCGCCGCGTGGCTGGGATCGATGACCACCGGCAGGTGGGTCATCTTTTTCAGCATGGGCACCGCCGAAATATCCAGGGTGTTGCGCATGCTGGTCTCAAAGGTGCGGATGCCCCGCTCGCACAGCACCACGTTGGGGTTGCCCTCGGCCATGATGTACTCGGCACTCATGACCAGCTCTTCCAATGTGGAGGAGAGCCCCCGCTTGAGCAGCACCGGAATCTTTGTGCGGCCCACCGCCTTGAGCAGCTCAAAGTTCTGCATGTTCCTCGCGCCGATCTGGATCATATCCACCCGGGCTTGCTCGAACAGGGGGATGTGCTCGTTGTTCATCAGCTCGGTGACGATGGGCTGGCCGGTCACCGCCCGGGCTTCCTGCAGCAGTTCCAGACCCTCGGCCCGCAGGCCCTGGAAGCTGTAGGGGCTGGTGCGGGGCTTGAAGGCGCCGCCCCGCAAAATGGACGCCCCGGCAGCCTGCACCCGCTGGGCCACCCCGATGATCTGCTCCTTGCTCTCCACGCTGCAGGGGCCGGCCATCACCGCAAAATAGCCCCCGCCGATCTTGTGGCCGCCCACGTCCACCACCGTGTCGTCGGGGTGGAATTTGCGGTTGGCCTTCTTGTAGGGTTCGGACACCCGGCGGCAGGTATCCACCACCGGGTTGGCCAGCACCCAGCTTTCGCTCAGGGCCTTGGTGTCCCCGATCAGGCCCAGGATGTGGGTATCGCTGCCCACCGAATCATTGATCTCAAATCCCATGGACCGCAGTTCCCCGCAGAACTGCTGCACCTGGTCCTGGGGGGCGTTGTGCTTCAGTACGATGATCATGGTTTTCCCTCTCCTTATGAAACAGCCCCGGCGGGCCTTGTTTGTGACAGGCATTAGTTTAGCACTTTAATGTGCTAAAGTCAAGAGTGCTTTACAACTTTTCTCCTTCGGGCTATAATTTGGGTGCAAACGAATGGGACAGTCCCCGGCCGGGGCCGGGTTTCGTGCACAAGACCGTGCAAAAGCGGATTCACAAGAGAGGGGTTCTCACCATGTCCAAAGAAGCCAAGACCAACGCCATGCGCATGCTGGAGCGTGCCAAGATCAGCTATTCCGCCCACGAATATCCCCACGAGGAGGGTGCCGCCGTGGACGGCGCCACCGTGGCCGCCCTCACCGGGCAGGACCCGGCCAAGGTGTTCAAGACCCTGGTCACCCAGGGGGCGGACCGGAACTTTTATGTCTTTGTCATCCCGGTGCAGGAGGAACTGGACCTGAAAAAGGCCGCCAAGGCCGCCGGGGTCAAGAGCGTGTCCATGCTCCACGTGGCCGACCTGCTGAAAACCACCGGCTATGTGCGGGGCGGCTGCAGCCCGGTGGGCATGAAGAAGCAGTTTGCCACCGTTTTTGATGAGAGCTGTCTGGCCCAGGACACCATCCTGGTGTCGGCGGGGCGCATCGGCACCCAGATCGAGGCGGCGCCCGCCGACCTGATCAAGGTCACCCGGGGCAAGACGGCCCCCATCACGGCGGAGGCCAGGGGCTGATGCGGCTGGACAAGTACCTGGCCGAGCGGCTGGGCATTCCCCGCAGCGAGAGCCGCAAGCGGATCGCCGCCGGGGCGGTGACGGTGAACGGGGTGCCCTGCCGCAAGGCGGACACCCAGCTGGACGAGCACACCGCCGAAGTGGCGGTGAACGGCACGCCCCTGTCCGGCCAGTATGAGAAATACGTCTACCTGATGCTGAACAAGCCCGAAGGGGTGGTCAGCGCCAGCCGGGACAAGCGGGATACCACCGTCACCGACCTGGTGGCACAGGCCTACCCCCGGCGGCAGCTGTTTCCCGCCGGACGGCTGGACAAGACCAGCACCGGGTTTGTGCTGCTCACCGACGACGGGGGCTTTGCCCACGACATCCTGGCCCCGGGGCGGCATGTGTCCAAGGAGTACATCGTCACCCTGGACACGCCCCTGACCCCCGCCATGCAGGCGGGCTTTGCCGCCGGGGTGACCCTGGCGGACGGGCAGACCATGGACCCGGCGGAAGCCGAACCCTGGGGCGCCGACCCCTGCGTGGTGAAGGTGACCCTGCACCAGGGGGTGTACCACCAGATCAAGCGGATGTTCGGGGTGTACGGCGCCGGGGTGAACGGGCTGCACCGCACCGCCATCGGCCCGGTGGCCCTGGACCAGGGCCTGGAACCGGGGTGCTGGCGGCCTTTGACAACCGAAGAAGTGGAGGCGCTGCGTCGGGCATCCCGGGGCTGAGCCCACAACAAGGCAGATTTTGCAAAAAAAGGCAAAATCTGCCTTCTTTCGTTCAAATGCAGTTCAAAAAGACCGGCTATACTAGATAGTGGGTTTGTAGGGTATACGGCGAACCCCTCTTGCAAAATTCGCCGTCTTGCGATACAATAAACTGATTTACCCTTATTTTCGTCCGCGGTTTTCGCGGTGTTTCCACATAACCCCACAGGCGGGAGGTCAATTCATGAGAGTCGGTCTCGACATCGGTTCTACCACCATCAAATGCGTCGTGCTGGATGAGCAGGACAAGATCATTTATTCTACATACGAACGTCATTACAGTCATATTCTGGAAAAAGGCCAGGAGCTGCTGCAGCGCGTGGCCAAGGACTATGTCCCCGGCGGCCGCGCCATGCTGGCCATCTCCGGTTCGGCGGGCATGGGTCTGGCGGACAGCTGCGGCGTGCCTTTTGTGCAGGAGGTGTTCGCCACCCGCGTGGCGGCCAACCGTCTGGCCCCCGGCACCGACTGCATCATCGAGCTGGGCGGCGAGGACGCCAAGATCCTCTTCCTCACCAACGGCACCGAGGTCCGGATGAACGGGTCCTGCGCCGGCGGCACGGGTGCTTTCATCGACCAGATGGCCACCCTGCTCAAGATGAGCGCCGACGAGATGGACAAGGCGGCCCAGGCTTCCACCCGGACCTACACCATCGCCTCCCGCTGCGGCGTCTTTGCCAAGAGCGACATCCAGCCCCTGATCAACCAGGGCGCCCTGGCCGGGGACATTGCGGCCTCCATCTACCAGGCCGTGGTCAACCAGACCATCGCCGGCCTGGCCCAGGGCCGTCCCATCAAGGGCAACGTGCTCTACCTGGGCGGACCGCTGACCTTCTCCAGCGTGCTGCGCCAGAGCTTTGACAAGACCCTGGGCCTTACCGGCACCTGCCCGGAGAACAGCCTTCTGTACGTGGCCCTGGGCGCGGCCTTCTACGCCGACCGGGAATCCGACCTGGCCGAGGTGGTCAAGCGGCTGGCCAACTACAGCGCCACCGCCACCTATGTGAGCCTGCCGCCCCTGTTTGCCAACAAGCAGGAGTACGAGGACTTCCACGCCCGCCACATGCGGGCCTGTGTGCCCTGCGTGCCCTTCGGGGCCGAGTGCGGCCCGGTGCACATCGGCATCGACTCCGGTTCCACCACCATCAAGCTGGTGGTCATTGACGAGAACAGCAACATCCTCTTCACCAGCTACCGCCCCAACCTGGGCAACCCCATCCCGCTGGTGAAGGAGACCCTGCTCAAGCTGTACAAGGACCATCCCGGCCTGCAGATCGCCAGCGTCACCACCACCGGCTACGGCGAGGAGCTCATCAAGAACGCCTTCCACTGTGACCGGGGCCTGGTGGAGACGGTGGCCCACTTCACCGCCGCCAAACATTTCATGCCCAACGTGGATTTCATCATCGACATCGGCGGCCAGGACATGAAGTGCTTCAAGATCGAGGACGGCGCCATCAGCAACATCTTCCTGAACGAAGCCTGCTCCTCCGGCTGCGGCAGCTTTCTGCAGACCTTCGCCCAGGCCCTGGGCTATGACGTGAAGGAGTTTGCGGCCCTGGGGCTGTTCGCCGACCGCCCGGTGGACCTGGGCAGCCGGTGCACCGTCTTCATGAATTCCAGCGTCAAGCAGGCCCAGAAGGACGGCGCTTCCATTGAGAATATCAGCGCGGGCCTGTCCATTTCCGTCGTCAAGAACGCCCTGTACAAGGTCATCCGGGCTTCCAGCCCCGAGGAGCTGGGCCGCAACATCGTGGTCCAGGGCGGCACCTTCTACAACGAAGCGGTGCTCCGCGCCTTTGAGAAGGAGATGGGGGTGGAGGTCATCCGCCCGGACATCGCCGGTCTGATGGGCGCTTTCGGCGCCGCGCTCCATGGCAAGGCCCACAGCCATGCGGATTCCCACAGCACCGTGCTGACCCAGGAGGAGCTGGAACACTTCTCCCAGAAGGTGCAGAACGTGACCTGCAACGGCTGCGGCAACCACTGCCAGCTCACCGTGAACATCTTTGCGGACGGCAAGCGGTTCATCTCCGGCAACCGGTGCGACAAGCCGGTGACCGGCAAGGCCGCGGACGACGAGCTGAACCTGTACGCCTACAAGCTGCAGCTGCTGCTGGATTACCAGAAGATCCAGCCCGAAAGTCCCCGGGCCACCATCGGTCTGCCCCTGTGCCTGAACATGTATGAGCTGCTGCCCTTCTGGCATACCCTGTTTACCAAGCTGGGCTTTGCGGTCAGGACCAGCCCGGTGTCCAGCCGCGCCCTGTACCAGGAAGGTCAGGCCACCATTCCCAGTGACACCGCCTGCTTCCCGGCCAAGCTGGCCCACGGCCATATTGCCGAGCTGGTCAAGCTGGGGGTGGATGCCATCTTCTATCCCTGCATGAGCTACAACGTGGATGAACACCTGGGCGACAACCATTACAACTGCCCGGTGGTGGCCTACTATCCCGAAGTGCTGGAGGGCAACTGCCCCGAGCTGGAACACACCACCTTCATCTACGATTACGTCAACCTGGCCCGCCGCAAGGACTTCACCAAGCGGTTCCCGGCCATTCTGGACAAATACTTCCCCGGTCTCAGCCACAAGCAGGTCGCGGAGGCCATCGACGCCGCCTATACCGAGTACGAGCGCCACATGGTGCAGGTGCGGGCCAAGGGCGCCGAGATCATCGCCAAAGCCCGGGAAGAACACAAGCGCATCGTGGTGCTGGCCGGCCGTCCCTACCATGTGGACCCGGAGGTCAACCACGGCATTGACAAGCTGATCATCCGCCAGGGCGCCGCCGTGGTCACCGAGGACTCGGTGAGCCACCTGATGGAGAAATTCCCCACCTCGGTGCTGAACCAGTGGACCTACCACAGCCGCCTGTATGCCGCCGCCAAGTACTGCACCACCCAGCCTGATATGGACCTGGTGCAGCTGGTGAGCTTCGGCTGCGGGCTGGACGCCATCACCACCGACGAGACCCGGGAGATCCTGCAGGAGGGCGACAAGCTGTACACCCAGCTGAAGATCGACGAGATCACCAACCTGGGCGCCGTGAACATCCGCCTGCGCAGCCTGTTTGCCGCACTGGATGAGCGCGCCGAGGACAAAGCAAGGAGCTGAGCGTATGGAGTACATGACCCCCAATTTTACCAAGGATATGATCCGCACCCACAAGATCCTGATCCCCAACATGGCCGTGACCCAGTTCCGGCTCATGGCGGCGGCGCTGGAATGTGAGGGCTACAACGTGGAAGTGCTGGGCAACTGCGGCAGCGAGGTGGCCCAGCTGGGGCTGAAATACGTCCACAACGACACCTGCTACCCCGCCCTGCTGGTCATCGGCCAGTTCATCGACGCGCTGAACAGCGGCAAGTATGACCTGAAGCACACCGCCCTGCTCATCACCCAGACGGGCGGCGGCTGCCGTGCTTCCAACTACATCAAATTGCTGCGCAAGGCGCTGGTCAAGTCCGGCTACGGGGATATCCCGGTGGCCTCCCTGAACTTTTCCGGCCTGGAGAAGGACAGCGGCCTGCCCCTGACCCTGCCTTTGCTGCGCAAGGTCATTGCCTGCATCTTCTACGGCGACATGCTCTGCGCCCTGCGCAGCCAGGTCAAGCCCTACGAGAACCATCCCGGGGACGCCGAAGCCGCCACCGAGCGGTGGATCGCCACCATCCAGGGCTGGATGCACGAAAACCGCAACTTCAGCGCCCACGACATGAAGAAGCAGTTCCCGGTGATCGCGGCGGACTTTGCGTCCATTCCGGTGACCCGGGTGCCCAAGGTCAAGGTGGGCGTGGTCGGCGAGATCTACGTCAAGTATTCGCCCCTGGGCAACAACGACCTGGAAAAGTTCCTGGAAAGCCAGGACTGCGAGGTGAACCTGCCCGGTCTGATGGGCTTTGTGGAGTACTGCATCGCCAACACCGAGCTGGACGTGAAGCTCTACGGCGGCAGCCTGCTGAAAGCCGGCGGCGCCACCGCCCTGCTGAACTGGCTGGACGGCATCGGCAACGCCTGCAACGACGCCATGCGCAAGGCGGGCTTCTATGCGCCGGGTTCCTTCCGGGAGCTGATGGAGAAGCCCAAGGGAATCATCTCCCTGGGCGCCAAGATGGGCGAAGGCTGGCTGCTCACCGCCGAAATGCTGGAACTGGTGGAGGGCGGCTACGCCAACATCGTCTGTGCCCAGCCCTTCGGCTGCCTGCCCAACCACATTGTGGGCAAGGGCATGATCAACAAGATCCGCGCCCTGCACCCGGACGCCAACATCACCCCCGTGGACTACGACCCCAGCGCCACCCGCGTCAACCAGGAAAACCGCATCAAGCTGATGCTGGCGGTGGCCCGGGAGCGGCTGAACCATCCGGTGCAGTCCACCGCTCCCCTGACGGCGGAGGACCTGGCCGGCGGCGCCCCCACCATCCAGAGCGACGCTGTCCCTGCCGGGGTGTGAGGTTCCGTTTTCTTTGATTTTCCCTCCGATGACATGCAACAACCCGGGGCCTTCCGTATACGGGAAGGCCCCGGGTTTTGTGTTGTTTGATTTTCTGCCTCCCCGGCTGCCGGGGAAACGGCTGACAGCCGTTGGGTTGTCGCTTTTTGCCGGTGTAAATTTAGGTAGCAACCTCTAGATTGCCGCTGAACGCGGCCGCTAATTTCGGAAACAACGCTGCGCGTTGCTTGCCCCTGCGGGGCAAACCGCCACCGTTTCGAGGCGGTGGACGCCGACCAG
>PPYE01560218.1_pt1 | contig 16471 bp, 11 predicted proteins | sample 1559881 | NCBI WGS metagenome assembly PPYE01 (sample SAMN08240022, study PRJNA423297) | Human gut metagenome, whole genome shotgun sequencing project. | reverse complement strand
AAGATAGTTGATCACGGCAAGGAAATCTGCTTACCAAGTGGTATGGACGAGATGGGACCTGTAACTAAGAAGTTATACGAAACACTCACAGGTATCCAGATGGGCAGAATCGAAGCTCCTAAGGGCTGGATTTATACAGTAGACTAATATTGCTGATGGTTAACAGGCTGGTTAGAAGCTTAGATAACTGGTTTATAGATGTTTATTACAGCTGATAATGTAATTATTATATTCGGTCAGAATGTTAAAAGTACTTTCTGACCGAATTTTTGTGTTAACTACAGATATCAGATAAAAAAATAATTATAAGATAATGGAGTTACATATGTTGTTTAGTGGTAAAGATTTAAGAAAATTGATAGTACCCCTTATGTTTGAACAGCTTCTTGCAGTACTTGTAGGACTTGTGGATACACTTATGGTATCACAGTCAGGAGAAGCGGCAGTTGCAGGAGTTGCACTTGTTGATAATATCAACAGGCTTATCATACAGGTTATGGCAGCACTTGCGACAGGTGGCGCTGTTGTTTGCAGTCAGTATATAGGTAAAGGCAGGGATGATGAATCGAGAAAGTCAGGAGCACAGCTTGAAACTGTTTTGTTAATATTTTCAGTTATAATGACAGCATTTTCAGTTTCATTTACAAGACCATTACTTAAGGTGATATTCGGAACTGTTGAAGATTCAGTTATGGATTGTGCTGTGTTATATTTTGTGATAACAGCCCTTTCATATCCTTTCCTTGGAATGTACAATGCAGGAGCTGCAATATTCAGGAGCGTAGGCAACAGTAAGGTAAGTATGAATATAAGCATACTTATGAATGTGATTAATGTAGCTGGAAATGCTTTGTTTGTATTCGTATTTAAGTGGAGTGTAGCTGGTGTTGCACTGTCAACAGCACTTAGCCGTGTTGCAGCTGGAATAGTTATGACAGTACTTGTATGCGGAAAGACTAATCCGATAAGAATAGATCATATAAAATATTTTGTTCCAGACTGGATATATATAAAGAAGATTCTGACAATAGGTATTCCATCAGGCATAGAAAATGGTATGTTCCAGATAGGAAAGCTTATGGTTGTAAGTATGGTTGCAACATTTGGAACAGCATCTACAGCCGCTAATTCGGTTGGCTATACAGTTATCGATTTTGCAAATATTCCGGCTTCATCTATGGGACTTGCACTTATCACAGTTGTTGGACAGTGCATAGGTGCCGGTGAGAAAGAACAGGCAAAAATGTATACTAAAAAAGTGCTTAAATGTGCGTATTTCGGCGACTGGATATGTAATATTCCATTATTCTTCTTAGCACCATTTATTGCTTCGTGGTTTAACTTATCAGGTGAGGCAACACAGATTACAGTAATGATTTTAAGATGCTTTAATGTGGTTTCATTATTTATATGGCCGCTTTCATTTACATTATCCAATCCATTAAGAGCGGCGGGAGATGTAAAATTTACAATGACAGCAAGTATTATCTCGATGTGGCTGTTCAGGGTCGGAAGCAGCTACGTCCTTGGCGTAATGCTTGGAATGGGAGTTCTTGGCGTATGGATAGGAATGTTCATTGACTGGGCAGCAAGGTCAGTATGCTTTGTTGCAAGGTTTGTTAGTGGAAGATGGCTTAAGAGAGGGTCATTGGCATAATTATGTAATTAATAGGCGTTTGAGAAACTCAGCAAAATTGATTGTTATTTGTACTGTGAACACAAGTAACCGCAATCACCTAATGTAATTAATAAAGAGAGGTATTATCGGGTCTATGGTATGGGCTTTCTTGACTGGCCAGTTGTGCACGGAAGGAAAGTCCATTTGAGTGGTCTGGCAATGCCTTTTTGTTTTCTAAATATTCTATTGCAATACATAGTGATATGTGGTATTCTATTTATATAGTATCTAATCTAAATATAATAATGTTTGATAGTAATATGTGGCAACCATATCGGAACTATATATGAAATCTAATGGCAATTCGCCAATATAATTCCAATATTTAAAATTTTAGTGCGAATAACTGACTATGGTGGATAAATGATAACCAATGAAAAGGAGGTTTAATGAAGTATCAGAGAGTAACCACACATCTTGCAGAAACAATGTCAAAGCTTGATGTAGATAAAGCAATGAGAGACGACTATGCTAAATGTATATTGGCAGACCCACAGATATTAGCCAATATAGTAAAAGTAATAGTGCCAGAATTCAGGGAATACAGCATAAAAGACATAATTCCCTGCATAGGAGAGACAATAGTATCACTTACAGTTCCGGAAAAGCTGTGCATTAAAATTGAAAGTGATGGAACCGAAGACGTAGATATAGAAGATGGAAAAATTATTTACGACATAAGATTTCCATTGTATTATAATAATAGAACAATTAAAATACTTGTAAATGTTGAGGCACAGAAAAGTATTTCATATACAAAGCTTGGTTATCATATCGAATCAAGAATGGTGTATTATATGGCAAGACTAGTGTCTTCACAGAAAAATGTAGAATTCATAAAATCAAACTATGATGACATCAAAGATGTATACAGCATATGGATATGTATGGATACAGAAGCCGATGAAGACTCTATAATAGAATTAGGCTTGCAGCCAAGAGTAATCTATGGCAATACAAGCTGTCTTCCACAGCGAAGCATAATGAATGGAGCGGTTATAAGAATAAGAAGCAGGGCAGATGTCGAAGAATCAAAAAATAAGCTTATAGCAATGCTAGAAGTATTATTTTCTTGCAGGGCAAGACAGGATAAGATGAACCGGTTAGAAGAATACGGACTTGAGATGACAACAGAATTAGAAGGGTGTGTGAATGATATGTGTAATATAAGTGATTTGCTGGTAGAAGAAAGCGAGGAACGCGGAGAAAGACGAGGAATGGCACAAGGAATGGAACGAGGGGAGAAACAGGCGCGTCTTGACAGCATAAGAACATTAATGAGAAAGTTGAATCAGACAGCAGAAGAGGCAATGGATACACTGGATATAGAGGAAAAAGATAGGGAGACGTATAGAAAGCTGCTATAAAAGTGGGTATAGAAAAGTTGGCTGACAGACAGTAAGAGGGTTGTTGCTGCGGCAGCCCTCTTACTATGTTATTACGGATTAAATACCATCTTCATCTTCAGCATCATAATCTCTGCCGTTAGGGAAAAGTAAGGAATCATCGGAAAGTTCTTTTTTCATTTCATCGTAATCCTCTTTGACGGCTTTATATGGGGAATCTAAATCTGTATCATAACTCCAGCCAGCTTCCTCCATTTCATCTAACATCTCTTTTTTTGTCATATAAATTTCACCTCCGTTGTTTATAATTATAATTTTTATATTGGATATATTCAAGTTATACAATGTGATAATACTATTTGCTTGGTTATAAAAACACACATAAAGTATATGTAGATAACTGCAAAAGAGCTTTTGAATTCAGTCGTACCGGTATACAATTAAAATTTAAGAGGTTTTTCATACAATTTTCATTACTTTTGTACAAATTATCTAAAATAAAACTGTATATACCGCTGAAAATATAAAAAATACCCAATGGGCATCTTGACCCACCAAGTTGGTTGTGCTAATATTAACTCAACTTTTGAGGTATTGGATAAAGGTTTAGTGCATAGTGACTAAGATAGTGGATGAAAGCCGTATTCTATATTACTATGTGCAAGCCTTTTTCGTATCTGATTAAAAGTGCGTATTAATGAAGAAGGAGGAATCCTAGTTATGAGGATTAAAAAAGAAGTTAGGAAGATTGTCGCTTCTGTATTAGCTTTCTTAATGGTTGTAAGCCTTATTCCGGTTAATAGTCTTATGACAAAAGCTAATGCAGCTTCAAAAACTACTTTTGAAGGTGGAAAGACAGTCGAAGACGGAACTTGGAAAGGATGGACATATAGTGCATTTGGTAATAGTGCCAAAGGTTCTGCAAGCGATACAGGAAAAGGTGGAATAAGTATAGAAGCCACTGGTGGTAAGATAAATAACGATGCAAAAAATCAAGGACTTAATACATTTATGTATAAATTAGATAGTTCTGTAGATTTTACTATTACAACACAGGCAACGCTTAATTCGATAGAGGCAAATGAGCAGGCAGCTTTCGGTTTAATGGTAAGAGATGAGATTGGCGAGCATGGTAGCGGTGATTTAGATACAACAAAGAACAATTTTGCATTTGTTGGTGGCTATGGCAAGAAAAAAGCCGAGGGATATGCTGGATATAAGACAACAAAGGTAAAACATAAAAGATTAGGTGAATCACCAGCAGTAGGTGGAACATATGACCTCGCTATTCAGAAGGTTGGTGACAACGTTAAGCTTTACTTTGATGGCGAAGTCGCTGCAGAGTGTTCAGCAGCAGATTTAATTACAGATGATACAATGTATGTTGGATTATTCGCAGCAAGAAATGCTAATGTAACATTCAACAATGTTAAGTTATCATATACATCAGACAGCACATCAGTTGCAATAACAGATATTACAGCACCTAAGAAGACAACATATTGTGCGGGTAATACATATGAAGATGTTGATTTGACAGGCTTTAAGGCTGTTGCAACAGTTAATGGCGAGACAAAGACAATCACAGCAGCAGATTGTGTTGTTGATATGAGCAGTAAACCATTTTCAGAGGTTACAGATGCAGGAAAGCTTACTCTTTTATATTTAGGACAGACAATAGAAGTGCCAATAACAGTTATCAAAGAAGTAGTATCAGATATGTATATAGAATATATGCCAGTTAAGACAGATTATATGGTAACTGATAAAACTCTTGATTTTACAGGATTAGTAGGTAAAGTTGTATATAATAGTGGTAGAACCTTCGATTTAAAGACACTTATTGATAGTAATGATACTAATACAAAAGTAAGTGATGTTGATTTCACAACTGCTGGAAACAAAGAAGTAACAGTAAGCCATACATATGGTGATGTTACAAAGGAAGTTGTTATTCCTATAAGCGTATCAGATGCAACAGTTAAGAATATTACAATAACATCACCTAACACAACAAGATTTTATACAGACACAGAATATGATGCAGATGCTTATGTAGAAGGTCTTACAATAACAGCTGATTATTCAGATGGTTCAGCTAAGGTTATTCAGGGTACAGATTCAGTTAAGGCTTATGTAAAGGCTAAGACTGCTAAACTTGATACAAAAGTAGCAGGCGAGTACACATATGTAGTAGAATACAATGGTGCAAAGGCTGAATATACACTTGAAGTTGTTAAACCTACAGTACATTCACTTAAAGTAGATGTATATCCAACAACAACTACATATGTTAAGGGTACTGACTTTAGTGCAGACGGACTTGAAGTAGTTGCTGTATATGATAGTGGACGAGAAGAGAAAGTCGCTGAATCAGATGTTAAGGTTGATTCATCAGCATACAAGAAAGATGAAACAGGAACATATGATATTAAGATTTCTGCAACAGTAGATGGAAAGGCGCTTGAAACAACAATTCAGGCAACAGTAAGAGATAAGAAAGAATTTAAGTTTGAAGATCTTACTTGGAATTCAATTATATTTGGTCAGTCTATCGACAAAAAGGCAATGACAATAAATACTGCTACTGAAGGTTCAGTTATAATTGAAGCACCAGAAGGAAAAGGTAAGTGTACAGATGATGGACAGGATGGTATAGCTTATTATTATACAAAGTTAGATGCTAAGAATGATAACTTTGATATAACAGCTAACGTAACAGTTAATTACTTTATTACAAAGACAGCTCCTGATAATCAGGAAGGTTTTGGTATTATGGTAAGAGATTCTAACGGTACAGATGGTGATTCATCAATCTACTACTCTAATTCAATTGCAGTTGGTGGATATTATGGACAGGTAAATGTATTCGGTAGATATGGTGTTACAGATGGAGATGCATCTAATAGACATAATATTACAAGATTTAGCAAGATTGGTAAATCGTTAAAGTATCAGATTACAGAAGATAAACCACAGACATATGAATTAAGATTAAAGAAAGACAATTCAGGTATATATGCCTGGATGAAGGATATAGCAACAGGCAAATATGTAGAAGGTTCAAGTGTTACAAGTGAAGTAACGGGTGAGACTAATCCAGGTGGTGAGTTAGAGAATATCTTCTATTACTTACCAGCAGATACATTCTCAACAATAGATGAAAATAATATGTATCTTGGTTTCTTTGCAGCAAGAGGTGCTAAGATTACAGTTGATACATCATCAGTTGTACTTAATGTAACAGACAGAGCAGCAGATGCTCCACAGACATTTGACAAGCCAGCAGCTACAAAGCCAGGTGTATCACAGACAACACTTAGCCAGACTTCATCAGAAAGCTATACATATGGTGTATCTGTTAATACTAAGGGACTTCTTACAATTAAGCAGAATGGCAAGACAATTGAAAGCCAGAAGTTAGTAGAAAAAGGAACATATACATTTGATACAACATTAATTGTTGGTGATAACAGATTTCAGGCATACTTTGAACCAGATGCAACACAGAATATAACATCATCAGCTCCAGTTGTAATGAATGCAACAGTTAACCGTAGAATAATTGCTCCAGTTAAGGAAGCTATATATTGTTCTCCAACAGGTACTTCATCAGCAGCAGGTACTAAGGAAGATCCATTAGATGTTCAGACAGCATTAACATATTGTCAGGCTGGTCAGGCTGTATATGCACTTGGTGGTACATACAATCTTAAGAAGACTACAGGTGTATGGCATGGCAATGATGGTACTGGTGAAGATGGAATGAAATATTTTATGGCAGCACCAGATAATACAGAAGATGTAGTATTTGATTTTGGCGGAAGCTTTGTAGATAGTAAGTTCGTATCTAATACATTTGATTTATCAGGTGATTACTGGTATGTAAGTGGTATGAAGTTCGGCAATGGCGGCGGTGTTAGACTTGGTGGCAGCCACAACATTGTAGAGAATTGTGATTTCTATGGTCACTCTAATTCAGGACTTTCAGTATCAAGAACTGATGGTTCTAATAATAAGGCAGATTGGCCTTCATACAACCAGATAATTAATTGTAACGCATATAATAATAGTGATAAGTCACAGAACAATGCAGATGGTTTCGCTGCTAAGCTTACTTGTGGTGAAGGCAATGTATTTAAGGGTTGTATAGCAGCATACAACGCTGATGATGGATGGGATCTCTTCTCTAAGGGCGCAACAGGAGCAATTGGAGCAGTAGAAATCTATGACAGCGTATGCTACGGTAATGGTATGTTATATTACAATGGTGCATTACATGACTCAAAGGGTGATGGTAATGGATTTAAGATGGGTGGTTCTGGTATAGCAGTTAATCACAAGATATATAACAGCTACTCATTTGGTAATACAGCTAATGGATTTACTAACAACTCAGATCCTATGGGAACTTATGTTAACTTAGTAGGTTATAATAATGGTGGTTCTAACTTAGAATTACATGTATATACAGGTGATGAACCTCAGTTTACAGTAGAGAATGTTAAGTCTTACTCAGATGATACATACAAGGAAATTGTAGATGCAGAAGGTAAGGCATTACTTAATAAGACAGATAAGGAAGCAAAGGAAGATGTAATCAGCCGTTACTATTCACTCGAAAGTTTCTTTATTAACAAGAATGGCGAGTCAGTTAATAGTGAAGGTGCAAAGCTTACAGCAGAAGATTTCAAGAACCTTAGCAATTTCAAGGATATCGTTAATGGTGGCATTGAAGCAATGCCAGAAGAAAAGGATGGCAAAGTCATCTTAGGTGATTTCCTCCAGTTCGTAGAGGGTAGACCAGAAGAGCATGTATGGGGTGAGTGGACAGTTAAGACAGCACCAACATGTACAGAAAAGGGTGTTGAACACAGATTATGTACTAAGTGTGATGCTGAACAGACAAGGGAAATAGATGCTTTAGGACATGATTTCAGCGATGAATTTACAGTTGATAAAGCACCTACAGTATTAGAAGAAGGTTCTAAGTCTCGTCATTGTAAACACGAAGGCTGTGCTGAGAAGGTAGATGTTACTTCAATTGCCAAGCTTACACCAGATACAGTTGCTTCAGGTGATATGAAAGACATCGTAAGTGTTGTAGTAGATACTGATGACATAGAGTTTACAGAAGCAGAAAAAGAGGCAATTGCTAATGGTGCTGATGTAAAGATTGAAGTTGATGTTAAGAATATTGCTGACAGCGTAACTGCTAAAGATAAGAATGCAGTAGAAGGTATTATATCTGGTAATTATGTAGTTGGTTCATATTTCGATATAAGCATTATATTATCAGTTGGTAACGATAAGAGAACAATAACATCTACAGATAAGAAGATTGAATTTACAATTGCTCTTCCAGAAAATCTTATTAATACAGATTCTACAGTAACAAGAACTTATAAGATTGTGAGAGTACACGATGGTGAAACAACTATCCTTGATACAGCATTTGATGCAGCAACAGGTAAACTTACATTTAAGTCAGATAAGTTCTCAACATATGCAATCATCTATAGTGATGCTAAGACTGAAGGCTCTGGAGAGGTTATAGATAATCCATCTACAAGTGAGCCAGCAGCTGGTAATCCAGAAACAGGTGAGAGCACAGCAACAGGTGATACAACTAACTCAGTAGTATATGTAATCTTAATGATTATGAGTGTTATGGCACTTGCAGGTGTATTCTTCTATGAGAAGAAGAGAAAAGGATTATCAAGATAATTAAAAAGTTTATCCGGTTAACCTAATATATAGTAACAAAAACTGCCACTTTATGATTAACATAAAGTGGCAGTTTTATTTTTTTATAGATTTTTTGATTCTTATGTGATAAAATTTAGTCTGAAAAAGTGAATTGAAACTATAATAAAAGAGGTGTTATGTGATGAGTGAAGTTTCAACAATGGAAAGAGTAATTCGTTCTGATGTATCAATGGAAGAATGTAAGAAGATAGAGAAGGTTCTTAGAAAGAACAATATTTCATATTTTGAAAGATGGAAGTTACATACAGGACTTCTTAGATTTCTTAATAATGATAAGAATGCCAAATGTGATATTTTAGTTCATATGGATTCCTTTGAGAGAGCTAAAGCACTGCTTGCGGCAGGAGGCGTTATGGACGAATCAGTCAGTGAACATAAGGATTCAAAGAACTCTAAGAATAAATAATTGTTAAGAATAAATGATTGATAGTAATAAGTAATTGTGAATAATCAATAATTGATAATAATCAATAATTATTTATGAATGATTGAACGAGAACAGAATACATATAGGTCAGGAATGGAGAATACTATATAATGAGAAAGAGCATAGTAAAAAATGCTTTAAAGACGAAATCAGCCGTTATTATAGCTGTCATTATGAGTGTGTTGTTTATATCAGGGTGTGGGAAATCATCAAGTGTAAGCAGTAATGATGTATTAGATACAAGCGAGGTTTCAACACAGGAAGAAACAACAATTGATACACACCCGTTTGACATAACAATGACATTTACAGGTGATATTAACATTGCGGAGGGTGAGCCGACAACTAAAGAACTTGATAAGAATAACGGAGATATTACTAAATGTATATCGCCAGAGCTTATAAAGTATATGAAAGATGCAGATATTACATTGGTTAATAATGAATTCTGCTACAGTGACAGAGGTGCACCTCTTGCTAATAAAATGTGGACATTCAGAGCTGGTCCAGAGAGAGCAAAGGTGCTTAATGCACTTGGAGTAGATGTTGCACAGCTTGCTAATAATCATGTATATGATTATGGACAGGAGGCAATGTATGATACATTTTCTGCTTTAGAAGCAGTTGGGATTCCGTATGTTGGTGCTGGAAGAACGCTTGAAGAAGCAATGAAACCATATTATACAGAAGTTGACGGAAAGAAGATAGCTATCGTGGCAGCTTCAAGAGCTGAAAAGTATAAGATGACACCACAGGCTACAGATACTACGCCGGGAATACTCAGATGTTATGATACAGAGTTATTTGTCCAGACAATTAAAGAGGCCAGAGCTAATGCAGATTATGTAGTTGCTGTTGTCCACTGGGGTACTGAGCATACAACTGTGCTTGAGGACGTTCAGAGGTCTAGTGCAAGGGAATATATAGATGCAGGAGCAGATGTTATCATCGGCGGTCACAGCCATTGCCTTCAGGGTATAGAGTATTATGAGGATAAGCCTATATTCTATAGTCTTGGTAATTTCTGGTTCGATGAATATAATGTTGATACAATGCTCGTTAATATCAGAATAAGCGGCAATGATGATGGTGATAAAATTGATGTATCAGTAGTGCCAGCTGTTCAGGACGGCACATTACAGGGCTGTGTGACACGTATATGCACACAGGAAGAAGATAAAAGCAGAATATTCAGCCTTCTTAATAAGGTGAGTATTAATGCAAATGTGGCAGATGACGGAACGGTTACGCAGGTTAAGTAAGTGTGGTGGCATAACGGACGGTATATGGCTTAGGTGGCGGCTGGTATCAGGGGCTTACGCCAGAATATGTAATTGGATATTGTTATAAAACAGATTGCAAAGAAAACCGCGGTTATTATCAAAAGTCAGGTACTTTGAGCACGCCGGTACTTAGGTGCTGTATTTTAGCACCTTAGTATCCGCTACGTGCGAGAGTAGCGAGAGCGTGCCTGACGTTGATGATAACCGCGATTTTATTTACTGTCGTCTGTTAGTTATTACTGTTATTTAGCTAAAGCATTTATTAGTGTCATATATTGAATGACTATCGTGAAGCAATGTGTATTAGTCTGTAGTATCTTTAAGCGACTGCATATATTCATGCATAGATTCTGCAACAATCTTACTATGTGCCACAGCCTCTACAACAGTTCTTGCCCCATTAACGACATCACCAGATGCGAATATTCCCGGGCGTGATGTATGACCTGTTTCGTCAGCTTCAAGAAGACCATGTTTGTTGGCATTTAAGCCTTTAGTGCTGTTGACAAGCCTTGTCATTGGTCCCTGGCTTATTGAGATAATAACGCTGTCTGATTCATATAATGTGTCGCTTCCATCTACATCAGTGAATGAGCTATCTTCATTTTCTATTACATCTCTGAATATTACGCCGTTATCTTTAATCTCAACTGGTCGTTTGTTATATTCAAATTCAACACCTTCAAGAGTGGCGTAGCTGAATTCATACTGGCTGGCAGCTACTTCTTTAGTGATAGAGAAGCAGGTTAGCCTGCGGACACCTTTTCTTATCGCTGTTCTTGCAACGTCCATAGCAGCATTACCAGCACCGATTACGATTACACGTTCTCCAAGCTTATAGCTGTCGGGGTTGTTAAGATAGTTAATTCCAAAGTGGACATTTCCAAATGTCTCTCCCTTTATGTGAAGTGTGTTAGGATTCCATACGCCAGTTCCTACGAATATAGACTTATAACCATCACGGAATAAATCTTCAATAGTTATTGCACTTCCTATAAGAGTATTAGGACGTACCTTGATACCCTTTAATTCAAGATGACGGTATTCGATATCGTCAAGAACTGATTTGGGAAGACGAAATTCAGGAATACCATATCTTAAGACACCGCCAATTTTGTCCTTGCCCTCAAATATAGTTACCTGATATCCATATCTTGCCAGGATAATAGCGATTGTAATTCCAGCAGGACCTGAACCGATAATAGCTACACGCATACCGTTAGATGGCTTAGGACCTTCTGTCATTTTGTTAGCATATGTAGTTGAGATATAATTCTCTATTGTTGAAAAATGTACAGGTGCTCCCTTACGTCCAAGAACACAATGCCCCTCGCATTGGTTTTCGTGGTTACAGACAAGACTGCATACAGTTGTAAGAGGATTATTTTCAAAAAGCATTTTACCTGCTTCATCAAGCTTGTTCTCTTTGAGTAACTTAATTGCCAGTGGAATGTTGGTGCTTATAGGGCAGCCTTTCTGACACTGTGGAACTTTGCATTGAAGACAACGATTGGCTTCATCCATAACATGTAATGCCATATATACCTGCTTTCTGCGCTAGTGCGCCATATAATAATAACCAGAATATATAGTCAGCAGGAAATGTTAGTGCCAACTAATATTCTGGTTATATTCTAGCATATGTGATTGCTTATTAAAAGAATAGATAATCTTTTCACAATTATTTGAAGATATTTCTGAATAATCTAACCAATATTGATTGTGAAGGTGCTAATGTGACTATAGTATCTGTAGTATTTAACATTCGTAGTACATACACGGCGATAAATAGCACTGCAGATAATATAAAGATACAATTCAATAGGCGGCTTAACCTGACGGAAGGCTTAATACGTCTGGTATTAACTATATATACGATAACACTTATTAATAGCACTGGAAGTGTAAGGACAAGAGGATGATAATTAAGTGCAGCGTGTGTATCACCGTGAAGAATTGCAAGCACAGCTCTCGTCATACCGCAGGCTGGGCAGGAAATGCCTGTTATGAATTTAATAGGACAGCCAATATGGGTAAAATAGAGCAGTATAATAATAAGGAAGAAACAGGCTGATAATTTGAAAATGTTCCAGTAAGAAGATGTTCTGATGTTATGCCAGCGTATTGATGATTTAACAGGGTGTGAGCCGGCAGTTGTATTGTGCTGTGGGTTCAATGAATGTTTCATATTCTTAATAAAATCCTTAATATTAATAAAATTCTTAATATAATAAGTTACATTGTTAGAAATTATAATTGCCAATTATAGGTGCAAGTTAATTAATAAATATATAACAAATAGTGAAAAATATTACATATACACCTTGATAATAACGATAAGTTATATATTTTAATAAATTTTTAATTTTTGTGCATTTTACTCTATACAATTGTATTTTTAATGTATTTTCTTCTTATTATATAACATAATGGTATGTCTGCATACATTTTTTATATATGTTATAAATGATAAAACATAAAGAATTCTATGTAAAATATTAAAAAATAAATAAATGACCGATGGTCAGTATTGCTTGATATTCCTTAATTGTACTAACTTTTATACATAATAAATGCTGTATCATAAAGTCAGATAATACATATATTTTTATGTAATATTAGAAAATTATCATATCCATAATTAATTGAGATAACAAGTTGATGTACTGATATACATACATAGATTTGTATAATATGTTAAGATTAAAAAGTTAAGATTGTTAAAAATTAATTTATTTGCTTTACATTTCCATAAAATGGGTATAAACTTCGCAGTGAGAAAAAGAAAGGATAAGGAGATGGTTTTTTGAATGATTTAGCACAGAATCTTATTGAAGAGCTTCAATGTGAGACCGTCTTTACGATTCCTATTTTGGGTGGAATACCAGTATCTGAGGCAGTTGTGGTCACATGGATCATTATGGCAGTCCTGGTTGTAGTTTCATTTATACTGACCCGAAATCTTAAGGTGGATCATATAAGTAAAAGACAGGCTGTTGCTGAAAGCATAGTTACAGGTCTTATGAAGATGGTTCAAGGAATGGTTGGCGAGAAGGGTAAGGCTTATGTGCCGTATCTTACAACAGTTATGTTATATATTGGTGTTTCCAATATTATCGGACTGTTTGGATTTAAGTCCCCAACAAAGGACTTAAGAGTAACGGTAGCACTGGCACTTATGAGTATTATTCTTATTGAAGCTGCTGGTATCTATCACAAGGGTGTTAAGCGTTGGTTACACGGCTTTGTTGAGCCGGTTGCAATCGTAACACCAATTAACATTCTCGAAGTTGTTACAAAGCCACTTTCACTTTGTATGCGACTTTTCGGTAATGTATTAGGAGCTTTCGTTATTATGGAGCTTCTGAAAATGATACTTCCGGTAGGACTTCCGGTTGTGTTCAGTCTGTACTTTGATATATTTGATGGTTTACTTCAGGCATACGTATTTGTATTCCTTACATCATTGTATATTGATGAGATTACAGAATAATTAATTAAGAAAGCTTGTTGTGTAGGCAGATAGCCTATATATGAGTATAATAGCTATTGGCGCAGGTATCGCCGTATTAGGTTCATTTGGTGCAGGTATTGGTATTGGTATAGCAACTGGTAGAGCTTCAGAAGCTGTTGCAAGACAGCCAGAGGCAGAAGGTAAGATTACAAAGACACTTATTCTTGGTAGTGCGTTGGCAGAGGCTACTGCTATTTACGGTTTCGTTATCGCCCTTATGATTATCGTTATGCTTGCTTAAGCATAATAAAAGCCTGCTTTGGCAGACAAATATAAAGATAACAAGAAAAGATTAAAGGAAAGGCAGGGAATAAGATGCTCCAGTTAGATGTTTGGAATGTTTTATTTACAGTTATTAACCTTTTAATTCTCTTTGTGCTTATGAGAATATTCTTATATAAGCCAGTTCAGAAGATTATTGCAGCAAGACAGGCAGAGGCCGATAAGCAGTTTGACGAGGCTGCGGCTAAGCAGAGCGAAGCAGAAGAACTTAAGACTAAGTATGAAGCAGTTTTAAGTGATGCTGAAAATGAGAAGAAAAAGGTTGTTGCTGAGGCGAGAAAGACTGCTGATGAAGAATATCAGCGTATCGTAACAGATGCACACAAGACAGCTTCACAGATTAAAGATGACGCCGAGGCTGAGGCAATAAGCCAGAAAGAACAGATATTAAAGAAAGCAGAAAAAGAAATTGCAGATATGGTTGTAGATGCAGCAGCTAAGGTTGTCGGAAGCAATAGTGCCGATACTAATGCAGCACTTTATGACACATTTTTGAATAAAGCAGGTGATAAATAGTGATACAGACAGCAATTGATTATGCAAAAGAATTACATAAAGCTGGAATGACACACGAAGAATTATCTTCGGTGAAAGATATATTTGATGTTGTACCACAGGTTAAGGAAGAACTTAATGATCCTACGGTATCACTTGAGAAGAAGCATCTTGTGATTCAGAAAGTATTTTCTAAAAATGTAAGAAACTTCTTACAGCTTTTATGTGATAATAATGATGTTAATTTATTTGAAGAAGTATATAAAGCTTTAACAGAACTTGAAAAGACACCAGAACAGAAGGAAAGTTCAGCAGTCCTTACATATGTTGAAGCACCATCTGATGAGCAGCTTGCAGGTATTAAGAAGTTCATTGAGAAAGAATTCCATAATCCTGATATCAAGCTTGAGATGGTTAAAGATCCATCTCTTAAGAGTGGATTTGTATTAAAGGTTGGCTCTAAAGAGTATGACTGGAGTGAGAAAGCACGTATTGACCAGTTAAAGAGCAGTATTGCCAAGGCGGTTGGCACAGGCTCGGCTACAGCAAGTGAGAAAGGTATTCTTTCAATCCTTGAAGCTAATATCGAAGATTTTCAGCTTGAAGTTAAGGATAAAGAGATTGGTGTAGTTAACTGGGTTGGTGATGGTATTGCCAATGTTGATGGAATTGACCACGCTTTTTATGGTGAAATCGTTATATTCGACAGCGGTGTAAAAGGTATGGTTCAGGATGTCAGACGTGATGAAGTCGGCGTTATTCTTTTTGGTAGTGATATTGAAGTTAAAGAGGGCAGTAAGGTTGTCCGTACAGGAAAGATGGCTGGTGTTCCAGTTGGTGAAGGTTTCCTTGGAAGAATTGTTGATGCACTTGGTTCACCTATTGATGACAAGGGTGATATCCAGGCAGATGGCTACAGACCAGTGGAGTGCGAAGCACCTGGTATTACAGAGCGTAAGTCAGTATCAGTACCTATGGAGACTGGACTTCTTTCTATTGATTCAATGTTCCCTATAGGACGTGGACAAAGAGAGCTTATTATTGGTGACCGTCAGACAGGTAAGACAGCTATCGCAACAGATACAATTATTAACCAGAAGGGTAAAGGCGTTATCTGTATATATGTCGCTATTGGACAGAAAGCTTCTACAATAGCCAAGCTTGTTAATACATTAAAGACAGCAGGTGCTATGGATTATACAACTATTGTATCAGCTACAGCAGCAGATCCAGCACCATTACAGTATATTGCCCCATATGCAGGTACAGCTATGGCTGAATACTTTATGCACAATGGCAAAGATGTACTTATTATATATGATGATCTTTCAAAGCACGCGGTTGCATATAGAGCAATATCACTTCTGCTTGAGCGTTCACCAGGACGTGAAGCTTACCCAGGTGATGTATTCTATCTTCATTCAAGACTTCTTGAAAGATCAAGCCGTCTTTCACCAGAAGCAGGTGGTGGTTCAATAACAGCACTTCCTATTATAGAGACACAGGCAGGCGACCTTTCAGCATATATACCAACCAATGTAATATCTATTACAGATGGTCAGATATTCCTTGAAAGTGAGTTATTCTTCTCAGGCCAAAGACCAGCCGTTAACGTAGGTCTTTCTGTATCCCGTGTTGGTGGTGCAGCACAGACTAAGGCTATGAAGAAGGCAGCAG
>PPYE01433257.1_pt1 | contig 16474 bp, 15 predicted proteins | sample 1559881 | NCBI WGS metagenome assembly PPYE01 (sample SAMN08240022, study PRJNA423297) | Human gut metagenome, whole genome shotgun sequencing project. | reverse complement strand
CAACGTATACGTAGTAGGTCAGGGTCTCGGAATCAACGGTCTTCCAAGTATCCTCGAGAGTGATCTTCAGGTATACAGCATTTGGCATGATCTCATCGGTGTATTTGCTGTAGGAAGCGTAGTCGGTAGCGGTCGCTTTGTACAGCTCAGCCTTTTCGATCAGCTCAGCAACGCCGGTGGATTTCTCGATCAGGTTGATAGACCAGTTCTTGTCGATGTTGCCGGTGTAGTGGCCGTAGTCAGCCATGACTTTGCCCTCATCAGCAGAGTCGATGTATGGTTTGTCGATAACATCGTCGGTGCCTTTGATCTTAGCCAGGTTAACGGTAACAACAGCATCGTCCCAAGTTACGGTCTTGCCAGCATCAACCATCTTCTGGAACTGCTCATTTACGTTTTCGATGAATTCCTGAACTTCGTGAGCATCGTCCATGTCTTTGATGGTGTAGGTCTTGCCGTTGATAGTTGCTTTCGCAGACTCAACAGTTCTCTCTACTTCCTTATCATCAGAGTCAACAACTACAACAGTTTCTGGAACTCCAATCAGTGCTGGGGCAACAGTCGGTTTAGCATCAACAGCATCAACTGTTACAGTTGCGATTACAGCCGAGCCTACCTCTACAGTTGCCAAATTGTTTGTGAACTGATCTTCAGAAACAACGATTTCTACATTTACTGGTCTATAACCATTAGGAGCATCCTCATCATAAATGTCTTCATAGTGAGCAGCGCCAAGAGCAAACTCAATCGTCATTTCATCATCAACCACGGTAACACGTCTAAGTCAACAGACTCGCTGTCGTTCAGCTCGGTGGTGGATTCCTCAATGATGTCACCATCTTTGTCGGTTACAAACAGCTCGCCATCGAACTGGAAGTTGGACGGCCAGTCTGCTTCGTCATTAGAGCCAGTGCTGTAGGAAATGGCGAAAGCGTTCGCGCCCATGCCAAGTACCATAGCAGAAGCCAATGCTACGGAAAGTACTTTTTTCATAGTCTTTCTTCCTCCTAAAAAATTTTTCTTTGCCTTTTTGTGAGCAAAGATTCGTTTGGTTTGTACTTTAAACGACACTCTGCGGCAAACAAAAGGGCCTGCCAGCGGCCTGCCGTCCAAAGCACCGAGCGGAAGATTCTCCACAATCTCCCTTGCTCTGCCAATACTATACCACAACGCCTGGCAAAATGCAAGCCCCTTTCGTAAAAAAAATGTAATTTTTATCCCGCCAAAGTAACAGCGATGTCATTTTTTCCGTTTGATAATCAACAGTTTTTGGCTTTATAATGCGGTTTTTCTGCTATTCTATAGCAGAAGTCTCCGACAGAAATTTTTTTGTAACTTTTCTCTGTTGAGGGTTTTTTTGTAATGGACGTTACATTTAATCGCTAGGGAATGGGCCGGAGCGCCCGCAAATACAAAAGCCCCGCCGCTTGACGCGCCGGAGCCCTTGTGTTATAATACCTGATGAAGGCGGCTTCCTGTTGCAGCAGGCGGTCTCCCCTAGATCAAATGTACTTGAGAAAGACCGCTCCTGTTTTAGGGTGCGGTTATTTCTTTAGTGTCAGATTTAAAACACCAAAGACAACCGTCGCAATCAAGGTAAGAAGCGCATAAACTTCCATCGCTGTCATGCCGGTCACCTCCCCTCTCTCGAGGTTGGGGGAATAACCGTCGCCGCCTTCACCGGTATGGCTTACAGTATACCACAATTCGACAAAGCTGTAAACAGCAAAAAAAGCAGCCCGCTTTCAAAAAACGGGCTGCTTTCTGTTTTTATCAGAGTCTTAGCAACGATTGCAGTCTCTGTTCGCAGAGCCTTTCAGCGAAGAGCCGTTGTTTCTGGAAGAAGAACCGTTCAGGCTGCTGCCGCCGCGTCTGGAAGAAGAGCCGTTCAGGCTGTTGCTGTCACTTCTGGATACAGCGCCGCTCAGGGTAGAACCGCTGCTTCTGGACGCAGAGCCGTTCAGGCTGTTGCTCTCGCTTCTGGATACAGCGCCGCTCAGGGTAGAACCGCTGCTTCTGGACGCAGAGCCGTTCAGGTCACTGCCATTGCTTCTGGATGCAGAGCCATTCAGGTCGCTTCCATTGCTTCTGGACGCAGAACCATTCAGGTCGCTGCCGTTGCTTCTGGACGCAGAACCATTCAGCTCGCTGCCGTTGCTTCTGGACGCAGAACCATTCAGGTCGCTGCCGTTGCTTCTGGACGCAGAACCATTCAGGTCGCTGCCGTTGCTTCTGGAAGCAGAGCCATTCAGGTCGCTGCCATTGCTTCTGGATGCGGAACCATTCAGGTCGCTGCCGTTGCTTCTGGATGCGGAACCATTCAGGTCGCTGCCGTTGCTTCTGGAAGCAGAGCCATTCAGGTCGCTGCCGTTGCTTCTGGAAGCAGAGCCATTCAGGCTGTTGCTGTTGCTTCTGGATACAGCGCCGCTCAGAGTGGAGCCGCCGTTTCTGGAAGCAGAACCTCTCAGATCGCTGCCGCTGCTTCTGGAATCGGAGCCGTTGAGGCCGCCGTTTTCGCTTCTGCTGACAGCGCCTTTCAGGCAAGAAGATGCGCTTACGCCCACAGAAGCACTAACAGTCAGTACAGCCGCAACTGCCAGGGAAAGTACTTTCTTGTTCATAAATTATCGCTCCTTTTTTTGGGTCTGAGGCTTTTTGCCTGTCCACTAAGCCACGGGCAAAAAACTTCAAGATAGTAAAAATGGGATCAATTTACAAAATCTCCATTATATACGGTTTTATTTTATCACAGCTGTCCGCTAAAATCAACCGGATTCCAGCGGTGGCAGCCATTTTTCCACAGCTTTTTTATCAGAAACGCCTTATCCCACGACCACATACCGGCCCAGGTCGCGGGTTCTAATCACATAGCCGCCGATCTTTTCGCCGTCTTTGCCGATGGTATATCCGTGCGCATACTGGGCTTCCACCTCATCAATACTGCCGTCTTCTGCGATTTCATAGACCTGCTGGTCCTCATCCGCCTGCAAAAACAGCTCGCCGGTGCGCAAAAAGCCCTCTTCCCCAGTGTCAAACTGGTAGAAGCGGTCCGCTTCCAGGCCGGTTTCTTCCCAAACCGTCTGCGCAAGCTGACGGTCATACTCCGTATCCAACGACAGGTAAACGCTTTCGTTTTCCTGCATCCGAACAGTAAAGAACGCATTGTCGCCAAAATCAAACACCGCGCTCGCTCCGCTGGCCGATACGCTGACGCCGGTGGCCGCCATGCAAAGGGCCAGTGCCGCAGCTGCAATCCATTTTCTCATCGCTTTTTCCTCCTTTTTGCTGGGAAGTTCTACACTTCCCGGAAATATCTTCATTATATACCCAGCGCCCCAAAAAAGCAACCTCACCGGAAGGGAAAATTTTCCCAAAAGCATAAAATAGCTCCCCTTGTCACAGCCGTGAAAGTTACCCCGCACAGTTGCAAAAGAAATACGGACGTGCTACAATAGAAAAAGGAAGGATTTACCGGCGGCTAACAACATTGCCGCTTCCGGCCGATCAACAAGAAAAGGATTGATGACCATGAAAATTGAAACCCAATGCCTGCACGAGGGCTACACCCCTCAAAATGGACAGCCGCTGACGCTGCCGATTTACCAGAGCACGACCTATAAATATGAATCTACCGCCCAGGTAGCCAAGCTGTTTGACCTGACCGCTGACGGCCACATGTACTCCCGCATCTCCAACCCAACGGTAGCCGCCGTGGAGGAAAAGATCGCCGCGCTGGAAGGCGGTGTGGGTGCGCTGTGCACCACCTCCGGACAGGCCGCTACCCTGATTGCGGTGCTCAACATCCTGAGCGCCGGGGACCACATCCTGTGCTCCTCCACCATCTACGGCGGCACCATCAACCTGCTCGCCGTCACCCTCAAGCGCTTTGGCATTGAGACTTCGTTTGTGGACGCAGATGCGGACGAGGAGACCCTCAAGGCTCAGATCCAGCCCAACACCAAGGCGGTCTTTGCCGAGACCATCGCCAACCCTGCCATCGCGGTGCTCGATATCGAAAAGATGGCCCGCGTCGCCCACTCCCACAACATTCCGCTGATTGTGGACAACACCTTCGCCACCCCAATTCTCTGCCGCCCATTTGAATTTGGCGCGGACATCGTCATCCACTCCACCACCAAATACATGGACGGCCATGCCACCCAGGTCGGCGGCGTCATCGTCGACAGTGGTAAATTTGACTGGACCAACGGCAACTTCCCGGAATTCACCGAGCCGGATGAGTCCTACCACGGCGTGGTCTACACCCGCGATTTCGGAAACGCAGCCTACATCACCAAGGCCCGCGTCCAGCTGATGCGCGACCTCGGATGCTACCCTTCCGCTGAAGCCGCTTTCCTGCTCAACCATGGACTGGAAACGCTGCACCTGCGCATGGAGCGCCACTGCCAGAACGCCGACAAGGTGGCCCACTTCCTGGCAAGCTGCGACAAGGTGGAATCGGTCAACTACCCCACCCTGGAAAACAACCCCTACCACGCGCTCGCGCAGAAGTACCTTCCTAAAGGCTGCAGCGGCGTCATCGCCTTCACCATCAAAGGCGGGCGCGACGCCTCCATCCGCTTTATCGACAGCCTGAAGCTGGCTTCGCTGGTGGTTCATGTCGCCGATGTGCGCACCTTGGTGCTGCATCCGGCAAGCTCCACCCACCGTCAGCTGACCGATGAACAGCTGGTTGCCGCCGGCATCAGCCCCGGCCTCATCCGCCTGTCGGTCGGCATCGAAAACGTCGATGACATCATCGAGGATTTAAAACAGGCTTTGGAAAAGGCATAATGCCAATTCCGCCTTTCCTCGGATGTTCATAAATAAAAAAAGAAAAGATAGACTGGAGGTATTAGCCATGAAAAAACTTCTCACTGTCGCTCTGGCTGCTTCTATGATTCTTGCCATGAGCGTAAATTCCTTCGCGCTCGGAAACTATGTCCTCTCCACCGACGAGCTCGGCACCGAGGAGGAAACTCCCGTTGAGGAGCAGACCCCTGAAGTGCAGAAGCCGGCAGAGGAAATCGTTCCGGAAGAAACCGACAAACCCAACCCGGACACCGGCGCTGAGGACTTTGTCGGCGTCGCTGCTGCCGCTGCAGTTGTTGCCGGCATCGGCATCGCCGCACTGGGCAAGAAAAACAAATAGTCTAAACAGCCTAAAGGAGCTGGGGAAAATTCCCCCAGCTCCTTCTTTTTTATCCTCTATCCAATGTTGTCAAGGTGGATCTTCTCCAGCCGGTCCGAGCTGACGCTGGCCACCGTCACCGGCCCCAGCAGCCGCGGCTTATCCGCGGGGACAAAGATTGGGGTGTCCGCTACATTTCGCAGCCGGTCTGCATGCCGGGGCGGGCGGACCCGATTGGCCCGCAGCTTCTGCCACATCCTGCAGTAGGCAGCAAGCTCGCTCACAAACATCGCCTTCTGCCCGCCGAAGGCCAGCCTCTCTCGGCTGATACCCGCCAGCAGTTCGAGCCGTACCCGCAAAAAGGCGGAGTTGCCGTCCAGCCAGCCGTCCTCCGACTGCCAAACATACAGGGTGACCGGCCGGTAATCGGCGTCCCACTCATATTCTTCATATAGGAACTCCGTCCTTGGCCCCCGCGGCAACACAAAGAAGCGGTAGGCGCCGTAGTCCGGCTGCGGGAACTCCATCTCCCGGCAGCGATCCTGATGGCTGAGCAGCCGGTACTGCATCTCCCGGTCCAGCTCGTCGAAGCCGCAGGCCCGCAGCCCTTCTTCCCGCTGCAGCCAGTCGAGCACCTGCTGCGGCATTTTGGGGGTGACATCCAACCGGTCCTCCCAGATGGTGATCTGCCCCGTCGACAGCGTCGCGTGCAGCATCTGTGGGGTCATCTCCTTCCCTCCTTTATCTTTCTTTTATTGAGATTGCTCCTCGCCGTCCTCAATCGCGTACTGCGCCTGTCCATTTTTCCGGCAGGCCGCAGAGAAAACAGCGACACAGCGATCGGGATGGCGCAGCGTGTCCAGCATCACCTCGCGCCCAAAGGCGTCGTAGATGCTCCCCCACACCTCGTTGCCAAAGCTGTAGGCGCGGCTCTGCAGCAGCCTTTCCCCGGGATGGGCGGGGTCCAGATAGGGGCTCAGCCAGTATTCCTCCATCTCCCTTTCCAGCTTCTCCTGGTCCATCCGGCCCTCCCGCAGCTGACGGATGGTATCGGCAAACCGCTTCCAAGTATCTTCAAAATCCCCGTTGAGCACCTCCATGCTCCGCTCGTCCAAACCCTCGTTGGCCCTCTCCGGGCACAGCGAACAGGACAGCTTCCCTGGCGCAAAGTTTGCAAACTTGATGGCCAGCCCTTCTCCCGCCAGGAAAAAGCAGAGCCTTCCCTCCAGTGTCCTTGTGTCCCCCTCACCGAACAGGCGGTTGAAGAGGATGTGGTGCAGCTCGTGGTTAAAGACAGGTGATAAATCCTTCATATAGTCCTCCCCCACCAGCTGCAGAAAGTCCATGTGCATCCCGTCCCCGTACGGATAGCCAAAGGACTGCCCGATACCGAGCGTGATCACCAGCTTGACCGCTCCCATCTCCACCGGCCCGTAGCAGCGCTCCATAAGCTCCTTGGTCTCCTGCTGAAAGCCGGCCGACAGCACCTGCTGCAGGCGCTCTAGCCCCTCCCTGTACTTTTGGGGATGTTCCAGCGCATCCTTCCACAGCGAATGGTGAAGCCGCAGCGACTGGTTTGCAATCTCCTCCTCCCGCATCTGCGGAAGGTGCAGCAGATAATCCCGGAATTCCTGCCGGGTCACCCGCTGCTGATACCGCGCAAACTCAAAGGCGTAGTCCTCGCTGTCCAGCATCCGGTCCAAAGTCTGCTTGTCCGCCCTTCCGTTTGCGAGCGCTTCCAGCCAATCCAGCATCGGCTGCACCTGCGACATACAAATACTTACCTGCATTTCTTCCCTCTCCTCTAAATAGCAGAAAGCAGCTGCACCCCTCCCCAGAGCGCAGCTGCTTTTGGTTGCATTACAGTTTCTCTTCGATCAGTGGTTCTTCATCCTGCTTTTCAGGCTCGGATGGAGCTTCCTGCTCCGGTACCTCGGACTGCTGAACCTCCTCCGGGACAACCACGCTGGTCTCCTCGTGCAGCACCATGCCGCATCTGGAGCAGAAATGCGCGTCGGTCGCGCAGGAAGCGCCGCAGTTCGGGCACTTTCTCACCTTGCGGATCTCCTCGCGCTTAGCCTGCAGCTGGGCGAGCTGCTCGAGCAGCTCGTCGGCCTGTGCAATCAGCTGCGCGATTTCCTGCTCGTTGTCCGCGCCAAACTTTTTGCTGCTGTAAACCAGCGAGCCGATCTTTTCATAGCAGTTTGCCAGATCGGCGTTGACCGAAACTTCCTGAATCTTCAGCTTGGAAGCCTCCACCATCTCCTCGGTTTTTTTGCCCGCTACGTTGGCGACCGAGATCGCTTTGTCCAACAGGGAATTGAAGGAATTGATACTCATAACTTAGATTGCCCCTTTCTCGTTCAATTGTCGTTTTATCGTTAGGCGTCCGCCTGATCCTGTGTCTGTTTTGGCCCGATGAATTCGCGGATGACGCTGTCCTGCGGGATGGCGTCGGTGTTGTTGATGTCAAAAAATTCATCCAGCCGCTGGTAAAGATCGTCCAGCTTGCGGTAGTGCTCCGGTGCGATGCCCCTGCGGTCCTCCAGAAAGGGCAGCAGGAAGCTGTGGAAGATGTTCGGCTCATAGTCGAGGGTGGTATCCAGCTTAAAATCCGCGCTGTCCCGAAAGGGATTGATATAGGCCGATTCGCCCTCGCAGACCTCCTCCCACATCGCCATTGTCTCCTCCGGCAGGGTGTTGCGGGTAAAGCGGTCGCGCACCATGCGGCGCATCAGGCGCACATCCTGCGGGGTTAAAATAACTCTGTCGTGGTCGGTGAAGCGGGAGCGGACACTTGCAAAGATGCGGGTGACCTTATCCTCCCCCGCCAGCTGGGTCAGCAGCGGGTTCAGGCCATGCAGCCCCTCGATGATGACCACATCGTCCGGGCCCGCCACAATCTCCCGCTCCATCCCCTCCAATCGCTTGCGGACGTGGAAATCAAAGATCGGGATGTTGGTCCGTCCCTGCTCAATCAGCTCCTTGATGCAGCGGTTGATCCGCTCGATATCCAGCGCGTAGATGCTTTCAAAGTCCGGCTTACCCTTACGATTTAAGGGTGTCTGCTCGGTATCCATATAAAAATCGTCCAGCGAGATGACCATTGCCTTCCTGCCGCTGCTGATAAAGTGCCTTGCCAGGGTGTGCGCTGTGGTGGTCTTGCCCGAAGCGGACGGCCCGGACAGGCAGATGACCGTCGCGCGGTCCTGTCCGCCGCCCATCTGCTCCACCACCTGACGGATCTGCGCGTTGTAAAACGCCTCCGCCTCGTCGATTAGCTGAAAATAATTCTGCACCGCCTGCTGATTGACCTCATCCTTCTCAATCCTCCCGTAGTGGAAGGGGTCTATTTTCCTCAAAGAAATCCACCACCTTGTCCTTTCGTTTTAAGATTTCGTCGAAGTGCTCGACATATTCAAACGGGTATTTATAGTTGAAGATCCTCTCCAGCTTGCCGGTGCGGTTGGATTTGAGCTTGGTCACCGCGCCCCCGCCCGCTGCCAGGATCGTCTGCGTTTCGTCCATGATGTAGATGTTGTACCGGCCCTCATACCCCGGCTTGCAGTAGCCGGTGTTCTCGAGGTTGCCCAGCGTGTTGCGCTGCTTATACAGGTAGTATGGCTGCCAGCCGTACTGGATCAGCGCCTTCTGCGCATAGGAAACCATCTGCCCTACCTGTTCGCCCAGCTGCAGGGCTTTCAGTCGCTCCTCCCAGCTGGTGCCATAGTTGGCGCTGCGCTTGATCGAGAGTGTGTGAACCGTCACGTTTTCGGGGTTCAGTGCGATGATCCGGTCGACCGTCCGGCTAAAGCTCTCCACCGTCTCGCCCGGCAGCCCGGCAATCAGGTCCATGTTGATGTCGTCAAAGCCTTCCTCCCGCGCCATCTCAAAGCAGTCGATGATCTGCTGGGCGGTGTGCTTTCTGCCGATGCCCGCCAGCACCTCGTCGTTTAACGTCTGAGGATTGATGCTGATGCGGGTCACGCGGTGCCGGCGCAGCGTCCGCAGCTTCTCGCGGTCGATGGTGTCCGGGCGTCCTGCCTCCACCGTATATTCCTTTAAACGGGAGAGGTCAAAGTTTTTCTCCACCGCCGTACAGATCTGATCCAGCTGCCCGGCCGACAGGATGGTCGGGGTGCCGCCGCCAAAGTAGACGGTGGTGAGCGCCAGCCCTGTGCCCGCCATCTTCTGCGCGATGCAGCAGAGCTCCTCACAGAGCCGGTCGACATAGACCGGCAGGATGTCCTTGGCGCGCTTGCTGGTGATGTCGTGGGAGACAAAGGAGCAGTAGCTGCAGCGCGAAGGACAGAATGGGATCGAGATATACAGGCTGTAGGTGTCGTCGGTGGCCTCCTTTAAAATCGGGGCCTCGTTGTGGGCGGTCTGCAGCGCCAGATCGATTTTTTCCTCGGTGACATAAAACCGCTGCGCAAACTCCCGCGCCACCATCTCCCGGCTCATCCCGGCGTCCAGGCGCTTGTGGAAGAGCTTGATCGGCCGCACGCCGGTCAGCATTCCCCAGGCCGGATGGGTGCCGGTCGCCTCACAGAGGAGGGTAAACATCATGTCGCTCATGATGTATTCGGCTTCCTCATAGGGGGTACGCGGGTTGGACAGGACGGTGCGGCACAGGGAAGTTTCCCTGCCGTTGAGGTGCAGCGTCACCTTCATCAGGCCGCGCTGCTGCCGGGCTTCGATGAAGTCCTCCTCATCCTGCTCAGGGAACTCGGTATCGGCGGGGTACTCGGTCGTGACAATCTTCTCGTCAGGGAAAAACAGCATCGTGATGCACTCCGCCTCATATTTCATATTGTGTCCAACTATTCTGATCTTCATCTGCTGTTTTTGCTCCTTGTAAAATGTGGTCTGCAGCGGAGTTGCCTCCACTGATATAGTAGCATGTTATGTAAAAATAGTTCTACGAAAAGCTGTAAACTTTTTTGGATTTTGGCAGTTTTATTCCATCGCGATTGCCCGGCGCAGGAAGGGGTTGGCCAGCTTTTCGTCGTCAAGGTTGGTCGCGCTGCCGTGGCCCGGAAAAACCTTGTAGTAGCCCTGCAGCGAGCCCAGACGCTTGAGCGACCGGAACATTTCGGCATCGTCGCCCCCATACAGGTCGGTGCGGCCCATGCTGCCCTGGAACAGGGTGTCCCCGCAATAGAGCTCGTTGTTTTTGATGTAGGTGACGCCGCCCCTGGTGTGACCGGGAGTCTCCATCACCGTGAAGGTCATGCTGCCGCTGACAATCCTGTCCCCATCCTTGACCAGAATGTCCGGGACAAAGGGACGGGCATAGGGCGCGACCGCGTTGGACATGCTCTTTTCCCCGTCGCCGATCATCTCCAAATCCTTTTCCCCCAGCACAATCTGAATCTGTGGAAAAAGGTCCTTGAGGTCCGCCGCGCCGCCCATGTGGTCTCCGTGACCGTGGGTCAGCAGCAGATGGGTCGGGGTAAAGCCGCGCTCGTTGATAAAATCCGCCACCTTCTGGGCATCGCCGCCGCAGTCGACCACGACGCAATTTTTGTTGTCGTCCCAGGTAACATAGCAGTTGGTGCCCAACAGCCCAACGTGGATAATTTCCAGATTCATCTTGGATAACCTCCCTCTGCCGCCGCTATCTTTTCGGCATAATCTCGTCGGTGTCCAGCATGATGGTCACCGGCCCGTTGTTGAGCAGCTCGACCTGCATCGAGGCGCCAAACTTGCCGTGCCCCACCTTGCTGACGCCGATCTCCCTGACCTTCTGCTGGAAGTATTCGTACAGTCTGTCCGCCTCTGCAGGGGAAGCCGCCCCCACAAAGGAAGGCCGTCTTCCCTTGCGGCAGTCGGCATAGAGAGTGAACTGGGATACCACCAGCATCTCTCCCCCAATATCCAGCAGCGACAGGTTCATCTTGTCGTTCTCGTCGGTGAAGATGCGCAGATTTGCACACTTCTCGGCCAGGAAATCCGCCTGTTTTTCGGTGTCCTGCGGGCCGACGCCCAGCAGGACCAGCAGCCCCTTTTCAATCTCTCCCACGCGCTCCCCTTCGACGGTGACGCTGGCGTGGCTTACTCTCTGAATCAATGCTCTCATGTTCTATTCTCCGTTTTTATATTTTTATTGGATGGTCCTTCTGACATCCTCCACGCCCTTGATGGCGCGCAGGCTGTTGAGCAGGTAGTTGAGCTGGTCGACACCGTTGACCTCCACCGTTACCTGGATGAGGATGACCGAATGGTCCTTGCTCTCCTTGGCAACCAGAGCGTGCATCGGGATGTGCATGTTGCTCAGCAGGATGGTGACGTCCGCCAGAAGCGTGTCACGCGGCTGGGAGGTGATGTCGATGGTCGATTTAAACTTCTCGGAGGTGACGTTGGAAGCCCACTCAGCGTGCACCCAGCGGCCCTCGTTCTCCTTCGGTGCGTTGATGACGTTGACGCAGTCCTGCTTGTGGATCGAGACGCCGTAGCCGCGGGTGATAAATCCGACAATCGGGTCGCCCGGCAGCGGATTGCAGCACTTGGCAAACTTGACAAGGCAGCTGTCCAATCCCTCGACGATGACGCCGCTGGTCGGTTTGCCCGGCTTTTTGGGAGCGGTCGGCTGGGCGGCCAGCGCCGCCTTCTTCTCCTCCTCGGCAGCGGAGCGGTAGTTTTTCTGGAATTCCTCCTTGACCCGCGGCATAATGCGGGAAAGCAGCACGCCGCCATAGCCGATGGCCGCGTAGAAATCGTCCAGCGTATTGATGTGCTGGCGGCGGGCGATGTTGAGGATGAACTCCTCATAATCCTCCTCCGGGATGTTGATGAGGTTGCGCTTAAACTCCTTCTCCAGCTCCTCCTTGCCGGTGGCAATGTTCTCCTCCCGGCGCTCCTTTTTAAACCAGGAGCGGATCTTGGTGCGCGCCTCGCTGGTCTTGACAATCTTGAGCCAGTCTCGGCTCGGGCCGTTGCCTGGGCCTTTGGAGGTGATGATCTCGACGATCATACCGGTCTCCAGCTTAAAGTCCAGCGGCACAATCCTGCCGTCCACCTTGGCGCCGGTCATGCGGTTGCCGACCTCTGAGTGAATGGCGTAGGCAAAGTCGATAACGGTGGCGCCGGTCGGCAGGTTGATAACGTCGCCCTTTGGGGTAAAGACAAAGCACTCCTCCGGCGCGATGTCCGACTTGATCGAGCGTACGATGTCCTGCGCGTCGCCCGAGTCCTGCTGCACTTCCAGCAGCTGGCGGACAAAGGCCAGGCGCTCCTCCAGTTTATCCTTCTTCTCGATGCCCGCCTTGTACTTCCAGTGAGCGGCGATGCCGTATTCGGCAGTGTAGTGCATCTCCCAGGTGCGGATCTGAATCTCAAAGGGGATTCCGCCTCCCTCCTTATCCAGGACGGTGGTGTGCAGCGACTGGTACATGTTGGCCTTCGGCGTGGAGATGTAGTCCTTAAAGCGCTTGGGGATCGGGGTAAATTCGTCGTGCATGATGCCCAGCACCGCGTAGCACTCGTAAGGGGTATCCACGATGACCCGCACGGCATAGACGTCATAAATTTCGTCAAAGTTTCTGCCCTGCATGTACACCTTGCGGTAGATGCCGTAGATGCTCTTGACCCTGCTCTGCAAAAAGAACTTCATGCCCTCTTTTTCCAGTCGGGCCTTGATCTTCTCCTGGATGTTTTCCAAAAACTGCTCCCGCTCACCCTTTTTGAGCTTGAGCAGCCGCTCGATTTCCTCATAGGCAATCGGGTCCAGAAAGCGCAGCGAGATGTCCTCCAGTTCCTCCTTGATGGAGCGGATACCCAGGCGGTCAGCCAGCGGAGCATAGACCTCCATCGTCTCCAGCGCCTTTTCCCGTCGCTTATACTCCTTCCAGTATTCGCCGGTGCGCATGTTGTGCAGCCGGTCGGCCAGTTTTACGATGATGACGCGCACGTCCTTGGCCATCGCCAGCAGCATCTTGCGCACGTTTTCCGCCTGGCGCTGCTCCTTGCTGGAGTAGGTCATCTTGGTCAGCTTGGTGACGCCGTCCACCATCAGGGCTACGTCCGCCCCAAAGCGCTTTTTAATCTCGTCCAGCGTGGAGGCGGTGTCCTCCACCACATCGTGCAGCAGGCCGGCACAGATGGTCTCTGTGTCCATTCCCAGCTCCACCAGAATCTGGGCGACGGCAATCGGGTGGGTGATATAGGGATCTCCGGACTGCCTCATCTGCCCTTCGTGCGCTTTGGAGGCATACTGATATGCCTCGGTGATTTTGTCAAAATCATAGGGTCTGTTGCTTTCCTTCAAAGCAGTCATTAAATCTTCAAACGCATGCATCCTATTCACCAACCTTCAATCGTCTGAGAATGCTGGACTGTTCCAGCTGTGTCTTTGCTACCCTTGCGGGCAGGCGCAGAATCTGCTGCCCCCTGACCGCTCCCGGCACCGTCTCTGCCAGACCGAGCTCGACCATCACATCGATGCAGATCATCATCTTGCAGTAGTTGATCCTCCTGAGCCTGCACCAGAGCATATCGTACCCAAATGGGAATGAACCGCACTGCCGCAAAAAGCGGTAGAGCATCGCCACATCCTCCCGGGTGGGACAGATGTACTGGCGGATTTTTTCATCCAACGGTTCCTCCCGCAAATATTTTTCGTAATACTGCCGGCCTACAATCAGCTTTTCCTGATTGATCCCGTGCAGCCGCATATCCTTCACCTTAATCGAGAGGCTTTTCTCTCCATTATACTCGTTGGCCTCCAGGTTTGCCGCAATATCCACCACATCCCCGGGGAAAAACGGGAACTGGTCCGCCGGCATCCTGAAATAAAACGCCTGCAGCTGTCTTCCCTGATAGGTGAATTTTAGACGGAGATGGCGGTTTTCACTCAGCGGTGCGATGGCGTCCACCCTGCATCCCAGCAGCGCGACGACCGGCAGTTCGTTTCCGCAGCCAAATGGTTCCAGCGCCTGCATACCGTACACCGTATCCAGCGTCAGCTGCTGCGCGGTCAGCACCGCGTCAATCTGCAGCTGCTCGACCGGCATGATGTCAAAATGCTCCCTGGCATCCTGCTGGAGCTGCTGGATAAACTGCGGCAGATCGTTTGTCCGCAGCGTCATGCCCGCCGCCTGATTGTGTCCGCCATAGCGGGTGAGCAGTTCGCTGCACCGGGCAATCGCGTCGATCATCGAGTATCCTTCCACGCTTCTCGCCGAGCCGCGCGCCTGATCCCCTTCAATCGAAAAGAGGATGCAGGGCTTGCAGTATTCCTCCACAATCCTCGCCGCCGCGATGCCGATCACGCCGTGGTGCCAGCCTTCACCGTACAAAACGATGACCCTGTCCCGCAGAATCTCCGGATGACGGGACAGCTTTGTCACAATCTCCGAGTAGATTTTGTCCACCAGCGCCTTGCGCTGATTGTTCAGCTCGTTGAGCTGGTGCGCCAGCTCGTCCGCCTGGGACTGCCGGTCACTGAGCAGCAGCTCCATCGCAAGATCGGTCTGTCCGAGCCTGCCCGCGGCGTTGATGCGCGGCGCGACGCCGAAGGCAAGGGCGGTGGAATCGATTTTGTGCTCATCCATTCCCGCCGCCTCGATCAGCGCCTTCACGCCAATCTGTTCGCCCAGGGAGATACACTCCAATCCTCTCTGGACAATCAGTCTGTTCTCGCCGGTCAGCTCAACGATGTCCGCCACCGTCGCGATGGCCGCCAGCTCGCCAAAATGCCAGATCATCTCCTCCCCGGAAAGATCCCCCTCCATCGCACAGATCAGCTTGAAGGCCACCCCCGCGCCACACAGGTACTTAAACGGGTAAGGGCAATCCTGCCGGTGCGGGTCGACCACTGCGCAGGCTTTGGGCAGCTGCGGACGCGGCTGATGGTGGTCGGTGATGACCAGATCCAATCCGATCGAGGCCGCGTACTCCGCTTCCTCCAAGGCGGAAATCCCGTTGTCCACCGTCACCACCAAATCGACCTGCTGCTCCTTTAAAAAATCCAGTGCACTGCGGTTGAGCCCATAGCCCTCCTGATCGCGGTCGGGGATGTAATAGATTACCCTTGCTCCCAAATCCTCCAGATAGGTGTAAAGCATAGCGGTTGCGGTGATGCCGTCGCAGTCGTAGTCGCCGTAAACAGCAATCTGTTCACCTTCCTCCACCGCGCGTGCCAGGCGCTCCACCGCCTGCCGCATGTCCGCCATCAAAAACGGGTCGTGCATCTTTGCTTCCCGGTCAAAACCAGCGTAGGCCTTTGCCTGTTCCGGCTCCGAAACGCCGCGTCCCTCCAAAATCTGCGCAGCAATCGGCGGCATTCCTGTTTGGTCTATTAAATTTTTTACCCTGTCAGGATCTGCCTGCGGCAGTTTCCACCTTCTAAAACCCAAGCTGATTTCCCTCCATGTCGCTTTTACCAAAGGTTTGGATATACTTTAACTAGTATATTTTATCATTTTTTTCTGCTTTATTCAATGTTATTTATCAAAAACCGCAAAGGAAATACGCCCCTTTCTTCCTTCAGGAAATATTCTTCTTCATTTTTGCCAAGCAAAGGCTCTCTGTTTTATCGATTTTTACTAGATCTCGAGCGAGCAAAAGAGGCCGGCGCCAACGCACCAGCCTCCTTTATTTTTCATTAGTCTTTTTACTTGATCGGGAAATTTTTATCAAGAAGTTCTTCGACTGTACATTGATACAGTTCTGCAAATTGCGCCAATCTTGTTGCCGGGGCTTGATGTACTCCTGCCTCGTAAGCCTGAACGGATCTTTCTGGAATTCCCAGAATATCTCTCACCTGCTCCTGCGTCAGTCCCCTCTCCTTTCTCTTCTGCTGCAAAATACTTCTTGGTTTTTTTGTCCGAGACGTGCTGCTCGGGCTTCCTTTGTTGCGTCAATTTTCTTACTCATAGAAAATCCTCCTCTTCAAGAAACTTGGGAAAACAATCCCTAACTTCTATAACCGGATTTTTCTTCAAGTACGACAGCTTCTTTTAAAAAGTTGAGACATTTTCGGCTATTTGCTAAATAAATTGTCTGACTTCGGATTTTATTTGTTGATTATTTCCACTCTCATTCTTTATCTTTACAAGTGAGAGAAATCAATCCAAGAACAAACTCCATTGATAAAAAAGTGGCACCTACAGACAAATTTCTTTTTTTGAGGAAAAACAAAAATGCCCAAGACAGCTTTAACAAGCTATTCTTGGACATTTTTTGGAGCTGATGACGAGACTCGAACTCGTGACCTCATCCTTACCAAGGATGTGCGCTACCACCTGTGCCACATCAGCATATTTGGCAGGGGCAGAAGGACTTGAACCCTCGGCACGTGGTTTTGGAGACCACTGCTCTACCAACTGAGCTATACCCCTA
>PPYE01207936.1_pt1 | contig 16478 bp, 16 predicted proteins | sample 1559881 | NCBI WGS metagenome assembly PPYE01 (sample SAMN08240022, study PRJNA423297) | Human gut metagenome, whole genome shotgun sequencing project. | reverse complement strand
ATATAATAAAAATAAATAAAAGTTCAATACTTTTTCCAAAAAATGTTGAAAAAAATTTCTCTTTATAGTAATATAAAAGTAAGGAGAACTTATGGAACATAAAGATTTAAAACATGGCAAAATTATAGAAATTTTATCAAATATATATGTAGTAAAACTAGATAGTGGAGAATTAATAAAGGCAAATATAAGGGGAGTGCTAAAGGGAGTAAAAAGTTTAGTAGTTGGAGATGTAGTAGAAGTAGATTTTTTATATGATACATATATAATAAAAAAAGTCTTACAAAGGAACAATTTTTTGATAAGACCTCCTGTAGCAAATATAGACAATTTAATCATTTGTTTATCATTAAAAGAGCCAACACCAGATTATTTGTTGCTTGACAAGGAACTTATATTATGTTATGAAAAAAATATTAATCCAATTATTTGCTTAAATAAAGTAGATAATTTAGAGCAAGATAAAAATTTAGAAGAAATAGACTATATTAAAAATGTATATTGTTCTTTAGGAATAAAAGTAATTTTTACAAGTGCCAAAAAACGCCAAGGAATAGAAGAGTTAGAGGAAAATTTAAAAGGAAAAATATCAGCTTTTTCTGGAAATTCTGGTGTTGGAAAATCAAGTCTTATTTCTATAATTACAAAAGATATGTCAATAGAAGTAGGCAATATATCAAGAAAAAGTCTTAAAGGAAAAAATACTACAAAGTATGTTAGACTTTATGAGCTTGGAGAAAAAACATATATACTAGATACACCAGGCTTTTCTAGTTATGAATTATATGATATAAACTACAAAAAACTTAAGGACTATTATAAAGAATTTAGAGAGTATAAATGTAAGTATGAAGACTGTACACATGTATTTGAAGATGAGTGTAGTGTAAAGGCTGCTGTAAACGATAAAAAGATAGATAAATTAAGATATGAAAGATATAAATATATATATAAAGATTTATACGAAAAGGACAAAAGAAAATATAAGTAGGAGTTAAACATATGAAAAATATTTTAGTTTCCATTTTAAGTGTTGAAGATAAGGTAGGGACAATAGCAAAATTAAAAGAAACTGGAGTCGGAGTCCATCTTGATATAATGGATGGAAAGTTTGTAAAACCATTGGGCGTAAAACTTGATATAGTGCAGAGCGTAAAACAAAATAATCTTTTTTGTGATGTACATCTTATGGTATCAAAACCATTAGAAGATGGTTATATAAGTAAAGCTTTAGGTTCAGGAGCAGATTCTATAACAATTCACTATGAAATAGAAGAATTTGAGAGAGTACTTAGATTTTTACTTTTAGAAAAAAATAAAAGAATGCATGAGGGAAGAAATCTTGAAATTGGTGTAGCTATAAATCCTAAAACATCAATAGATGTGTTAACTAGATTCTATAAGCTTATAGATAAAGTTTTAGTTATGTCGGTTGAACCAGGATATGGCGGGCAGAAATATATAGAGTCTACGGATATGAAAATTGATAAAATAAAAAAGCAATTTGGTATAAAAGTAGAAGTAGATGGTGGTATTAATAAAGAAATTATAAAAAAAGACATTATGAAGTATGTTGATGATTTTGTTATAGGAAGTTATATAACAGGTTCAGATAATATGAAAGAACGCATAAATTTAATTAAGGAGGAAATCAAATGAAAAAAATAGCAATCATGACAGCAGGAGGAGATTGTGCTGGATTAAATAGCGTAATTAAAACTGTTGTACTTGCAGCTGAAAAAAAAGGAATAGTTGTTGTTGGAATATTAGATGGTTATAAAGGCTTTGTTGAGAGAAGATACAAAGTATTAGACAGATCGTACGTTACAGATATTGAAACTATGGGAGGTACAATTCTTGGATCTTCAAATAAAGAATGTCCTTTTCATTACCCATCTAGCACAAAAGTAGGAGAATATGAAGATAGAGTAAAAGATTCTATTGAAGCTTTAAGGAAAATTGGAGTAGAGGGAATGATAATCGTTGGAGGAGATGGAACTCTTGATTCTGCAAGAGTTATACATGAGGCAGGAATGCCAGTTGTTGGAATCCCTAAAACAATTGATAACGATATGGTGGCAAGTAGTCCAACAATTGGATTTGAAACTGCCATAGAAAATGCTACAAGAGCTATAAGAGATCTTAAGACTACTGCTTATTCTCATAGAAGAGTTATGGTGGTAGAAATGATGGGCAGGACGTCTGGATATTTAACGCTTTATGCAGGATTTGCATCTGGAGCTGATATAATTTTATTGCCAGAAATTGACTATAATTTAGATATAGTAACATCTAAGGTAAATGAGATAATGGCGTCTGGTAAAAGATATGTTATAGTTGCAGTATCTGAGGCTGCAAAAGAAAAAGGAAAAGAAGAAACAATAGGTAGAATTGTAAAAGATAGCTTTGAACAGAAACGTTATGGTGGTATAGCAGAAAAACTTGCACATCAGATAGAAGAACTTACAGGATATGAAGCAAGACACATGGTGCTTGGTCATCTTCAAAGAGGAGGAGCGCCAGCAACTGGAGATATAATTTTGGGAGCAAGACTTGCAAATTATGCCCTAAATTTGCTTCTTGAAGGTGAAGCTGGAGTTATAGTTGGAGCAAACGAGAATTCTTTAGTTAAGATGGAATTTCCTAAAGAGAGGGTAGCTAGACTACTTGATCTTAACACAAATGATGTATATAAAACAGCAATAAATATGGATATTTCCTTTGGAATATGAAAAAATAAATAAAATATAAACTTTTGTTTGACAAGCAAATGTTTATATGATATACTTTTTTTGACATATAGGAGGTATTTTAATGTATCAGGATTTAACAAGACAAGAAGAAGAGGTTCTTGAATTTATTAAAAAACAAATAAATATGACAGGTTTTCCACCATCAGTTCGTGAAATTTGTGCAGCACTAGGATTTAAATCTACATCTTCAGCACATCAATATATATGGAGACTTGCAGATAAGGGATACATAGACAAAATGAATCTAAAAACTAGAGCTATTAAAATTACAGGAAGTGAACCTACTATATCTGTACCAATAGTAGGTAAAGTTGCAGCAGGCGAACCAATACTTGCTACTCAAAACATCGAGGATTATTTTGCAATAGGAGAGAGTTTCTTTAGTCGTAATGCACTTCAAAATGATAATTTCATCTTAAAAGTACAGGGCGAAAGTATGATTCAAGTAGGAATTAATGATGGAGATTTTATCATAGTTTCAAAACAATCAACTGCAAAAAATGGCGAAATTGTAGTAGCAATGATTGATGGCAATGCTACAGTAAAAACATTTTATAAAGAAAAAGATCATATAAGGCTTCAACCAGAAAATGATACTATGGATCCAATAATAGTAAAAGATGCTGAAATTGTTGGTAAAGTTATAGGGCTATTTAGAAGATTTTAATAAAATTTAACAAAAAAACACCAAATTACATACAATGTAGTATGTCGGGAGGTGTTTTTTTATGTTTGAAAATTTGAATATTGGTCTTGGAATTACTGGTTCTTTTTGTAATTTTAAATATATAAAAGAAGTTATATATAGTTTACAAGATGAAGGAGCAAATGTTATCCCGATTGTATCCGAAAATGTGAAAAGCCTAGATACTAGATTCTATAAGAGTAAAGACTTTTTAGAAATGCTTGAGAGTACAACGAAAAATAAGGTTATATCATCAATAGTTGAAGCAGAGCCTATAGGTCCGAAGAATATACTTGATATTCTAGTTATTTGTCCATGTACAGGGAATACATTAGCCAAAATAGCTAACGGAATAACTGATAGTACTATACTTATGGCAATTAAAAGCCATATAAGAAAAAATAAACCTGTTGTTATAGGAATTTCTACAAATGATGGACTTGGTGCTGCGTTTGAAAATATAGGCAAAGTAATAAATACAAAAAATTTCTATTTTGTTCCATTTTCTCAAGATGATCCGATAAACAAGCCAAAATCATTAGTACTTGATTACTCTTACATACTAGATACAATTAAAGAAGCTCTAGAAAATAGACAGATTCAACCAATTTTATCTAAATAAAAACAAATGCTCCCCAAATTTTTATTTGGGGAGCTATGTCAATAAGGACAGCAGTGAAAGGAGAAAGAAAACACTACAGCCTTAGAAAAGGCGTTATACTACATCCGCCATGCTAAACTTAGAAGTGCTATTCATCCAAGCCTTATAAAGCTTGGAATATTCCTCTGGTCTTTCGGCCGAGATTACGATTGGGTTCAGATCATGCGTCTGCTCAAAGACGCCGATCATACTGTCACCGCTATACACGGCAACCAGTTCTCTTGTAGGAATTTCTCCTTTGTGTTCTGGGAACACAAACATCGATCTGTCAGTGAACAGATAGCCCAACAGATCTGTGCCTTTGAAAAACACCTTTTTTACTTTCTTGAAATTCATCATTTTTTCCTCCTGGGTAATTACCCAATAATTAATTTTTTTGTTACAAAAATAATTATAGCATAATTTTGCACATAAGTCAACTTTTTATGTGAAATTTATGTTAAAAAAACATTGGTATAAAAACAAAGTAGAATAATGTAGAAAAAAGTCGAAAGAGATTATTTTGAATATACAAAACTAAATAAAATAACTCCTCAATTCTTTTAATTTTAGTATATATATGATATAATATAAAAATCGAAAGCGAGGAAAAAATATGAATGTTGGTATTGTAACTCTTGGGTGTTCTAAAAATCAAGTGGATAGTGAAATGATATTAGGACTTTTTAAAAGTGTTGGATATAATATTGTAAATAAACCTGATGAGGCGGATGTGATAATTATTAACACATGTGGCTTTATTAATTCTGCTAAAAAGGAAGCAATTGATACAATTTTAGAAATGGCTGAATATAAGAAGAGCAGATGTAAGGCTTTAATTGTTACAGGATGTCTTGCAAAAAGATATAAAGCTGATATTATAAGAGATTTGCCAGAAGTTGACCTCGTAATTGGAGTTGATGAATATGGCGATATAGGAAATATACTTTCGAAGTTTTTAAGTCAAAAGTTTTTAAATCATAATTTAGATTTTACAAGCCGTGTAGTGTCAACAAATTTTCCACTTAGTTATGTAAGAATTTCTGATGGTTGTGATAATAGATGTAGTTATTGTGCAATTCCACTTATTAGAGGAGCATTTAAATCAAGAAAAATGGAGGATATAATAGGAGAAGTAGAAGGACTTGCCAAAAATGGAATTAGTGAAATTTGTATTATATCACAAGATACTACTAAATATGGTAAAGATATATATGGTAAACTTATGCTTGCAGAACTTTTAAATAAAATTTCAAGAATTGATGGAATAAAATGGATTAGAATATTATATATGTATACATTTGAGGTAACAGATGAACTAATTGAAGAAATTTCATCTAGCCAAAAGATATGTCCATATTTTGACATACCAATTCAACATGGTAGTGATAGAATACTAAAGGCTATGAATAGATATGATACTAAAGAAAAAATATATAATTTAGTACATAAAATAAGAGAACGTATTCCAAATGCAATCATAAGAACAACTGTGATTACTGGTTTTCCTGGTGAAACAAATGAAGATTTTGAAGAACTAAAAGATTTAATACGTGACTTGAAATTTGATAGGTTAAGTGGATTTACTTACTCAAGAGAAGAAGATACAAAAGCATACTTTATGAAACCACAAATACCTGAGAAGGTAAAGGTACAAAGATTAAAAGAGATAATGGATATACAAAAAGAAATTTCGCTAGAACATAACAGGCTTAAAGTTGGAAAGAAATATTCTGTTATAGTAGAAAATATTACAGATGATGAAAAATATTTTGTATGTAGATCTTATATGGAAGCACCAGATGTAGATGGTAGAATATATGTGAAAATTGATGATGCAAGTTCAAAAAAAGCAATTATCGGTGAATATAGTGATGCTAAGATAATAGATTATAATGAATATGATCTATTTGCGGAATTTATATAGAGGAGGTTATTATGTACACATTAGAAGAATTAAAAAAATCCACTTTAATTGAACTTAGAAATATAGCTAGTACATTAAAACTTGATGGATATGAGAAATTAAAAAAAGAATATTTGATTGAAGAGATAATTAAATCTTTACAAGGTACCAACTCACTTGATGAAAAAATTGATGTCCAAATTGAGAATCCGGAAACAGACTATATAGCTGAAGGAATTTTAGAAGTTATGCCAGATGGATATGGATTTTTAAGAAGTGATAATTACCTTTCAGGTAGTAAGGATATATATGTATCTCAAGTACAAATAAAAAGATTTAAGTTGTCTACTGGTGATAAGTTAAAAGGAATTGCAAGGTTTACAACTGATCCTCAAAATAAATTTCCATCTCTTATATATGTTGAAACAATAAATGATGATAGACTAGAGATTGCATTAAAAAGAAAGGCATTTGAATCTCTAATTCCTATATATCCAAATGAAAGACTAAAACTAGAAAATATGGAGAAGGAATATTCTACTAGACTTATAGATTTAATAGCTCCTATTGGTAAGGGAACTCGTGGAATGATAGTAGCACCTCCTAAAGCAGGTAAAACAACTATGCTAAAACAGATTGCAAATAGTATTATAAAAAATAATAAAGAAGTTTATCTAATAGTTTTATTAATAGATGAAAGACCAGAGGAAGTAACAGATATTGAACGTTCTGTCGATGCTGAAGTAGTATATTCAACTTTTGATGAATCTCCAGAACATCATATAAAAGTAGCAAGAATGGTACTTGAAAGAGCAAAAAGGCTCGTTGAACAAAACAGAGATGTGGTAATATTGTTAGATAGCATAACACGTCTTGCAAGAGCAAACAATTTAACTGTAGAGCCAAGTGGTAGAACTTTATCTGGTGGACTTGATCCGGCTTGCCTTCATTTTCCAAAGAAATTTTTTGGAGCTGCAAGAAATATAGAAAATGGAGGAAGTCTTACAATACTTGCTACTTCACTTGTAGAAACTGGAAGCAAAATGGATGATATTATTTTTGAGGAGTTTAAAGGAACTGGTAATATGGAAGTTCATTTAGATAGAAAACTTAGTGAGAAAAGAATATTTCCAGCTATTGATATTTTTAAATCTGGAACTAGAAGAGAAGATTTATTATTATCAAAAATGGAGCAAGAATGCAGCACGTGTTTAAGAAAGGTTATGTCAGCCTCCTCTGCTAATCTTACTAATGCACAAATAGCAGAAAAGATATTTAATATACTAACAAAAACTAAAAATAATGACGAATTTATTAAAGTTTTTCTAGAAAATATAAAAAAGAAGTAGAATAATTTTATATGTTATGTTAAAATTTATTATGTATGATGTAAACTAAGGAGAATTGAAATATGAGTAACAATAATGTAAAATTGATTTTTAATGATGGAAAAGAAATTATAGTAAAAAAAGGTGCAAAAATTTCAGAAGTAGTTGAAAACATGACTGAAATTGACAATAAAGTACTTGCATTTTATGTTAATAATGATTTAAAAAGGTATGATGCCAAAATAGTAAAAGATTCAAGTATAACTCCAATTAGACTTTCTAGTGGAGATGGATATAGAATATATTCAAGAACTCTAAAAATGATACTTTATATGGCACTTACAAGATTATATTCTTCTGCAGATGTGAAGTTCTTAACTACAATAAATAGAGATCAATATTTTATAATTAAAGACATTAAATTAACAGATGAGAAAGTTAAAACTATAAAAGAAGAAATGAAAAAAATAATTGAGAAGGACTATAAAATAACAAAAAGATTAGTGCCATTAGAAGAAGCTATGGAGCTTTACAAAGATTCAAATAATGTAGACAAACTTAATAATGTAGGAAATAAGTTAAAAGCGAATGTTTCAATGTACTTTTGTGACGGCCTTTATAATTACTTTTATGGAGCTTTAGCAGATAGTACTGGATATACACCAGTTTTTGATCTTATTTCATATAGAGAGGGCGCTTTACTTTTAATGCCAAATGATAATTATGAGTTAAACAAAAATATAAATGTAGAACAAAGATTATATGATACATTTATTGACTATAATAAACTTACTTCAACTTTAGAAATTGATAATGTTGGAGAACTAAATGATATTATAATAAATAATAAAATTAATAATATTATTCAAGTATCTGAGGCTATTCATGAAAGAAAAATGATTGAACTTGTGCAAGATATTGAAAGAAGAAAAGATAGTGCAAAAATGGTTCTTATTGCAGGACCTTCATCATCCGGAAAAACAACATTTGCCCAAAAACTTGGTGTTCAACTTAAGCTTATGGGATTCAATCCTATAACTATATCTATGGATAATTACTTTGTAGAACGCGTAGACAACCCACTAGATGAAGAGGGTAATTATGATTTTGAATGCGTAGAGGCTCTTGATAGAGATCTTTTCAATTCTCAAATGAGAGATTTAATTGAAGGGAAAACAGTAGAGCTTCCTAGATTTGATTTTATTCATGGAAAAAAAGAGTATAAAGGTGATTTCTTAAAGTTAGAGAAAAATGATATTTTAATAGTTGAAGGAATTCATGCATTAAATCCTATTTTAACAGAATTTACTCCAGATAAAAATAAATATAAAATTTATATAGCACCTATAGCTACACTTAGTATAGATGGATACACTAAAGTTTCTTCTACAGATACAAGGCTTTTAAGAAGAATGGTAAGGGATTACAATACACGTGGACATGGTGTTGAGAGAACATTTGAGTTATGGAAAAATGTAAAAAAAGGTGAAGAAAAGTATATTTTCCCTTTTGTTGATACAGTAGATTTTATATTTAATTCTAGCTTAGTATATGAAACATCTGTCATGAAAACATTTGCACAACCTCTACTTTTACAGGTAGATATAAACAGCGTTTATTATTCTGAGGCAAGAAGACTTTATGAGTATTTAAATAACTTCTTACCAATAGAAACATCAAATATTCCAGTAGATTCAATAATAAGGGAGTTTATTGGTAATGGATGTTTTTATAGGTAATAGATATAAATAAAAAGGAGGAAACTTTATGTATTGTCAAAATTGTGGTGCTAAAATTTCTGAAAATCAAAACTTTTGTGCCTCATGTGGGATAAGTGTTAGTACAAGCATAACTTCAGAAGTTAATAAAATAGGCAGCATAACTTTTCATAGAGTTTCCAGATTTGTTGGATGCCTTATTGACTTTGATGTATATATTAACGGACAAAATATGGGGATTCTTAAAAATGGTGGCGATCTTAAGGTAAAACTTCCCATTGGAAAATATAAAGTAACTTTTAGCTTATGGTCAGGAACAAATACCCAAGAAATAGAAATTACAAATAATATGCCAAACATATATGCCGAAGTTAAATTAAAAATGGGATTTTTGGTAAATAAGCCAAAAATAATTAAAATTAGGAGTGAAAAATAATATGGGCAAATTTTGTACAAATTGTGGAAGTAAACTAAATGGTAATGAGAAGTTTTGTATAAACTGCGGACAAGAAGTTACCAATTCTAACAGTAATGAAAATATTGGAAATGAGGGTAATGTGGTTACATATTCAATTTCAGATTCAAGTAAACTAAATGAAACTACTAAAAGTTCTTGTACATCACGTGCTAATACTGCATTTATTTTGTCACTTGTTGGACTTTTTTTTGCAGGTATTGTTATGGGGATAATTGGTATTTCTATGGGTGCTAGTGCAAAAAGTGAGATGGAATCACTTGGTATTGAAGAGGGCAAAAAGAAGGCTAAAGCGGCTATAATAATTGGAATTTTTGATATCGTTATAGTGCTATTAATTTTATTTGCAAGGTGCCTTGTGCGTTAAATTATATAGGGTGGATGAAATGTTTGTAAAAAATGATAATAGTTTCATATGTAAAAATTGTGGTAAACATGTTGAGAAACTAAATTATACTTCAAGAGATCATTGTAATTTTTGTCTTTATTCTATGCATGTGGATATAACTCCTGGAGACAGACAAAACAGTTGTATGGGAATGTTAGAACCAATTAATATTATTGATACTTCAAAGAAGGGCAAAGTTATTTTGTATAGATGTAAAAAATGCGGAGAGGAAATTAGTAATATTGTAGCTTATGATGATTCCGAAGAAAAGATTTATGAAATTGTAAGAAAATATGCAAGAGGGGAGATTCATTAATGGAAGATGTAAAAAAAATAGTGGCAGAGTTAATAAAAGATAGTTTAAATAGTAGTATAACAGTTGAAGAGATAGAGCAAAGATTGGAATCTCCAAAGGATAAATCAAATGGGGATTTAGCTTATCCTTGCTTTACTCTAGCAAAAGTACTTAAAAAATCTCCAACTATTATAGCAGAAGAATTAAAGGAAAATATAAAAGTATCAAGTCCAATAACTAAGGTTGAAGCAATCTCAGGCTATCTAAATTTTTATGTTGATTATAAAGATGTGTATTCATCTGTTATAACTGACATTATGAGGGAAAAAGAAAAATATGGATTTGTAAATTATGGCAAGTGCGGAAATGTTGTTGTAGATTATTCATCACCAAATATTGCAAAGCCTTTCCATTTAGGACATTTTAGAACAACTGTTATAGGAAGAGCACTTTGCAATTTATATGAACAATTGGGGTACAATGTAGTAAAAATAAACCATCTTGGAGATTGGGGAAGACAATTTGGACTTTTAATAGAGGGCTATAAAAGATTTAAGGATGAATACGACATAAAAAGTGACCCATTACATGCTTTGTCAGAAATATATGTTAGAATAAATAAGCTTGCAAAAGAGGATGAAAATGTCATGAATATTGCAAGAGAAAACTTTAAAAAATTAGAAGAAGGGGACAAAGAGTCTATTAAGTTATGGCAATACTTTAGAGATGTTAGCCTAAAAGAGTATATGAGAATATACAAATTTATGGGTTGTGAATTTGATAGCTATAATGGGGAAGCATTTTATAATGATAAAATGGATGAAGTAGTAAAAATACTTGATGAAAAAAAAGTATTAGTAGAAAGCGAAGGAGCAAAGGTAGTATATTTGGGGGAGAATGAACCACCATGTATAATATTAAAATCTAACGGCTCTACTATATATGCGACAAGAGATCTTGCTGCAATACTTTATAGAGCAAGAACTTATGATTTTAAAAAGGCTATTTATGTTACAGGATATGAGCAATCACATCATTTTAAACAAATATTTGAGGTTGCAAAATATTTAGTTGGAGAAAAATATGCGTCTGGTCTTGTGCACGTTCCATATGGAATGGTAAGACTAAAAACAGGAAAAATGTCTTCTAGAGATGGAAATGTAATTTATTTACAAGACTTAATTGATGAGGCGATAAAGAAGGCAAGAGGCGTAATTGTACAAAAAGATACCAAAGGTCTTGATATAGAAGATGTAGCCAAAAAAGTTGGACTTGGAGCTTTAGTATTTAACGATTTAAAGCAAAACAAAATTAAGGACGTTGTATTTGATTTAGATGAAATAATAAGATTTGATGGAGAAACTGGTCCATATGTTCAATATACGTATGCTAGAATAAAAAGTGTACTTGATAGAGCTTCATATGATGTCAGTAGCGCAGAACAAAACGTTAAACTTGAACTGTTAAACACCGAGTGTGAACTTGAACTTATAAAAGAATTGTCAAAATTTAAGGAAGTTATAAAAAGAGCAGCTGATGAATTTGAGCCTTGTATTTTAGCTAGGTATTTAATAGGTGTTGCTAGTTTTTATTCTAGATTTTACAATGAATGTAATATTTTAAATTCTGAAGAAGGCTTAAAAAATGCTAGACTTGCACTTTGTTATGCTACATCAGTTGTAGTAAAAAAAGGACTAGAAATTTTAGGAATCTCTTGCCCTGATAGAATGTAGAATACAGCTATATACAAAAATTTATATATATAAAATAGATACATAGTAGATTTAAGAAAAAAATTATTGGAATTCCAAACTTAAAGCTACTATGTTTTGTTTTATGTCTAAATGCAAACATACCAAAATATATTCCAAGTGCGCCAAGTAAAATAGCACACGAAAATAAAAATCTTTCTGGTATTCTATATTTATGTAACCTTGCTAAAGTTTTATCTATGAACATAACTATAAATGATAAAATATTAATTATGGATAAATATAGTATAAATATTTTCATTTCCTTCTCCTTTTTCTAAATTATTATATCATGTATATTTTGAAATATAAAGAAAAAACCGCTATAAGCGGTTTTAGATGAGCACAATTACTCTTTAATTTTTTTGAGGTCGTACCGTAAAAGGTAGATTACAAAATCTTCATCATCTGCCTGTGAAAAGATTTCTATAATTTCGGTAAAGAAGCTAAGCTGTTCTTCAATTTCATACTTCAGTTTCTCTATAGAGATTTTAGACGATTTGTCATATCCAAGAGATTTAGATATTATCTTGAGTAGGTTTCTAGAACGACTTACAACTTTACTATCTTCGTACCTTATGCCGCAACGACTTAAGATATTTAAATAATTAGAAAAAGTGAAAATCTGTGAGCAAAGAAGAGGTGGCGTTCCACCTTTTTCTAATATTTGCCTTAGAGCTATCAAATATCCTACCAGAGAAAAAATATCATTTTTGGCTCTCTGAAATACTTTACTATCGAATTGGCTTATCAATGTGTCATTTGTGATTTTTCTCCACACATCAATTGCTTGCACAAAATTGTACTGGCAATAAGCTATATTGGCAATATACGGCATGCCATGTACAATTTGTATTTGTTTTTCAGGCTCACTATGTTTTTCCAGTGTAGTACTAGAAATGTACTTTGACGGATAATAGACTTTGGCAAGAACTCTTTTTGACGGATCTTTACGATCCTTTATACGACCATTTTCATAAAATAAATTATGAATTTCTTCTTCAGTTAACATTTTCATCCTCCTTATTAAAGTTAAATCAATTTTCTACTTCCAATATATATTATATCATTTATGTCAAGCTTGCAATAAATTAGACATTAAAATACATTATTAGACAATTTAATATAGGATAATATGGTAAAGATGAAATTTTTAATCTGTCTTGATAAATTGTAATTTGTAATATATAATACACTTAATGGTGAGAAAATGAAAATTGTAGGAAAAATAGAACAGATAATATATAAAAATGAATTAAACTCATGGACAGTACTACTAATTAAAGTAGATAAAAAATATATAACAGCTGTTGGTCCAACAGCTGATATTGAACTTGAAGATACAATTGAGTTTGAAGGCGAATATGTAACGCATAAAGTTTATGGTGAACAAATAAAATTTGAAACTTATATAAAAGTTTTACCAAAAGATGAAAATACTTTAATAAACTACATAGCCGATAATATAAAAGGTGTTGGTAGAAAAATTGCTGAGAGGATAGTAAACGAGTTTAAAGATGAAACTATAGATGTTATTAGATATAATCCTTCAAAGCTTGAACAAATAAAGGGATTAAATTCTGAAAAAATAATTTCTATGTCAGATTTTTTTAATGATGAGTGGGAAAAATGGAACGTTGTAAAGTTTTTAGGTGGTTTTAACATTTCTGTTGTACTTGCAAATAAAATTTATTTTGCCCTTGGCAAAGATACTATAAAAACTGTAAATGAAAATCCATATAGTTTACTGGATTTCGTTAAAACTATAGACTTTAAGCTAATTGATAATATCGCTCTTGAACTTGGAATAGAAAAGAATAGTTATTCAAGAATTGATTCTGGTATTTTATATCTAATTGCAAAAATAACAGAATTTGGTCATACATGTGTTGAAGAGGAGAACTTTGTTAAGTATTGTATAAAGAACTTAGAAGTAAGCGAGGAAGAAATAAGAAATGGTATAGTTAGGTTAAAGCTCTCTGAAAAGATATTTATTGAAAATAGGGATGATGTAAATTATGTCTTTAGAAAAGGATATTATCTTGCAGAAAAAAATATAGCAACCTACATTTCTGATATGGTAAAACAAAAAATATCCTCAAAAGATTTTGCAAAAGAAATAGAAAAAGTATCAGAAAAAAATTCACTAGTGTTATCTAGTGAACAAAAAGAAGCAATACAAATGTGTCTAAACTCTAATATAAGTATTATTACAGGAGGACCTGGTACAGGAAAAACCACTATTATAAAATGTATAATGGATCTACTTGATGATGATGACAAAAAGTATATTTTAGCCGCTCCAACTGGAAGGGCGGTAAAAAGAATAACAGAGACAACCAAAAAGCCTGCTAAAACCCTTCACAGACTTTTAGAAATAACAAAAGTTGATGACAATAACTTAGAGAAAATGATAAATGTAGATGTTAAAATTATAGAAACCGACTTTTTAATAATTGATGAGGCATCTATGATAGACACAATAATGATGAATAATTTAGTAAGAGCGCTTAAGAAGAAAACTAAATTGATCTTTGTAGGAGATATAGATCAATTGCCATCTGTTGGGCCAGGAACAGTACTAAAAGATATAATTGATACTAAACTTGTACCTACAATGTATTTAAATACAATATATAGACAAAGCAGTAAAAGTGACATAGTAGTAAAATCACATATGGTAAATGCTGGAGAGCATTTTGATTTTAAAAATAAGGACACTGATTTATATTTTATAAAATGTGATACTACAGATGAGGTAATATCTGAAATGTCATCACTTATTTCACATAGACTTGAAGGATATGCAAATCTTGATATAATGCATGATTTACAAATACTTACGCCAACTAAAAAGACAGAACTTGGAGTGACTGCCTTAAATAAAAAAATACAAGAAATTTTAAATAGAAAATCTACTCAAAAGAGAGAAAAAACTATAGGAGAAAGGACTTTTAGAGTTGGAGATAAAGTAATGCAAATTGTAAATAACTATGATAAGAAATTTAGCATTAATGGTGAATTTTTTGAAGGAGTATATAATGGAGATATAGGATATATAAAAGATATCGACTTTGAAGCAGAAAAGTTTATAGTAAATTTTGATGATGAAAAAGATGTTGAATATGATTTTGATGAGGCAGATGAACTAGAACACGCCTATGCTATTACAATTCATAAAAGTCAGGGTAGCGAATTTGATTATGTAATACTTCCCCTACTTGTTGGATATAAAAAATTATTTACAAGGAATTTGCTCTATACTGCTATGACTAGAGCTAAAAAAATGCTAATAATACTTGGAAATAAGCAAGTAATAGACTATATGATAGATAATGTTGAGGAAAAAAATAGACTTACGGGATTAAAATACAAAATATTGAGCAATATATAAGTTTGAAAAAAATGTTAATATATGTTAAAATAGCAAAAAAGAGGTGAAAAAATTGGAAGAATTAGTTGAATGTATATGTGATTACGTAAGAAGACCATATACTGATTATGCTGTTATGATAAATGGAGAATGGGGAAGCGGTAAAACTTATTTTTGGGATAATAAACTAAGAAGCAGACTTGAGTCTATAACAGTAAATGGTAAGAAATACAAAACAATTTATATGTCACTTTATGGAATAAATAGTTTGGAAGAAATCAGTAAAAAAATATTTATCGAAACCAACCCAATGATATCAAAATCACTCAGAAAGTTTATTGATACAAGACAAGGAAATTTGATACCAGAATATGTAAAAACTGGACTTGATATGGCAAATTTATTTGGTAATATTAATATGAATTCTGATAAATTGGATTTTTCCAAATTATTTGCTATTGATGATAAAATTTTGTGCTTTGATGATCTTGAAAGGGCAAATGTAGATGTTATAGACATATTAGGTTATATTAATAATTTTGTTGAACACGATGGTATAAAAACTATATTAATATGTAATGAAAAAGAACTTGCCACAAAATTTAAAAATACAAATATTGAGTTTAAAAGTTTAATTGCTACATATATCTTAGATAAAGAAGGAAAGTTGAGCGTAAAAAACAGCAATGATAATATTCAAAAGAATGTTCCAATAGGAAATTTAATTGAGGATAAAATATCTGAGATATTTGATAGAGCAAATGCATATGAGAGAATAAAAGAAAAACTCATAGGCGAAACTTTTGAATATGTACCAGAGTATGCATATATTTTAAGTGGAATGATAATGAAATTTTCTTATAATGAGGCTTTGTCTGATTTTCTAAAGAGAAATAATTCTTTAATAATTGCTGCCTTTAAAAAATCAAATACAAGAAATCTTAGAATTTTAAAACATGCAATAAATGATTTTGAGAGAATATACGATAGTACAATGACAAAATATCCTGAAGTTTCTTATGAAATTTTAAAGACGATGTTGACTTTTACTATTGCAATATCTTTTGAAATTAAATCTGGTAATATAAGTAAAGAAAAACTTAAAAATATTTCTAGTAACGAAGAATATAATTCTGTTATATTTACTTCACAAATAATGAATGATA
>PPYE01107322.1_pt1 | contig 16482 bp, 10 predicted proteins | sample 1559881 | NCBI WGS metagenome assembly PPYE01 (sample SAMN08240022, study PRJNA423297) | Human gut metagenome, whole genome shotgun sequencing project. | reverse complement strand
TTTCCTTTCAGAATCAATTCATAGCAAGTGCCTCGTTCCACTCGAAGCACTTTCTTGAGTCCGCAGTTATGAACGATATCCGTCGCCTTAGAGGCCCAGGGAGAAATCGTTCCCAAACGCGGAATAACCATAAAGCGCTCGGTTGAAGCGGTAACAATTGCTTCCTCTCCGTAGTCGAGGATCGATTCCAGCGTGTGAAACTCTTCAGAGGAAAGAGCGCCGTCTACATTGACAAAATGAATATAGCGGCTGTTGAGAGTAACAACTTCCGGACAGATCTTTTGAATCTTTTTCAAAAGACGTTCCGTCCTAAAGTCGGAAAGTGCACGTGATGCATCGAGGCGTAACTGTGTCGTATTGCTCATTTTTAAGCTTTGTTCCTGTGGGGGAATTCGCTTCCTCCGGGATTGTGGATCAAGATTGAAAGAGGTTTGGAGTCAGTATTCTAATATTTTCGACCTTGCTTCGGACCATTGGCGAAACGGTTTGCCTCGGTACTGCAGCTTAGGCCAAAAACAACAAATCCCAAGGCTCCGAATACTCAGAATTCCTTGGGATATTTTTTGCATATGTCGGTCTCAATTACGGGATAAGGATGACACGGTAATCGTTGATGTTGGTCCTTGTGGGGCCGGTATCAAGCAAATCACCGAGTTTGCCGAAGAATTCCTCTGCATTATGTTCCTCAAGGTACTGCTGGGGATCTAAGCCCAATTCTTCGGCTCTAGCCATGCTGTCGGGACGCAGAATTGCACCGGCGGCCTCTCCGTTCCCGTCCACACCGTCGGTGTCTGTAGCCATGGCGTAAATAGGCTCACCCTTGAGTTCCTGAGCAAGCGCCAGCAGGAACTCTGAGCACGGGCCGCCCTTACCGATGCGTCGGCCGGTCAGCGTTACCGTGCACTCTCCGCCGGATAAAAGCACCACCGGTTTGCGGCGCGGCTTGGAGAGTTCGAGACGAACTTTGCGGGCAACCTGCTGAGCAACCGCTTTTGCTTCACCGGTAATACCGTCGCCGATAATAACCGGACGCATGCCTTTCTCCTTAAAGAAAGCTGCTGCGACTTGCAGACCTTTGAAAGAGTTCGCAATGATCTTATTTTTGACGCCGCGCATTCTCGGATCACCGATTTTAGGAGTCTCGGGAATAATGCCGCGAGCACCGTTGCGCAGGTGATTCAAAATCGAGGGAGGAGCTTCGACATGCGCCTGGCTCAGATACCACAGAGCATCGGCATAAGTGGAGAAGTCTTCGGCACATGGTCCGGAGGCGATATCGGAGGGATTGTCGCCGACGGTGTCCGAAATAATCAGAGAAAGGACTTCGGCACCTTTAGCGCGGGCAGCCAATGCGAGCTGACCGCCTTTCACCTGTGAAACGTGTTTGCGGACAGCATTGATATGGTCGATGGAAGTGCCGGACTTCAGCAAATCCTCCGTCACCTTCCGAATATCTTCAATGGTGACGCCTTCGACAGGAAGAGAAAGAAGACTGGAGCCGCCGCCCGAAATCAAGGCAAGCAGCAAGCTGCCCTCTTTCAGATGGTCGAGCTGATCCATCATCTTCTGCGTTGCTTCCAAGTTTGATTTGTCCGGAATCGGATGAGAAGCCTCAAGTACCTGGATCTTATGAGTCTCCTCCGAATGGCCGTGGCGCGTGATCACCACGCCCGTTAAATCTTTTTCCGGCCAAGCCTGCTCCACCGCTGCAGCCATACTGGCGGCAGCCTTTCCTGCACCGACGACAACTACATCTCCTTGGAAGGTTGAAGGGATATGAGGCGGCACAACCTTATGAGGATCTGCGGCATCAATTGCTACATAGAAGGACTCTACGAGGAGCTCTTCAAAACGGTCTTTTTCTTTAGTCAAGGGAACCTCTGCTTTATCATTCTTAGTTTCCTAGATATCGGGCGGTTTTACTAGCGGGGATTTCTATTAATTCTTCCGGCGTTCCTTCAAAAAGGATTGTTCCTCCGTCCTCTCCGCCGCCCGGCCCCATATCAATAATCCAATCGGCCGCTCGGATAACATCCAAGTTGTGCTCGATAATCAATAACGTATTCCCCGCATCCTGCAGTTTCTTAAACACCGACAGCAACATCGAAACGTCGTGAAAATGCAATCCGGTCGTCGGCTCATCAAGTACGTACAGTGTTTTCCCCGTTCCCCTCTTGGAAAGTTCATGCGCCAGTTTCACGCGCTGAGCCTCTCCGCCGGAGAGCGTTGTCGCACTTTGTCCTAACTTGATATAACCAAGTCCGACATCTGCGAGGGTCCGCAGTTTTCTCGCAACTGCCGGAACTGCCGAGAAGACCTCCAAGGCTTCATCTACGGTCAGATCCAGCACTTCCGCAATATTTCTTCCTTTGTATTCAACTTCCAACGTTTCACGATTGTAGCGGGTACCACCGCAAACGTCACATGGAACATACATGTCAGGTAAAAAGTTCATTTCGACTTTTACCAGACCTTCGCCTTCGCAGGCCTCACATCGACCGCCTTTGACATTAAAGGAGAAACGTCCTGACCCGTATCCCCTCTCTCTCGCAATCGGAGTTTCCGCAAATAAATCACGAATACCCGCAAGAACGCCGGTATAGGTTGCAGGGTTGGAACGAGGCGTCCGTCCGATGGGACTCTGGTCTACAGCGATGACTTTATCGAAAAACTGGAGACCCGACACTGATTTGTAGGGACAAGGCTGAGTTTGCGCACGGTTCAGAGCATGAGCGGCGATGTTGTAAATTGTCTGGTTCACTAAGGTCGACTTGCCCGAGCCGGACACGCCTGTCACAACGGTCATAAGACCTACGGGCACGGAAACATCTACATTCTTCAGGTTATGGCCCGAAGCGCCTTTGACCTCCAAGAACCGGCCGTCCGGTTTCTTTCGCTCCGTATTTTGGCGAACTTTAAGCCTGCCGCTGAGGTAAGCTCCCGTCAGGGAATTGGGATCGGCTTCGATTTCTTTCGGCGTCCCCGCAGCAATGACTTCTCCGCCGTGCACGCCGGCAGCCGGGCCCATGTCCACAACGTAGTCGGCAGCTCGGATGGTGTCCTCGTCATGCTCTACAACAACCACACTGTTGCCGAGATCTCTCAGCGTTTTCAGCGTGTGAATCAGCTTATCGTTATCACTTTGATGGAGACCGATAGAAGGCTCGTCGAGTACATAAATAACTCCGCTCAGTCTCGAACCGATTTGACCGGCCAATCGAATTCTTTGCGCTTCACCGCCGGAAAGTGTGTCTGCCCGTCGATCCAAGGTGAGATAGCTCAGCCCCACATCAATTAAAAACTTCAGACGAAACAGGATTTCGTCGATGAGCTTTTTACCGATATCCAGAGACGCGCCTTCGAGCTTGAGCGTTCGGAAATAAGTCTCTGCCTTGTCCAACGGAAGCGCCGAAATATCCTGAATGGCTTTTTTGTGCTCTCCCGAACCGATGTAAGTGCTGCGTGCAGCCTCATTAAGTCGGGCGCCGCGACAAGCAGGACAAGTCTGAAGCGAACGCCATTTTTCAAGATCGGCTTTCACTGCAGAACTTTCAGTTGTCTCAAAACGCCGATTCGACATCGGAATAATGCCTTCGAAGGGCTGCTCGCGAGTGATCTTCTCTCCCTTCGGACTACAAAAGGTCAGCGATATCTTGTCCTTGGTGCCGTACAAAACCATTTCCTGCGCCTCAGGACTCAGTTTTTCCCAAGGCTCATCCAATGAAATATGCTTTGCTTTAGATAAATCCTGAAGCAGCGTGAAGTTGTACGGCTGCGTGCAGCTCCAGCCCTGTATCGCACCGCTTCTTAGGGAGAGCTCGGGAAATTCAACTACTTTATTGATATCCCAGCCGTCGACCTCTCCCATGCCGTTGCAAGTCGGACAACTGCCGGTTGGACTGTTAAATGAGAAAAGTTTAGGCTCGAGCTTGGGAACCGAGTATCCGCAGTAAGGACAGGCATATCGGTCGGAAAAGACTTCTTCTTCATTGTCATCCATATCAAATGCGATGACCTTTCCGTCCGACAGTCTCAAGGCCGCTTCCGCGCCTTCAGCAATACGCTGACGCGAATCTTCTTTGACCCTTAGACGATCAACAACAATATCTAAGGTATGAGCGCCCTCTTCGAGTTTCGGCAGCTCATCAATCGTCACAATTTCGCCGTCAATGCGGAAACGTGTGTAGCCCCGTGCCTGCAAGTCCTCTAACAAAGAGGCGACATTTGAATTTCTGCTCTTTGAAACCGGTGCAATCAGCAGGGTTCGCTTGCCCTGATATTTCAGAAGAATCTTATCGGCAATTTCAGAAACCGGGAGTGCTTTCAGAGGAATATCGTGGTTCGGACAATACGGCACGCCGATGCGGGCAAATAGCAATCGGAGGTAATCATTGATTTCCGTGATCGTTCCTACCGTCGAGCGAGGATTATGACTCGCGCCTTTCTGTTCGATTGAAATGGCGGGAGAAAGCCCTTCGATAAGATCTACGTCCGGCTTTTCCATCAGCTCAAGAAACTGACGGGCATATGAGGAAAGACTCTCGACGTAGCGCCGCTGTCCTTCGGCATAGAGCGTGTCAAATGCTAAGGAACTCTTTCCGGAACCGGAAACGCCGGTAAGGACCACAAGACGGTCCTTGGGAATATCGATATCGATATTCTTTAGGTTATGTGTTCGCGCTCCGCGGATTCGGATTTCTGACATCGGTTTTTCCTTTTGTGTGAGCATATTAGCTAAATTCTTCATGGCTTTCACCTTTACCCACCCGTGGAGCCAACTTTAACGAATACCGCGGAATTCCCTATGGGTGAACGCGAGGATAGATGGCGGTCGAACCGGTGAGGTTCGCGTGATAGGAGCATCTGGTAAGGCGTACCGGTTCCTCACAATCTTCGCGCACGTGAGTGCAGGAGAGTTCATCCTCGTCTGCTCCGTTCGTTTTTCTTCCGGATCGTTAAAATGTGCGGCTCGGTCGGAAAATCAGCCGGCCGCATCTTTTATCTCTTCAAAAGGAAAATCATGGCCTCTGTGAACAAAGTCATCCTTCTCGGTACGCTCGGACGCGATCCTGAAGTCCGTTTCTCTGCTAATCAGCTTCCTATCGCATCTTTAAGTCTGGCGACGTCTTCTTTTAGACGCTCCGCAGAAAGTCAGGACAGAATTGAAGAGACCGAATGGCATCGAGTGACATTGTTCGGACGTCAGGCCGAAATCGCTCAACAGTATCTCCGAAAAGGTTCCCGCGCTTACATCGAGGGGCGGCTCCGCACTAGAAAATATGAAAAAGACGGACAAACGCATTACGTCACTGAAATCGTTGCAGAACAGCTGCAGCTGATTGACCGCCGCCAGGATTCTCCCGCCGACGGAAACTTCTCTGACGGAAATTCCGGTTACGCTCCGAGCAGAAGCGCTTCACGCAGCAGCGGATATTCCTCCGGAAACCAGTATGCTTCTCAGCCTAAAACTCAGAACGCGTTCGACGACGAAGAACCTCCGTTCTAATCTTGATTTCAAGCCGCTTTTCTGCGGCTTTTTTACAGTTTTGTGTTTTTATTTCCGAAGGTTGTCGTTAGAATGAAACGATCAACATGAGGAAGAATTAACAATGGCTTCTGTAAATAAAGTAATTATTCTCGGCAATCTCGGCCGGGATCCTGAAACCCGTTTTTCCGGAAACAACCTTCAAATCACTTCGATGAGCGTCGCTACGACCTCTTATCGCAGAAGTGCAGAAACTCAGGAGCGCGTAGAAGAAACGGAATGGCACCGTGTGGTCCTTTTCGGTCGCCAGGCTGAAATCGCTCAGCAGTATCTGAAGAAAGGCTCTCGCGTTTATCTGGAAGGCCGCCTTCGCACTCGCAAATGGGAAAAAGACGGACAGACACACTATTCCACCGAAATCTTGGCTGATACGCTGCAGCTGATCGACAGAAAATCCGACGTAGTCGGAGGCGGTCAAAGCTACGCACCGCAAAGCAGCGGTGACGGTTTTGAATCTCCGGCCGCTCCGCGCCGCTCTGAATTTACTTCCGGCGCCCCGGCCGCACGTCCTGCAGCGCCTGCTCAGCCGGCAGCTCCGGTTCCTTCGGCCGCGCCGACGGATGATTTTGAAGCAGACGAAATTCCGTTCTAACAAGACCACATATGGTTAAGCCGCCCGCGGGCGGCTTTCTCTTTGTCCGGAGAACAGCTATTCGTGGCGAACGGCCTCGATCGGATCGAGCTGAGCCGCTCTGCGGGCCGGAAAGTAACCGAAAATAATTCCGATAAACGCGGCAAAGCAGAATGCCAGCACGTTGATGCCGGGACTGAAAATAAAAGGCACGCCCATGAAGTGCGTCAGCAAAACAGAAGCGCCGAAAGCCAAGATAACTCCGAGCAGGCCTCCGAAGCAGGCGAGCATGATGGATTCCACAAGGAACTGAAGCAGCACTTCCCGCTCGGTCGCGCCGATCGCCAAACGCACACCGATTTCTTTTGTGCGCTCCGTCACACTTACCAGCATGATGTTCATAATGCCGATGCCACCGACCAAAAGACTGACCGCTGCCACGGCACCGAGAAGCATCGTCAGCACCTGCGTAGTTTTGGAAATCGTTTCAATCAGCTCCGAGGTGTCAAGAATATTGAAGTTGTCCATCTCAGAACTCGACAAAGAGCGTCTTTCTCGCAGAAGAAGCCGAGAACTCTCTTTGACGCGTTCAATATCACTGCCGGGTTCCACCGCCACGGTAATCAGAGGAATGCGAACATTTCCGCTGATGCGGCGCTGGAAAGTGTTCAAAGGAATAATGACAACATCGTCTTTGTCCATTCCCATGCCGGACTGGCCTTTTTGTTCAAGCTCGCCGATGATTTGGCAGGAGAAGCCTTTGACGCGTAGCAGTTTGCCCAAAGCATCGTGGTTTTCAAAGAGCTCTTTTTTAACCGTCTGTCCGATGACGCAGACCGCACTTCCGGCCCTAAGCTCAGACTGCTCAAAATTTCTGCCTTCCTGAATCGTCAGATTATTGATGGAAAAATAGTCGTTGGTCGTTCCGATCACGGAGGTCGACCAGTTCTTACCGTTTGCCACGACGACTTGAGTGGATGTGCGCGAAGGCGCTACCGCTTTGATACCGGCGATTTGTGTCGCCAAGGCTTCCGCATCCGATTCTTTGAAAGACGGTGCACCGACAGACTGCCCCGGACCCAACCTTTGGCCGGGACGAATCATCAGCGAGTCCGATCCCAATGAGGCAATCTGATCACGCACCTGCTGAGTCGCGCCGTTTCCGACGGTGACCATCGTAATCACTGCCGCCACGCCGATCACAATACCAAGCACGGTCAGAATCGACCGCATCGGATTTCGGAATATTTGTCTGAGCGCAAGAAGAAGAGCGTTGCCTAACATGGTTTGTTCTCCTGATCCGAAGCTACGGTACCGTCCACGAAGTGAACGATACGTTTCGCGTATTTGGCCATGTCAGGCTCATGTGTCACCAATACAACCGTAATGCCTTCTTCATCGTTGAGTTTTTGGAGAAGCTTCATGATTTCAACGCTTCGATGCGAATCCAAACTTCCCGTTGGCTCATCTGCAAGGAGCAGTTTCGGGTGCGTTACGATCGCTCGCGCGATGGCGACACGCTGTTGCTGACCTCCGGAAAGCTCGGCCGGCGTGTGGTCTTTCCACTGCGTCAGGCCGACCTTATCCAAAGCCTCCAGCGCCATTTCATGCCGGACTTTGGCAGGCTCTCCGCGGTAAAGCAACGGAAGCTCTACGTTTTCTATTGCACTCGTACGCGGCAGCAGATTAAATCCCTGAAACACGAAGCCCAAATATTGACGACGTAAGAGCGCGCGCTGATCCCGCGTAAAGTGTTCGACGTGGAAACCGTTGAATAAATACTGCCCGCGTGTCGGCGTATCCAAAGCACCGATGATGTTCATCGTCGTCGATTTTCCTGAACCGCTCGGCCCCATAATCGCAACAAACTCTCCGGCATTGATGCTCAAATCCACATGATGAAGTGCATCGAATGCAGTCGGTCCCGTTCCGTACCGCTTGCCGATGCCGATTAACTGGACAAGCGGCTTATCTCCGGAGCTCATTATTTCGCTCCGCGTCTTTGGTCAACGATGACTTTATCGCCGGCAGAAAACTTGCCTTCGAGCACTTGGGTCATCTTACCGTCCGTAAAACCCACAACCAGCGGAACCGGCACGGCCTGACCGTCTTTCTCTATGTAAACTTCGGCCTTCTTTTGAGAAGCATTCGGGCTTGTCACAGAGCCGGCGCTCTTGCGCACGCTTCTTCTCATCGGAGGTCCGAAAACATTCATTGTCGGCTCCTTTGAGCCTGAAGAAACAGAAGGCCTAAATCTCAGGGCGGTATTGGGTACAAGCAGGGCGTCTTTTAAGGCAACGGTACGAATCGTTGCGGTCGCCGTCATTCCCGGGCGAAGCAGTAAGTCCGGATTTTTAACATCCAAGTAAGTGACGTAAGTCACTACGTTGTCCGTTTTTGTCGATCCGAAAGCGACTTTTTTCAGCTCGGCCGGGAAGTTTCGGTCTGGATAGGCACTCACTGTGAAGCTGGCCTTCTGACCCGGTTTCACCGCTCCGACATCTGCCTCATCAACATTGACCTGCAGTTCGAGATCTTTGAGGTCGGTCGCAAGCTTCAAAAGTTCAACGGCTTGAAGCGAAGCCGCCACTGCATAGCCCGGCTCAACGGAACGGGCTAAAACAACGCCGTCAATCGGAGAAATGATATGTGTCTTGGACAAGTCGCTTTCTGCAGACTTCAGCGCCTGCTCACTATCCATGATTTTTGCCTGAGCACTTTGAACAGAGGCCTGAGCTTTGGCAACCAAAGCCTCCTGAGCCTCAATTTCAGTCTTACTCGGACTCTTGCCGCCGGAAAGACGTCTGACTTCCTGCAGACGCGAGAGTTTGGCCTTGGCCTCTTTCAGCGTTGCCTGGGATTCCGCCAATGTAGCCTTAGAAAGATCTAGGCTTGCTTTGGCTCGCTCTACCGAAGCTTTCAGTTTGGTGTCGTCAAGCTCGATCAGTACTTCGCCTTTTTTGACCTGGTCGTTCACGTCGACATTGACCTTACGGACAATACCGGAAAGTTCACTGCCCAGTGATACGGTACGGATCGGATTGATCGTTCCGTTAGCAGAAACTTCAACCGTGAGATTCCCTTTCGTCAGAGGCTGTGTGACGAAACCGACTTGTCCCTGGCTGCCTCTGAATAAAAAGTAGTAAACGGCAAAGAGGATGCCTAAGAAGACGAGAAGAACGAGCCAAACGCTGCCTCGTTTGTAGAACGGCTTAACCTTGTCTGCTCCCAGCAGCCCTTCAATATCCGTTTTCTGCGCTTTGGTTGTATTTGTATTATCGGTCATTATTCTTAAACTCCTGAGGAACAGTCCATCCCCCGCCCAACGCGATATAGAGATCAATGTAGCCTTGGGCGATTTCAGCCTCCGCACTCGCCAAAGATTCCTGAACGGTCAGCAGTGTTCTTTGGGTCGTCAGCACGACCGTAAAGTCCTGAAGACCGGCGCTGTAATTTTGCCGTGCGGCTGTCGCTGCGTTTCGTGCCGATTCCTCGGCAACAACCAATGATTTTTTACGAGTTTCCTGTGACCACACTTTGTTGAGTGCGTCTTCTACATCCTGAACGCCCGCGAGCAGACTCGCTTCATAGTCAATTTTGGCTTGGGCCGCCTGAGCATCGCGCTGCTCAACCTGGGCCATCAGAGACCCGGCGTTGAAGATCGGCAGCGTCAGCGAACCGAAGCCGTTCGAATTATGTGTACCCCATTCACCGAGCTGCCCCATGATAGGACCTGAAAGTCCGAAAGAGCCTCCGATTGAGAGACTCGGAAACAGGGCCGACTTAGCCTGTGCGTAACGCGCCAGTGCGCTCATCACTTTTGCCTCTGCCATACGCACCGCCGGGCGATTGCGAAGCGTCTCTCCGGGAATGCTGAGCGCAAGGTTTCGCGGCGGCTGAGGAATCGGAGCCGTCGAGGTCGGGTTAACTGCCTCAGGTGTGGTTCCGATGAGACGAGCGATCAAATTACGGTACTGCATGACCTGAGCGCGATACACGGGAATCGAGGCACGCGTCTGCTCAAAAGAAGTGCGCGCCTGATCGACGTCGGTCGATGGCACGAGTCCGGATAAGTAACGCCAATTGGCGATATCCAGTGCTTCCTGCTGAGTTTTGGCGTTTTCCTGAGCCACGTCCAGGCGCTTCTGGGCAAGCCTCATATTGACATAGGCACCGGCCACTTCAGCAGCGATTCGAGTCTGCACTCCTCCCAAACTCGCTTGAGAAGACAGGTAGTCGGAGAACGCCGCTTCAGAAGCCGCAAAACGACCGCCGGCATCGATTGTCCAGCTGACGTTCAGGCCGATAGAAAAGGTATTGGAACCATGGCCGAGAGAATGACTGCGGCTGGCTCGGTAGTTACCGTCCAGTGTCGGGAACAAGCCGGCATTAGCTACGGTCATCGAGGCTTGCGCATAACGAAGATTTTCCTGCGCGGATCGAACATCCGTATTGGCCGCCTGTGAGGCCGCAACTAAGCGAGCGATTTCCGGATCGCTCCAAGTTGACCACCATTCGGAGAGGTCGGCAGCCTTCGATGTTTCGAGGGCGGGACTGCCGCTCCACTGACTGGGAATTACTTTTTTATCCTGTTCGGTTATTTGGAATTGAGGGATGGATACACAGCCGCTCAAGGCCCCAAATAAGAGCGAGAGGACAAGACCGGTACTCTTTCTCATAGGGACTTCTTATATAAATTGTCTCATCCTCAAGTTTCTCAAAAACCCAAAAGTTTTCCCTTTTCAATTATTTAAGGTTTGAAATTAATTGTGTCTTTTGAGAACAAGTGCAACAACTCAAAATAATTTAGCAAGCATTAGTTAGCGAGCTTACGAAGTACCTCCGGAAGCAGGTATTCATTAGTCGCAACCGCTGATAAATCTTTAAGAGGATTGCCGCCTTTGGAGCTCACAAGCCTGGCTCCGCTGCCTTCGATAACCGGCACCAGTGCGGCAACGTCCCAGTAATTCAAATCCGGATCAATCATGATGTCCGCGCCGCCCGTGGCTACCGAGAAATATCCAAAACAGTCGCCCCACGTGCGATAGAGCTTAACTTCATCAATGAGGGACTGCATCTCTTTGCCGCCTTTCTGCTCCGGAGTCGTCCAATGCGATGTCACAACAAGAGTGGCGTCCGCAAGATTCTTTGTTTCTTTGCAGTGCACCTGACGCACTCGGCTGCCCGGCCCGTGCAAAACCGTCCGTTTTCCGTCTCCGATGAGCCAAACGCCGACATGCGGATGCGAAATCACGCCAAGCATCGGCTGAAATCCGTTGCCGTCATCGCGCTCTACGGCAATCAGCGTGCCGAAATGGAAAGCATTATGAATAAAAGCACGAGTTCCATCGATCGGATCCAAGATCCAGCGGTAGCGCGGGAAACCGTCCCCGGACGCCTCTTTGATCCCAAACTCCTCTCCGAAGATGCCGTGCGCAGGAAAATGCGCCTCAATCCATTCACGCATCACTTTTTCGGCACTGCGATCGGCAGCTGTAACCGGAGTGTGATCTTTTTTGTCGAAAACTTCTGTCCCAGCCAAAAAACGAGGGAGAATCTCTTCATTAGCCAGAGAGATTAATTGCTCAATTGCCGGCTCAAAGAGCTTTAATTCCGCCTCGGAACAGCCCGCGCAGTAGGATTGTTTTTTCTCAGCCATTTTTCAAGTTTCTCCCATCGTTTGATAAAGTCGCCTCTCGGCAAAAATCGGTCATTTGTCAAAATATTCTCGACAAAGACGATTGATTGTTCCACAATCAAAGGATACGTCAATTAATTTCATAAGAAAGGAAAAAGCATCATGCCTATTTTCTCAACCGAAAATCTCAGAACAGTTGCCTTGGTCGGCCATGGCGGTAGCGGAAAAACCACCTTGGCAGAAGGAATTCTTGCCAAAGCAGGCATGATCATTACATGCGGTTCTGTCGAACGCGGCACAACCGTCTGCGACTCCGACCCGCTCGAAAAAGCAGTTCAGCACTCTCTGCGCGCTGCCTGTACGCACTTCGAGGCAGACAACGCAAACGGACAGGAAGTTCGCGTACACATGATTGATACCCCGGGATACCCCGATTTCGTCGGTCAGGCCTTGGGTGCCCTCGACGCGGTTAAAACCGCCGCTATCGTAGTTGACGCCACTGCCGGCATTCAGCTGATGACGCGCCGCATGATGGATTGGGCCAAAGAGCGCAACCTCAACCGCATGATCATTGTCAACAAGATTGACGCAGAACACTTAGATTTGCCGCGTCTGGTTGAAGAGCTCAGAGAAGCCTTCGGCCAGGAAGTCATGCCGATTAACCTGCCCGCCAACAACGGCGCCCGTGTAATCGACTGCTTCTCCAAAGACGAAGGTGAAGCCGACTTCATGAGCGTACCCGAAGTCCATCGCGCTTTTATCGAACAGGTCGTGGAAGTCGACGACGCCGCTATGGAAAAATACCTTGAAGAAGGTGAAGCTGATCCGAGCACACTACACGCTCCGCTGACACAAGCACTCCGCGAAGGCCACATCATCCCGATCTGCTTCGTCTCCGGCAAGACCGGCGCCGGTGTCGACGACCTCATCAACGTGATGGTCCGCCACCTCCCGAATCCGTCCGAAGCCAATGCTCCGCTCTTCACCGATGAAAACGGAAACGACGTCGAACTGAAGTCCGATCCTGACCTTCCTCTTGTTGCCCATGTCTTCAAGGTGGTTAATGACCCGTATGTCGGCAAGGTCGGTGTGTTCCGTATTCACCAGGGTACCCTGCGCCGTGACGATCAGCTGTTCGTCAACGACAACAAGAAGCCGATCAAAGTTTCTCACCCGATGATTCTTCAGGGCAAAGAAACCACGGAAGTCCGCGAACTGGTGCCGGGCGACATCGGTGTTATCGCCAAAGTCGACGAACTCGTGTTTGACAGCGTGATCCATGCTTCTCACGAGCACGACAACATCAAGATGAAACCGCTGAGCTTCCCGAAACCCATGTTCGGCTTAGCGATTTCTCCGGCTCGCCGCGGTGATGAAGGCCGTCTCTCCGACATCCTGCATAAGCTCCTGTCCGAAGATCCGACACTCGAACTTGAACACGACACCACCTTGAATGAAACGGTTCTTCGCGGTCTGAGCGCTCAGCACTTAAGAAGCGTTCTCGAAAGAATGGCTGCGCAGTTCAAGCTTGAAGTCAACACTCGTACACCTCGCATCCCGTACCGTGAAACCATTGCTCAGGGTGCTGAAGGTCACGCTCGCCACAAGAAGCAGACAGGCGGCGCCGGCCAGTTCGGTGAAGTCTATCTTCGCATTGAACCGCGTGAGCGCGGAGCCGGTTTCGAATTCGTTGACGAAGTCAAAGGCGGCGCAATTCCGTACAACTTCATCCCAGCTGTAGAAAAAGGTGTCCGTGACGCTTTGGATACAGGCTATGTTGCCGGTTATCCGATCCACGACGTTCGCGTTGTCGTCTATGACGGTAAGAGCCATCCGGTGGACTCCAAAGAAGTTGCTTTCGTCTCTGCCGGCAGAAAAGCCATGCTTGACGCCCTGTCCAAAGCTAAACCGACGATCCTTGAACCGATCGTTGACGTTGAGATCGTTGCTCCGGACAGCGCCATGGGCGACATCACGGGCGACCTCGCCAGCCGCAGAGGTCAGGTAACCGGTACCGCCAACATGGCCGGCGGCATGATGATCATCTCCGGCACGGTGCCTCTGTCCGAGCTCGACGGATATGCCGCCCGCCTGAACGCCATCACTCAGGGTGCCGGCAGCTACTCTATGGAACTGGCCGGATACGCTCCTGTTCCAATGCAGCGCCAGGTTGAGTTGGCCTCCAACTACCACCGAAAGGATGAAGACGAATAATCTCGTCTGACTGAATAAGTCTTTTTGGCCCGCGTTTTGCGGGCCTTTTCTTATTTCCGCGGCGCCGTCCTCAATCTCTTCTCAAGGTTAGTGAGGAAGAAAACCCGCCGCTCTATAATTGTCTAGCTTATGCAGCACGGCCAGTGACTTGGCGAAAGCCTCCTTCCTTGCCGTGTTTTTTAAATTTTTTAGCTTCTATTATTTAAGCGAAATGCCTATCTACTCTTACAAGTGCTCTAACTGCGGCTACACAAAAGATGTTCTGCAGAAATACTCCGACGCTCCTATTACCCATTGTCCGAAATGCAACATGGAAACGATGGTTAAACAGCTTTCGGCACCCGGCTTCGAGCTCAAGGGAAAAGGTTGGTATGCTACAGACTTTAAGGGCGGATCTTCTGCCGCCCTGCCTGCCTCCCACTGCAACGAAAATTGCCCTGCTAAAAAAGATAAGTGATTTGCTTTACTCCCGAATCCGAAAGACATACAACTGAATTGTCATTTTGGGTACCCATTGTTTAGAATGAACGGGAATTTATTGATAGAGCACGAAAAGTGCTCGCTTTTGCGGAGTTTTTAATGCGTACTGAATATGCAGGTTTGATTGACGAGAAATTCCTCGGTCAAACTGTCACCCTCTACGGCTGGGCCCATCGCCGCCGCGACCACGGCGGTGTTATTTTCATCGATTTGCGCGATCGTGAAGGCCTGGTCCAAATCGTCTGCGACCCGGATCGTCCCGACGTCTTCGAAACTGCCGATAAAGTCCGTAACGAATTCGTTGTGGAGGTTAAAGGCCTGGTTCGTGCTCGTCCGGAAGGCACTCACAACGAAAACCTCATCTCCGGCGGCGTTGAAGTGCTGGCTCAGGAACTCAAGATCCTGAATCCTTCCGCACCTCCTCCCTTCCTGCTTGATGACGAAAACCTCTCCGAAACCACACGTCTGACTTATCGTGTGCTCGACCTTCGTCGTCTGCCGATGCAGCGCAACATGAAGCTCCGCTACAAAGCTGCAATGGCTTTCCGCCGTTTCCTTGATAAGCACGGCTTCATCGACATCGAAACTCCGATGCTCACCAAGAGCACCCCGGAAGGCGCCCGCGACTATCTGGTTCCCTCTCGTATTCACGACGGCCACTTCTACGCTCTGCCGCAGTCTCCCCAGCTCTTCAAACAGATGCTGATGTGCGCAGGCTTTGACCGCTACTACCAGATCGTTAAGTGCTTCCGTGACGAAGACCTCCGTGCCGATCGTCAGCCTGAATTCACCCAGGTGGATATTGAAACCAGCTTCTTGAACGAAGTTGAAATCCGCGCCCTGATGGAAGAGCTGATCCGCACTGTCTTCAAAGAAGCCATTAACGTCGATCTGCCCAATCCGTTCCCCATCATGCTGTGGACGGATGCTATGAACAACTACGGCTCCGACAAACCTGACCTTCGCGTCAAGCTCAAACTCACAGATCTTACCGATCTGATGGGCAACGTTGACTTTAAGGTCTTCAGATCTGCTACCGAACTCAACGACGGCCGCGTCATGGCCCTCCGTGTTCCGCACGGTGCCTCCATGCCGCGCAGCGAAATCGACGGCTACACCGACTTCGTCAAGATCTACGGTGCCAAAGGTTTGGCCTACATCAAAGTTAACGACGTCAAGGCCGGCAGGGAAGGCCTCCAGAGCCCGATCGTTAAGAACCTTTCCGACGATGTCCTCAAGGCCATCATCGAACGAACCGGTGCACAGGACGGAGACGTCATTTTCTTCGGTGCCGACCGCAAGAAGATCGTTTTCGACTCCCTCGGCGCTCTGCGTTTGAAAGTCGGTCACTCCGAATTCGGCAAGTCCCACGGCCTGTTTGAAGAAGGCTGGAGACCTCTGTGGGTTATCGACTTCCCGATGTTCGAGTACGACGAGGAAGAAGAACGCTGGGTTGCCTGCCACCACCCGTTCACAAGCCCGAAAGACGGCGACGAAGACAAACTCGTTACCGATCCGGAAAACTGCTTCGCCAAAGCTTACGACATGGTTCTCAACGGCTGGGAAATCGGCGGCGGCTCCATTCGTATTCACAAGGCTGATGTTCAGAGCAAGGTTTTCAACGCACTTAAGATCGGTCCGGAAGAAGCCCGCGCCAAGTTCGGCTTCCTGCTTGACGCTCTCCAGTACGGTGCACCTCCCCATGGCGGCTTAGCATTCGGTCTTGACCGTATCGTCACCATGATGTGCGGTGCTGATTCCATCCGTGACGTGATCGCCTTCCCGAAGACACAGCGTGCACAGTGCTTGCTGACGCAGGCTCCTTCTCCTGTTAATGAAAAACAATTGAGAGAGCTCCACATCCGTCTGCGCAACGAGCACAAGAAGGAATAATTTGAATCTTTTTTGATTCACGGCCCTCCGACGGAGGGCCGTTTTCATTTGTGTGGTATTCGCCTGCGTTTGACAGCTAAATAGACCTCAAAAATTTTCGGAGTATCTCAACAAGGGAACTCCGAATTTCTTTAGCCCACC
>PPYE01539994.1_pt1 | contig 16489 bp, 16 predicted proteins | sample 1559881 | NCBI WGS metagenome assembly PPYE01 (sample SAMN08240022, study PRJNA423297) | Human gut metagenome, whole genome shotgun sequencing project. | reverse complement strand
GTGAGTGGCTGAAACCACCAGTTTGCTAAACTGACGTACGGGTAACCGTACCGGGGGTTCGAATCCCCCAGCTTCCGCACCAAATCTCAACTTTAAGATGACAAGGGAAGAGCCGAGTTTATTGCTTGGCTCTTTTTTGAATCTAATTTTCAGTCGGTGGGTTCGTCTAACGGTTAGGACACATGCCTCTCACGCATGTAATACGAGTTCGATTCTCGTACCCACTACAAATTATAATCAGCCTTTTACGATAACGTAAAGGGCTTTTTTATTGCATTATCTCTTTTTTTACACTATTTCTGGTGGCTTCTGACGGGTATTTATTATATTTGTGGTGCAAATCCAGTGCAAATTTTGCACCCTAATTTGCACCAAACTTCTAATATATTATGGCAATAGCAAGTTTTTATCTCGACACCCGTCGTTCTAAGAAAGACGGAACATTCCCTATAAAGATTAACGTGAGACATACTAACAAGTTTCTTGTTAGTACCGAGTTTTCTGCTATGCCTGAAACATGGACGGGAACAGAGTACTCAAAGGAGGCAAAAAACTACAAAGTTAGAAACGTAGCGATAAAGCAAAGTCGATACTTTAATAATCCTTTTGGATGAAACCAGGAAGTTAAAACGTACAAGTGATAAGGCATTGAAATAGCAAATCGAAAGGGCACTTAAAAATAACTCTGCAACCGAAAAAAAGTTTGTAAATTACATAGATGATTTCATTGCGATGAAAGCCAAAAAGAATACAATTGATTGTTATGTAGGAACTAAAAATAAAATCACTTCATTTGATGAAAATTGCATGTTTGATACGATGACTCGCAAATGGCTTGAAAATTTTGATAGATGGATGTCGGATGCAGGAACGAAAGTCAATATACGCTCTATTCATTTGAGAAATATTCGTTCGGTATTTAATTATGCGATAGTTAATGAAGAAACTGAGCTTTATCCTTTCAGGAATTCACAATAGAAAAAGAAGAGACCCGCAAACGGTCTATGTCGGTTGAGCAACTTACATTATTACGTGACTTTCAGTGTGGGGAGTACCAGAAGGAATATAGAGATATGTTCATGTTGATGATTTATCTTATTGGCATTAATGGTATAGACTTGTTTAATGTAAAAGCGCTCGTAGGTGATAGAATTGAATATAAGCGTGAAAAGACGGGTAAATTATACTCTGTGAAGGTTGATCCAGAAGCGATGGAAATAATCAATCGATATAGAGGGAAAGAGTATTTATTAAGTGCTATGGAAATATCAAGTGGGATTTGTAGAAATTATATGATGGAATGAATAGAGATCTTCGTAAAATTGGAGATTTCAAACGAAAGGGTAGGGGAGTAAGGAAAGAAAGCCGTTATTCCCGGAAATTATGACGTATTGGGCTCGCCATATATGGGCGACTATAGCGGTAGGCTTGGATATACCCAAAGAAACCATTTTCAAAGCGTTAGGGCATGAAATAGGCTCTTTGGTGACATCTAATCTATATTGATTTCAATAGGCAGAAGGTTGATGATGCGAATTAGGAAAGTAATTGATTATATTAATAGCGTTGGAGGTTGGATGCGATTGAAGCAGATTATGAATAGCGTAATAGCATTGTTTGATAGCCTATAATAAGCCAAACAAGGCTTAATCTAAGAAACAAGGCAACACTATTTTGTTTCTTCATTATCCTGCATGACAACGATCCGACGAAGATAGTATTTCTATTTAGAATAGCAACTACCATTCAATCTATCATCTAAAAAAGCACAATGCTTAATGTGGAAAGAAATGTTCCAAGAATTAAGTAGAAAATCGGTTAGCATTCAAGAAGATAAACTCATAAGGAAGCTAATAAAATCTTTCAGAAACACACAAATAGATTCTTATCAGTTTATTAAAATCAAGAATTATTTCGAATTTTTTTATAATATAAATCAAAAACAAGAGAGCTATATTTGCCACATGATAAGGGAGAATGAAAAATCATTAAAATTAAAAAGTTATGAATAAAAAAACAATTATCAATTTTCTTCTGGGAGTTTTCATCGTATCTTCATGCACTAATGAAGAGTTTGTCACTACTCCTTCAGCACCTCTACAGGTGGAAACAACCGATCTTGTTTTAAATGTGAGTGAATCAATAGAAAACTTCAAGGATCTACTCTCTAATCTACGCTCTGCTAAAACAATCAAACTGATAACGCCTGACTTTACGCGTATTGTTAAAAACAATGGATCTGATAACCATTTTCAGGCAGAGGGGAGCGAACGCTTGCTGTTGAGTAATGATTCCATCTCCATGATTTTAACCGATAAATACATTACTCTCACCAGTAGTCTGATAACGGAACAAAACTATAAGAATGCAACTACTCAATATTACTTAATACACGAATCAAAGGAGTATATTGCAGAATATACTAATGGAGTGGATCAATTCGTAAAAACACGCGGTTTAAATGAAGATTCGCCCAAAGTAGCCCTTCATTCGGAAAATGCAATATCGATAAATCAAACTCAATACTCGTCGGAAATTGTGCGTGAACGGATGGCTTGTTGCTCTCCGGCCAGTACTTCGGGTGTAAAGTGCTCTTCGGGGCCCATGCCTGAACAACCCCAAATGAAAAGCGAATCTTCATTCTCAGATTTAAAAACATCCCCCGAAACTCGAGGTGTAAAAATCGGCGACCGCCCTAAAGATGTACTAAGAATCTGGTTGATCCGTCATCGGGGCTATACAGGATTCCAGCATGAAATAACCTGGCAGCAAGATAATGTCCGCACCATGATTAGAGATCTTAATCCACGTGTCAAGGTAGAGTTCTATACCAGACATAGTAATTTCATTGCCAGTTGGGATATTTATGAAACACTCAATAATTTTAGTAAATGGGTGAAAGGCAGCAAAACAAAAGGTTATGATTGGTCAAGTAGAGTTGGAAAAGATATTTTTATTCTCGTTTCCTACGGAATTTATAATAAATTTAGCGGGTTAGCAAAGGTAAATGTTTATAAGTTAGATAGAACACTCAACGAGGATGCATTTGGCGTTTCGGCCATGAATCCAATATCCGATGCTACAACGTTGGCACACGAATTAGGTCATATCCTCGGTGCCCGTCATACCGACTATACTTGGTGGGAAGGTTGGTGGATATTCCAGTTCCCACAATACGATGTAATGTCATATAAGCCCTTTCGTCGAACTTTATTACGCGATCCCAAAAATGTTCGTATAGTACGAGACAATTTAAAGATTGTGCGTTAATCACAAAGCGACGAGCATTGTGAAACAGTTCTTTTTCTATTCTAATAGATTGAAAATTTAATAATTAGTATCAATTTAGCCATAAACTCTCCAAATCGTTATAGACCAGGAAAGTTTGTGGCTTTATAATGTGTATAATATCTTACGCGGGTAGAAAGATATTGCTTTCTCCTCTATCATAAATCAACAATGATCACCACTCCCACAAATCACAATTCACCCTGACCCCAACAAAGGGACTTGCCTTATTCCCAGAAGAACCGTATCCGGCCTGCACTCTCAACCCCGACCGCTTCCGCTTTGCCCGGTAGCCTGACACATAAGCTGTATAATAGATTATCTGCGTAATAGGCAAATACACTGTATCCCGAACCGTATCGCCCGGTACGGGGACAGAAACAACGAACGGGAATGAATCTACAATGCTCTCATAAACCGGAACAGGCACTGTATCCTGGATTGTATCAACATGATTCGTAATAATCGTATCTTTGACTACTTCACCCGGTACGCGTTCCACTTTTACCGGGCGGAATACGATAAACAGGATAAGAACTACGATAACGATATAAGGTATGTAAATAATAACCCAAAAGTAGCCCACTATAATAATTGAAAAGTATACCACTTGGTTAGTAAGTTGCGTCCGATGAAAAACTGATAGAAACCGTAGTGCGGGTGATGCCTGTATTTCTGGCAGGAATGACGATTTTCGGATTGCAGCGGGCATGCCAGAATATGTTTGTCGCACTGGGGCAGGCAAAAGTTTCCATTTTCATAGCATTGCTCCGTAAGGTGATTTTGTTGGTTCCGTTGGCTCTGATACTTCCGCATCTGATGGGCGTGGTAGGAGTTTATGCTGCCGAAGGCATATCGGATGCTACGGCAGCTATTTGTTGCACAGCCATCTTCGCTGTTCAGTTCCCGAAGATTATGAATAAATTGGCGATGCGTTGATTACCGAGAGGATTGAGGTGCCGCTTTTTGTTTCTTCTTAGAGGCTATATACCATAAATAGATAGCCAATATGACAAAAACAGCCAGAATCGTGATCATCTCTGTTGGATGCCCTAACGGATCAACCCATATTTCGCTGAAGAAATCCATTCGTCCCAATATTTCCACCGGTGTCCAGAATACGATTACCGTGGCTATTGCCATGCGAATGTTTGCTCCCCAAGAGGCAAGTCGTAACTGCCGGCGAAACATGAATACTGAACCGACCAGGCAACCCATACCTATCAACATTGTCACCGGATGATGGTCCCCAAGGAAGTTACTGTCGTAACAGAACATTAGTAATAGGTAGCAACTCCATAACATCATGTTAAGTTCCATGAAGGTAACGATAGATGTATGACGGGTCATGGGGCGTGCCACGATTTCACTTTTCTTACTTCGGAACAATGCCGTCTGACACCAATTGATAAAGTTACAGCCTGTCTTTACACTAAATAGATAGAGCACCATGAACATAGCCCAGAATCCGAATGAGGTCGGCATAATCAGATATTCCGGTCGTGTTACTACTTCTCCATTTAGCATTTCGGGCTGTACTCCATATCGGTTGGCATAGTACATAAATAAAAACTCTACCCAGCCTGTCCAAAAAAGCAGGCCACCGAACAGTCCCCAAAGCGTTTGTTTCGTGTCGTTTCGTGCAAAGACACCGATGATAACCATAAGCAATCCTACTCCTCCCATGGCAAATGCCGTATAATGGAGTGCAGTAGGAATGATCAGATGCTCCATCATAATCATTAGGGCATGTCCCAAAGGCATGGTAAATAGAACTAAAAGAAAAGAAGCAATTGTTTTCCACCAATATCTGGTTTGATTTTTCATTGTTGTTTGTCTCATTTTGGGTTATACTTAATTTAATTCATCACAATAGTAACTGATTTGTCCGCCACTGTCGCCTATTTCCGAATCGGCATTATACCAACTGATGATTTGTATCTTGAAATATCGTTTACCATCGGCGGTACGTACCACATAGGTGTGATAAGAGGGCGTGTAAACCGGAGGGGGGCCGGCGAAACTCATGGCTTCAGCCAATATCGGATTGGCGCTGGTCAATGTTTTAGCCGGACCGGTATTGGGGTCGAACCACGGATTCTCATTAAAATTCAGCCCATGCTCTATCAGATATTTGTTCCAGTCGTTTTGCGACATTGTGACGTATACTTCAGTATCATTGTCTACCGTCCATTTCAAATCAGCGGGTAGTTGCGAAACAGTTTTCCATTTGTCATAGCTTCCATATCCCAGATCAGCGGCAGCACCCTGACCGATGCCACTGGTACCACTGTTGGTGCGCAGGCGATATCCACAGAATGCGAGATCCCAATCTGTGCGCTCTTTCTGTTCTCCTTCAGTAATATCCTGATTAGGTGAAAGGGTATTAAACCGCTCTCCGGTACGTAAGTTGAAATAAATCCAATCGTTCGTAACACCGGTGGAATAACCGCATGTGCGGGGCAGTGTCTTACCGGTAAACGGTTCGGCATCATATTTTACACACGAAGTTATTATAATGCAGCAGAATGACAAGCATAAAGCTTTAAAAACATTCATTTCTCTCATTTCTTTTTCTTTAATGCATTTATTACGTCGTCTATCATAAACTCAATCTGTACGTGTCCGCGGGCACCGGGGGTGGCGGGTACATTGAACATGGTCACTCCCGAACCCAATGTTTTGGGCTTATAGTTTAAAAGGTTGTCTACGCCCAGTGTCACTTTTACTTTGTTGTAGAAGGTTTGTGAAACGGACAGATTACACAGCACATATGCCGGAAGATCGCAACGGAAGTAGGCATCCTTGCTGGTATTCTCCTCCTCAATCCATACACGATCCTGCACATCGAATTTCTTGTTACCCATAAATGATGCGCTGAATATGGCACCCAACCGATAGTTTTTGCGATTGTACTTATAGTCCAAACTGGCTGTAGCTGCGTGAGGAGAGGTGGTGTTAACCTGTACACCTTTAAGTTTGCTCACATTGACAAAACTGTAGGTGGCATTCAGCGTCAGGAAGTCAAACATGCGCCAACGTCCCAGTGCCTCCAGGCCCAGTAAGCGCTGTTTGCTGAGATTAGTGTATTCAAAATTGTATTGCATATCATAGATTCTCCAGACTCCTTCTATTTTATCTTTAAAGTAGTTTCCGTAAACCGTACCGGACAAGAATAGCCGGTCGTTGGTGTATTCGGCTCCAACTGACATGTAGTTGTTTTTCTCCGGTTGCAGGTATTCGTTGCCTTTTATCTGAAACATACCCAGATGGTCCCAGTTGAAGAAAAGCTCTTTGATACTGGGTGAACGGTAACCCATTGAATAGTTGGCACGGAAACTCCATTGGTCGTTGGGTGAAAACTTGGCTGCGATTTTGGGCATTCCCATGAATCCGAAAGCATGGGAAAAGTTAGTACGCAACCCGGCGGAAATCATCCATTGTTTAGACACTTCCCATTCGTCCTGCAGAAAATATTCCGTTTCTTTCAGTGACCGTGTAGTCATTTTGCGATTCACAAAACGGTCGCTTGTCAGGTCATCCGAAATATGTTCCACTCCAAAGATCAGATGGTGGGCTTTAAAGTAATTGCTGGTGATGGTCAGTCGTGGTTGCAAGATTCGGCTTTCATATACCTTCTGCCGTTCATTCCGGCGTTCGTGTCGTTTAAAGCGGTCATAAAAATCGCTATGTAAACTTCCAGTTACAGAAAACCAGTCCTTCACATGGTAAGTGGCTTTGATTCCTCCCGTCCAGTCACGTGCCTGGCTAAAAGTCAGATCTTGTATCAGGTCGTATGTATTCATGAAGAATGCGCTGCCATAGAGTAAAACCGATAAATCTTTGTTCGGATCGTAATAAACCTTTTGTGAAGCTGAAATATGCTCGGTTCCTTCGATTCCCATAGGCGGACGCGCTGTAGCACTGGTTACAATGATATCGTGAGGTAGGAAGGGATTGGCTTCCTGTGTATATATCTTCTTGTCATTTTCCGCCTGATAAAGATAGAAAGCATCACTTTCGCTGTACCATACATCTGTTTGCGAGGTAAATGCTCCCTGCTTAAAACCTGCGGAGACCCAACTTTGCAGATTTGGGCGGTCAGCATTCTTTTCGAACATGTAGAGGAAGTCACTCTTTGATGGATTTTTATAATTACGTTCGTTCATTTGCCCGTAACGCACTCCGGCATCGATACTAAGAGGTTTGTTCGTCTTTTTAGTTATCAGATTGATAACGGCTCCTGCCGCACGCGAACCATACAGAGTACTACTGGCACCTTTCACAATCTCGATGCGGTCTATGGCATGCAGATTGAAACGTTCGTAATCCAGGTTTCCTGCCATGTCTCCGGTCAGTCGTTCTCCATCCATCAGGAATAACACATGGCGTGCATCCAGTCCCTGCATGCTTATTTCATTGCCAAAGCCTACTTTCTGTATGTTCAATCCCGGTGTTTCCTGTTGCAGAGCCTGCTGCAAGTTTCCATATCCGGCGTCTACCAGTGCTTTTCCTCCCAACACCTGCGTGGTCACCGGAGAAAGTTTGATGGGACGTGCCGTGCGTGAACCCGTTATCACTACTTCGTTCAGTCCCATTACATCTTCCGTCATGTGAAGGGTCAGGTTTCGGGTTGCTTGTGTTATTTTTCCTTTCAGGGGTATGTAGCCTACGGAAGTGATGTGATAATGGTATGTACCGGGACGAGGGAGCTTCAAGATGGCATTGCCATTTAGGTCAGTGATGGCATACAACGTCTTTTCCGGATTATCATTTTCTGCAAATGCTATATTTGCCGCTATTATCGGTTGCTCGGTCTTTGCTTCCAGTATTGTGAGTTGCACTTTTGTTTGGCCCATAGAGGCGGTACATATAAACAGAAGCAGACATGTGATCGTTACAAATTCTCTTTTTTTCATTTTTCTAAAAGGGTGTGTGATTCACAGTTTATGATAACCCATGTTCCTTCTTATACTCTTCCAAGTCTTTTTCAAATTGTGCGAACTCCTTTTCATAGTTGTTGATGCGCGTCTTGTCTATTGTTTGCAGGAAACACTCCGAGCGAACGTTCATCATGTTGTAGTCCACAATAAAATTAATCTGGTGAGTGTCGGTATTATAATAGCCTTTTACACTACTTCCTTTAGCATTGGCCGGAGTGCCGTCTTTTTCTTCCCCCCAAGTAGAGCCGTCCTCACCATAGAATTTGATCCAGCCTGCACCCGGATATTCGTCTTTTTCCCATGTGTTGAGTTGCATGGTTTGTACGTCACATTTAAAGTTGATGATCATCCCCATTTTGCCTACGGTGAAATTAAGAAGAGACACACTGAAAGTATTTGTATCTGTATTACTCCAGTCAAACTTAAATTTGGTGGGGCATCCTTTTTCAAGCAATGTTTTATTGACGCCATTCAGGGTGGCATGGGTATTCAATACGATTTCTCCGGTCAGAAAATCTTTTGCTTTCTTTACGAGCTCTTCCGAAGCTCCTCCTTTGGTTATTTCTTCGTCGGATGAACAGGATGCCAAAAATAAACAGATACTGCAAAGAATGATATAGGATAATTTTATTGTTTTCATCTTGAAAAATAGTTTTTTATGGTTTATATAATGAATATTCGGTTATTGTTTTTTTATATGAATGAAAGGTTGTTTTCTTGTTGTTGTGACAAGAAAACAACCTATGGTACATTAGTTCATTTTGTGGAGAATATTATAAAAAATTTTATGCTCCACTAAAATTCACTTTGTTCCTTCAAATGTAACAATTGCTTCGAATAGTGAACCTGAATATTGAGTATTTACGGTAACTGTAAACTTCAGGTAGTTTCCGGTAATTTCTCCTTCCACTAAAGCATCATAGGATAGGGGGAGTATACCGATCTTGAGTTTTACGGCACTTTCACAGGTCTGGCTGAAGTTTCCTCCGGATGCAGGGACAGTGATGTCCATCGCGTCGACCGTAATCGATCCCGGCATCGAACCTATTTTGAATGAATCAATATGAATATTGACTGTTCCGTCTCCATTATCGGTTACATTGGCAACCTTTCCATAAACCGGATTTTTTTCTCCATTCATGTAAACTCGGATCAGGTTACCCTGATAGTTACCTTCCAGACTTTCGGCAACAGTTGCTACTGAATATACGTCACTTGCTGCACTTGCAGAAACATTACTTGAAATAGCTGTCATTCCGAATAAAGCTATTCCCCAGATAAAAACTTTTTTCAACATAAGATTGGTTTTAAAATTAAAATAAAAAATAACACATATATATATGCTTGTTAGCTGTTAAATCTTCTTTGTCCAACGGAAAGCACCATAATCACTGTAGTCTCTGTATCCGGAGTCATTTAGATTTTTTTTATAAGTACTAAGGAATGTTTTACATGCCTCTTGCTTGAATTCATTTTCTGAAATAAGGATTGTGGCTTTCTGTGCGTCAGCCAGTGGCTTTAGTGTTTCGTACGCTGCACTATAGACATACTGGAAATTGGGATAAGTGATGGTACAATTCTCGAGTTGCAATAATATGACAGCCTGAAAACCGCGGAGAAAGCTTAAATCCATTTTTTTCAATGAAGGCAGGCTGGCCAGTTCTAATTGAGAGACAAGCCCTTTGCTCTGTTCCGGAAATTTGATTTCTTTTAAATTCTCACAATCGAATACATGTAGTACATTAGAGACTGTTTTATCAAAGTCGGTTGCTTCCTGATTGGTGACAAGTGTTTTTGATAGATCCAGTTCTGTCAAATATTTGTTGTTGCTTGAACCGAAACTTGCCAACTTGGCAGATTGTGAAAGATCAATGCCCTCAGGGGTCTCTGCATTCAGAATGAAAAGGGCTTTAAGGTTGTCACGAGGCATAAGATGAGCAACCGAACAATGATTCATGCACTCAACTTGCACATAGAATGGTTTGTAGAAAGGATTATTGATAAAATATTCTAATCCTTCAATTGAATGTATATTTTCATTATCCGCATACCAGGCATCTATGTTAATGCCGCTGCCTTGTTCGGTCAGGGCCATTGGCTTACTAATGTCAATCTGGTTTCCATCTTTTGTAAACAGGCTTGCAAACTTCGATTTCAGATAAGTGCGGAAGTATTCATCGGGAATATCACGCAAGGTGGTATAGGCTTGCAGGGTTCCGTTTGCATTTTGCATCTGCATGTCGGTGGCTGCACTGGCGGCATGGAATGGAACCAGATCCTCTATATTGTATTTGGCCGTTTCCGGTAAATAAAATTTGGTGAGTGGATGTAAGACAGTAGTGCTCATTTCATCATTTACCATTTTCACATCTACCAAACCTTTAAAATCATATATTTTATTACCTGATAAATCAATCGCAGTAATGTTTTTGGGCAATGCGGAGAAGTCGAAAACGGGGCCATACTCATTGTTCGATAGATTAATTTCAGCAAGGTTAGGCAATACTTCCAGTCCCGATAGATTAGCAATTTGGGTGCCCGATAGATCAAGCGAAGTTGTACTTTTTACTTTATCATCCTGTACCAGTTTGCCTTCTGCATTAAAGGTATATCCTTTTTGTTGCAAGATAGTTCTTAGTTCAGTATTTGTCACTTCCACTCCATTCCAATCAATGTTGTTATCGTTAGTACATGAAGTGAAACATATACCGGAAACTGCTATAAACGTGCTAATATACGTTTGAATTTTGTTCATTGTTTAATGATGGGTTTTTTGATAATTAATATTTGTTTTAATCCGGTTACAAAGTTATATGCGGTTTAAAATATGTACAATACCCATTTATGGGTATTCTGCTGTTGAAGTTTAATAGTAAACTTTTTAATATAAATATATTTTATTGGTTGTTGTAGTTTGTATTTTATAAGATGACTTTTTATAGAAGATATTTATGTTAAAAAGAATCGTGCTATTACTGCTTGTGTAGAGGACGGTTAAAGCGGTATTTCATCGAGATTATAAAATAACTTCCTATTTGTTGGGTGTGGTGTTCGGAAAAACCACTCGATGTTGTACTTCGGCTGTAGTTTTTCTTTTGATTCAGCATGTCTGCCCAATAGACTGATAATTCGGCCTGCTTTTTTTTCAGGAAGCGCCAGGTGATACCTGTATTCCATACTATCTGGTCGTCTTCTCCCTTCCGGATATTTGTACCATTACGAAAAGTATAGGTCGCGTCGGTTTTTAATTGTATGTTGCCGGGTAAATCGGCATAGGCATTGAATCCCAGAGAATAGTTACGGGTGTACGTATTTGTCTGCCGTAATGAATTGGAAGAGTGTTGAAAGCGCCAGCTCCCATTCAGGTCGATACTTCCCCATTTAGGGAAGTATCCCAGTCGTAAATTTGCGTTCAGTCCGGTGTTATGGGTAGTACTGTGGTCCGGTTGTTCACTTTCCCCTTCATTGATGAGACCGACATTTTGGATAAAAGATCCTCCTCCGACGGCCGAAATATTAAAACTACGGATGCGTTTCTGGTAACGTAGTGTTCCATGGATGTTCCAGTTACCATTTATGTTTACCGGATAACTCTCTCGCCCTCCCGTTTGCCGGTTATAAGTAATGGTACGGGTCTGGCTGTTTACCTCGTTTTGCCAGTTCAATGTAGCGAATATACCTTTTCGGATGTTTTGTGCTTCCAAACGGACAGATTGGTTATATGAGGGCTTCAGGTCAGGATTGCCGCGTGTGATATTTAGCGGGTCGCTATTGTCGGTCAGTGAAAGCAAGTCGGTTAGGGAAGGTTGTCGGGTATCTCCCCGATAGTTCAAGCGTATCAGACTTTTCCCTTTTTTCCACAGAATGGTGAATGTCGGTCGGAATCCGACTGAATACATGGTAGTATCAGCTTGTCTCAGCCCTGTCTTCTGATCCAGACTGCGTTGCTCAGGCTGAATCGATAGTCCGGTAACAATGTTCCATACCCGGGTGGAGTAGTTTATATGGAAAGAGACTTCGTGTCCGAGTGTGTGACTGTGGCTTCGGTTACTAAGGCTGTCGGTATATCCGGTTTCATACTGCGGAGGCAGATAGCCGGGAGGATCTGTTGTTTCATCCGTCAGACCGGATAGGTTATAAGTGTTACGGTCGCTCTGCTGTTTGCTATAGTTCAAATTGTAAGAGAGCTGCATTTGAACTTTTTTTGTAAAAGGGTGAGTGAATATCAGTCCGATATTCTGATTCCGGTTTCCGTTAGGGCTTCGCTGATATTGATTCCGATAGAGAACCGAGTCATTCCCTAAGCTATTTTCCAATCGGTAATAGGTGGTTGACGAAATAGTGAAACTTTCATTTTTACCTTTGCTGTCACTATATTGTGCCATCAGGCTGAGGCTGCTTCCTTTTCGGTTTATTTGGCGCGTGATGTTGGCATTGAAAGTATATTGGAGGCGCTTGTCTGTAGATAATGAATTCATTGTTATATCGTTGAGCCGCATATCATCGGGGATATTACCGATATTGCCGAAAGGGTCGGATGTTTCGAGATTGGGATTCTCGTCGAATGCGGCTTGCCGGTTGTTATTGGTGTTGTTCCCTCTGCCTGAGTTTAGATTGCCGGAGAAGCTCACAAAGGTCTTTTCGTTTATTTGCCAACGCAGGGCAAGCATAGAGTTTATGGTATGGTTTCGGTTTGTACTTTCACCGGCAGAATATTGGTATTTATTTCCCGTACTCAGGTATTGTTCATAGTATCCGGCCGATTTATTACCGTTATTGTTATGATTATAAGTCGTATTACCATTAATGGTCAAATTTTTGCCGAATCTTTTTACAAAGTTAAGTGCTATGTTATCCTGTATATTGTCCTTGTAACTGGTTGTCATGTTACGGTTACCCGAACGGACGATCAGTGAAAGGTTCTCACCGCCTTTTTTAAAGTAGTTACCTAATAATTCAAGGTCTTTCTTATTATAGTTGCCCAGTCCGGCTTTACCCGATGCCAGCAAAGTGCTGTTGAATTCTTTTTTGGTTTGCAGGTCTAAGACATAATTTTCTTTTCCGCTACTGACTCCTGTCGTTTTTTCCAGATCACTTTTTTTATCGTATACCTTTATTTTATTGATCAGTTCTACCGGTAAATTTTCCAATGCCAGACTGTTATTTCCGGAAAAAAAGGCTTCACCGTTAACGTTGATTTCAGTAATGGGCAGACCATTATAGACCAGAGTTTTATCTTTGCTGTTGTATTCCAACCCGGGAATACGTTTTACGAGATCTTCCAGATAACTACCTTCCGGTGTTTTATAAGCAGACGCATTGATTATGGTAGTATCGCCTATCTGCTCTATTTCACGTACTTGTGCGGTAACTGTTACTTCATCCAGTTCGATACCCTCTTTCAGTATAATGTTTTCCAGATGAATGTCAGGAACATTTTCTGTTAACTTATGGAATACTGGTTGCATTCCTGTATAAGAAACTTTCAATAAATAGCGTTTATTTTTGTACGCAGGATACCGGAGGCTAAACTTCCCATTTGCGTTGCTTGTCGTGCCTTTAACAAGTGTAGAATCTTTTTCGTTGATGACGAGAACGCTGGCGTAAGGTAAGGACTCTTTTTCTTTTGCGTCTGCTGCCATGCTCCATATTTGTCCGCTGACTCTTTGGGGCTGTTGGGCATATAGCTCAATAGCCATTCCGGAAATTAAAAGCAATAAGATACAGGTTTTACGCACGTCCATTTCGTATGTTTAGTATGAATGGTTGCAAAATTAGCGAGTTTCAGGTTTGCGTTCAATACCTTTTATTAGGTATAATAATCAGATTTATGAGTCATAGTCCTCAATGCATGTAACCGGAATTATATATAAAGGGTGGGAGTGCAGATTATCGGATATAAAAAAAGGCTACTCTCACGAGCAACCAATCTTTGTTAACCTTAAATCTAATACTATGAAAAACACATTGCAAATGTACGGATTTGGATTATATCTGCAAATTATTCGGATATAAATCTCCATCTTGTAACGTTATTTAGCGAATTGTCGTTTTCTGTTAACGTTTGATATGTCCTTTTTAGAGCTTTCGGTCTTCTTACTCCTGTTTCCCTCTTTTAATTAGGCGATTCCCTCCGAAGATGTAGGTTTTTTCTTTTTCCTGAGATCATTTGTTTCCCTACTTTTGTTCACATCAAACTGATATAACTAAAAAACTATACGATATGAAAACTTTAGCTTTCAAATATTTAAAATTGTTTCTGCTGGCAGTGGCAATGGTAAATCTTACTTCATGTGAGATAGAGATAGATGACTTTTATGACGATGATAACATTGGCGGTTCCTATTATAACAAGTCCCTCGATCTGTGCAGTCGTACCTGGGCAGATACGTTTTATGATGCTGACGGAAACTATTGTTATCAGGAGTTGAATTTTTATCTGGACCGTCATGGTGAAGATTATATCCGTGTGGAATATCCCAATGGACGTTATTCCGAATCGGTGTACTCTTTTACCTGGAATTGGGAAGACCGTTCTCAATATTCTCTCCGGATGGTCTATGGTCCCGGTGATGTTTCCTATCTGGATGATGTCTGGATCAGGGGGAATGTACTGAGCGGGTACTTGGACGGACATGATAATTATGTTGACTTTACAGGAGTGAGATAACCCGAACCTTTATTGAAATAATTGTAGGCGGATTGATATATTCTTGATATATGTCAATCCGCTTTTTCAGTGTTTTTAAATACCTTTGCAGCCCGAAAAGGATTAAGGTAAAATGACACACAGAATTCAACAGGAGAGCATAAAGAGGCGCTTGGCAAAACTGGCCGCTCCGATTTTTATTGAAACATTACTGATAATGATGCTGGGAGCGGTCGACACCATTATGCTGAGCCGCCATTCTGATAACAGTGTAGCTGCGGTCGGAGTTGTCAATCAGATTATCATGCTGACTTTCCTGGTGTTTGAAGTGATCAATTTGGGTACGTCCGTGCTCTGTTCGCAGTATCTTGGTGCGAGGCTCGAAAAGAAAGTGGTACAGGTGGTAGGTGTGTCGTTACTTGTTAATTTATTGGTTGGAGGGATTATCAGTGTGCTTCTGTTTACGATGGCCCGCACCATTCTGCAATGGATGGGGTTGGGACCCGAACTGATGGCTGACGGTATGGATTATATGCGTATCGTGGGTGCTTTCGCCTTTTTTCAGGCCATTTCTCTTACACTTTCAGCTTCTTTACGCAGTGCCAATAAGGCTATATATCCGATGTTGGTAACAGTGGTAATCAATATTCTTAATATCATCGGTAACTATTCGCTGATTTTTGGTAAGTTCGGTTTTCCCGAACTCGGGGTAGAAGGGGCTGCAATCTCTACTGCTTTCAGCAGGGGAGTGTCTATGGTTATTCTGTTTATTATTCTGTTCCGCAAACATATCCATCGTTTCCCTTTGGCTTATTTCCGGCCTTTCCCTTTTGTAGAGCTGAAAAATTTGATGCGGGTTGGTCTGCCCTCTGCAGGTGAGCAACTTTCATACAGTTCATCGCAGGTAGTCATTACTTTTTTCATTAACATGCTTGGAGTTGAAGCGTTGGCTACCCGCACCTATTGTGTCAATATCATTATGTTTGTCTATTTATTCAGTATATCCATGGCACAGGGAGGTGCTATCTGTATCGGACATCTGATAGGGGAGAAGAAACCCCATGCAGCATTTCTGCTTGGGAAATATGTGATGAAGAAGTCGGTAATGATTACTTTGATTCTTTCATGTATTATTGCGGCTTCAGGCCACACTCTATTGAGTTGGCTGACTTCCAATCCCGAAATTATCCGTATGGGAGTGATTGTATTGCTGATTGATGTGGTACTTGAAATAGGCCGTCCCATTAATATTTTTGCGACGAATGCCCTGCGTGCAGCGGGTGATGTGAATTATCCTTTTTATGTCGGGTTGATTGTGATGTGGAGTGTTGCTGTCGGTGTCGGTTATTTATTTGGAATTTACTGGGCCTGGGGCATTTGCGGTATGTGGGTTGCTTTTGCTCTCGACGAGAACATTCGAGGAATTATTTTTGTCCGTCGCTGGTATGGGATGAAGTGGGTGAATAAAAGCTTTGTGAGGTCGTAAATAGTTGCTATCTTTGCGGACGCTAATGTATCCTTATGCGTTTCACGGATACATTGGCTTATGGATACATTGGTAAATTATTCACATGGAGTGGTTATATAGTCTCTTTATCGAACATTCTGC
>PPYE01740474.1_pt1 | contig 16490 bp, 17 predicted proteins | sample 1559881 | NCBI WGS metagenome assembly PPYE01 (sample SAMN08240022, study PRJNA423297) | Human gut metagenome, whole genome shotgun sequencing project. | reverse complement strand
ATTATCTGCGCTTTTGGCTTAGCATCTGCCGCACCTCGCTCGCCGTATCGGCACTTAGAATTATGCGGTATTGCCTATACACAAAATTCAAACCGAACCAATGCGGAAAGGAGGCCGGTTTGATGACCACACAACCACCTGACCGGCTTTTCCGCCCGGTCAGCCCAGCAGCACAGGCCAAGGGCGAGCGCGTGTTCTGCGCTGCCGTGGCGCTGCTGCTGGTTTTATCGGAGGTATTCAGCTCCAACATTCAAAACACACTGCCCACATTCAGCCATGTGTGCCGCATTGCCTTAACCGTTACGGCGGCGGTGCTGCTGGTTGCAAAAAGCCTGCTGCTGACCCAGTGGCAGACCAAACAACAGGCGCTGACAGCTGCCGCGTTGGCCGCTTTTGCGGTGTTTACCACCGCATACGGGCACGACCAATGGTTTTTGTTTGCCGTTTTGCTTGGCATTGGTGCCAAGGATGTTGATTTGCGCCGGGTGCTGCGGGTCTACCTTGCCGCAGCGGCTGGCGGGCTGCTGGCGGTGCAGCTGCTGCACGCCGCAACGCCACTGGTGCCCTACCTGTACTACTGCCGCAACTGGGATTACGGCTATGGCCATTACAACGGGTACGGTGCCCGGCTGGCCGGTGTGTTTTTTGCCTGGGGCTGGCTGCGTTGGCCGCGCCTGCGCTGGTGGGACTGGGGCGGCCTGGCTGCCCTGGCAGCCTACACGCTGCTGGTGCCCGGCTGCCGCGGGGCAGGCATTGCCATGGTACTGCTGCTGGTTTTGTTTTTGCTGCAGCGTGCCTTGCCCGCCTTTTTTGAAAGCCGCATCTGGCACGGCATGGCTTTGGCTGCCGCACCGCTGGCGCTGGGGTTCAGCCTGTTGGCCGGGCGGCTGTTTGACCCGGATCATCCCACCGCCACCCCGCTGCTGGACAAACTGAACGGCCTGCTTTCCGGCCGGTTCGAGATCTGGCACCATGTGTTCTGGGGGTATCCCCTCTACCACCCGGAGCAGGACGGGGTGCCCGGCTGGTACCATGATGCCATGCCCAAGGCCGTTACCCTTTTGGGTGGCCTTGCCACTGATGGAGACGAGCACCACGCCATTGATAACTCTTTCCTTGCCATCCCGATGAACAAGGGTGTGCTGGGGGCCGTGGTGATTGGGGTCATCTTCCTGCTGTTGATGTGGCGGCTGTGCCAAAACCGCTGCACGGGCGAAACTTTGTTTTTGACGGTGATCCTGGTTTACTTTTTGATGGAAAACAAATGCTTTTTGTTCTCCGCCGACCCGTTCATTCTGCTGCTGCCCGCAGCGTTGTTTCCCGCAAAGGGCAAGCCTCTGCCGGTCGTCTGCCCGCCGGTAACACGAGGGTGTATCTGAAAAGAATAGAAAAGCTGCCTGAACCTGTTTGCAGTGTGCAAACGATCCAGGCAGTTTTATTTTTATCCAATTTGTTTTTTGTCAAAAGCGGGCTTATCTCACAGCTCGCTGAGGATATTGCCGTCAATGGAAATCGTCACGACCTGCCACGGAATGAACTTGCCGCTGTTCTGCAAGGCCACCTTGGCGGCGCGTTCCAGCCCGCCGCAGCAGGGCACTTCCATCCGCACCACCGTCACGCTCTGGATGTTGTTTTCGCGGATGATTTGGGTCAGCTTTTCGCTGTAATCCACATCGTCCAGCTTGGGGCAGCCCACCAGCGTGATATGGCCGCGGATGAACTTTTGATGGAAGTTGGCGTAAGCATAGGCCGTGCAGTCCGCTGCAATCAGCAGTTTGGCCCCATCAAAGTAGGGGGCGTTAACCGGAACCAGTTTGATCTGCACCGGCCATTGGGAAAGCTGAGACCGCAACACCGGCATGTCCTCCCCTGCCGGTTCCGGCTTATGCTGCATCTGGCGCATCTGGCTGCCGGGGCAGCCGTGGTGCATCTGCGGCACAGGCTGGTGGAACACGCTGCGGGCCGCGCTGCCGGGGCAGCCGCCCAGCGGCTTTTGGGCGGCTGCAGCTTTCTGGCGCTTGTTTTCCTCCACAGCCTTTTCATCATAAGCGGCGGCTTCGCGCTCCACAAAGGTGATAGCGCCGGTGGGGCAATGGGGCAGGCAGTCGCCGAAGCCATCGCAGTAGTCATCCCGCATCAGTTTGGCCTTGCCGTTGACCATGGCGATAGCACCTTCGTGGCAGGCATTGGCGCAGGCACCGCAGCCGTTGCATTTATCGGTATCGATCTGGATAATTTTGCGAATCATAGAGGGTGTTCCTTTCTCCGCGCCGTTCAATGCCGTGCATTGCTGTGCGGCGCGCTGCTCTTTTCTTTTTGCTGTGCTTGTATTATAATGCCATCAGACCAATAAATCTGTGGTTATAACCACAAAAAGCGAGGAATCCCATGGAAAAAACAGCCAGCACCCCCATCCAGCTTTTCCGCGGCATGACGGCGGACGAACTTGCCGCCCTGCGCGCCGCCCACTGCATCCGTGTGCAGTGTTATGACAAAAACGCTCTGATCTACCATGCGGGCCGTGTGGTACATGAGATCGGCATTGTGCAAAGCGGCAGCGTAAACGTAGAATTCAACGACCTGTGGGGCAACAAAAGCATTTTGAGCCATGTGGAAGCCGGGCAGGCGTTTGCCGAAACTTATGCCCTGTGCGGCGAGCCACTGATGGTGGATGTGGCCGCCGCGGAGCCGTGCGAAATTTTATGGCTGGATCTTGTACCCATGCTGCAGCAGCAAAACACTGCCGCCAGCTGGTACCCCAAGTTTTTGCACAACCTGTTACTGCTTTCTATGCAGAAAAACCTGGCGCTCTCCCAACGCATCCGGTGCACCACACCAAAAAGTACGCGTGGGCGGCTGCTGACCTATCTTTCCGCGCAGGCAGTGCGGGCGGGCAGCACGCATTTTTCCATCCCGTTTGACCGCCAGCAGCTGGCGGACTACCTGAACCTGGACCGCAGCGCACTTTCCAAGGAGCTGGGCAAAATGCGGGACGATGGGCTGATCCGCTGCCGCAAAAACGAATTTGAGCTGTGCGGAACGGAATAACGCCCCCTTATCCCCTATCCTTAAGGCAACACCGCACAATTCCCGCCTTGCGGCCTGCTTCGTCCAGCTTGTTGGCTTTCAACAGGCGGATCACTTCGGGGATATTGGTCTGGATGGGGCACCCCTGCTGGCAGCGCGGCTTTTTGCAGCCCAGACACTGGTTGGCTTCGTCCATGACATGTAGTGCCATTGTTTTTCCTCATTTTGCAACGATTTTGCGCGTTAAAAGCGCAACAAAGTTTCAGCTCCGCGCACTTTTTATCCATACTTATATTATAATAGCACTACATGCGCCGTGTACGCATGCCCCATGGGCTGTATTTTGTACCGGCAAAGTAACGAAAAATCAACCGCTTTGCTGTGCATATCAGCAGCAATTTGCAGTTTTTGGTCCTGCCCCGCCAAACCCGCAAGGCTGGTGCCCGCCGGAATTTTTGCGTGCTTTAACAGCGGCAGCGCGTTGCGCTTTGCCCCCAGCACCAACAGGTACGGCGGCAGCGCGGGCAGGCCCGCGGCGGGCACATCCAGCACAGCATCCAGTACCAGTCGCCGCAGGCGGGCCGTGGGGTAGCGCTTGGTTTTCAGACGGGTATACAGGTCGTTCACGCTTTCTGCTTCGCGGGCAGCGGCATACAGGCGGTTTTCCAGCCCTTCGCCCGCGCCGCGTAAGGTACGCAGCTGCTCCGGCGTTTTGGTGCGCAGCAAGGTCAGCACTGCGGTGCTGAACTTTTCCGGGTCCGCCAGCTGACCTTGTTCCGCGGCCTGACGGTACAGCTCCATGGCTGCCTGCGGCACAAAGGGGCTGGCAGCCTTGATTCCTTGCGTATGCACCAACTGCCGGATATGGGAAGCCGAAGCCAGTGCCTGCCCCTGCACCTGGCCGGTCTGGGCGGTGCCATGGGCTGCGCCCAGACGCGGCAGGGGCAGCAACTGCATGGCTGTCCCCTGCCGCAGAATGGCCTTGCAGTATTCGATCCCCAAAATGTTGTTGGGCGTTTGCAGCAAATCCGCTGCGCCGGGGCACAACATTTCGGCGGCTTCGGCACGGGCGGCGGCAAAGGGCAGGCCGCTGTCCAGCTGGCTGCGCAGCGCCGCCGGGAACGCCGCACTGCACAGCGCGGCTGCCGCGGCCTGCAAGGGGGCGGGGTCCGGGGTTTCGGCACCGAACGCAAGGGTATCGCACCCCAGCGCGGCCAGCAGATGTACCCCGGCAGCGGCAAACTGTTCTGCGCTGGCGTTGGCATAGGGCGCAGGCAGCGCCACCACCAGGTCCGCCCCGGCAGCCAGCGCTGCGCGCACCCGCACAGCTTCCGGCAGGATGGGTACCCCGCCGCGCTGCACAACGCCGGTGCTCATGCACACCGCGATGGTACTGGCCCCCCGCTGCCGCAGCATGCGCAGCTGCAATGCGTGGCCGCTGTGGAACGGGTCATATTCTGCAATGATACCGGCAAAATTCATATCGTCTCCCCCTGATTCTCCGCAAATTCTGTTCGCTTGTGCCGAAAAGAGCCTTGCAATGTTTTCTGCTTCATTATATAATAAATTTGTCTGATACAAAAGGGCCAATACAAAAACCGGGTCCCGCCCGGCATGGTTCTTAAATTTTGAAGGAGGACAAATCCAATGAAGATCCTTGTTATCAACTGTGGTTCTTCCAGCCTGAAATATCAGCTCATTGATATGCAAGGCGAGAAGGTGCTGTGCAAGGGCCTGTGCGAGCGCATTGGCATGGAAAGCAGCATGATTACCCATGAAGCCAACGGCAATAAAGCCACCACCCCGGCCATCTTCCCCACTCACACCGAAGCATTTGCTGAGGTTGTGAAGAAGATGACCACCGGCGATGGCAAGGTCATTGATGATGTCAGCGAGATCAACGCCATCGGCCACCGCGTGGTCCACGGCGGCGAAAAGTTCCAGGCCAGCTGCCTGATCACCCCCGAAGTGATCGAGACCCTGCGCGAGCTGAGCCCCCTGGCCCCGCTGCACAACCCTGCCGGCATCCTGGGTATCGAGGCCGCCAAAAAGGTCTTTGGCGATATCCCCAATGTTGCCGTGTTTGATACCGCTTTCCATTCCACCATGCCGCCGAAGGCTTTCATGTACGCCATCCCGTATGAATATTACGAGAAGTACGGTGTGCGCCGTTACGGCTTCCACGGCACCAGCCACAAGTACGTCAGCCACCGCGCTGCCGAATATCTGGAAGAGCCCATCGACCGCCTGAAGCTGATCACCTGCCATCTGGGCAATGGTTCTTCCATTGCTGCAGTTGACCAGGGCAAGGTTGTGGATACCTCTATGGGCATGACCCCGCTGGCCGGTCTGATGATGGGCACCCGTTGCGGCGATATCGACCCTTCTGTGGTCAACTACCTGAAGTACACCCTGAACATCACCGGCCACCAGCTGGACGAGATTCTGAACAAGAAGTCCGGCCTGCTGGGTGTCTCCGGCGTTTCCAGCGACAAGCGTGACGTTGAGGCAGCAGCAGCCGCCGGCAACCCGCGCGCACAGCTGGCCAGCGATATGCTGAACTACCAGATCAAGAAGACCATCGGCAGCTACATTGCCGCTATGGGCGGTGTTGACGCCATCGTGTTCACCGGCGGTATCGGCGAGCATGACGCTGACTCCCGTGCCAAGATCTGCCACCACATGGATTGGCTGGGCATCCGCGTGGATACCGACAAGAACGCCAACGCCCACAAGCAGAACAAAGATGTTGTGGAAATCACCGCTTGGGGTGCCAAGGTTCGCACCCTGGTCATCGAGACCAACGAAGAGCTGATGATTGCCCGCGACACCAAGGAAGTTCTGGGCAACGAAGGCTTGCTGTAATTGCACCTATATTCCAGCTCAAGCGCCTAAAACTGAACTAAGCTAAAAAATCCGCTCCTTTTGCAAAAAAGGGGCGGATTTTTTGGTTAATTAAGAAAGAAAAAATAATAAAGAATAATTGTGGTGGACCGCGGCGCGGGCGTGCCGCTCAGAATTTTTTTGGGGGTGTGGGATAGTGGAACAAGATTGGTGGGCTTTTATCGTGCACTGTAGGGAACGGTCTTGACCGTTCCGGAGCCCTGCTTATCTGTTATCATGGGATTTATGACCAGGCTCCTTCCGGGGCGTCGGGGACGCCGCCCCCTACAAACAATTTGTTGGTTCATCTTATATTTTTAATGTACAGTTCCGACCATGGTCCCGGCGCGGTCGGGTGACCCCGCCCTACAGAAAGGCAGAGCATAACACACTTTCTATTGCTGGCAGTACGGCAGGGCGCAGGGGCCGTTTGCTCTTACCGTATCCCCTGCAAAATCTCCACCACTTCCGCTTTATCCTGCCAACGGTACACCGATGCCACATAGTAGCTGTCCCCTGCTGCCCATGTCACTACGCTGCGTTCCTGAATCTCTTCTGCTGTCAAAGCTGCAATATCATCCACAAGCACGAACTGCTGTGCAATGTTTTCTTCATCTTCCTCTGTGATTGCATCATCCGGCCCGCGGCCCTGAATGTTGACTTTGTTTTCCAGCGGCATTTGGGCAATCCCCAGCAGCTGCTGTTCCCTGCCCTGTTTGCCATTATCAATCAGGCAGTAGTACACGCCGTATTCCTGATAGGTGCTGTCGTCCCATGCCACGGTACATCCTTCCGGAACATAGGTCAGCTGCATTTGTTCCATGGGGATGCTGTTCTGCGGTGCTTCCTGCACGGCAAGGTATGCCCGGCTGCCCTCCAGGATCACGGCAACTCTTGGCCAAAAGGCATAGGCGGTTGTTGCCAGCACTGCGCAGACGGCGGCTATGATGACCGTTTTTAGTAGCCGCCGGGGTGTGCGGCGCACCTGCGGCACAAATGGCATTGGCACATTGGCTGGTTCCAGCTGTTCCAGCGCTGCCAGATCCGCGCGTTGCTGGGCGGCACACGCCTGCACCAGCAGTTCATCCAATGGTGCTTTCATAAGGTCAGGCCCTCCTGTTCCAGTAATTGTTTCAGCTTTTGCCGGGCGCGGCGGCTGCGCTGGCGCACCGTAGCGGCGTGCAGCCCCAGTGCTGCCGCAATTTGTGCCCCGGTCATGCCCTGCCCGTATTGCAGCTGCAAGATGGCGCGGTCGGTTTCTTCCAGCGCCTGCATTGCCGCCAGCAGGCAGCGCACGGCCTCGCTGCGTTCCAGCTTTTCCTGCGGCAGCGGGCCAGCATCCGACAGGGCGGCAAATACTGCATCTTCTGCCGGTTCGGCCCGCCGGCTCCGCCGCATGTTCAGGGCCGTATGGCGCACCGTGACCAGCAGCAAATGGCGCAGCTTTTCCGCATCGGTCGTATCGGGCCGTGCCCGGTTCAGCCGCAGCCAGCTTTCCTGCACAGCATCCTGCGCCAGATGGCTGTCCTGCAAAATTTTATTTGCCAATGTACACAGGCGGCCATAATCCTGCACCAATGCCTGCTGCAAGGTATCTGCCGAGAACATTCTCTTCTCCCTCCTTTTTCCTTTATTCAGAAAGGCCTTTCACTTCTATAACACGCCATCCTCACATTTTGTGACAGCAAAAGCGGCACCCATGTTATCGGGTGCCGCTCTGTTTCCTATGTTTCTTCTCCCCTGCAATAATATTCAATCGCCCTGGCGGCAAATTCTGCCGCACCGGGGCCGCCTGCAGCGTTGATGTTTTTGGTAAACTCACCGCCCGCCGCGTACATCTGCCCCAGCTGGGCCAGAATCTGCTTATTGCAGGTGTAATAGTGCCGGGTGATGAAATCCTTCAGTGTTTTCACCTGTGCCTGCACCGCCGGGTCCTGGGCTGGGCGGGTCTGCAAAGTGCCGAACGCCGCCACAATGGCCATCAACTGGGCATTGATTGTATTGCTTTCTTGTGGGGTACGCTTGGCGCTTTTTCCCTCAAATTCCTGGTACTCCGGAGTTGCGCCCCACGCCTGTTTTGCCTGGTGGGCATATTCTTCCAGTTTTGTGGTATCAAATGCGGTAAAATCCATTGGTTTTCCTCCTGTCTGCTGCATCCTGCGGGCAAGGTCGATCAGGTTTTCCAGGCGCTGCTTTTTCAGCGTCAGTAGCTCCATTTGCTGTGTCAGCGCCTTTTCACGGTCAAATCCCGGCTGGGTCATGATCTGTCTGATATCTTTTAAGGGGAATTCCATCTCCCGGAACAGCAGGATCTGCTGCAAAGCTGCCAGCGCCGTATCGTCATACAGGCGGTAGCCCGCTTCGGTGTGCCCGCTTGGGTGCAGCAAGCCGATTTTATCGTAATATTGCAGGGTGCGTATACTCACGCCGGTCAGGCGGCTTACTTCACTTACGGTCATCATGGGTTTTCCCTCCTTCCCTTGCGGCAATTCCAGCGTACTCTATTACGCAGCGTCAGAGTCAAGAGGTTTTCATAAAAATTTTATAACTTTAGCAACACAAAAGCCTGCGGCGGATTGCAGGCGCAGTTCCACCACAGGCTGTATATTTTTATATTACAGACTGGAATAGCCAAAGCTGTTGACCAGTGCGTCAATCCGTTTGCCCTGTTTGCACCACGGGCAGTCGCGGGAATCATAGCTCTGGTAATCGCCAAGGTCGTTGGGGTCAAAGATGGAAGTAACGGGGTAACCCGCGCACTCTGTCTGGGTGGCAAAGATTGCGCCAATGCCAACTACCTGGCCGCCGTAATAATTGATCGCTTCCACAGCAGCCTGCGCGGTATAACCGGTGGTAACGGATGCTGCCAGGATCAGCACATGTTTGCCCGCGATCATGGGAGAGGTATTTTCGCGGAACAGCAACTGGCTGCCAGTGGTGTGTTCCGGCGTGACCACATAGATGGTCTGGTGGGCGTTCATGTTTACATAGCCGTCGCGGGTCAACTCGCTGGCCATGCAGGCGCCGATCACCTCGGTGCCGTCCAGGCAGAGGATGGTATCCACGATGGTGGTGTGGGTATAAGAGCTGACCAGTTCCAGTGCCACGGCGCGCGCTTCGGAAAGGCGGGTCTTTTGCATGGTAACGTCAAGGTAATAATTGATATGGCTGTGGCTTGTGGCAAAGTGCCCCTTTGCCACGCGCAGTACAAGATCCTGTTTTTGGGTGGGTAATTTGACCATATTGATTGCCATGTGTCTCACTCCTGTTCTGTCATTTCAACCGATAAATTGCTCTCTTTCTTTTATTTTATTGTAAAACATCCCCATATGCAAGAGCTTTTTGGTGGCAATTCCGTACAAAATGCCGGGCTGCAATTTGGTTGAACTGCTATTTTTTGCGTTTTTGCTGTCTTGTTTTGCCGCTTTACACCCTACCCTGCCAATGGTATAATATTTAATATTATACTGGGGTAAAAGGGGGATCTGACGCCATGGGTTACAGGCTGGCGGAACAAAATGGGGAAAGTGTTGCCGTGCCGCGGCTGGTGTTCGCGCACCTGGCCCGCGCAGACGGCGATACCATCCGCGCCGCGTTGTATCTTTTGGGCGGCGGCGGAACCGACCCCCGCACCATGGCGCGGGATCTTGGCATGCCCAGCATTGAGGCCGCCAAGCGCGCCATGCAGTATTGGGCCGGTGCCGGGCTGCTGGTCAGTGACCGGGATGCGCCCCTGCCCAAAACCGAAATGCAGAAAGCTTCCGCCATCGACCTGACCACCCTGAACGACCCTTATGTTTCGGTCCTATGCGAGGAAGCGCAGACCGCATTCGGCAAGGCACTCAGCCGAACCGAGATGCAGCGGCTGGTCAGCCTGTATCTGAATGATGGCTGGCAGCCGGATGTTGTGCTGCTTTGCTGCGCCGAAGTTGCCCGCCAGGGCCGCCGCACCGTTGGCGCGCTGAGCCGCGAACTTTTGAAATGGCGGGATGCCGGGGTGGAAACCGGCGAGGACGCCGAACGTTACTTAAAGCAGCAGGCCCAGCGGGAAAGCTGGTGCATCGAGTCTGCCGCCCTGTTTGGCATCGCCCCTGCGCAGCTCAGCCGCTGGGAGCGCGGGGCCATTGCCCGCTGGCACGAGGACTGGCGTTTTGGCGCGGACATGATTGAGGAAGCTCTGCTGCGGGCGGACAATCACCGCACGGTGCGCTATGTGGACGGCATTCTGCGCTCCTGGTACGCGCAGGGACTAACCACGGTATCGGCGGTGCGCGGTCAGGGCCAGCTGGCGGGCAGCAACATTCTGACCACCGGGGCAAAGCCAGCCGCCCCCAAAACCGACTTGTTCCAGACCAACTGGAATGATGTTTTTGACGATGACACGGAGGGATAAGCCATGCGCACCAAAGATGAACTCTTCCGCGAAGCACTGCGCCACATTGCGGCCCGCCGCCAGCAGGCCGTAACAGCAGCCGAGCGTGACCGTGCCGCAGCGCTGGCTGCCCACCCGGAGCTGCGCGCCGCCGAGGGCGCCCGCACCCACGCCGGGCTGACCCTGACGCTGGCTGCCGCCCGCGGCGCGGACCAGACCGTCGCAGCCGCAGCACTGAAAACGGCAGACGAGCGCTTGACAGCTGCTTATGCCACGCTGGGCCTTGGGCCGGAGGGTTTTGTTCCGCACTACACCTGCCCCACCTGCAAGGATACCGGCATGGTGAACGGTCGTCCCTGCAGCTGCGTGGCCGAAGCAGCCCGCACCCTGCGGCGGGAGGAGATCAACGCCGCAAGCCCGCTGGCCCTGTGCAGCTTTGATACCTTCGAACTGGACCGCTACCCCGCCGAGCCGGAGCCGGAGCTGGGTGGCACCCCGCGGGACTACATGGGCAAAGTGCTGGCCTACTGCCGGCGGTACGCCAACAGCTTTACGCCGGAAAGCCGCGGCCTGATGTTTATTGGCAGTGCCGGGCTGGGAAAAACCCACATGGCGCTTGCCATTGCAGACACAGTTTTGAACCGCGGGTTTGATGTGCTGTACACCAGCTCCGCCGCGCTGGCCGCTCAGCTGGGGCGCGAACACTTTGACCGTGCCGCCGAAGACCCCTGGCTGGATGCCTGCAAGGAGGCCGACCTGCTGATTCTGGACGACCTGGGCACCGAGTACATCAGCCAGCTGACCATCAGCGTATTGTATGAGCTGATCAACACCCGTATGCTCTGCCACCGGCCCACCATTTACACTTCCAACATTGTGGATAGTTCCATTTTTGAAGCCCGCTACACCGAAAAAGTAGCCAGCCGCATTTTGGGCAGCTGCCAGATCTTCAAGTTTTTTGGCACCGACCAGCGCTTAAAGCGCGGCGGCAAGCGCTGACCCCCATACAGAAAGGAGCTTGGCATGCTTAACGCTATTTTTGATTTTAACGGCACCATGTTTTTTGACGAATCATTCCAGGAGAAAGCATGGCAGCAGTACATGACGGAAAAACTGGGCCGCCGCATTACACCGGAAGAGTTCCAGACCTGGATCCACGGCCGCAACACAGGCGACACCTTGGAGTATTTCTTTGGCCGCCCCTTTACCCAACAGGAAGCAGACGAGGAAGAGGAAGCCGAGGAAACGATTTACCGCGCCCTCTGCCGCCAGAGCCCGGATTACAAACTGGCGGACGGACTGGTGGAATTTTTGGATTTCCTTGCGGCGCATAAGATTCCCCGCACGATTGCCACAGCATCCTGCGGGAACAATGTCCGTTTCTTTTTTGATACGCTGGGGCTGGACCGCTGGTTTGATTTGGACAAAGTGATTTACAACGACGGCACCCTGCCCGGCAAGCCTGCGCCGGATCTGTACCTGAAAGCCGCCCAGCGCCTTGGCGTTGCACCGGAAACCTGTGTAATTTTTGAAGATTCCGGTGCCGGCATTGAATCCGCCCAGCGCGCGGGAGCCAAAAAGGTGGTCGGCATTGCTTCCATGAAAAAGCCCGCCGAGTTGGAAACGCTGGGTGTGGATGCAGTGATTGGGGATTATACGGATTTGGGGAAACTGGCAAAAATTTTGGAAGTATAATTTTTTTAACTGCCCCCCTTCACAGCTGCTTCCCGGATAACCAAAAATGGCATGTACTGCACTCTTGTGCGTGAGCAGTACATGCCATTTTTATTTATTGTGCTCCTGCGCGGAAATTCAGTCGTTTTCTTCCGCTTTGCTCTTTCGCGGCAGACGCTTCCACACAAGCGCAGCGGCATCGCCAACGGCGGTCAGGCCGCGCTCCATGCTGTGCAGCGTCTGCACAACAAGCAGCAAAAAGACGATCAAAACCAGCATACCGCGCATATCCAGACGTTCCAGGCCGAGGAACCCGCCCAGCAGCGCGATCGCCGCACCGGCCAAAATCAGCATACCGCCCCACAGCACACCATGAGCCACGGTGAACGGCTTGCACACATCCCACAATACCGCCATGCCAACAGCCAGCAACAGCAGCGTTGTCAGGGTGGTCAGGGTGCCGATGGGCAGCTCAAATGCGAACACAAAGGCTTCGATACCCAAAATGAGCAGCAGGTCGCTCAAACCGCCGGGCAGGGCCGCGCGCAGAACATTCTGGATGAATTTGCCGTGCACCATCTCGTGGTTGGGCTCCAGCGCCAGAATAAAGGACGGGATGCCGATGGTGACCATCGACAGCAGCGAAAGCTGCAGCGGCTGCAGCGGATACGGCATGGTGATGAACAGCGAGATAAAGGTAAGCAGGAACGAGAAAATATTCTTGACCAAAAACAGCGATGCCGACCGCTGAATGTTGTTGATCACGCGGCGGCCCTCCGCCACAACGGCAGGCAGGCCGGAAAAATCCGATTCCAGCAGTACCAGCTGGGCCACCTGGCTGGCGGCCTGGGCACCGGATGCCATGGCAATACCGCAGTCCGCATCCTTCAGGGCCAGCACATCGTTCACGCCGTCGCCCGTCATCGCAACGGTGTGGCCATCCGCTTGCAATGCTTTCACGAATTTGCGCTTCTGGGCGGGGGTTACACGGCCAAACACCGTGCAGGTGCGCACGGCTTCGGCAACTTTTTCGTCGGTATCCAGCGTTGCGGCGTCCACATAACGCTCTGCGCCCTCAATGCCCGCCTGGCGGGCCACCTCGCTGACGGCAACGGGATTATCGCCGGAGATGACCTTAACGGCAACGCCCTGTTCGGCAAAGTAGCGGAACGTTTCCGGTGCTTCTGGTCGGATGCGGTTGGCAACGGGCAGCAGGGCCACAAACTCCAGCTTGTCAGCATCCAGCCCGACCTTGGGGTCCGGCTCAGCATCACAGCGAGCCAACAGCAGCACGCGGCTGCCTTTTTCCAAAAGCGGCTCCACCTGCGCAGCAAGCTCGGCATAGCGGGCACCGGCCACAAATTCCGGTGCCCCCACCACAAAGCTGCCCTCGGCAAAGGTCGCGGCGCTCCATTTGTATGCGGAATTGAACGGCACCACGCTTTGGCGCGGCCAAGGCGTGCCGTTCTGTTTGCCAAAGCGCTGTACCATGGCGCGGGCGGTATCGTTATCCGGTTCAGTCCCCGCGTAAATACTATGCAGCACGGTGTATACCCTGTCCTGCGGCCAGGCATCAGGGGTCAGCAGCAGCGGCTCCCCGGCTTCCATCCGGGCCTCGGTAATGGTACCGGTCTTGTCCACGCACAGCACATCCACGCGGGCCAGCGTTTCAATACAATTCATATCCTGCGCCAGTACCTTGCGCTGCGCCAGCCGTACCATACTGACGGCGAGGGCCACACTGGTCAGCAGATACAGCCCTTCGGGGATCATGCCGATCAGCGCCGCCACCGTAGCTTCCACCGAATCCCGCAGCGGCAGTTCCAGGCTGACATATTGCTTTAGGAACATTACCACGCCCATCGGGATCAGCGCAATGCCGATTACCCGGATCAGCCCATCCAGCGAGCGCATCATCTCGCCCTTGGCGACCTTGTGGCCGCCCTCGCGGGCTTCGGTTGCCAGCTTGCTGGCATAGCTTTCGGCACCCACATGGGTCAGGCGCACGGTGCACCGGCCAGATACCAGAAAGCTGCCGGACCGCAGCACATCGCCAACGTTCTTGGGCACCGGCTCTGCTTCGCCGGTAATCAGGGCTTCGTTCGCCTGAGCGCTGCCGGTGCACACAACGGCGTCTGCACAGATCTGCTCGCCGGAGGTAAACTCCACAATGTCATCCCGCACCAGCTCTTCGCTGGGCAGCAAAATGCTTTTTCCGTCCCGCAGGCAGCGCACCTTATGCGCCGCCACAAGGGTCAGCTGGTCCACCGTACGCTTGCTGCGCAGCTGCTGCACCGTGCCAATGATGGTATTGGCAATCACAACCCCCAAAAAGGTCATGTTCGCGAAGGACCCCACCAATGCCAGGCAAAGCGCCAGCACGATAAAAACCAGATTGAAAAACGTAAAAATATTATCCCGAATGATCTCGATTTCGCTCCGGGTCGGCGAAGCCGCCGCACGGTTATCCAGCCCCGCCGCCATGCGCTGGGCTGCCTGTTCCGCGGTCAGGCCCTTGGCTGGGTCTGTTTCCAGCAGCGGCACCTGCGGGCGTTCGGGCTGTGGCTGGGCCGCGGCCGGCTGTTTGCCTGCCGGGCGCGGCAACTGTAATTTTGACAAAGCGCTCTCCCCCAGTTTTTACAACAATATTGGAATGTCTTTTTATTATAAACGAGATTGTATGAATAAATATAGCGCCCACTCCATAATTCCTGATTTTATTTATGCCCTGAACTTTGCCCTTGCTGCGCACAGTTCCCGCGTTTTGCCTTTTTTACAAAAAAATCCCTGCCCAACGCTTGACAAACACCTATTTCCCGGCTATAATATTACTTGTTCGTTATGGATGATTAGCTCAGCTGGTTAGAGCGCTGCGTTCACATCGCAGAGGTCGAGGGTTCGAGTCCCCCATCCTCCACCAGAATAAACACCGTAGGTTCGTTAGAACCTACGGTGTTTTCTTTTGCAGGTACACACTTTCGCACCCACTATATTCCCCAGCAAAGCAACCGTATAGCCCCCCAAAAAAGCTCGTGCTGTCAGATACAATAACGGCAAGACTCTGTTTCGGCCGATTTCCACTCCTCTTTCCTCACTCCATAGAATGTTATAAATTTCTCACATTTCTATTGACACCGAAGCTTTCGTGTGATATATTCATCACATAGCACGTGCGAAATTTCTCACTTTCTGGATGCAGATAAAAGAAAGGGGCTTACCATGAAAAAGGTGTCATTACGGGAACTGGTTGCTGATAAAATCATTTTTTCTATCCTGATTGCCATGTACTATTGGATGTGGGCACGGAACGACTGGAAAGATTATTACACGACCGTTCAAGACGTTATTTTTGCTTTCAGCTTTTATTATTTCGTTTCCCGCGCCATCCGGGTCAAAAAATACAAGCAGGAATCCCCCGATGAAATGGCTGAAGCCAACCTGTGGAGATGCGATGCCATCTGCTTAAAAATCAGCGTGGCAGCTTTTATTGTGATTGGCTTTACCTGCGCTGTCGGCCGTATGGTTCTTACCACAGAAATCATCGGTTATGGCTTGATGGCCGCACTGATTTTGATTTCGGTGGTGCGTACGATCATCTTCTATCTTATGGATAAGAAAGGGCTTTGAACATGGCCTTATCAACCAAACTGAAAGAATACCGGGAAGCAAAGGGCCTTAAGCAGGCAGACCTTGCCGAGCTGGTCGGCGTCCGGCGCGAAACCATTGTGAACCTGGAAAAAGGGAAATACAATCCCTCCCTCAAGCTGGCAATGGACATTGCAAAAGTGTTCCATACCACGGTAGAAGAGCTGTTTTTCTTTGATGATTAACCCACAAGGAGCGTGCTTTTATGCCTGAAACAGTTTTGGTAAATGGCAATGCCTACTCCCTGCTCAAACTGCTGGGCAAGGGCAAAGGCGGGTATTCTTACCTGGCGCAGATGGCGGACGGGCAGCAGGTCGTGGTTAAGCAGATTCACCATGAACCCTGCGTCTATTACCAGTTTGGCAATAAGATCGAAGCCGAACTGCGGGATTACAACCACCTGCAGGAAATCGGCATTCCGATGCCGCGTATGCTGGATGTTGACACCAAAGCGGAACGCATTGTGAAAGAATACATTGCTGGCGAAACCGTGTATACCCTTGTGCTGAAAGATGCCCTGCCCGAAACCTGCCTCCGCCAGGTGCAGGCCATGTGCCGCCTGCTGTACCCGGCGCACACCAACATTGACTATTTTCCCACCAATTTCATTTTGCAGGGCGATACGCTGTACTATATTGACTATGAGTGCAACGACTACATGGACGAATGGAACTTTAAAAACTGGGGCTGCAAATACTGGGCAAAAACGCCGGAATTTTTGCAGTATGCCGCCGAACACCCGTAACGTTTGCCCATTGCCAAGGGGGTTGGAAAAGGGTATAATCTGTTCTGGTTCTGCTTTTTCAGATATACTTTAGGCAACACCGCACAATTCCCGCCTTGCGGCTTAAGCACCGCTCCGGCAGCTGCGGCACGGCATCTGCGTTGC
>PPYE01454179.1_pt1 | contig 16490 bp, 8 predicted proteins | sample 1559881 | NCBI WGS metagenome assembly PPYE01 (sample SAMN08240022, study PRJNA423297) | Human gut metagenome, whole genome shotgun sequencing project. | reverse complement strand
TTGCCATTTATTTTATCATAAAACTGTATACTATGTCTTTGCACTGTTGTATACTATGTTACTACACTGCACACATTGGACGCCCGCCTTGATGAAACATTTTGTTTAGTCACATATGTTTTGATGTGATAAATGTTGTGTATCGAATTTGCACGCATTGCCCCTACAATATAACAATTGTTTTGCGGCATTTATAAAATTTAATCTGTTATGAAAATTCTGCCGTTACCTGCGGGCGTCCGATGAACGCCCCTACAGGTTGGTACAGACAATAACAATTTTACGCTCGGGCATTTTTAGTTTTCTATTGTACAAACTATCTTCACGAATGGGGTGCCGAGGCACTCGGCTATTGACTTTTGGAGGAAATTGGATTATTATTTAAACTGTATAACTTTAAGTATGCTTATTTTTAGAACAGATGATTTGTGAAGGAGTTGAAAAAAGTGCCGGATCTTTCGATAATTTTCGATATGGGTGTTGTTGCACTGCGTTTTCTTATGCCTGTTTATGCAATAATAATTGTGTACCAGTGCTTTGCCGCAATGCGCCGTCGCCGCCGTCCCGAAACTCCTTTGATTTCACTTTTGAACCCTGCAACGGGCGAGATACTCCCCGTGCTTTTCTGGGAAAATTCAATCGGCAGAAGTAAAAGCAGTGATGTAACCGTTGATGACCCGACGGTTTCAAGAAATCATTGCGTACTCCTTCGCCGTAAAGACGGTTGGTATGTAAGCGATACCGACTCAAAGAGCGGCACAATGCTCAATGGCAAAAGAACAAGAGGCAGAGCAAAGGTGCTAATTGACGATACAATAACAATAGGCGGTACAAGCCTTATAGTAAAAAGAGGCGAGGAGTTCCAACAGCCGTTGCAGTCGAGCTGGTTTTTCTCAAAGGTCAGCGATAAGCCTGCAATGAAATCGTGGAAGCTTATGCTTCTTATTACATTTTTTCACTTTTTTATGTGCGTTCAGGCAATGTTCTGGAATGACGGCACAAATACAATGGCTCCGCTCGTGCTGTTCGGCGCTCTTGCGGCTGTTGAATGGGGATTCTTCTTTATCTCCTATTTTGTAATCCGCAGAGTAAATTTCGAGCTTGAATCGCTTGCCCTGTTTTTGACGGGCATAGGCGTAATGATGCTTATCAGACAGTCGGAACGCTCGGCTTATGTTCAGCTTGTTGCCGCCGCAATAGGTATGATTATCTTCTGCATAATCATCAAGCTGATTGAAGATCCCGATAAGGTAAATAAACTCAGACTTCCGGCAATGATTTGTGCGGTCGGTCTTTTGGGCGTAACAATTGTATTCGGTAAGATTACAAACGGCGCTGCCAACTGGATTTATATCGGCTCGTTTTCATTTCAGCCGTCAGAGCTTGCAAAGATTATTTTCATCTTTATCGGCGCAAGTTCGCTTGATGTGTTGATGACAAAGAAGAACCTGCTTGAGTACATTATCTTCTCGGCAGTCTGCGTCGGTCTTTTGGCTCTTATGGGTGACTTCGGTACTGCGCTCATCTTCTTTGTAACATTTTTGCTCACAGCGTTTATGCGCTCGGGCGATTTCAAGACGATTATTCTTGCTGTTGCCGCCGCAATTTTCGGCGTAACCTTTGTCCTCAAGTTTAAACCGTATGTTGCCGACCGTTTTTCGGGCTGGCGTCATGTGTGGGAACATACTCAGGACAACCTCGGTTATCAGCAGGCAAGAGTTCTCACATATATGGCAAGCGGCGGACTTTTCGGCGTGGGTATCGGCAACGGTTTTTTAAAGCAGGTTGCCGCATCCGAAAGTGACCTTGTTTTCGGACTTGTTTCGGAAGAAATGGGAGTTATCGTTGCGTTCACACTTGCCGTGGCAGTAGGTGCAATGTTTATTTATGCAAGGGCAATTACAACCCGAAGCAGAAGTACCTTTTATTCAATTTCAGCGTGCTGTGCGGCAGGACTTTTTGTCGTTCAGCTTTCTCTCAATGTTTTCGGTGCAACCGATGTCCTTCCGCTTACAGGTGTAACATTTCCGTTTGTGTCTGCCGGCGGTTCAAGTATTATGTCTTGTTGGGGACTTGTTGCATTCATCAAAGCCGCAGACGAGAGAACTTATTCGGTAAAAAGATAAGTTTAGTAAATTGAAAATGAAAAATTGAAAATGGAAAATTGTTGTCGAGAGGAAAAACAGCAAAATAAAAGGCTCTATCTCCCGACCGTATTCATAGTGCTTTGCAAGCAAAGCCGCATTTTCTTTAATTTTTCGATTGTTCACTTGATACACAGGGTGGTGTAAGGTTTGAAAAAAATACTTCGCAGAAGTACACTTATATATATAGTTGCGCTTGCGTTTATCGGCGGACTCGGCTATCTTGCCTTTGAGCTTGTAACAGGGGCAGACGACTGGGTCGATCAGGCATATAATGCGCATATAGCAGGTGACGGCGGCCTTGCACAGGCAGGAGCGATTTATGACCGCAACGGCACGGCTCTTGCACAGACGGTTGACGGTAAAAGAGTTTATAACGAAAGCGAGAGCGTAAGAAAATCTCTGCTTCATGTTGTCGGTGATGACAGCCTTAACATTTCAACGGCTGTTCAAAGTATGTATCGTTCTCAGCTGATAGGCTATAACCTTGTTTTCGGACTTAATATGCCGGAATCATTGCGTGCTTCTCACGATATAAAGCTGACAGTCGATTCCGCAACCTGTGCGGCGGCTTATGATGTTCTTGCAGCTTATAACAAAAAAGGTGCCTGTGTAATATATAACTACAAAACAGGCGAGGTTATCTGTTCCATAAGCACCATGGCTTACGATCCGCAGGCTCCTCCCGAAATTACCGAGGACAACGAAAGCGAATACGAGGGCGTTTACCTTGATAATGTGCTTTCGTCAACCTTTACCCCGGGTTCAATCTTCAAAATCGTTACATCTGCGGCGGCAATCGAGAATATTCCCGACCTTTATGACCGCACTTGGGTTTGTAACGGAAGTGAGAACATAGGCGGAAGTGAAGTTACCTGTACGGAAACTCACGGAACGCTGACATATAAAGAGGCAATGGCACATTCCTGCAATATTGTTTTTGCAAAGCTTGCCGTTGAACTCGGAAGTGACACAATGACAAAAACTGCCGAGAAAATCGGCATTAACAGCTCCTTTGATGTTGACGGAATTAAAACCGCAAAGGGTTCATATGATGTCAGCGATGCCAATGAAAACCAGCTTGGCTGGTCGGGTGTAGGTCAATATAATGACAAGGTAAACCCGATGCAGATGGCAATTATCTGCGGTGCAATCGCAAACGGTGGTAAGGCTACAAACCCTACCCTTATCAAAGATGAGTCCATACTCTCTGCACTCGGCATAAACTACAAGAGCAGCGGACAGGAGCTTTTTTCATCCGATACGGCGGCAAAGCTTGATGATGTTATGAGATACACCGTTTCGGATTACTACGGCGACAACCTTTTCGGCGGACTTACAGTCTGTGCCAAAACAGGTACGGGTGAAGTCGGCGATGATAAGAACCCTAACGGCTGGATGGTCGGCTACTCAAAAGATGAGGACTGCCCTCTCGCCTTTGCCTGTGTTGTACAGGATTCGGGTTTCGGTTTCCAATATGCCGGTCCCGTGGTTGAGGCCGCAATGATTCAGGCTGCAAAAAGCCTTGGAGCGTCTGCGGTGCAGTAAATTAAAATTATATTATTGAAATTATTGAAAATACAGTTTGACCGATTTTTTCGGTACATTGAAAGGAAGAACCCTGATGAATTTTTTAAAGGCTATGTTCGGCAACTACAGCAAGCGTGAAGTTAAGCGTGTGCAACCAATCTGTGACAAGGTGCTTGCACTCGAAGATAAATATGCGGCTATGAGCGAAAGTGAACTCAAGAACCAGACAACAATTCTTAAAGAAAGACTTGCCAACGGCGAAACAACAGACGATATTCTCCCCGAAGCATTTGCAACCTGTCGTGAGGCAGGCTGGAGAGTGCTTGGTATGAAGCACTTCCCCGTTCAGATTATCGGCGGTATCGTTCTTCACCAGGGCAGAATCGCCGAGATGAAAACCGGTGAAGGTAAAACCTTGGTTGCTACCCTCCCTGCATACCTCAACGCTCTTACAGGCGAAGGTGTTCACATTGTAACAGTCAACGATTACCTTGCCCGCCGTGACTCAGAGTGGATGGGCAAGCTTTACAGATACCTCGGTCTTTCGGTCGGTCTTATCTGCCACGATCTCGATAACGAGGGCAGAAAAAAGGCTTATGCCGCAGACATTACATACGGAACAAACAACGAACTCGGTTTTGACTACCTCCGTGACAACATGGTAGTTTACAAGGAAAACAAGGTTCAGCGCCCGCACGCATTTGCGATTGTCGATGAGGTTGACTCAATTCTCATTGATGAGGCGAGAACTCCTCTTATTATTTCGGGTAAGGGCGACAAGTCAACAGACCTTTATGCAAAGGCTGACGCTTTTGCAAAAACTCTTAAAGTTCAGCGTTTTGCAGAACTTGACGCAAAAGAGGATATGGAGGAATATTACAAGGAAAACGACATTGATTATGTTGTTGATGAAAAGCAGAAAACAGCAACCCTCACACAGAGCGGTGTTAAGAAAGCCGAAGAATTTTTCGGTATTGAAAACCTTACCGATCCCGATAACCTTACAATTCAGCACCATGTAAATCAGGCTATCAAGGCCAACGGCGTTATGAAGCTTGATGTTGACTATGTTGTTAAGGACGGCGAAGTTATCATCGTTGACGAATTTACAGGTCGTCTTATGTACGGCCGTCGTTTTAACGAAGGTCTTCACCAGGCTATTGAGGCTAAAGAGGGCGTAAAGGTTCAGAGCGAAAGCAAGACTCTTGCTACAATCACATTCCAGAACTACTTCCGTCTTTACAAAAAGCTTTCGGGTATGACAGGTACTGCTCAGACAGAGTCGGAAGAATTCCAGGAAATCTACAAGCTTGATGTTGTTGAAATTCCTACAAACAAGCCTGTTTTAAGAAAAGACCTCCCCGATTCGGTTTATAAGACAGAAAACGGCAAGTTCCACGCTGTTATTGACGCAATTGTTGAGGCTCACGAAAAGGGACAGCCTGTCCTTGTCGGTACAATTTCAATTGAGAAGTCGGAGCTTCTTTCAAAAATGCTCAAAAAGAGAGGCATTAAGCACAATGTCCTCAATGCAAAACAGCATGAAAAAGAGGCTGAAATTGTTGCTCAGGCAGGTAAACTCGGTGCGGTAACAATCGCAACCAACATGGCAGGTCGTGGTACCGATATCATCCTCGGCGGTAACGCAGAGTATATGGCAAAAGCCGCAATGCGTAAGCAGGGCTTTACAGAGGAGCTTATTGAAGAAGCTACAGGTTATGCGGAAACCGATGATGAAGAAATCATCAATGCAAGAAATACATTCAGAGAACTGAATGACAAGTATAAGGAAGAAATTAAGGGCGAGGCTGAAAAGGTAAGAGAGGCCGGAGGTCTTTACATTATGGGTACGGAAAGACACGAGTCACGCCGTATTGATAACCAGCTCCGTGGTCGTGCAGGCCGTCAGGGTGATCCGGGTGTCAGCCGTTTCTTCCTCTCAACCGAGGATGACCTTATGCGTCTGTTCGGCGGTGACAGAATGAAAATGATGATGGAGCGTATGAATGTTGCCGAAGATATGCCTATTGAGAATAAAATGCTCACAAGTATTATCGAGGGATCACAGGAAAAGGTTGAGCTTCGTAACTTCGGCATTCGTAAGGATGTCCTCCAGTACGACGATGTTATGAACAAACAGCGTGAAATCATCTACGGTCAGCGTGATCAGGTTCTTAACGGTGAGGATCTCCACGAAACAATCCTCAAAATGGTTGAGGATACAATCGCAACTTCAATCAAGCAGTATCTCCCCGAAGGTCCTGCAGAACATTGGAACTTCCAAAGCCTCAAGGATTACTACGCAGGCTGGCTTATCAGAGATGAATCAAAGTATGATTTCAGCCTTGAAGATCTTGAAAATATGGAACCCGAAGAGATTCAGAAGATGCTCGTTGACGATGCTCTTGAAATCTACAAGGAAAACGAAGAGCTTCTTCCCGAGGAAACAATCCGTGAGATGGAGCGTGTTTACCTCCTCAAGAATGTTGATACACATTGGATGGATCACATCGACAATATGGATCAGCTCAAGAGCGGTATCAGACTTCGTTCATACGGTCAGCACGATCCTGTTGTTGAGTACAGAGTTGAAGGCTTCGATATGTTTGATGAGATGATTGAAAGCATTCGTGAAGATACTGTCAAGATGATGCTCATTATGCCAAAGCGTGTTTATGAGATTCAGAAAAGACAGGATGCAATTGCAGCGGCAAAGAGAGCAGCTCAGAGGGCTGCCGCAGCGGCAAAGTCTGCATCCGATGATGAAGAAGCTGTTGAACAGTCGGACGCCGTAAAGCAGGCGCTTCACCGTGAGCAGGTTGCTCAGCCTACAGAAACTTCTGCAGACGGTACGGATTCTGTAAACAAGACTATCCGTAAGGGCAAGAAAATCGGCAGAAATGATCCCTGTCCGTGCGGCAGCGGTAAAAAGTACAAGAAGTGCTGCGGCAGAGATCTTTAATATGTTTGCATAAAGCGGTTTGTATAATTACAGTTTAAGTGAATTACATTTTGAGGGGCAGAGAGCAATACTCTGCCCTTTATTTGTGCCGAATTTTCAAGGTATTCGGTGATTAATTTGATGAGATATAGATATTGATTATAAAAATATATCTGAAAAATTCTGCAAAATGCTGGTTTTGGGGCATTTTAAAAGCAGCAATCGCAAAATAATACATATTTCCGCACGCACAGCTTGGAGTAAACCTGCATAAAATTTTTGATATTTTTGAAAAAAGAATTAAAAATCAACAAATTTAGTGCCGAAATTGACTTTTTAACTGCCTGTTAAGGTTGTATAATGGGTATAATTTATCTTAAACACAAAAAATGGCGATAAATAAGTAATAAAATCACATTATGGTCAAAAATATTAAATCGTGCTTGCAGATATGCAAAATAACCAAAAATATTACCCAAAGTTTGGCTGTATTGCCTCTACAAATATGCAATAAAATATTATATAATCGTATACAAGTAGAAAAGAAGAACAAATTCAAAAAATTGCGTTTCATAATTAGTTGGCAGATATGTTGGACTGTCCTATGCAGTTCTGTTTAATTGTACTTTGACTGCCAAAACAAAGTAATCGGCAATGAAGGAGAAGAAAAAATTATGAAATTAAGTAAAAAGCTTTGCATAACCGCAAAGAAAAGCTTTTCTCTTGTGCTTGCACTTACCCTCATGCTTTCGATATGTGCCGTGTCGGGTATGTCGCTTAATGTATTTGCGGCAACATCTTTGGATCAGAAGATTTACATTAACCTGAACAAGAATAAGGAATGGAATGGTTTTTCTTCTGTTACATGTCGTTTTGCTCAGGATGACGGCACGGTTCTTAAAACAGAAAAAGTAAGCAAAGATCCTTCGTCGGAAGTTTTTAAAACCATTGCACCATCCGGTGCAACAAAAATTGAGCTTTCTTCCGGGGTTAATTTTACTCTTCCCGAAAAGACTGTTGCAAAAGGTTCCCGCCGTATCTATCTTAATAACAGCAATAATACCTATAAGGAAGCTTATGCATATTCTTGGGTAAACGATACTGACTTCAACGCAGAGTGGCCGGGTGTTGCAATGACAAAGACATCTTCAGACAGCGATTACTACTATGTAGATGTTAAGTCATCCCATAAAAATGTAATCTTCAGCAACAAGGGCGAAACACAAACAAGCGACCTCGGTATTAACGACTCATACAGTGCCGATAATGCTCTTTATGATGCTTCAAAAAGTCAGTGGACTAACCCGTTCATCAAGACCATCGACATTTCGGGTGCTTCGGGTGACACAGAATTTTATCTTACGACTGACGGCTCGTTCAAAGAAAGTAAATACCTTTCTGTTGAAGCTCCCGACAAACAGTCGAAAGCAACATATAAAACAGTTTATGTTTCAAACGATGACTGGAAGTCGCTTACAAAGGTTTATGCAACTTTTGACTACAACGATGCCTATGAAGGAACAGTTGAGCTTACAAAAGACACCGAAGACACCAAGGTAAGCGGTTCTGTGGTGTTCAAAGGTGAAATTCCGGCGGGTGCGCTTTTAAGATTCCATCCGAACGAACATAACCTCAACGGTGCATCTTCTGCAACATCATATCCGACAGGTTCGGAATATGATGGTTCGGGCTACAGCGATAACACGGCTACATATGTTAAGACAGCCAGAGGCGAAGGCTGGACAAAATTCTCGGAAATAGACAATGTAAACTATGGTGCTGTCGTTGAAAATTCATTCTCAAGTAATCCTGACATCGTAGGCGTTGACGCAACATACTTTGACTACTGGTCGGATATGGAGCAGGCGAACGGGTATCTTCAGTGTCAGGGTAACGACAATATGTATGACTATTGGTATCAGTTTGATAACTTCAACAACTACATAAGCAAGATTGCTTTACCACATAAATCGGACTGGAAGTATCCTCTCTACTTCGGTAATATGTATAAGGGTGGAGAACACTACGAAACATTTAAGACCCACGCAGGAGGACTTACAAACATCAACGATTATAATGATAACTATTACTATGCAGTAAACAACGCCAACGGTATGGCATGGGGCGACGGTAATTATAACCAGTCCTTACAGGGTCTTATGTACAACAGGCTTGACAGTAAGGGCAATCTTCAGGTTGCAAATGGTGTCAAGGCTCCTTACTTTGATGCTGAGGCACTTTCAACCGCTACATATAATGATAAAAGAGTTGCCAATGTTTATAAGTCATCTTTCCCGTTCCGTGCAACTACTGACGGTGATGGTGTTACTACTTATGAATTCACTTCAAAAAATGCAACCGATAACATCTACTTTACATGGGACGGCCTTACACCTAAAAAAATTAACTACGGTGCGGGCGAAACATATGGTGTACACGATGATTTGGGAAAATTCGGCGGTACAGAAAACGGTTATGGTGTTTTCCCATTCAACAATACTCAGAATACATCAACGGGCAAGGGTACTAACTGTAACCTTAACTATGGCTTTGGTGTCAGACTTGATATAGACTTCAGAGTTCCGAAAGATGGTATGCTTGCAGACAACAAACCTGCAACCTTTAACTTCAGCGGTGACGATGACCTTTGGGTTTATATCGGTGAAGATCCAACAGGTGCTAACGCAGAGCTTGCTCTCGACCTCGGCGGTGACCATAAAGAGGCAAAAGGTTCAATTAACTTTAATACAATGAAAGCAACAGCTGACGATGTATTTGCCGACTACTCATCTTCATCATCGTCGACAACAGTTACAGTTCCGAGTGATGAGTTTTGGGTTAAGACAAATAATAAATACTTCTGTCTGAATGTTTGGGAGGATACAAGTGTTGGTGTAGATAATAATGGTAAACGTTATGTAGAACCTTATGACAAATCAGACGGTTTTTACAAATTCAAAAAGGCAGACCTTGGCAAAAATACAAAAGCTAACTTCTGTAAGTGGCAGAATATAACTGACGGCAATCTTACACTAGATGCCCCCCTTACGCTTTCAGACCTTTACGGTGGAATGTGGAACGATAACGGCACTCCGTATACCGGAGACGCTGTGTTACATCATACAAATCTTGGCATCGTTACAAAGACAATCAACAATGGTGTTCAGCTTGATCCTAACAAGACATACCATATGGTAGTATTCTATATGGAGCGTGGTGAGGCTGAGTCTAACTTCTCAGTAAATTTCACAATGACACCTGCTAACAATGACCTCAAGGTTACAAAGGCACTTGATACAGGCGATGTTGTTTCTGAAATTTCAGATGACCTCAAAGCTAATGAAGCTTTTGATTATACAATCAAAGAGAACGATAAAGATACCTCCGGTAAAGGCTACAAGCTTACAAAATCAGACGAAAGCACAAGCAGTGAAACTCTTTCAAACAGCGGTTTCACACTTAAAGATAATTATATAGCTGACTTTGACAACTCATTCAAGACCGGCAATAAAATGAAGGTTAACGAGTCAACAAACAGCAGTAAGCTTAAATACACAACAAACTGGGAACTCGTTAACAACAGAGACGGTTCACCAATCAGTAGCGGTTCAGCTACGGACTCGGCATTCAATCTTGCGGATCCCGCTGATAAAAAGGCTTATGCACAGCTCCAGCTCAACTATACCAACAGTATAGTGACAGCACCTCTTGAAATTTCAAAGAATGTTGTTGGTGAAGACGGTAAAACCGATTACGATACAGATCAGCAGTTTACATTTGCGATTGCTCTCGACTTTGACGGCAATGGTTCAACCTATGATTACAAGACCTATCCTCTTGAGTATCAGCTCAAAGAGAAGGGCGCAAGTGATTATTCAAGCACAGCTTACCGTACACCCTTGGACGGTTCGTTCACAATCAAAAAGGGCGAAAGCATTAAGCTTCTCAATATTCCTGTAGGTGCAACCTATAAGATTACAGAGAAAAATGTTATAGGTTATGTTCCCTACAAAGTAGGCGATCAGAACTTCAACGGTATATTTGTCGGTACTCTCGCCGAAGCAGGAAATGCGCTTAACTTTATCAATAAGGTTAATCCTACAAACATTGCCATTTCGGTAAATAAAACTCTTGACGGTCAGGCTTACAGCGGCAGCAAGTTCGTCTATACATTGACAGGTCTTGAATCAATGGATACAACAAAACCTGATGCCGACGGCAAACCTATCAAGACAAACAGCGCAAAAACAATTTCCACGAATTTGGAAACACCTGACAAAAACGGTAAGGTTGAATTCAAAAACCTCAAATTAGTCACTGCGGGTGTTTACAGATTTAAGATTACCGAGGCTCTTGCCGAAGGTGCAAATGCATCCGATTATAAAATGGATACAAACACCTGGCTTGCCGAGATTGAATTGCTTGAAAGCGGTGAAGTAACGGCGGCTAAGTACATTAAGGTTAAGAGCTCAGATATTGAAGGCAAAACCGATGCTCAGCTTGCAACTTACTTCAACAATTCTTCTCCTGTTGAAAAAGCCGTGTTTGAAAATGAAACCACACACGGAAGTGCAACAGTAAACAAGAAGAATCAGACAGGCGGTAATGTAAGTGATACGGAATTTGCTGTGATGAAGGTATCCGAGGAGGGTATCTTTACTGCAGATGATATCAATACAATCATTAAAGATGCCTCAATGAAAACTCATATGACTTCTAAAAAGACAGACAGCAACGGTCAGGCTGTGTTTGACAATCTGACAATCTTCAAGGACGGTCAGGGTGAGTTCACAAAAACAAACGGTAATGTTGTATGGAGCGACAGTTCCGACAATTATATATCAGGTACTTCAACATATCAGACATACTGTCTGTTTGAGTACAAACCGTCAGAGGGTTACACCCCGAACTACACACTTTCCTACTTCACACTTCCTGTTGAGGGTAAGTACGATGTTACATATGATTATGTTGACGGCGCAATTACAATGCCACAGGCGAGCGGTGAAGGTATGAACGGCTATGTTGTTCTCGGTTTGTCGGTTGCAGGTCTTGCGGTGACAATGTTCACGGGCTACGCAATCTATTACGGAAAAGTTCGTAAAAAACGCAGAGCAAGACGCAGAAAGTAACCCGATATGATTTAAATTGTTAGAACAGGTGATTTTTTAATCATATGTTTCTTTCATAGAAAACCTCTTTGACTGCTACGGACACCGTTGTTAGCCGGTGTCTGCCATGCAGCCACCCCAACCCGTTTAACCATTCGGTTAGAATAGAATTACATATATTAAATCAATCACAAAGGAGAAAGTAAAAATGAAAACTACAAAGAAAATCTTTGCAGCTGTTCTTGCAGTAATGATGATTGCTCTCATGATCCCATTCTCAGCAAGCGCAGCAACAGACGATGCTTATAACGCATTTATTAAGGGCAAAAACGGCTTTACGGTAAATGTTTATAAGGTAGCAACAATCAACACAACAACAGGCGAATATACTGACATTAAGGGTGGCGTCGATGTTGAAACAGCTCTTAAAACTTGGAAGAGTGCAACGGGCAATGACAGTGTGGCTCTTCTCGCTGCTTGTGAAAGTGCAACATTTGCAGATACAGACAGCAAGGGTAACCATACATTTGATTCTGACGAAGATGTTTACAACTTCGGTACAAATGAAGCAGGTGTTTACTATGTTAAGGTAACAGGTCAGCCTGCTGAAACAAGCGTAAAGAAAAAGGGCGGCGCTCTCTTTGCTCTTCCTGAGGGCACAAAGAAAACTCAGGGTTCAGAAGAAGCTCCAATCGAACTCAAGATTAACACAGGTGAAGTTACAGTTTCTAAGGAAATCGTTGGTGGCGACATCAATGCTACGCACACAACTGCTTCTGCAGGCGACACCGTAACATTTAAGCTCACAGCTTCAGTTACAGGTTCTAAGGAAGTTCCGCTTACTGAATACACAATCCACGATAACCTTTCAGATAGTTTTAGAGATCCAGCTGTAACAGAAGTTATGGTTGGCAGCACTAAGCTTCAAGAAGGTACAGATTATACTGTAGATAAAACAAATCTGTCAGATATTCAGATTTCTCTTTCAGAGTCTTATCTTAAAGCTGCTAAGGAAGGCACAAACGACTTCTATGCAAGTTCAGATGTTACTGTAACACTTACAGCAGTTCTTAAGGACACAGCTGTTTCAGGCAACACTGCAACAGACAACAGCAACAGCGACAGCCTTACATACACAAACACATACGGTCAGACTTCAAAGCCGGGCGATGATACAGTATATGTTTACACATTCGACCTTCCTGTATTCAAGTATGATGGCACAACAACTGACAAGACGGGTCTTGGCAATGCAACATTCGTACTCAAGAAAGCAGATGGTACAGAGGTTGCTACTAAAGTAACAAGCGTAGAAGAAGGTAGCAAAGGTAAAGTTACATTTGAAAAGCTTGCTGCAGGTACATACACAGTTCAGGAGACAAAAGCACCATCAGGATACAACCTTAACTCTTCTGAGTACACAGTTGTTATTAGCACAACAGGTGTTATTACAGTTTCAGTTGACGGTAATTCAAGCGAAGTAAATCAGGTAGAAGTTCCTGATTATCCTGTAACAGTTCCTTCAACAGGTGGTATGGGTACAATGATGTTCTATGTTGGCGGTGCAGCACTTATCGCTTGCGCAGGCGTTCTCCTCTTTGTTCTTAAGAGAAAGAAAGCAGCTAAATAATTGATTGAATATCTTTTATCTTAAAATCTGTAATATATGTAATTTTCAGGGGATGCGGCAACGCATCCCCATTCTATTTACACAAGAGCCGTATATGCGGATAATATCTGTCCATACGGCGGCTCGCCGTGTATTGCCCTGCACGGCAAAATGTAGTATAATAACAACGGAACAAAAACACGCAGAAAAGGAAAATTTTATGAAACGAAAGCTGTCAATTTTACTAATAGTTTTAATATTCGTTGCAGGAATCGGCATAATGAGCTATCCGCTTGTCAGTTCCGCAATTAATAACTATGTCAGTCGAAGCATGGTTAAGGAGTACACCGACAGGGTTGCTCAGATGCCGAGTGAGAAAACTCAAAAAATGTTTGAAGAGGCTGCTAAGTACAATAACAGCCTTTCAAATAATATGATAATTACCGACCCGTTCGACGAAAAGGCTTTTCAGAAAATCGGTGCAAATTATGAGAAAACTCTCAATATTGACGATAACGGCCTTATCGGCTATATTGATGTGCCGAAAATCAATGTTTATCTGCCGATTTATCACGGCACAAGCGAAGAGGTTCTTTCCAAAGGTGCAGGACATCTTCAAAATACTTCCCTGCCTGTAGGCGGTACAAGCACACATTCCGTAATTTCTGCCCATTCGGGTTATCCGGGCGAAACATTTTTCGATTACCTCACCGATATGAAGGTCGGCGATGAATTCTATGTTCATATCCTCGACAGAACGCTGAAATATGAGGTTGATCAAATCGAAGTTGTTCTTCCCTCGGAAATCAATTCCTTACGGATTGTTGACGGCGAAGACCTTGTAACGCTCCTCACCTGTACCCCATACGGCGTTAATACTCACAGACTTCTCGTGCGTGGCAAGCATGTTGCATACGATGATACTAAATATGTTGAAACAGGTGTGTCACTTGCAAAGTTTGACAACGGTTACATATTCTTTCTCGGTTACAAAATCCCTTATGCGGTCGCAATCGGCATAATTGTCGGCTTTGTTGCACTTGTTGTGTTTGTGGTTGTATTTCTGCTCAAGCGTAAAAAGAAGAAGTCAAACGGTGCAAAACGGCTGAGAGATGACTCGGCTGACGAAAATCAGAATGATTCGGGTGGTGATTCCGATGATTAAAAAAATACTTACGGGTGTGGCAATAGCAATGCTCGTTGTCGGAATAGGTCTTGTCGCATTCCCCCCTATATCAAATTTTATCGGAACACAGATTTCAAACGGTGAGGCTGACGGCTTTGACACCCGTGTTGAAGAAGCTGAGGACGGCTCTTTTGAACAGGCGGTCAAGGACGGCAAGGTTGACGAAGAGGGTTACAAAATTGACAGGGACGGCAAGCGTACCTCCAAACAGCCCGTCGTTTTCAAGGCTGATCTCGACAGACTTTTCAAGGACAGCGTTGCCTACAACAAAAAACTTGAAACAAACCAGTATGAAATGCTCCGCAACGATACCTATTCACAGGCTGCCGTCAATCTTGAGGATTACGGCATAACCGACGGCATTTACGGTTATGTTACCGCCGAAACAATAAATATGCGTTTGCCGATTTACCTCGGTGCGAACAGCTCAAATATGAGCTACGGTGCGGCACATATGAGTGCAACCTCATTGCCGATCGGCGGTAAGAATACAAACGCAGTCCTTGCAGGTCACACGGGATACATCGGTCGAATATTCTTTGACAACCTCCGCAACCTCAAAATCGGTGACTGGGTTTCAATCACAAATTATTGGGATACACTCAATTACAAGGTCGTTGAAACCAAAGTCAATAAGCCGAGCGAATCAGGCGACTGCTATTTGCAGAAGGACAGAGATTTGCTCACGATGTTTACCTGCATAAGTGACGGCAACGGCGGTTTTGACCGTTACTATGTAATATGTGAGCGTGTGTCATAATTTACAGCAGACTGCATTACGGTGCAGTCTGTTTTTTTGTTTAAAGACCAATTGTTTAGAACAGAAATGACCGAGTATTTTGTCTGTCATTTGTAATAGTTAATATTTGAAAAATACGCATATATTGCCGTAAATGCCGAATTTATTTTAAAATTATTGACATAAGAAAAATAGATTGATAAACTTAGACAAGTATTAACAATTGAGAGGTATAATATGAAGTTGAATCTTCCAAAAAATCAAAAATTAAAAAAATAACTGCAATCGCAATGTGCGGTGTGCTTACCGTCGGTTCGGTTCTTATGACAGGTGCGGTAAGCGAGGATGAAAATCACAAGGACTTTGAAGTTACAAGTACAACGCAGAAAATCTCAAACAATCAGATTTTTGTGACAACAACGGGATACACTGAAAATACCGATAAAAATTTCGGTGCAAAGTTCCAAACAACCGAAGAAAAGGATTACGATATATGGTTTAAGGATTGTATCAACGCACCGAGATTTTTAAATCTTCCAAAGGGCGAAAAATTCGTAAAATATATGATGACGCAGGGGCACGGTTATTTCGGTAATGTTCAGACATTCTATAAGTTTGACAAAACAGGCGGTGAATATGTCAAGGTGAAAATTAAGCTTTCCGATTTTTCCCGTCTGTTCAATGAAAACGGAACAATGACTGCTGAGCTCAGCGACGGTTCTTACAAGGATTTTGATTTTACATACGAAGATTTCGGAACTGACAGCATCGGTGCTAATTGCTATGCGGGATCCGGCGCATATGCGACAAGCGGAGGTGCGGTAACCTCCTTTGCTCCCGATAAGGACGGCTATGCTGAAATATATGTTTCAAGACAGCTTGGTGTAGATACAAAAGTAATGTCATACCGCTATTGCAGACTTAAAGACGGAGCTCATTGCGATTACGGAAGAATCGGAGATACTCTGGTCGGTTTAACTTGCGGTGATACGGATTTAAACGGATACATTTCTGTTACTGATGCAACTCTTGTTCAAAAATATGTTGTAGGTATTGAGAACTTTGACAAGCTTCAGCTTTTTAACAGCGATGTAAACGGTGACGGTGAAATCAGTGTTGTTGACGCAACCTTGATTCAGAAGTATATTGTAGGGTTGAGTTAAATAAAAATTTCATGTAAAAGCAAACTGACGAAGTAATGGTACAATCTTTTTGATAAGACAGATTATA
>PPYE01559997.1_pt1 | contig 16497 bp, 17 predicted proteins | sample 1559881 | NCBI WGS metagenome assembly PPYE01 (sample SAMN08240022, study PRJNA423297) | Human gut metagenome, whole genome shotgun sequencing project. | reverse complement strand
CAACTGATTCCGCAAATCAAGGAGCTGGCTAAGATTTCTCCACTTACTATGTCAGATATGGTTGGAGCAGAAAAGATGATGCTTGGATTTAACATACAAGCAGAAGACACTATCAAATACTTGAAAGCCATTAGTGATATTTCTATGGGGGAATCCAGTAAGTTCAATTCGCTAACTTTGGCATTTTCACAGATGTCAGCAGCGGGTAAACTTATGGGGCAGGATTTGAATCAAATGATAAACGCTGGATTCAACCCGTTACAGATTATCTCCGAAAAGACTGGAAAATCTATCGCAACTTTGAAAGATGAAATGTCCAAAGGTGCTGTTTCCGCTGAAATGGTTCAACAGGCATTCATTGATGCAACTTCCGCAGGTGGTAAGTTGGACTTACCAATGCCCGTTTATTGGCACGAAAAGCGCAGTTAGCTTTAAACGCTGCAATGCTTACCAATCCTTATGTGTTGTTGGCTACTGCTGTAGTAGGACTTGGAGTTGCAATGTTGGCTTTCCGCGATTCGGCAACAGAAGCAGAAAAGGCACAGAGAAGGTTTAATGAACAGCAAGAAGAAGCTAAAAAGCAAGAAGAAGAACACAAACAGAAGATTGATTCCCTCGTACAAAGTTCTCGTGATATAGCGTTGTCGGATTTACAAAGAGGTCGAAGTTTAGCGGAGTTAAGAAAAGAATACCCTAAGATATTCGCTCAATATGACATCGAAACCATTAAGTTGGCTGATATACTTAAACTAAAGCAACAGATAACGGAAGAAGATGCGAAACGTGCCGGAGAAAAGCAAACCAAGGAACTTTCTAACATTGAATCTGAAATCAAATATTACGAGAATCTGCTGAAAACTCTTTCCGGTCAGCAAGGCGTTGATGGATATGTGAAGAAACTAAAAGAATTGCGTGCTATGCGTGATGTCATGCTGCAAGAAAAAGGCAAAGGCATCTCCGAACAGTTCATTTCCAATCTTAAAGATGTTAATACTAATGAGTTTGACCGCTACATCTCTGAGTTGGAGAAGCGTATCAGAGGAAAGGGGGAAAATGGAACTGTGAAACTTCGTTTGCCTATTGATATTAAGGGTACTTTGTCTGATGAAGCAATCTATAATGTGAAAGACATAAAAACACTTATAGATACAGCAAAATCAGTCAAGCAAACCCGAATTGATTCAGAGAAGAATAAAACCACTTACAAACAAGATTATGAGAAAGCGAAGAAAGACTGGGAGGATGCCAAAAAGAAACTATCTGAAATAGAAAAGGACAAATCTAAATTTACTTCAAAGCAATACGAAGAAGCTAAAAAGCAAAAAGAAACTACCGAAAAAGCATACAAAGATTTAGGAGGTATCACTGGCAATGCTTTATCTAAACAAGAAAAAGCTATTGAAAAGCAAAAAAAAGACCAACAAAAATCAGCCGAAGAGCTTCTGTCTCTCCGTCGCCAAAATCAACAGGCGGAAATAGATCTTATGAAGGAAGGCACAGAGAAAAAGCTAAAACAGATTGACCTTGACTATCAAAAAGAACTTGACGCCATCAAGAAACAAGAAAAAGATTTGAGTGAAAGACAGGGTGGAAAGTTGACTTCGGAGCAGTCTATTGAAATTTCCGCTCGTTATACCAATGCTGAAAATAAAAGAGAGAAAGATATAGCCGATGTAAGTAAGGAATTAAATTCCATACTAGATAAATATCGTGATTATTCAGCTCAACGCATAGCTATAGAGAAGCAGTATCAAGACGATGAAAAGAAACTTAGGGACGGATTAGCAAAAGCTAAAAGCGATTCTGAAAAGAAACAATATGAAGATGCCCTAAAAGAACTAGAAAAACAGCGTAAGAAAACTATAGATTCTATTTCAAAAAGCGAAATCGAAGATTCTGGCGTTTGGAAAATGTTAATGGGAGATGTTGATGCATTACCTACAGATATGCTTGAACAATTATTATCTGATGCTGAACAACTTGTCAAGACTACAAACTTGTCGGCTACAGATATGAAAGCTATGATGGATACCATAAATAATGCTCGCCAAAACCTTATAGCTCGCAACCCTTTCAAGACATTGAAAGAAGAATATGAAAAGTATCAGAAAGCAATAAAGAAAGGGGATAAACAGGGAGCCTTTACTTCATGGAGTAATGTGGAACAAGCTAGCGAATCTATAAAGAGTAATATTTCAACATTAGGGTCCTCTCTATCTTCTCTTGGAACTACTTTTTCCGATGAACTGGGAGAAGGCATCCAAAAAGCGGTAGATATTATAAATGACGGCATCACAGCATTTGAAGTATTCGGCAAAACTGGTGAAAAGTCTGCCGGTGACACAGTGAAAGGCATTAGCGGAATTGTTGGGATCATAACTACATTAGTGGGTACTGTAATGAATGCCTTTGATTCTACAAAAGCAGAACAAGAAAGAAATATTGAATATCAACGTAGACAGGAAGGATATTGGGATTCTATAAATTATCAAGTAGAACGTTATCTGGAGTTGCTCAAAGAAGCCGCAGGAAATGATTATTTTGCAACAGCTACCCAATCATTAACAACACTTGAAAAAGCCAGAGAGAAGGCATACAGGGACATAGTTAAATCTATGCCTGTTGGTGATGTTGATGCTGTAACATTTGGGCTTGCTCAACTTTTTAAAAGTGGTAAGTTTGCTAGCAAAATGACTGAATATGCCTTCGGAGGTCCGCAAGCTAAAGAAATATTTGATTTCATACAAGCTAATGGAGGATATGATCTACAAAACAAACTCATATCAGAGGAAGCGATTTGGGCGATGAAAAGCAATGCCGACATCTGGTCTAAGTTACCGGAATGGATGCAACAAGCTATTGACAAATTTGTAGAGCTCAACGACCAGACTAAGGAGCTAGAAGAGACTTTAAATGAGGATTTATTTCAAACGACTTCACAAGGTCTCGAAGAAGCAATACTGGAAGGATTAAAAGGAGGAAAAAGAGGAATCGCAGATTTTGGAGAAGATTTTGAAGAGATAATGCGCAACGCCTTATTACAATCGTTCGTTATAGACCAACTAAGAGGTAAAGCACAAGAGTTTTATAAAAAATATACCCTTTTGGCTGATAGTGACGAAAACGGAAAACTTGATTTAACAGCAGAAGAGATAAGCGATCTTAGAAAAGATTGGAATGATATTATAAAAGCTGCTACAGAAGAAGCAAAGAATATTGATGCCATTGTTGGTGGTTCTTCCTCTTCATCCCAAGAAGCTTCAAAGAAAGGCTTTGCCACTGCGTCACAGGATTCAATCGACGAGCTTAACGGGCGTTTCACCGCCTTGCAAATAGCCGGAGAAGAAATTAAGAATCAAAGTATAACTCAATCCCAATCATTAAATATTCTAACGATGAAAGCGGATACACTTATTTCCATAAATACGGAAACGAGAAATATAGCCGATGACACACGTGATTTGATAGCAAGTTCATATCTCGAACTTGTTCAAATCTCCGAAAATACCGGAGCAATAATAAAACCCATCCAGCAAATGCAGAAGGATATGGCGGAAGTTAAAAACAATACCAAAGGATTATCAACAAAATAAATGGTTATGGCAGATTTATTAATAAATGGTAGAGATGCTTACAAGACTTGGGGTGTAAGAATGGGAGATAAATTCCTTGATGTGCTTGGTGCATCATTACCTATGAAAGAATTTATTGAAAATAAATCCCGATTAGAACATGGAAAACGTGTAATAATTAATAATCCCAAAATTGATGAACGGGAAATAACGCTCTCTTTTACCATAGAAGGCAATTCTAAATCTGATTATCAAGCAAAAAAAAGGGCTTTTTTTGAAGAATTATACAAAGGTGTGATTGATATTCAGATTCCAGCTAACAGCAGTGACATTTATCACTTGATTTATTTAGGTAAAAGTATCACCTATGCGCAGAGTTTAGACAGAACTTTTGGTAAATGCTCAATGAAGTTTTGTGAACCAAACCCGAGTTTAAGGACCTAATTTACGACATTGATTTCATTGTCGTATATGCGAGTGCCCAAAATTGGGTACTCTTTCTTTTATCTCCGAACTTTGGTGTGTTATGGAATCAGTAGACATCAAAGACATATCCGGCAACATTCGCTTTTCGACTCCTATCAATGAGGGTTCGAAGAGACGCTTCCTTTTGATGCAGGAAGATTATATTACTTTGCTATTTAGCCTTTCCAATCCGGTTTATTTCAAACTAGGAGACTACGTAGACAATGAATTAGGTATATTTGAGTTGGTAGACCTGTATAAGCCTACCTACAACTCCAATACCGGTGCATACGACTACGAACTACGTCTTGATGCTTATTACTGGAAATGGAAGAACAAGAAGTTTTTCTATACACCGGAAACCACCGGACGCGAAGCCGCATGGAATCTCACCGCTACCCTTGACACGCATTTGAAAGTCTTTCTTGATAACCTGAAAGCACTCGGTTACAAGTTCAGAGAAGAAGAATTTATATACGAGATTGACAGTACAGTAAAAAACACTTCCAAGCTCGTTTCCTATGACAACGTAAACCTGATCGACGCTCTCACGCAGATGGCGGAGACTTGGGAGTGTGAATGGTGGATAGAGAATCATAAAATTTGTTTCGGACGTTGTGAATACAGCTCACCCGTTGATTTCAAAGCCGGTGATTTGACAGACACAGAAAATGTGAATGTCAACAGCATGACACGCAGCGACAGCCAGACCACTTATGCGACCCGTATCTACGCTTTCGGTTCCACCCGCAACATTCCTTCCAGCTACCGGAAGGAATTGATATTCGACGTAAAAGAGGCTAATGGACGTAATATATCCGATACGTCAAGACCGCTCAAAATAAACTACTTTCCGTCACGAGTTACATATAAGGAAGACTACGCTGCTAGTAGCAACGAAGGCAGCGGACCTTTTACTCCTTCTTATACAGAATGGACGCTTGATAAGGCTTTAGCTTCATCAGCCAAAGGTGGTTCTTATAAAGTTGTTTCGGAAGGAATTTCAATCAATATATCAACAGCCGTCCCGCAAATAGGGAACCGTGCTTTGCTCCCGGCAGGAGATTATATATTGAAGGCGTCATATATCTATAATGTTTCCGGGGAATCAAAAGAGGTGATTATTGGTAATCAGACCGTTTCATTAGCCCAAAATCAACAATATGAGATTGTGTCTAAAATACAGGTTTCCGACACGTTGGTTATCGACAAAAACAGTTCTGATTTAAAAGTAAGGGTATACGTTCACGTACCAGCTCCAGCTTCTTCCGAGCTGTTATCGACTTTCCAGGCGTATGTAACATACGATATTAACGTGTGTGGCGGTTCTTCTGCAACGACTTCCGTAACATTCCTTTCCGGTGCAAATGCCGGACAGACTTTTGCTGCTGTTTACAATCCCGACCTTTTAACCGGTGACGCAGCAAACATTATCCAACTACCGGAAGGTGTAACAGCCTCTTTAGGTAACCGGTACACCATTGATAACATCATCAAAGGTAAAGTTCCCGACAACTACTTCAGCAAAGACGATAAGGAAATGACTCTTAACGGAGTTGTTCAGAAACGTCTTATGCTCCCGGAGGGCATTTCTTATGTAGATGCTTATAAATACAGCCCGACCGGTGAACGTATCAACATCGGAGATGAAAATTATGATGATCCGGATAACGTGGAAATGCCGGAAGAGGAGGCAATCGAAGAGATCGTTATATTTGAGGATGAATATCCCCAATACAAGGGCACAATATCCAGTGTCAGCCACGATGACAAGGTAGACGATAACGATAAGGAATATCGGATCTATAATTTCAAAGATACGGGACTGAAGAACTTTACAGAAGATTTTAGGCTGGATGGTGAGGAACTTCACATGATATTCCAAACTGGCAAGCTTGCCGGGATGGACTTTGCTATCAATATTGTAGAAAGCGATAACACCGGAACAACCTTCGAAATTGTCCGCAATGAGGATTACGGTCGCTTTCTTCCGGATGATGTTCTTTATCCGCAAACCGCACACATGGAGGACGGTGAAGAAGTCCCCGCAGACACATATATCCTTTACGGCTTTGATACCGCATACATCTCCGAACAGATGTTGCCGGACGCAGAGCAGAATCTACTCAAAAAGGCAAAGGAATACGTAAAGAAATCCATGATTGACCCGTCCACCTACGATTGTGAGATGGATGCTGATTTCATCTACAATAAGGGTAATATCCGTACATACGAAGTCGGGGCTAAGATCAATCTGATAAATAAGGCATTTTTCCCGGGAGGCAGACAATCAAGAATAATCGGTTTCGAGTGGCCGCTGGATATTCCTTACGATCATCCGATTTATACAGTCGGTGAAACTGCCTCATATTCTCGTATCGGAGAGATAGAGAGCAAGCTTGATTCCCTTACTTACAAGGGACAAACCTATTCCGGCTCTGCTGTCGGAGGTGGTGGAATCAGTGTATATGTTATTGGGGTTAATGACAAGACAATCCCGTCTGACAGAAACGTATTCTCTGCAAAAAGAGTGCTTCAGGAGATTATAGCTTATGCTATAAGTAAGACGAAAGATGATACAGCACTAGGGCTTATTTCATTCCTGAACGGCATTAACGTTACCAAAGGTATTGTAACGGACACGATAACTGCAACAGAATTGAGCAGCAATATTGTAAAGGTGCTTGATAAGCTTACAGCCAATAATGCCGCCTTCTCCGGCAATATATCTTCTGTTGATTATGCTGAAAAGTTACTTGGCTGGCTGATAACCCCAGCCGGTGATATAGATGCGAAGTCGTTGCGCCTACGTGATTTCCTTGAAGTGCCGGAATTGCGATATAACCGGGTATCAGTTATCACAGGTGAGGAATGGAACGCTCCCGGAGGCGGTATAATCGAATCAGTGGACGAAGAGAGCAGCATCGTTTACCTGAAGCTTGAACCGGGCGAGGTTGCAGCTGTTGAAGTGGATGATATTTGCAAGGCTAACTTCAACAATGACACAGGCTTTCAGACAACCTATTTCCGGATCACCGAAAAGCTGGATAATGGTTCTTTTAAATACGTTCTCCGCAGCGGATATACTTACCATCCTCAAAAGGCTATGCACTTTGTTTGCTACGGTAACTTCACCAATGCGGAACGCCAGAAGTCCAGCTATTCCACGCAGAATTATATCCGTTTCCTTAAGGGTGTAAACAACTGGGAGATCACAAAGGATATGATTGCCATGCAGTTGGGAGACTTGTCTAACCTGAAACTGTTTGGAATGGATATGACCGGGCATAGTGCATATCTTAACAGAATCTACATGACCGGTACGATCAAACAGATTTCAAATGATGGTGTGACGGAAGTACCGGTTCCGGCTTTCAAAGGTGAATGGAAAGCGGGGACGTATTGGTATTACGACGAAGTAACCCACAACGGAAGCACATGGATTTGCATTGAATCTACGACTACGCAGGAGCCGTCAGATTCTTCTACTGATTGGTTGAAGGTTATTTCTAAAGGGGAAGATGGAGCTTCAGGAAAAGGAGTAAAAAGTATCGTAGAGCAATATTATTTATCCACTTCTCAAACATCACTAACAGGGGGAAGTTGGAGCACAACGCCTCCGGCATGGGAAAATGGGAAATATATTTGGACTAGATCAGTAATAACATATACAGACAGCACATCAACAACCACTAACCCTATCTGCTCTACCGGTTCCACGGGTGAAACTGGGATCGGAGTCAAGAGTGTTGCCGAACAATATTACCTGTCTACATCATACAGCACGCCTACCGGTGGATCGTGGCAGACTTCTGTTCCGGCATGGCAAGACGGCAAATACATCTGGACACGTGTAGTTATCACCTACACTAACAATACATATACAGAGACAGATCCGGTATGTGTAACAGGTGGAAAGGGAACAAGCGGAAACGATGGCGTAGGGATAAGTGCCGTTGATGTGTTATTTTACCTGTCAACCTCTTCTTCATCATTGGAAGGCGGATCATGGTCTACCACGTCTCCCCAATGGGAGGATGGTAAGTACCTATGGACTAAAACAAAGGTAACTTATACGAATGGTTCGACATGGGAAAGCGATCCGGCTTGCATCACTGGAAGCCAAGGAAAAACAGGATTACCCGGTGCAATGCTCCGTCCCCGTGGAGTATGGAAAGCCAATACCGAGTATTATAACAATGAGACATTCATAGATACAGTAATCTATGACGGTCAAAACAAACTTTGTAAGATCACGCATACGTCTACTTCCTCTTTTGACTCAACGAAGTGGGAAGAGTTCAGCGAGTTCGAAAACGTGGCAACAAACGTCCTTCTTGCGCAGAATGCGACGATTGATGTATTAGGAACTTCTGGAATATTCGTGGGGAACCTTGAGAAAACAGAGGGCTGGATGATAACCGGAGGGGCTTTTAAGCATAATGTTACGGGTGTTGAATTGACAAAAGAAGGTCAAATTGCCCTACCTGAAACCGGTGGAATAACAGTAGGCGGAAAGACATTCATAGAGGCGGGAAAGATAATAACCGATTTTATTAATGTTGATACTTTGGAAGTAAAAAAATTAAAGGGGGCAACGGGAACCTTTAAGGAATTGCAAGCTGTTGATAATGAAGGTAACATACAAGGTAAGATTTCTTTTAACTCTGATGGGTCTGGAGGTAATGTTTCATCTTCGCTTAATATTGATTTTTCAAAAACTTGGATTTCTGGTGATTTGTATCAACAGGGCTACAATGAAACCGAAAAGCGTTCTTGGAGATTTTACGCTTCTGACATCTGGTGCCGTGGCGAATTCGGGCATTACAAGATGACTAAAATAACAGTTTCTGCTGGCTACAGTGCTAATTTTTATGTGCATGTATATGGATATGGCACTGATACTTCAGAACATAAATATCCTGAATCAGGTCGACCAATTGACTGTGTTGTTATGGAAGGTAGCGGGGATAGCGTACTACGAATATGCGAATCCGCAATGTATAAAGAAATTACAGTTGTTAATAACTCAAATTATCCCAAAAGGGTAATATACAACCATCTTAATTCTCAAACTTATAGTATTGAAGCTTGGGGATTTAAAACTTTTATCACAGCAGAAATTCAAACAAGTGTTGCTCCATATATTGTGAATAATTTATTTCTTCCAAAATAATTATGAAAATAGACTTTCGAAAAATAGAATTAACCGATCTCGAAGGGAACAAGAGTACCGTCGATGTATCTAAAGCATTCGGAAATGCGATTTATCAAAATACAGGTGATCTTGGAGAATTTAATCTTGCTCAAGATATATACCGGAAAGGAGAAGTTGATATATCCCCTGAACAAGCTAAATCTCTAAAAAAGTATGCGCAGTTATTTACTCGTGTCATTGATCGAATAGCTGTCAGCAATGCTCTATCACAAGAAGAATAAATAAGTTGAAAACAATGGTAGCAAAAGGAACGATCATAAAATTAGCAGTATCTATTGAACTACCTTCGGGCTTGACAATGGATGACATAGATTTCGAATGCAAGTTCTCTGTAACTCTCAATTCCCAGACGATCAAGAAGTCGGAAATGGTACGTAATGATAAGAACAGCTATACTTGTTTCCTTGATACCAACATCATAGGGAGGGGAGAAATTTGGATAGAAACCACGGCTTATCTTCCTGACACTGATTATGAAGGAGGAATAAGACCGGAGGTAGACAAGTCGGCAACCGGAATAAGAATTGTATAATATGGGATGCATACGGGTTAACATAGAAGCCTCGAAAGGAATAAAGGTGGGCACATCTCCTTTGTCTGGGATAAATGTCTCTGTAAATCCCAGCCGTTCAATTAAAGTGTCGGTAGGGATTGTCTGTGACGTTGGCAAAGATGCTTATTTGAGAGTAGAGCCTGATTACATCTGGTTGATGCCCTCCAATAACTTTGAAGATAACGTAGATGTATTGTCAAATGTGGTATGGACCACAGCAACAAAAGAATAAAATTTTATTGTTTAATTACTTAATGATTTGAATTATGGCAAAGCCTAGTTGGTTAAATTTAAACCCTTCAACTGGAAGCGGAAATGGGACAATTGCAAACAGTGCAAGTGCTCATACAGGTCGTACAGCTAGAACCGGTACGGTGACAATAACGGGTGTCGGAGTATCTACTCCTGCAACTTATAAAGTAACTCAAACTCCTAAATCCGAGTTTGCATCTTTTGATAACGGAGCGGAAATGTCAGCGCCCAAAGCTGCCGGGACTGTCACAGTTGAAGGTAAGACTAATTCTCAAAAGCTGACCTTTGCATGGGCGGGTAGCGTATCAGATGTTTCCATTCCAGCGAAATATAGTGCGAATGGGACACAGACAGATAATGCGGCTAGCATCACAGGTGACCCAGGTGCTACAGCAGAGTTCCCATTCTCCATAGAACTTGAATTCCCAGCAAATGAAACTATTGAAGAAGTTGTAAGAACATTAAAAGTAACCGCAAACGGTGGTCAGGCTGTACAGATTGCAATCAAACAGGCAGCAGGAGACGCAAAACTATCCGTTTCCCCAACAGAAATTACAATTCCTCAAAACGGTTCAGCTGTTTCCGTTACTGTTACGTCTAACACTTCTTGGACTGCCGCATAATGGATATACTTGTACCTTGGAAGGAAGGAGAAGGAAGCATTGTCATTACGCCCGGCTCTAATGGAGTCGCAAGCGTAATGAGCGATGTTGCCAATGAAGGATTGGACAGGCAACAAACTGTCGTGTTCTCGACTACTAAGGGCAATAATCCGGTTTCCGTTTCTACTACGGTATCTCAAGAAGGGAAAAGACAGGCATTTGCAGTGACCGAAGGACGGTTTCTACTGTCTGACGGTAGTACGTTTAACGTTATAAAGAGTAAGTTCTATGAGTGATTATAACAGTCAATATTCGGGAGCTAGGATTGAAGAACTATTGGCAATGATACCCAACTTGGCTAAAGCCGACCTTTCCAACGCCATGACGGTTTCTTTGGGAGCAAATGGTTATGCCAAGTTCAATAATGGGCTTTTGATACAGTGGGGGACAAGAGTCGGAGCAACCGGGGGGGCAATTAATCTGTATTTTCCTACCAGTTTCTATAATACTGATTATAACATTTATTTCACTGGAGCAGTAAATAATACAGGTGAATCTTTTATATATGCTCCGGGGTATGACCTTAATGGTAAATATACATCATATTGTAGAGTTCTCACCCGTGGAATAAATTCAACTCCGGCTATTGTTTGGACTAGCTGGAATTTTACATGGTTTGCAATTGGTAGATGGAAATAAGGAGGTAATATTATGGGAAAAATATATTGGAAAAATGGTTTCTATGATAAACCACAAGAAGGAGCAGTAGAAATATCGGTGGAGTACTGGCAGGAATTGCTTGACGGTCAATCATCCGGAAAAGAAATCAAGGAGAACGAAAGCGGTTACCCGGTATTGGTTGAGCATGAGTACACCATTGATGAATTGAAAGAGATAAAGATCGCAGAGATCAACGCTTACGACAAGTCGGATGCTGTAAACTCCTTGACGCTGGACGGAAAACAAATATGGCTGGATAAAGACACCCGTGTAGGATTAGTCAACTCAATAAACATAGAAAAAGAAGCGGGCCGGGTATATACTACTTTGTGGTACAATGCGGAGAAGTATGTAATTCCCGTAAATGACGCTTTAAATATGCTTGACCAATTAGAATTATACGCTCTTGATTGCTACAATACTACACAGGCTCATATTGCAGCCGTGAAAAATTTGCTTAGCAAAGAAGAGGTTAATTACTATAATTATAAAACCGGTTATCCGGAGAAACTCAATTTTGTATTATAAACTATAAACAGATAAAGCTATGATTCTACTAGTATTAATGTCGTTCATCCTCATTGCCGGCTACGTCTTTGCAATGATTAAAAAGATGGAGGAAATTCCTTACTCTATCAGTGACACCTACTATGCCCTGACGCATAAGTTTTGGTTCGGTTTGTGCATGATCGGCTCCGGTGCATTGCTTCTTCCGGCAGCATTTGAAGCAAGTACGGAAAACAGCCAGTTTCTTGTATTCCTTTCGGTTGTCGGGATGATTGTATTGGGTGTATCTCCCAATTTCAAAGGAAGCCAGAAAACCGCCCATTGTATCGGTGCCGCCATGTCTTTAATCTTCTCCCAGATATGGGTAGGTTGCAATTCTTGGTATTGGTTATTGTTATGGGCTGGATTCATTGCGTACATGGCTATCTCCATGAGTGAGCACTGGACCGGTAACTTCATCTCCGACTTCATAAAGAGAAAGCCGATGTTCTGGATTGAGGTAATTTCATTGTTGACCGTTTATCTAACCTGTTTAGTATGAAAAAGAATACAAAAGAAGATATACAAGTATGGACCGCAGTGGGAATGTTGTTTGCAGGAGTCGGACTATCCGTTGCAGGTTTTGTTGTAGAGCCATTAGGTCAGATTCATGACAGTGTATTGTGGTTTTTTGCTCAATGCCTGATATATGCTGGCAGTATATTTGGGATTGGGATTTATGTTAATGGGAAGTTTAATAGTTTGGTTGATAGGCTTAACAACAATAAAGAAGTAAAGGGTGATGAATCACATAAATAAAATCAGCGCATTAGCCAGCAAGCTTCTATCCAAGATCGGAATAGACGGCATGGCCCACATTATAGTCTGCCAGAACTTGGTAATGTGGTTATCGAAATATACGCCACTGTGGTTAGCAATCATTATAACCGTCGTGATCTTCGTCCTGAAGGAAGTATACGACAAATACTGCAAGAAAACAGAATTTTCAATTAAAGACATCATCTGTGATTGTGTGGGTCTGGCGTTGGGAGTATTAACATTGATATTATAGGAGGAAGGATATATGAAAAGAGAAGATATAGACTCAATCATCATTCACTGCTCGGCAACACGTGCCGGGCAAGACTTGCGAGCAAAGGACATTGACCGGATGCACCGGGCTCGGGGATTCAATCAAATCGGTTATAACTTCATTGTTGACCTTGACGGAATGGTTGAGAATGGTCGCCCGCTTTCCATCGATGGAGCGCATTGCAATACGAAAGGTTTTAGCGAATCTTCGTATAATAAGCACAGTATAGGTATCTGTTATATCGGTGGCTTAGATGCAGCCGGAAAGCCTGCTGATACTCGTACTCCAGCTCAAAGGGCAGCACTACGCGAATTGGTCGCAAAGCTTTGTAAGGAATATCCTATAATTGAAGTACTCGGACACCGTGATACTTCGCCCGATCTGGACGGAAGCGGAGAGGTAGAGTTTAGGGAATATATCAAGGCTTGTCCCTGCTTTGATGTTAGGAGTGAATTTTCTAATTTTCTTCGTAATACAGTGATCCGACCATGAAAGCGCTAATTTATATAACCATATTCCTGATGTCGGGAATATGGTTTGCTTCCTGCAAGACTTCCCGGAATATGGAAACTCAAAAGCAAATTGACTATTCAGAAGATTTCTTATATTTGCGAAACTTAATTGAATCATTACGGCTGGATGTGAATAAACAGACGAAAATTACTACTGACAAGTTGAGTGATCTGAAGATTGAGAATAAAACAGTTTACTTGTCTGCTCCCGATTCGTCAGGAAAGCAATATCCGGTCAAAGAAAGTACTACTACTGCATCCAAGCAGGATCAGGAACGAACAGAAGTTGATGAAACATTATCCATTACTTTGCAGCAGTTCTCGAATCGCCTTGATACTATAAGTAACAAGGTGAATGCTTTACTAAATCAAAGAGAGAAGGTAGTCGAATTATCTTGGTGGGATTTGCATAAAGATAAAGTTTATTGCTATGTCATTGGCTTGATTCTTGCGGGATGGTTGGTGTGTAAATTTAAGAAATAAGGCTTTCTTCTATTGAAAATACAATTTTTTGGCGAAATTATATGTGAGAAAATACAATATTGTGGAAATAATATATATCTTTGCAGCAAAAGAATATCTCTGTTGGCGCAGAGATAAACTTTAAATTCGGTGATGTAAAAATATAAAATTGTATTTATGGCAAAAATAAAGAATGTGGCTGAAACAGCCAAAAGGAAGCGTATAATAAACGCTAAAGAATGTGAATACGAACTTCGTGAGTCGTTAGAAAAGCTATTTGATGCTTTTTGGAATGCTGTACGTAATTATGAAAAAGAGGTAATACAAACCCCGTTTACAGCTCGTTGTCGAGGATTTGAAGCCTCCCTCTTAAACTCAAAAATAATTCAAAGTGTTCAGTCTGTTTTTAAAGATGACTGGACATTTGGAAAGTACAAAAGATTTATGCTTAGAGTTAATGGATATATTATGCTTTTTAAGAAATTAAATAGTAAAAATATGCCAATGAATGTTCCAACTCGTTTTTCATCATCTATTCAGAACCAAGAGCAAGGTTATTTGTTTGATATGTATGATAACGGGATAGAACCTATTTTATTTTTTGGATATAATAAAAGTCGTTTTGGGGAGATTATAAATCCAAAATTGGTTTATATCGATGAAAACAAAGTGAGATGGACTATTTCTGAAAATGATATTTCTACAGTTAATAGAACAATGGATGTTCAGCCAGCCGCTGCGTCTCTCTCTGTACGCCAAAATATCAAAAAGAAAGAAGGAACAAATAATTAATAATATAATACATCACCGAATTTATTTTAGAAAACAACAATACTGATAGCAAAAATGGAAATCAACTATAAGCAGATAATATTTGCTCGTGAATATCGAGGTTACTCACAAACCGAGCTTGCTTCTAAGATTGTTGGATTGTCACAATCCAATTTATCTAAGTATGAGAAGGGTATTGGTCCTTTATCTACCGATGTGCTTAATCGCATAATTGATTTTCTGGGATTTCCAACTGACTTTTATGAGAAGAAAATCTCAAATATTGCAGAAAATGCGCATTACCGAAGGAAGAAAGGAATGACTAAAAATGAACGTTCCCAAATAGACCTTTCAAACAAGTTATTAGGTTATATTGTAGACCAAATGGGGGAGTCTGTGGAATTTCCAGATATGTCATTTCGAATGATTGACCTTGAAGATGGATATACACCCGAAACCGTGGCTCAGTACACCAGGAAGTATTTAGGCTTGAAAGATGAACCGGTTCGGAATATATTCTCTTTGCTGGAAAGAAATGGGATTATAATCATAGAATTGGATTATGATGTGGATCTATTTGACGGGGTTTCTTTTTTGACAGATGGTGGATATTATGTGATTATTATTAATAAGAATTTTAGTAATGACCATAAAAGATTCACTTTAGCACATGAACTGGGACATTTGATCATGCATACTTCAAATGAGTTTCTAATCTCTGAATATAGGGATAAAGAAGATGAAGCAAATAGATTTGCTTCAGAATTCCTTATGCCTTCTGATGCTATATCAAATTCCTTACGTGGACTAAAACTGCAGTATTTGGTGGAATTAAAAAGATATTGGTTAACCTCCATGGCATCTATTGTACGTAGGGCAAAAGATTTGAAATGTATTACTAACGAAAAATATAAATATTTTAGTATTGAACTAAGTAGAAGAGGATATAGAAAAAGCGAACCTGTGAATGTATATATTGATATGCCGAATATGTACAATGAAGCTTATAAACTTCATAAGAATGAATTGGAATACTCAAATGAGGAAATGGCAACTGCATTTAGTTTGCCTATTGATGTTCTTACTAGATTTTGCTGTCCTACAAAAACCAATTTGAAATTAAGATTGAGTATATAATCTGTATATCTTATAAATATAATCATCATATGGCTAAAACAATAAAAAAATTCACTTATGCGGTGAAAGATAAATATGATAATATGGTAACTGTGTATGCAAGAATTGAAAAGGAAGGTGGTTTGTATTACTGGTATACAAGTCATTTGACAAAACCGCAAGATGCAGATGGAATAGGAATATATAATCCTTCTAATGTTGAGTCTAATCTTGATACTGCCGAAGCATTTTTGAAAGCATATATTAGTATGATGAAAGATTCTAAAGTAATTGTACCAAACAATCATTATTGATTTATTATTTTAGAGATAAGTTGTGTTCTATTAATGATAAATCCTTTTTATATTGCCCCGTCTCTTTGATTCGGGGTTTTTCTTTATCCACCTCCAAAGTATCGCTATCTTTATGCTATAAAAGATTATTTTATGTGATAGTCATGTGATCGGCTCGGTACGAAAGATTCGGGGCTTTTTTCTTATTCATAATCAAACTTCTCGTATCTTTGCAAAAAAAAGATCCATAATGAAAGTCAAACATGAATATGAAAGAATGCCGGCCAATGAAGTTTGGAATGTAGTAGTAGCTTATATTAATAAGAACAAGCAGTTTTTGTCCTCTACTGGTATTAAATATAACGCCAAGGTCATAATTGAT
>PPYE01000685.1_pt1 | contig 16499 bp, 29 predicted proteins | sample 1559881 | NCBI WGS metagenome assembly PPYE01 (sample SAMN08240022, study PRJNA423297) | Human gut metagenome, whole genome shotgun sequencing project. | reverse complement strand
AAAAAAAATAAAGGAAGAACATTGTCTCCCTTTATCTAAGCCTTATATAATTGTAGTAGTTGCTATACTAGCTATATCATTGGTAAATTTCTTAAATAGCATTTTTTCTTTACTATCACTGCAAGTATGGTATAGTTCACTTATCATATTATATATAGTAGAAAGCATCTTTTCCAAGTTCTCAGATGTTCTATTACTCATATAGTTTACAAATAGTGCTTGGATATCTTCTATCTGTTCATCAATATTACTTTCTGGAACCAAATCTTTTGCTTTGGTCATATGCTCCTTTACTATATATAAACTAGCCAGTTTGTCACATACACTAAATGTAGTATCTCCGGATTCTAACTCTTCTATTGTATTGTCTATTTCTTCCAGATTTAGCATATACTTACACCGATTTCTTCAGACTTCTTCTTATACTTATTGTGCATCTCATCTTGGCATAAGTAAACTGAATCTATGTTGTAGTCAATAGACTTGAGTTTTAAACCCTCTCTTTCTGCATACTTAAGTTCTTTATCTACATCACATATGAGTTCCTTTACTTTGCAAGCAGCTGCAATCTCTCCAAGCTCACAAAGTTCTTTATACATTTCTTCATAAAGCTTCTTAGTTTTCTTTTCCCAGTCAATCCAAAGTGTTATTCCAGTTTTAAGGGCATTCTGCTTAGTATTAGTATCAACATCCCAACGACCATAGTTATACCAACTGTCTGGAATTACTTTAGGTTCTTCAACTGGAGATTTCTTTATTAACTTGTTGAAATGATTAGTATAGTATCTCTCTACTGTTCTCATTGTGCAAGCTTCTTCTAAGAAATGATATTCGTGGCACCTCTTATATCCGTGAAGGTCCAAGAAATCGTAGAAGTTAGCTAGCTGGTCGTGAGTCATAAGACCTTCTATCTCGTGTGCTAATATTTTTGAGAATACTTCATCAACGGTCATTCTTATCCACTACCTCCAATCTTTTTAATAATCTGTCTAATTTTATATCTTGTTCTTCTAAATGAGAATGTATCTCTTTTTAAGATTATAGAGGTCTGCTTATCAGTCTCAGACATAAGTTCTTGCTTATCTCCTTGTGTCAGATTCTCTTGTAAATTCATTAATCCTATAAAGAAACTCATAATATTTAGAATATCAAGTATAGTTAACTCTCCGTCTTTCATATTAGCATATCTTAGTTACAACTACATTTACTTGATTAAATGTAGCTCCTACGCCAACATTATCAATAGTTAAAACTGTAGGACTATCGTAACATCTACAAGAATTATTTTCTGATACTTGTACTAATGTTGTGAAACCAACAGGTACTACTGTGGTAGTTGTACCAGTAGCAGTAGATATTGCTTGTGGCTGAAGAGTTCCATTCTTTCTTAACTGTATAGACACATTACCATCAGCAGTTGCAGTTGCTGAACCATCAACTTCTACCATATATACACCACACTTATTTAACTGTATTGTAGTTGAACCAGATTTGACTGCTGTACAACCTTTCTGTATACTAGTTGAGTTAAATGGTATTGCCGTATTAGTTAACACTGTTACATTCTGGCTATATGCTTCTAACATATTACTTATTCTCCTTTCTCATATTAAAAAAATAGGGAGTAGCATTGCCACTCCCTTTAACTGGCATACTACAATGCTCTAATTATACTGTTGTTCCGCAGCAGCCACATCCTGTATTAAAATAAGGACTAAAACCAGCTGAATATGTTGTAGCGTTTGGATATCTAACTACACCACATAATGCTTGGTTTAATTCTAACTGCTGGATTCTAGCTGCTTGCTGAGCTGCTTTATCAGCACACATCTGGTCAAGAATCTTCTGGATTCCTGCGGTTGTGTTTGCATTAATAGAAGCAGTTGCCTGAGCCATATTGAAGTTTACACCATCAATAGCTCTCTGAGTTGTGCAGCAGCAATCTGATAACTGACTTTCTAAAGTATTGTAGTTTCTTAATGTCTCATAACCTAAGTTACAGATTGCGTTTCCAAGGTTAGTATTTACACCATTTACCTGGTCATTAAGTCTTCCTATAGAACTTTTTAACTCATTGAATGAGTTAGCATTACACAAAGCTGCCTCAGTTACTATACCATCAGTAGTGTTTCTGCCCCAAGCTCCGTTTCCACCCCAGAATAGAATCAAAAGAGCAAAAATCCACATAAAGCCATTATCTCCCCAATCACCATTATCACGGTTAAGAAGAGCTACATCACTTGCACTTAATCCTGTATCCATAGCGTTATCTCCTTTCTAATAATCTTGTATAGTAAAGTATTAACTCGTACGCCATCAATACTTACTTTTTATTTAAGCATAGATATAATCTGTTCTGGATTTATACCTTGTTGCTTTGCCACTTGATTAAATAAATCTTTAGGTGTCATACCTTTAGAATTTACCATATTCATTATTTGGTTTAATTGAGGATTCTGTCCTCCCATCATCTGTAATATCTGCATAGGATTTCCTTTTCCTTTTAGCATATTTGCCACTCTTTTAACTGACTGTATAGCTTCAGGATTAAATCCACTACTCTGTAAGTTTTGGTTTAGATTTTGATTGCTGAATAGACTGCTTGCCATATTGCTTAATCTCCTTTTTAAATTCTTCAAATTCTTCTCTACTAATATAATCATTAGTAGGAGCAACCTCCTGTTGTTCTATAGGACTAAAAGAAAATGTCCTAATTGTTGGAAAACCAGCACCATCAGTTGACTTTACATAAAGTAAGTCTTCACTGCTATCAAATAGTGCAACTGTGCTATTTGGTTGCATCTGATATGCTTTTGCTCCATCAATTCCAGTTACCCTAATTAGATTATTTACAGGTTCACTTGGAACTGGTGTAACATTAGCAAAGTTATTAGCAGGAAAAGGAACACTATTTCCTATAAAGCTATTCACTGGGTACTGTGGATTCATCATCATTGGATTTCCGTTCATCATCATTACCAAATTCCTTTCTTATATAGTTATTAAATCTTAATAATCCCTTAGTTAATATTATTGGGTCTAGTTTATATAATTCTTCTCTTGGTATCATCATCTATCTCCACTATAGCTACTAGTATCTTAATAATATGAAGAACTGGTATGTCTTGTATTCCTTCGTGCTGCATTAGCAGTTTTAAGAATTCTCTATCCATACCAGCTCTCCTTTCTCACTTGTGTTTTATTTATAATTAAATTCTATACAAAAAAGACGCACTTAACAATGTAGTTAAAATGCGTCTTAAATGTAATTAAAATGTAATGGGTTTATAATACCTTTATAATCTTCTTATTGACTTTCTGACTAAGTTTCCGTGCATAATCAATAGATATATTTAAGTCATCAGCTATTGTTTCTAGCGTAGCGCCTCGACTTCGTTTCTCAAATAAATCTATTTCCAGATTTACAAAGTTACAGTTTTCTCTTAAGTAGTCTAACTCTGGTTTTGTGAAATCTGATATAACCATTATACTCTTCTCCTTCTCTGTCTTGGAGAAGTTCTTCTGGCTTGCTTTCTAGAATTACCATTTCCTCTTCTGGTTCTTTTAATTACCTTGACTGTCTTTGTCGCTCTTGCCATTTACATTAACCTCTCCACTATCATTAATAATAGCATTATCATTATCTTCACTATCAGCATCATAAGTAGTTGTTGTACTTTCTACTGGTAAATTCCAAGCATATAGCCAAGCAATATTACTAGCAAAAAACATAATCAACACTATAATAAAAGCTATAAACCACTTTTTAGTATTGGATTTAATCTGATGTAGTAACTCCATTGCTAATGTGTTCTCTTCCATTCTTCTGTTCATCCTCCAAATTTTTAATCCTATAGTTAGCTGCTTTCTGTCTATATTCAATTAACTCAACAGCTCCTTCAAGTTGATATACCCTCTCTATAAGGGAGTTGTGCTTGTCTTGCTTTTTCTCGAGTTCACCTACTCTATATTCTATTAGTTCAGATATATCTCGGTTGTGCTTTCGATTCTGTATCCATACACCAATAAGTGTACCTCCACAAGTAATTAAAGCCACAATAACTTCAGTCGATACCATTAGTCAATCTCCTTAGTGTTCTGTATCATTACCCAGCCAAGCTGACCTTTATACTCTACTTTCTTATAAGTGTACTTACTTCCTTTGTATATATTATATACAGGAAGTTCAGTTCCTTTTGGAATTTTAGCAAGTATTGTAGTCTTAGCAGCAATCTTATGTTCTTTTCTAAACTTAACACCTTTCTTAGTTGTTTTTATGGTATGGAGTTTCTTTGGTATTAAGAATAAATACTTAACATAAGGTTCCCAAGCTGACTTTGTTGTGCTCTCACAAGATGCTTTAGTGTTATATGGGTCATAAATAGTAATCTTCTTACCATCATAAGCCTTGACGAAAACAAAGTGCCCTGACTGTGTCCAGATTGACTTACCCATACAAGCAATTCCTACATAGTCGCCAGTTTTTATTTTAGCTAAGAAATCTTTAACTATTGCACTTCCTGTCTTACCATATAAGTTTGTCCAGTTAAGTTGCTCTGCACCAGAATAACCATAATGCTTTAATGCTTTAATCATTCCACTATAATATGTACCTGAACCATTACAAGCACATCCATTAGCTTGCATCCACTTAGCCGTTTTTGCTGGAGTAATTGTATTGTCTATATTATAGACTACATCAGCAACAGAAGTTGGGCCACATCCAGCTGCTCTGATAGTCTCACCAGAGTAACTATTTGCTGCCCACTTGCTATCTGTTTGTTTAAAATTCTTATAAGCCATATTTTACTCCTCCTCTGTAAATGCTTTAATTATTAAGTTCAATACTGCAGTAGCACCTGCTGAACCAAAAGTAATAATCCAAGTTTTAATATCACCCGGACCTAAAGTTGTAACCGCTCCCAAACCTGCAGCTATAAAGGTTTTAGCTGTTCTTACCAAGATGTCAATAACTTGTTTTTTAGTAATCTTAGATAATCTCATATAGTAACCCTCCTATTCTTTTTTAACATTATAACGTATTAGCAGTAGAAATGTACAGCTTAAATTTTTAATCTAATGAATAAGTTCCTACAATCTCGTCTAAGTCAAGTTGCATATTAGGATATACACCTGTTCCCCATATATCAATATGGCCTTCAGGATATACATATACACTATTAGTATACTCGTTACCCTTATAAGAACTTGAGTAACTAAAACTTCTAAGTGTCTTTGGTGCGTATTTCTTATCAAAACTAATCCTTGTAGGATTTGAACTATCAAAAGACACATGAATATATCTAGTACCACCAATAGTACACTCATTACCTTTTAATCTCATATAGAATGGTTCTTGAGTATTTTCTGGTGGTCCAGATACATAAACTAAACCAGACGTATCAAGTAAATCTTCTCTTCTACCTGTATCTAGATACCACACATTAGCAATCTGTTCTATTTCCTCAACGCTTAAACCATTAATCTTTACTCTATATAAAACTAAGTCATCTTCTAAGTAATCTTCATCAAGCAAGTTATTATCAAGATATTCTGGGTCAACATAATCCTCACCTGCTGTTCCTTCAATCACTCTTAATTCTGCACTTTCTATTCCTGTGGCAGAATCTTTAGAGTAATGTATAACAATTAGGTCGCTTCTTTTAGCACCACTTATTCCTGTACTTATATCTAATTCTTCATAATCGTGGTTTACCATTCCCATCAACCTTCCTTGATTAATAGCATAACCATTATTAATCTTTATAAGTGTATTACTTTCCAGTTCATACTCAAAAGAGTTACCAACTTCAATAATATACTTTCCAGCAGTTTCAAGTGCAGCAGCATTTAATATTGCATCTTGCTGAGATGTTATGTGAGGTTTTCCCACATAACCTGTAACTAATTCTAATGCCATAATATACCTCCTTTAATACTCGTTTGTTGTATCATCATTACCCAGTTCATACTGAGTAGATATCTTATTATTTTCTATAGTAACAATCTTTTTAGTTATCTGTGCCGCTATAGTTATATTAGTAATGTTTTCGGTTGCACCTACCACGTCTCCTACATCATATTCTTGGTCATCTGAAGTTAAAGATATAGTTACTGAGTCCAGACTCCAGTATTCTTGTAATTTAGCAATACCATTGGTAACTAAGTCAGCATAATTATCATATACTTTTCTATAATAGTAGCCTTTCCAGAATGGTGGAATTATTTCTTTCTCAGTCTTAGCATAAAACTTTCCAGATACCCATTCCGGATTACTTGTTGCCTCACTCTTCCAGTAATAAGTATTGCCATAATAGTCAGGAGCTCTTTCTTTACTTACTGAAGTGTAAAATGGTCTATACTTAGAATCTTTCCAAGATTTAAAATCAGACATCTTAACTTTTGGTGTAGGTTTAGCATCTAAATAATCTCCCGGATTTTTAACTAAGTCAGAAATCTTAACATACTCAGTCTTTACCAACTTTGAAGATTTAAGACTAATCTTATAATCTTTCTTATTAAAGGTTGGTATCTTATACTTATAAGTTACTTCCCATCTATCCCAGACACCACTACGCTTCTTCTTAACTGTGTAAGTATATTCCCAGTGTTCTACTTTAACATAGTAGTTACCTTTATTAGATGACCAATCTGATGGTTTTATTGTCTGTTTCTGATACTCCGTATATTTATAAGCTTCTACTGCTTTATAACCAGTACCTTCTGGTGTGCCATCACTGTAGTATACATAATAATCTTTATAATTTGTACTCCAGTCAACTGGTTTGGCATCAAGTTTAATATAATCAGTATCAACAACTAATAAACTATCATCTACACTTTTATAGTTTTCTCCATCTTTATAGTAGTATGAACTATAATTCCAATTCCAATCAAGAGGCTTAGTTGTAAGATTATCGTATACTTCATCAAACTCTCTTTCTATCTGATTATAGGAGTTAGATGTACCATCATATGTATAATACTGAGTAAATATATAAGGTTGTTCCCAGCTTTGTGGTTTCTCTTGTAGCTGCTCGTAATTCTCTGCAGTTTGAGCCCCATTATAATCGTATACTTGACTCCTATCTAATAAACCCGTGAATACCTGATTTCTTGAGTCAAGTATATACTGACTATCCATATAAGGTTCATCAACAGTTGAGTAATCTTGTATACCGCCATTCTCATCTGTAAATAACTCAATAACGTGTCTATCTTTTAAGTCTCCCGAACCTAGACAGTAAAGATGGTTTACAGGATTAAAATGCTTATTTATTGCCATAGCAAATTCACTTGTATCCCACTCCTCATCTTTACTATAATCAACATAAGGAGATACACTTAGCACAACTTTGCCATCTGAGAAAACCAAGTTTAATTTGCCTCCAAACTCATATAGCATTTTTCTTAATCCTCGGTACAGATTAGCATATCTCGGAAATTTATAGTTATTAATAACTATATTACTGTCTTCTTCTGTACTTATAGTAAATAAACTAGTTAGACCTACTCGTAGTAACAACTGGTAAACCACAGCATTAGCTTCCCCATTTAAGATAAGATGGTCTTGCCCTTTATCAGGGCTGACCACTTTACTATCCATTATTCCGTGCCAAGTTCTTCCTGTATACTTAACAGTACCAGAATTTGTATCCGGATTTATACTATCAATAATTCCTCCATACTGAGTATCTTCATAATATATAAAGTTGTTAGGTTCCAGACAAGCATTTTCCATAGCTACTTCTATCTCAAAGTCATTCTCATCTTTACCAAAAGCCAAGTCAAGTTTATATTCTGGGATTATTCCTAAGTCTACTCTATTACTATCTGTATAGATTAAGTCCATTTTGGTTCACTCCTATCTTCAAATAACTCAATATCAAACTCATAAGCACCATTCCATCCAACTATATTCTGACCTACTGCAATCTTTTGAAAAGCATAGAAATCTTTTAATCTGTGACTAAATAGGTTCTCTATTGCACCTGTTACAGTTATCTTATAAACTTTCTTATTTACGGAATCAATTATAAGTTTTTCGCCTGTGCTTAAATCCACATCAGTTGCACCATAATTCCAATCCCCAATACTTATTAGTGGGTCACTACATTTACCATATATTGTAAGTTTAAAGTCAGAAGCAGCATAACCATCATTAGTTAAACTATTTATCCTTATATCATTAGTATAGTCATATAAATAATCTAATGGATAGTCTAAAAATGGCGAGGTGCTTTTACCATAAACTTCAAACTCATATATGGAATAACCATATGCTGGAAGTGCTCGAGTTATACCTTGAAACTTAATAAATCTATAATAGTTTACACCCTCTAATACTATCTCGTCTGTTCCACCAGACATATTTCTCATACTTTTAAGTGTTGACCAACTTATACCATCATTAGATACAAGTATATTATAGTTTGTTGCATAAGCAGTTTCCCAGTATATCTTTATGCTTTCTAAATAATACTGCTCACCCAAATCAATAGCTACCCAAGCATCATCTGCAAAGTTTGATGACCATCTTGTGCCTAAATTTCCATCTACTACACTCATAGGTAAACTAGCCGCATTCTCATAACCTGAAGCAGTAACGGATTTTTTTAGTGCAATATTTGTACTTGGCATACCATTATCTACATCTGAGCTTGTGGATTTACCAAAATGGAATATATTAGACGTCTTCCAATTACCATCAGGTGATAGCAATGTAAACTGAACTGTTGAGTTATTAACCATCAAGTACTTACTGCTTTTAGAACTAGCAAATATATAGCAATCTAAATAGTAATTATCTACATATAATCTGCCAGGTGATAACTTAACTACATCAGCATCAAAGAAAGTAGTAATCTTTTCTATGTTATTTAGATAATCTTGGTCATTCAACCCTTTAACTCTAATCTTAATCTTTTTCTGAACCATACTTCGACTAAAAGAACTTATTCTAGGGAAGCTTGTCCCTTTGGTTGTTTTACTCCAAGTATAGTCAAATAAATCTGTATCGGAAAGCATTAGATAAGGGTAGGTAACTAAATCTAATTTCTCGCCTTGTGAATTAATATAGTATATATCCATTATACTGTTACCTCCCTTACTAATCTTCCAAACTGTCTATTTCCAACTGATACACCAATATTAGCATTTACAAAAGCATCAACAGTTGCTTCTCCCATTTTATCATAGTCAATACCATCATAGTACCCACCACTTAAAGTCATTGTAGTATCAAGTTTCTTCATACCATACTTAAGTTCATCATTAATCTGGTCCATTGGATTTTCTTGGTCAAAACCTACCCATATACCTTGAGCTATAAACTTACCAATCTGGTCTCTCATAAGTTTTGAAGGTGAAGCAATACCAAAGAAGTCTTTGATACTATCCACAACGCCTCCAAAGAATCCACTTATCTTATCTCTTAGCCAAGCACCTGCATCTTTAATACCATTCCATAATCCTTTAATTAAGTTTAGACCTATATCAGCCATATCACTTAAATGGTCGCCAAAACCATCAACTAAGGCTTTTATAATATCTGGTATTGCAGTTATAATCTTATCAATAATCTTAGGTAGATTAGTTATAAGTGAACCTAATAGTTTAACACCAGTACTGATAATCTTAGGAATAGCATCAACTAATGCACCAACTATACCTGTAATGATTTTAGGTATTGCTTTTACTATAGTTATAATAATTTTTGGCAGTGCATCTACAAGTGAAGTTATAAGTTTAAATCCAGCATCTATAATATCTGGTAAATGGTCAAGTACTGCATTAATTAGATTAGTTATAATTTCTGGAATAACTTCAACTATAGTATCAATTATTTCTGGTAGATTGTCAACCAGCGAAGTTAATAACTGAACACCAGCATCTATAATCATTGGAATAGCATCTAATAAAGCATTTATAAGTGAGTTTATTAACTGTGGTAATGCCGCCAATAATGTAGGTATTGCTTGAAGTATACCATTAACTAATCCTACCACTAACTGTAGACCCATTTGGATTATTGTTGGTAATTGCTGGATTATAAAATTTAATAAGTTAGTAACTATAAGTATAGCTCCATTCAATAACTGAGGCAAGGCTTGAGTTAACCCTGTTATAAGGTTAGTTATAAGATTTGTAGCCATTGTTGCCATACTGTCAAGCATTGAACCTTCACTTAGCATTGTAACCAGTGAATCCATCAGTATCGGAATATTTTCTAATAAGAAAGTTCCAAGCTGAGACAATATTTCCATCAATGAGGTAAATAATTGTGGAGCTGCAGTTTTAAGTGTTGTTCCTATTTGTGTTATTATTGTTGGAAGTACATTCAATAATGCTGGTATTGCTGAAGCAATTCCTTGTATTAATGTAAGTACTATATTTGTTCCTGAAGATAAAAGGTTAGGTAATAAGCTTTCTATCAAACCAGGAATAGCATCTACTATTACGGGTAATAGTTTCTCAATAAGTGAACCAATACCTCCTAAAGCTGTCTCAACTCTTGGTAATATATTGGATGCTGCTGTACTAACAGAATCAACAAAGTTATTAACTAAAGTATCAAAGTCAGCGTTATCATCAGTAAGACCAACCATAAGATTTTCCCAAGCAGCTTTTGCTGAGTTAACTGAACCTTCAATAGTTGTACTGGCTTCTTTTGCAGTTGTTCCGGTTATACCCATTTCTGTCTGCACAACGTGGATTGCTTCTGCCATATCAGCCATATTACCCAGTTCATACTTCTGACCAGATAACTTTTCGGCATCTGCAAGAAGTCTTTCCATTTCAGACTTAGTACCGCCATAGCCAAGTTTCAAGTTATCCAGCATAGAGTAGTTTTGCTTAGCAAATCCATTATAGGCATTCTGTATCATTTCCATATCAGTGCCCATCTTGTTGGCATTATCTGCCATATCTACAACTATCTGGTCAGCAGCTTTTGCTGCTTCTGTCTCATTCTCTGTACTTTGCTTAAGAGAAGCAGCAAAACTTGTAACTGTTTCCATATAGTCATTAGCAGACAGTCCAGCAGTCTTGTATGCTTTATCGGCATTTTCTAAAGCTATATTCTGAGCATTCATAAGTTGCTCATAATCAGCTTTAGCTTCACTTGTACTCTTTCCTACTGACTTGGCATACTCTTCAAGTGTTTGACCACCTGCTCCAAACAGTGTTTCTATACCACCTACCAACTGTTCATAAGAAGCATAAGCATCAATAGCGGATTTTGTAAGTGCCCCAGCTGCAGTTGCTCCAGCTGCTACGGCAGCTGTACCAATCTTTGCTATACTTTTGACCGCACTTCCCATACCAGATGTAATAGAGGAACCAAGTTGCTTTATACTTTTATCCGCACCAGATGAATCTAGTTCGGTATCAATTATAACTTTACCATCAGCCATAAATAACTGTTCCTCCTTTCTATCTTAAAAATTAAGTCTTCTTATATACACTATTATAGAATAAGTTATTAATCTCGTCCATTGTTTCTTTTGATACTTTATGCTTTGTTTGAGGTAATGACCACACTCTTTTATTCTCTTCACACTGTGCCTCATATGACTTATGAGACTTTTTATAAGAACGCATAGACATTATCTGCTTAATCTTAGTATCATCACGCAGACCTGAGAACAATGCTTTAAACATATGCCAGTGCATATCTACACTAGTTAAATCTATTCTATAATCTTGCATAAAAGATGCTACAATATATTCTCCGTCTTCTATATAATCTATAATCTTATCCCTGGAAGTGTTATTTGTATCTTTAGGTGTTAGATTTGGATTACTATAGAATTCTACTAGTTGTGGAAAGAAGTTTGCTAAAGGTATATCTTCACCTTCTTTAATTAAGAATAAGTAATCAGATAAAGGTCTATTATCATTTATCATCTCACCAAACTTTAACCACAACCTAAAATCTGTATTTATGAAAAAATCCTTACCATTAACCTTAATGGTATCTGGTAAGGACTTATTTCTTAAATCAATCATAACTTATATGCCAAATTTGCTGCCAAATTTGCTGCCACTTTCAAGAATACCACTTTTGGATATACTATCAAAGGCACTTAACACTTCCATCATCTTTGTTAGACTACTATCATTAAGTTTTGACTCAATCTTCTCACTATTGTATTCAGCAAGAGGCTGATTATAGCAAGCCACGATACTTAAGTACAGAAGATTAATATCATTTGGGTCGCAAGAATCAAAACTTCCAATAAGTTCAGTTAATTCTTTGCTTCCAATAAGTTCAGACTCAAAGTTATACATAACTTTACACTTATCTCTAAATTTCTTGCTACCATTGTTACTAGCTTCTACTTCTTCAATCTTACTTGCTATACCAAAACTATAATTTGGCAAAGTTATCTCTGTTCCATTAAAAACTATTGAATACATATCTTGTCCTCCTTTATAAAATATTAGTCAATAGATAAACTTGATGCTGCTTCTGTGGCAGCAGTAAATACCGGCTTACCATCAGTTATCTTATATGTTCCAAGTTCAATATCTCCACCCATCTTCATTGAGAAAGAAAGCTTTCCATCTGTTGTGGATAAAGTATCAAGTAACAAAGTACATATACCTCTCCAAGCTCTGGCTGTTGTACCTCCAAAGCAAAGAAGGAAAGGAACTTTACATTCATCACCGGTTGGAAGATTATATAACTTTTCTGCCATATAATCATATAATGGATTACCTTCGTATAAAGCAATCTCCTGAGGTAATTCTGGCTGGTTGCTTAAAACTTCTTCTACTGCATTCTTATAGCAGATATAATCCATAGATTCTGACTGTGGATTTATTGCAAGTTCAAATATAGTAGATAAGTCAATTCTTGCCCACTCACTAGCTACATAAGTTTTATCTTCTGCAGTGTCAAGAAATGGGATAAACTGGTCTTTTGTCAGTTTAGTCATTCCATTTGCCATCTTTATTCTCCTTTCATTTCCATATAAGTTATCTTAAACTGCCCTTGATACTTTGCCATACCAGCTTGAGTATCAATAGTTACACTTGGTACAGTTTCAAGAACGTCTACTTGTTCTATAATAATATTATTTCCAAAAGCTGGAAAATTCTTATCTTTATTCTGTGCTTCAATCCATTCAGAAATATTCTCAAATTCTTTATTGGCTTCTAAATTGATTGTGCTAGTTCCTGTATCATATTCTTTAACTAAATCTAAAGCAAACAGAAATTCAACTCGTCTGCTTCCATCTATAAACTTGTCTAGTTCCCTTTCGTTCTGTACACTATTAAGTGATAAGTTTCCTGGTTCACTATTAGTTACATTAAAGTATATCCAACTAAATCTTGGTGTATAAGTTTTTAACCAGTCAGAAATCTTCTCATATCTATTAACCATAATTAAATTCCATTCTTTCTAATAAAATTTGAAACTTCATTTGCCAGTTGTGAACCTTTTGCAGCAGACATAGCATTGTCCCATCTCGCAGTTGCAAGTGGATGCTTTTCTTTGTTAAAGTTCAATCCGTGACCTTCAAATATATGGTGAGCATAAGGAGAATCATAAGTTACCTTAAATGGTTCAACTGTAGTATTATCAACCAGCATTCCTGTATCCATTGGTACATAAGGAGCCATAAGTCTCTCTGCTTGCTGAGCAAAGTATAAACCAACTTTCTCACTTTTACATATCTTAGATATCTTAACTGGAACGCCAGATAAATCCATCTTAATTCCCATAACTTATACTCCTGATATTCTAAGCTGAATCTTAACACCATACTTCTGTGGAACTTCTTCTATAGAACGAACTTCGCAGACATTAGGTTCATATTTTGTCTTAGTTTTTAGAATATTATTAGGGGTTATTTCTTCCTCTAACTCACTTCCAAGAAATATATAATCGCCTTGACTGATTGTGAAAGTATTATCTTTCTGATTACTATTCTTCCACTCTGCATAAGGTAAATACTTATCAGTAAATGGAATCAAGATTATAAATTGCTGTCCCATACTGACTTCTGTTCCAACAACACTGGTTACTTTTGTATTAGTATACTTAATGTCTTTCATTATAGTTTTATACCATACATCTAAACCAGTAGATGAATCTTGATGCTTAAGTTTATTTAAAATAGTTATTGGACCTTGCATCTTTCCAACCTCTCTTTCCTCTATACATCAGTTCAGGTGGAAGATATAACTTGCATAAACTAATAATCTTTGATTCTGTGGGTTTTTGTCCCACATTCTCATTGTTGTATGATATGCTCTCAATACCATCAGAATAACTGGAAATTGACCCATCTAATGAGTCATTCTTTTCCAATACATCAATACATCTTACAATTAATCTTTTAATGCTATCAGTAAATGGTGCACTATGTATTCTATTCATTGTTATTCTATCAAGATAAATCTCACAATCTAAAAGTAAATTAGGGAAGTTATCAATATCTACTTTACCACCAAGACTTCTGTACTCTTCATAAGTTAAGTGCTCCATCAATAACCTCCCTCTCAAATATTAGGCTTCTTTTTTCTCGGAGGACTTAGACTTAGAAGCCCCGCTATTTGACTTTATTTCTTTTCCTCCGAACTTAAGTCTCTGCTCGTTAAGTTCATCATTAGAACTTTCTAAGATTACACCATTTGGCATTTTAATCTTCATAAGCTACCTCCTTAATATCTTCTTATCTTACTTACCTGCTGGTTCATAGTAAAGAATTGTCTCTGGAGTTACTGCTTTTGTTCCATAATAGAAGAATAACTCGATTGCCATTGCTTCAGACATTGGAACTCTTTCTGCTGCATATGGTGTACTTCTAATAGGCTGTGCTATTGAACCATCAACCATAATCTCAAACTTAACTCCTGTTGGAAGTCTGTTTGAACTATAGCATCTAACACCGTGGAACATAATGAACTCTTCAGAAGTTGTATCTACATTAGTGTTAGATACTTTATCTAACCAAGTTCTCATAGCAGAATATGTCTCAGCATCAAATACAATAGCCATTAAGTCTCTATCAATGCCATCAATATAATCTGTCTTTGTAGTTTCCAAAGTTACAATAGCTTCTTCTACAATATCCTGGATTTCAGTCTTTGTAGGTGTAAACTTTGTACCTTCTGTCTTACCTACTTCAAAGAATTTAGCATCTAATTCAGCTGTCATTCTTAAAGCGTGGTTAGCAGAACGCTTTGCGATAAGACCATCTACACCTAAGAGTGAGACGTCTTTCTGTTCTACTTCTTCAATAAATTCTCTATCTGTGTTGATAGGAATAGTAACTGGTTTACCTTTTACTGGATCACCTTTACCTGCTTTTCTGGCTGTACCATAAGCTTTAGATGTTGCATTAGCAAATCTTTTAGCTTCAACAGTTCCAGCTGTTGGGTCACCAGATAAGTCTGTGTTCTTAAGTGCACTTGATATTGCTTTCTTCTGCACATTCTCAAGTACGCCATCATAGGCTTCTGCTAAGAGCATTTGGCCGGCTGGGTCTAACAATACGTCTAAAGATGTAATTCTTGCCATTTCTTTATCTCCTTTTCATTTTAATAATAAATTTTCTTAACTACCAGATAAGTGGTCTTTCTTTCGGCTTATCATCACCTTTTCCATCATCACCTTTTCCGTCTGGGTCGGTTTTGCCACTCTTGTCTGAGAATTTTGGTTTTGGTTTTTTATTACCTTCATCACCATCATCTCCTGAATCATCAGTTAAGAACGCACCAGCATCCTCTTCTTTGTATTTAGCAACATAATCATCAAAGCCAAGAAGGGTGTCACCATCCATCTTAAGTCCTGTAGCAATAACATCTGCTATAAAATTCTTTTTAGCAGCATTACTTGTGAACTGTAAAGTGTTGACTTTTTCTTTAACTGCAAACTCATATTTCTGCTTACTAAGCTGAGCTTCATAATTCTTTTTGTCTTCGGCATAAGAAGTCTTAAGATTTTCAAGCTCTTGCTGAACTGTTTCTAGCTGCTCAGAATTGTCGCCAGCTTCTTTAAGCTGTTTCTGTAGCTTAGCTAAATCATCATCTCTCTGCTTAATATCTTTGTCATACTTTTCCTTATAAGTATCACGTTCTGTAGTTACATTAGTTAAGTTATTCTTAACCACTTCGAGTTCAGCTACTGTCTTGTAGTTTTCTGCTACAAGTTTATCAAACTCTTCTTTTTTGCCTTCTGGAATAGTGATTCCAAACTTTTCTAAGATGTTGTAAATATTCTTCATAATATATTTCCTCCTAAAATGTTTTATATAGCGAGTTTTCTTCGCTCTGGATTCTATTTACATATTCTATTATACACGAGTTATTAACATTTGTAAATAGAAAATGTTGATAACTTTATATAAATGTTAATAACTTTAAAGAAATGTTGATAACTTATATTAGTAACTTAAAAAATGTTGATAACTTCCCTTAAGTAAAGGCAGTTATCAACATTGGTCACAAAGTTATTAACATTTATATAAAGTTATCAACAAAGTTAT
>PPYE01483458.1_pt1 | contig 16515 bp, 6 predicted proteins | sample 1559881 | NCBI WGS metagenome assembly PPYE01 (sample SAMN08240022, study PRJNA423297) | Human gut metagenome, whole genome shotgun sequencing project. | reverse complement strand
AGTCGTTTTCAAACGGAGATAAATGGTGAGAAAACTGATCTGTTTGTATTGAAGAATAAAAATAAGATGGAAGTTTGTATCACCAACTATGGCGGTCGTATTGTTTCTGTTATGGTTCCTGATAAAGATGGAATAATGAGGGATGTAGTATTGGGTTTTGATTCCATACAGGACTATATCAAATATCCGTCGGATTTTGGAGCAAGTATAGGGCGTTATGCCAACCGTATAAATCAGGGACGTTTTTCATTGGATGAGATAGTATACCAATTGCCTCGAAACAATTACGGACATTGTTTGCATGGAGGTCCTCAAGGATTTCAATATCGTATTTATAGAGGTATTCAAGTGAGTGACAGAGAGGTGAAACTGACTTACTTGTCTAAAAATGGTGAAGAGGGTTTTCCTGGAAATTTGAATTGTACTATTATAATGAAATTGACGGACGATAATGCTATTGATATTCAGTATGAAGCAGAAACGGATAAACCGACTGTTGTAAACATGACTAATCATTCTTATTTTAATTTAGATGGAGATCCGTCAAAAGATAATTCTGATTATTTATTGACTTTGAACGCGGATTATTATACTCCTGTTGACAGTACTTTTATGACGACTGGAGAAATTGTTCCGGTTGAGGGTACTCCTATGGATTTCAGACTTCCTGCTGTCATTGGAACTCGTATTAATCAAGATTTTGAACAATTAAGATATGGGAATGGCATTGATCATAATTGGGTATTGAATACTAAGGGGGATATTCATCAAGTTTGTGCCACATTGGAGTCACCTGTTACGGGGATTGTACTCAATGTTTATACTGACGAAACACTGGTTCTTTTGGGACTTTTTCCGGATAATTATTGATATGGAGAATTTAATCTTTAATTTTGTACTCTCTAAACTAAATTGATATACTATGAAAAGAATATTCATAATAGGACTTCTTTTTTTATATGCATTTACTCTTTACTCTCAAAGTAATATCCGATATTATTTCAAAACATTGGATATTCAAGACGGACTCTCGCAAAACACGGTGAACGCTATTTTGCAAGATAAACAAGGTTTCATGTGGTTTGGAACAAAAGATGGTTTGAATCGTTTTGATGGCCTGAGTTTTCGTATTTTCAAAAAAGAGAATTCTGCTTTAGGAAATAATTTTATCACTGCACTTCATGAGGATAAAGAAGGAAATATTTGGGTTGGAACAGATGCAGGCGTTTATGTGTATAATCCTTTATTAGAAGACTTTACAGTATTTGATAGAGTTAGTGACACAGGTGATATGATTAGTCGTGCTGTGACTCGTATTGAAAGTGATGAAGATAGTGATATATGGATTTCCGTGGATTATCAAGGATTGTTTCATTTTGATCGTGTGCAAGATCGGTTAATTAATTGTCTGCATAGAGATAAGCGTAAGAACCAATTGGCCAATGTTACGCGTTTTTGGTTTGAGGAAAAACTATGTTGGGTCAGTTTATATGACGACAACCTATATTATACAAAAGATAATTTTAAGACATTGTTTCCCTTTCAGGATTCTGAAGGAAAAGAGCCTTTTAAAGATGATATCATTAATACTTGGATTATGGGTCCCCATAATTGTTGGTATATCGGTTCTTCTAATGGTTTGACTGAAATTAATCTGACAACAGGGCGGGTAAGGCGTTTGTTGAATTATTATGTGCGTGATTTAGGCTTTAAATCGGATAAGGAATTATGGGTAGGTACGGAGTCGGGGCTATATATTTATGATTTGGAAAAAGGTGAAATAGCTCATCTCACTGTTTCAAACGGGAATGATTCTTATGCTTTAGCCGATAATGCTATTTATTCTATATGCCGTGATAATGAGGGAGGAATGTGGATCGGATCTTATTTTGGCGGGGTCAATTACTATCCGCGTCAATGGACTTATTTTGAAAAATTCTACCCTCGTGATGATATTAAAAATTTTGGGCGTAGGGTACGTGAGTTCTGTGAAAGTAATGATGGTACTGTTTGGATTGGTACTGAAGATAAGGGATTATTTCATTTTTATCCGGAAAGTGGAAAGATTGAAAAATTCTCACATCCTGCTATTTATCAAAATGTTCATGGTTTATGTTTGGACGGTGATGATTTGTGGGTAGGCACTTTTTCCGGAGGTTTAAGCCGTATTGATTTGCTTACGAAGCAAGTAAGACACTATCAAAAAGGTATAAGCCCAAATTCTTTGGATGCCAATAATGTATTCTCTATTTGTAAAACTACATCTGGTGACTTATGGATTGGCACTACATCTGGATTGCTGCGATATAATCGTGATACAGATGACTTTACTAGGATGCCGGAACTAGCTAATATGTTTGTTTATAAAATATTGGAGGATTTTAGTGGGAATTTGTGGCTGGCAACTTATTCTAACGGTGTTTTTCGTTATGATGTGAATAAGAAAGAATGGAAGAATTTTATTTTTCACAAGAACGATTCCACTTCATTACCTTATGATAAAGTAATCAGTATTTGTGAAGATAGTCGTAAGCGGTTATGGTTTATGACACAAGGGGCGGGTTTTTGCCGTTTTAATCCGGAAAATGAAAGCTTTACTCGTTTTGATATGTCGAAAGGTTTTCCTAGTAATATCATTTATCGGATGGTAGAGGATAATCGGGGGAATTTATGGTTGACAACTAATAATGGTTTGGTTTGTTTCAATCCGGAAACAGATGATAAACGAGTTTATACTACAGCAAACGGATTGCTAAGTAACCAGTTTAATTATCAGTCTGGGTATAAAGATAAGATGGGACGTATCTATTTAGGTAGTATAAATGGTTTTATCACTTTTGATCCATCTACTTTTGTAGAAAATACTTTTGTTCCACCAGTTGTCATTACAGATTTCTTCTTATTCAATAAACGAATGCAGATCGGCAGTAAGGATTCTCCATTGAAAGAAAGCATCGTCTTTTCTGATGAGGTCGAGTTAGAATCTGATCAAAATTCTTTTTCATTGCATGCGGCGGCATTAGGTTATCAGGCACCGGAAATGAATCAATTGGTTTATAAAATGGAAGGATTTGATAAAGAGTGGTATAATGTAGGGCGGAATTCGGTAATCAATTATTCCAATTTACCATATGGAACTTATATTTTCCATTTAAGAGGATCGAATAGTGACGGAAAATGGAATGAAAAAGAGCGTATATTGAAGATTCATATTTTACCTCCGTTTTATTTATCAGGGTGGGCCTATTTTATTTATTTGCTATTAGGAATTCTGTCTGTGGTAGGTATCATTTATTATTTCCGGAAAAGGAATGAGCAGAAACACCAACAGGTCATGGAGAAATTCGAACGGGAAAAGGAACGCGAACTCTATACTGCAAAAATAGATTTCTTTACGAATGTGGCGCATGAGATTCGTACTCCTTTGACATTAATCAAAAGTCCGCTTGAAAATGTGCTTGTTTCTCCGAATGTATCTGCAGATATCCGTGATGATTTGGAAATAATGAATCTGAATACTACCCGTTTACTGGATTTGGTTAATCAGTTACTTGATTTCAGAAAGACTGAAACACGTGGGTTTCAACTGAATTTTGTAGAGTGTAATATTTCGGATATATTACAGCAGATTTATATGCGGTTTACTCCATTGGCACGGCAAAAGAAATTGGAATTTGTTATTGAATGTTCGGAATCTATCTATGCGTCGATAGATCGTGAGGCGTTGACTAAGATAATTAGTAATCTGTTTACTAATGCCATTAAATATTCTGAAACTTATATTCATGTCCGGTTGTGGATGGAGGATACTTGTTGGTTCTTGTCTGTCTGTAACGATGGCAATGTAATTCCTATGGAAATGCGTGAAGAGATTTTTAAGCCTTTCATACAGTATAAGGACGGATTTTCCCGTAAGGTTTCGGGTACGGGAATTGGTTTGGCATTGGCAAGATCTTTAGCTGAGTTGCATGAAGGGAACTTAATTATGGATGATTCACAAAAGCAGAATTGTTTTATTCTTTCATTGCCAGTAAAGCATGAACATACTATTGCCATTTCGAAGAGTGAGATTAAGTTGAAAGAGGATCCGAAAGAAGAGGATCCGGGACAATTGCAACAGAAGCCGCGTTACACTGTATTGATTGTGGAGGATAATGTTGAAATGTTGGCTTTTGTTGTCAGACAATTGTCACCTGTTTATCAAATATTGACTGCAACTAACGGAGTGGAGGCCTTAAAGGTGTTGGAGGGGCATACAGTGAACTTAATAGTATCGGATATAATGATGCCCGAAATGGATGGGTTGGAATTATGTGACCGTATAAAATCAGACTTGGATTACAGTCATATTCCTATTGTACTGTTGACGGCTAAGACCACTTTACAATCAAAAATAGATGGTTTGAAATCTGGAGCGGATGCTTATATTGAAAAGCCGTTTTCTGTGGAGTATTTGAAAGTGTCTGTTGCCAATTTATTAAGTAATCATGAAAAGCTGCATGCGGCTTTTGCACATTCACCGTTTATACAGACCAATTCTATGGCTATGACGAAAGCGGATGAAACTTTTTTGAAAACCTTGAATGAAGTGATTGTTGCCAATATGCAAAATCCGGACTTCTGTCTGGACGATATGGCGAGTTTGCTCAATATGAGCCGTTCCAGTTTGAACCGCAAAATAAAAGGAGTGTTGGACATGACCCCTAATGACTATATCCGTTTAGAGAGATTGAAAAAAGCTGCTCAATTATTAAGGGAAGGAGAATGTAAGGTAAATGAAGTATGTTATATGGTTGGCTTCAATACTCCTTCTTATTTTACTAAATGTTTTCAGAAGCAATTTGGTATTTTACCAAAAGATTTTGTGAAATGATTTTTTTCGGCGCATGAAATAGAATAATAGAACTAATCGCCCTCAGGAACTATTCTGAGGGCGATTTTTGAATGTATTATTCTATTAATTGGTTGAATAGTTCTAGCACATTCGGGGAGTTTGGAATACATTTGCATCACAAAAAGTTGAGAATATGATTCATGTAATACTGTGAAAAAAGAAATGCCTATGACATAACAAGAATGTGACCTTTAAATTCTATCTGTTGTATGTATATTTATGAACATACTTGTGATTAATTAAAAAGCGGAACTGAAATCTCCGCACAATTTTACAAATCTAATTCTATAAAAAATGATTAAAAAATTATTAGTCTTCTTTCTGACTATTTTTACGATGACTGCTTATGCGCAGAACGTAACAATGACCGGAACCGTAGTAGACACAGACAACTTGCCTTTAATTGGTGTGAATGTGGTTATTAAGGGTACTTCTACCGGTACTACTACTGATTTGGATGGTAAGTTTACTCTTACTGGAGAAAATGGACAAACATTGGTTTTCTCATATATAGGGATGACCCTCCAAGAGATTGTTTACAAGGGAAAACCTTTGCACGTGATAATGAAGGATGATTCCAAGGCTTTGGAAGAGGTGGTTATAATTGGTTATCAGACTGTGAAGAAATCTGATCTGACGGGTGCAGTAGCAGTAGTTGATACCAAAGAGATGAAAAAAAGCTCAGCTGGAACACTTGTCAGTCAGATGCAGGGGCTTGCTACAGGTGTAAACGTTCGTAGTAGTGGTAGAGCAGGTGAGGATGCTTCTATTCAAATTCGTGGTGTGGGTTCATTAAGTAATAATGCTCCGTTGTGGGTGGTCGATGGGATGATAACTGATCCGGGAGTTGACTTTAATCCGGCTGACGTTGAATCTATTCAGATCTTGAAAGATGCTTCCGCTGCCGCTATATATGGTTCTCGTGCTGCTAATGGGGTGATTATTGTTACTACTAAGAAAGGGGTGAGTGGTCCTATGAAGGTGAATGTGAGTGTGAAAGAAACATTGGAGTGGAGTCCGAAGTTTGATTTGATGAATGCGGCAGAGTACATTAAATATAATGATATAGCTTATAAAGAAGCGATAAAAGATGGTATAGCCTCCATAACAACAACTCAGAAGCATTCCGAATATGATACCAATTGGCAGGATGAGGTATTGAAGACAGCTTTGGTACAGGATTATAATGTATCTTTATCCGGTGGTGGAGATTCGGGTAGTTATTTTGTTTCAGCTGGTTACTATAATAATGATGGTGTATCTTATGGAAATACGTTTGATCGTTATAGTTTCCGTGTTAACACACAGGGGAAAAAAGGTTGGTTTTCATTCGGTGAGAACTTGGCCTACTCATTAACTAATACAGATCCGAACCAGACAAATACTTATAATGACTTTTTACGTATGATGCCTACTATTCCGGTTTATGATGAGAATAATCCAGGTGGTTATGGATATGGAGATGCGGCTAAATATAATACTTTCGGTGTAAATCCCATTGCACGTGAAAATTTGGAAAAACGCCATATGAGACAAAATCGTCTGAATGGTTCATTGTGGTTGGAGTTCAAACCTTTCGAGTTTCTTTCTTATAAGTTCAATGGGGGCGTTGACTTGTATTTCTATGAAAATTCATGGTTTCGTGGTGAAGGTAATTGGCAACAAAATCAGGAACATCGTGATCCGGAGAGCCAGAAAGCACGTGATAATACTTATAATATGCTGATTGAGCACACGTTGAATTTTAACAAGGATTTTGGAAAACATCATGTCGATGCAGTATTAGGTACTACTTACCAACATCATGAGTGGGAGGGGTTATGGGCTTCCCGTCTTAATTTTCCTATGTTAGGTAATGGTGATTATCTGACAGTGTTAAATGCTGGACAAAGTAACCAACAGAATACTAATAGTATTAGTGAGAATGCCATGATCTCTTATTTGGGACGTGTTAATTATATTTATGATGACAAATATTATCTGACAGCTACTTTCCGTCGGGATGGTACTTCTCGTTTAGCTAAGGAAAATCGCTGGGGTAATTTTCCTTCTGTTTCTGCTGCCTGGAGAATTTCTAAGGAAAGTTTCTTTAAGGTACCTTGGATTGATGATTTGAAGATCAGGGGAAATTGGGGGCGTTTGGGTAATGCTTCTATCGGTGATTGGGATTATGTTGGTACTATTAATCAAAGCATTGTGACGGTATTTGGTGGAGCTATTGTACCTGGAGCCACTCAAGTAAAATTAGTGAATACCAATCTTGTTTGGGAAACCAAAGAAACCGTAAATATTGGTTTTGACGCTAGTTTTCTCAATTCACGTTTGACTTTCAGTGCCGAGTATTATCATTCAAAGACTAAGGATGTTTTGACGGAAATGCCTATTGCCATCTCTACCGGTAATCAAGAAGGGGCACCTAAAGCAAATGCGGCTAGTTTGCGCAATCGTGGATTTGAATTGAGCTTGGGGTGGAAAGATCAAGTTTCAGATTTCAAATATGGTGCATTGTTGAATATTACAACTTTGAGTAATAAAGTATTAAGTTTAGGATATGAAAAACCTTTTATTGATTCAGGTCAGGCAAGAACGAGGTTGAATGGTCCGTTGGCAGAATTTTTTTTGTATAAAACCGATGGGATTTTTAAAACACAAGAACAAATAGATAATTATGTAACTCCTGATGGCGAACCTATTATGATTTCCGGGAAACGTCCGCAATTAGGTGATGTGAAATATATTGATACGGATAATAATGGACAGATTACGGCGGATGACCGTCAATTTTGCGGAAGTCCGTGGGCAAAGATGCAAATGTCATTGGTCTTGAATGCTGAATGGAAAGACTTTGATTTCAGTATGATGTGGAATGGGCAATTTGGTAATAAAATTTATAATGTATCCAAATGGCAAGGACGTTTGTTCTCGGACAATTCCAATTATCTTCGCTTCAAGAAGGGAGAAGAACCTTATCAGGTAAATCAGAATTCTGATACGCCACGTATAATTTATGGTGACCAACGTAATTCATGGGATGCGGATCGTTTCCTTGAAAACGGTTCTTATTTCAGACTGAAAAATATTTCTATCGGATACAATCTTAAAAAGGAATGGTTGAAGAATTTGGGTATTGACAAACTTCGTTTATATGCTACCGGTAGTAATCTGCTCACTTTTACAGGCTATTCCGGGCTTGATCCTGATTTTATAAACACTAATATTTGGAATAGTGGAACGGATAGTTTTTCATATCCTAATACTCGTTCTGTTATGTTTGGCTTGGATTTGACCTTTTAACTTATAAATTAGTATACTGATATGAAGAAAATATATAGATTTTTATTTGCTGGTGTCTTGGCTTTGTGTGCTACCGGATGCAGCTCAAGTTTATTGGATATAGAAAATCCGAATGAAGTAACCAATACTACTTTTTGGAAATCGGCGGATGATGCAAAAGCTGGAGTAAATGCTTGTTACAGTTTCTTATATAAAGAAGGGACTTGGATGCGTTGGTTGTCTTTTCGTTACGATCTGTCATCAGATGAAGGATGGAGTTCGTCTCCTTGGATAGAATTAGGTGACTGGACGCGTTTTCTTTATAATAATTATGATTTCTATGAGGGTAATAAGGTACATTGGGAGCATTTTTATGTAGGGATCTTTCGTTGTAATCAGGTTTTGGCTAATGTGCCTGCGATTGAAATGGATGAGGTTCAAAAGAACCAACTTTTAGCACAGGCTTCCTTTTTGCGTGCTCTGTGGTATTTTCAGATAAATCTTTTGTGGGAGAAAGGGACATTAGTTCTTGAACCTCAAAATGCTGATTACATACCTAAGGACGCTTCAGAACAGGAAATTTGGGATCAGATAGAAAAAGACCTTACGTTTGCAATGGAGAATTTGCCGGAGGCATGGGATGCGGCAGATTTAGGCAGAGCGACAAAAGGTGCTGCTAAAGCTTTGTTGGGCAAGGCTTATATGCAACAACATAAATATGATAGGGCCAAAGAACAGTTGCAATGGCTGATTGATAGGGAAGGCTCTTTGTATGGTTTGCTTGATAACCGTGAAGACAATTTTACCGATTTGAATGAAAATAATCAGGAGGGAATATTTGAAATTCAGTTTGATGATCAAAATAAGGGGGGCACAGGCAATGATGCCAGTATGGCCTTTGGTTTCCAGCGTACTCAGTTTTATGCACCCGGTGGCACTCATGGTACGGGTTGGGGCGATGGTAAAGCGCGTCGTTGGCTAGTAGATGAGTTCTTGAAAGAGAGAAGGGTTGATGGCAGAAATGACTTGCGTTTATACAATAGTATTCTTTATAAACATTTTGGAGATGATTTTCCTGATCAGTCAAAAAAATACTATGCCAATGAAGATGCGTCACAATGGTTTGATGAGTGGGGACAGGACACAGAGGATTGTTATATTCGCAAATACAATACTTCTTACTATCGTGAACGTGAAGACTATTTCGCACGTAATAATTATCGTATTATGCGGTATGCTGATGTTTTATTGAGTTATGCGGAGTGTTTGGTTGAAACTGGAACTTCGGCTTCTGATGCGGCTGTTTATGTTGATAAGGTAAGAGAACGTGCAGGGTTATCCAAACTGAAAGATAGTCGGTGGAAGGATTGTTTAAGTTCAAAGGAGGTCTTTATCAAACGTCTTCAGATGGAACGTGCTTTGGAACTTTGTTTCGAAGGCTGGCGTTGGGCGGATTTGAAGCGCTGGGGATTGCTTGATTCACAGGCTGGTATTGACGAGCTGAAAGCTCGTGACAAGGACTTCAACAATTTTGTGATTGGCAAACACAAACGTATGCCTATCCCTACATCGGAAGTTGAAATCAGTAAGATTGATGATGTTCCTCAACTAACTCAGAATCCTAATTATTAATAAAAAAGAAAGACTGTGTCGGAGTGTTTTTTCTTTTTATAATACTTCCGGCATAGTCTTTATTTAACTAGTATCATTTATGCTTGTCTGCAAAAAAATACTGATCTTCTGTGCTTTTGCTTGTTGCGGTACTTTATTCGCGCAAAACATACAGAATCCGGTGCTTCCCGGAGTAGCGGATGCCGGTGTGATGAAATATAATGGTAAGTATTATATAGGTGGAGTATTTACCAATGGGGATTTTTATGTTTCCGACGACTTGGTTCATTGGGGTAAACCTGTTCATGTCGTGACTATGGATAATGGCTGGAGTAAAGGAAGTGGTGCCGGTAATGAGCAGATTCACGCCAATGATATGTTTTGTTTGAATGGTGATTTTCACTTATATTGGTCTGTCAATTATTGGGGTAAGGATAAGCATGCTGTTCACATTGTACATGCTCAAAGTAAAAATGTGTTGGGGCCCTATATAGAGCCTGATAAAAAAACTTGGATGGATAATCGCATTGATCCTAAGGTTTTTAAAGATGATGACGGACAATTATATATGTATATGGTGCGTTTTACTGATGGAAATACTATTTGGGGACGTAAAATGAAGAATCCGGCGGAATTTGCCGGAGAACCAGTGTGCTTGTTTGCATCATTGCCGGATACATGGGAGACCATGGATAACAGAGTGGCAGAGGGACCTTGGGTGATGAAATACAGAGACCGATACTATTTGATGTATAATGCCAATCATACCTCTACTGAGTGGGGGAATTATCAATTGGGGGTTGCGGAGGCAGACTCACCTTTAAGTTTTCAAAATGGGAATAAATATAGCTATCCGGTAGTAAATTCTAATCAAATTCTACTGGAAGAGAATTATGTGGATCTTTTACGATATGGCATCACTTATGAGCCATTGTTTGATTATACAGAAAATAATCCTGGAGTCGGTTGGATGCTTCCGGTATATCAGGCTTCCGATTGGAAGAAAGGAGAATGTGGATTCTCATCTAAAGAGATAAAAGGATCTACCACTCGTCATTTAGGTACTTGGTGGACATCTCCTTCATTGTGGTTACGTAAATCTTTTTTTGTTGGCAAACAGGTGGGAAATTTAGCACTCAGGGTTGCTCATGACGGAGATACAAAAATATATTTGAATGGAACATTGATTTACGAAAAACAGGGACGGGATTATTGTATGGTAAACCTTGATGAAAAGCAACGAGAGCTTCTGAAAAAAGGAGAGAACTTGCTTGCTGTAGAAACAAATAAAGGGCGTGCCCAATTTTTTGATGTTTCTTTGTTTGATATGAGGAGTGAAACAGCAGATGATATTTTGATGACCCCGGGACAACCTAATATTTTAAGGGGGCCCAATGGATTTGAATGGTGGCTTATATATATGGCTAATAAAAATAATGAGTGTAGGGGGCAGTATATTAACCGTGTTCATTTCTTTAATAAAACATTATTTGTTGAAGGAATAACCGGTCCTTGTACAGATGGCTATCATCCGGAACCTTCTTTGCCCACTTTTTCAATGAAAGGGGAAACACCTTCTTTTGGAGTGCTGCAACAAGTGAAACCTTCTACAACTTATATGTTTGAAACAGCAGTCAAAACAGATGGAGATGCTGGTATCATTGCGTGGTGGAAAGATGTGGATAATAATGCTTATATCGGTTTCGATACAAAGAACCACAATTGGTATTTGCGTACCATTATTAATGGTAAAGAAAAGGAGGAATATTTCACTTTGCCTAAAGATTTTCGTTGGGGTGTTTATCATCATTTACGTATTGAACGTAATCAGGATTGTTTAAAAGTATGGTTGGATGAAATACCATCTCCTCAAAAACATCTGTTTACAAAGATTATTCCTGTGACGGAACCCGGTGTTCCCGGAGTGTTTGATCGGACTAAAAAAGCTTTGTTCGAAGGGGTGACTTATACTATCGGATTTGATGATGACCGGATACAGTTAAAAGAACATTCAGAAATATTGAAAGGTGATTTTCTTGATCATTATGAATTTAGTTTTCAACTTTCAGGTTTGTCCGATTGTAAGATGTCAGGAAGCTATCCGGTTTATGTGGATAAAGATAACTATGTAAAAGCTCAATTTAATGGTATCACGCGTATGCTGGAAGTGGTAGTTGTAAAACAAGGACAACAGATACTTGATAAAAAATATCCGTTGGAACATTTACAAATGGTTTATCCTGATGTGAAGTATACTGATTTTGTCGAAAAATGTTATCGTTTTATATCGCCTTCATGGATAAATGCCCTTTACCTGAACCGTCATGAAGTAGGGAATAAGGCGGAGTTTGTAGACGATATGTTTAGTAAATTTACAATAGAATATTTGAATGAGGGAAAATGGTATCCATTGAATAACAGCGGGGCGACGGTGGCAGAGCATCTGGCTTATAATCGTTTGTCTTTTACTCCGATAAAAACGGAAGGTATTCGTTTTATTAATAAAGACGCTCAGGATTTGGAACGGCATATTTATAAGTTGGGAATTCAAGAACAATTAAAGGAATCTTATAATTTCCGTGCGGTGAGAAGGGGAAATAAGCTCTATCTTTTTGTTGACGGAAGAGAATTAGGGAGATTGGATATTCATTATCCTGCTTCTTGTGTAGGATTTTGTTCTGGAAATTATTCTCCGGTATATAAAGGAATATTGTATTATCATATAGGAAACTGACTAGTATTATGAAAAAAAAAATGATTTTTATTTGGTTATTGATGTTGGGGACATTGACTTCTTGTCAGTCATGTTCCTCAGAATATAAGAATGTGAATGAAATAATTGTGGAAGAGCTGGAAATACCTGTTCCACTGGGTGACCCGTTTATATTGTTGCACAATGGGACTTATTATGCTTATGGTACTCACTCGGATGAAGGAATAGAGGTTTATATCTCGGATAATTTAAAAACGTGGAAATATAAAGGGCTGGCTTTGAATAAGAAGGATTCATGGGCAGACCGTTGGTTTTGGGCACCGGAAGTATATGAAGTGAATGGTAAATTTTATATGTATTATTCGGCAGATGAGCATATTTGTGTAGCAGTGGCAGATTCCCCTGTAGGACCATTTATACAAAATAAGCAAGAACCTATGATTGTTGAGGAGAAATGTATTGATAATTCTTTTTTCATGGATGATGACGGTACTCCTTATTTGTCATTTGTCCGTTTTAATGATGGGAATAATGTATGGATAGCCGAGTTGGAAAAAGATTTGATAACCCTTAAGAAAGAAACGATGCGTCCTTGTATTCATGTTTCACAGGCTTGGGAGGAAGTGTGGCCTCGAGTCAATGAAGGTTCTTATATTCTCAAACACAATGGAATTTATTATATGACTTATTCTGCGAATAGTTATGAAAGTCCATTCTATGGTGTAGGTTGTGCTACAGCTACCGATATAATGGGGGAATGGGCTAAATACGACGAAAATCCATTATTGCAAAATCCTGGTGGGTTGGTAGGTGTAGGGCATAGCGCCATGTTCACTGATAAAGAGGGAAAACTTCGTATTGTATTCCATGCCCACAAAGATAAAAGTAATATTCATCCGCGTGCTATGTATATTGGTACGGTAAATTTTGAGAATGTGAATGGAACAGACCGTATGAGAATCAGTAAAGAATATATAACTCCTAAATTACTGCAATGAGAAAAAATTTGATCCTGTCTATCTGCTTTTGTTTGGTGTCTTGCTCATCATCGTCTGCGCAAGAAGAAATACCTGATGGTGATAAAACCAGCTATTACTGGAATCCGGTGATAGATTATAGTCTGCCCGATCCTACTATTATAGAAGGTGGTGATGGTTATTATTATTTGTATGCAACCGAAGATATTCGTAATTTGCCGATCCATCGTTCCAAGGATTTGATTAATTGGGAATGGGTAGGTACAGCATTCACGGATCGAACGCGTCCTGATTTTGAACCGGGTGGAGGCTTATGGGCTCCGGATATCAATAAGATAGGTGATACGTATGTACTTTATTATTCTATGTCTAAATGGGGAGGTGAGTGGACCTGTGGTATCGGTTGCGCTACGGCAGACAAACTTTCGGGGCCATTTAAAGACCATGGTCTGATGTTTCGGAGTAACGAGATTAATGTACAGAATTCTATTGACCCTTTCTATATAGAAGATGCCGGAAAGAAATTTTTGTTTTGGGGCAGCTTTCGGGGCATTTATGGCATTGAATTAAGTGAGGACGGTCTTTCAATAAAACAAGGGAAGAAGCCTCGGCAGGTGGCTGGTACAGCTTATGAAGGAACTTATATTCATAAAAAAGAAGGTTTTTACTATTTTTTTGCTTCCATAGGGACTTGCTGTGAAGGATTGAATAGCACTTACACTACTGTAGTTGCTCGTTCAGAAAATTTGTTTGGACCTTATGTTGATAAGAACGGGAGGACAATGATGGATAACCAACATGAAGTGTTGATTCATAAGAATAGTTCGTTTGTGGGAACAGGACACAATTCGGAGATTGTGACTGATAAAGTGGGTAATGATTGGGTATTTTATCATGCAGTGGCCACAAAGCATCCTGAAGGGCGTGTTTTGATGATGGATAAAATAAGTTGGAAAGACGGATGGCCTGTGGTAGCTACGGATTCTCCCTCATTGAAATCGGAAAAACCTGTATTGTAATTAATAAATACATAAAAATATGAATTGGAAAAACTTTGTATGTAGTGTGGTGTGTCTGGCAGGAATGACTTGTGCGGAAGCTGTGAACTATACACCGGAAAATGTTTCGGCTTCCATTGCTTTGAAAGTGCCTGGTAATGATGCGAAGCGGTATCCGCTGACTTTGCAGCAATTGGATAATAGTAATTTTGAATATCAGTGGGTGGCGGCCGATAAATTACCTGTGGTGATTTATCAGAATGTTGAAGAAAAAGACGGCAACCAGCGTATTGTCATTTTTATGACTGCATTGGATGATGTTTATTTCAATTTTGGTGAGCAGGTAATGACTGGTTGTCATCATGATGATTGTTTGTTTTATATGCCTGGATTTTGGTATCGTCGTAACTTGCGTTCTCCTCAAGAAGCGCCGTCTTTTCATACCTCGGATAGCTGGTTGGTTCGTGAAGACCGTTTAAGTACTCCCTTGACTGCTATTTTTGATGAAAAGAATAGGAAAACATATTCTGTTATCCGGCTGGATAATATGGCTTCGGATGCTTTGACTACCCATAAGGAAGGGGAAGTGATATTGTCTGGTAAAACCGCTACTTGTGACCAAACGGATGTTGCCGAAGTGGGTTTTGTGGGACGTACTTTGTTGAATGCTTTTAATGCATTGGAATATGGAGAACAGCAGCGTCGTACGGATTTGGTGACGAATGCTTATAAAATTTTTGATTCTTATTTGCAGAATGGATTTTCGGAAACGGGTTTCTTTAATGAAGTAGTACATTATAGGCGTAATTTTGTAGAGTCTGTTCATAGTATCCGCCGTCAGTCTGAAGGGGTATATGCCCTGCTTCATTTTTTGAATTACGAAAGACTGCAAGGTCGTAAACATCCTGAGTGGGAAAAGCGTATAAAAAGTATGTTGGATATGTTTCTGCGTTTACAAAATAAGGACGGTAGTTTTCCTCGTAAGTTTAAAGATGACTTTTCTATTGTAGACAAGAGTGGGGGAAGTACCCCTTCGGCAACTTTGCCATTGGTTATGGGATATAAATATTTTAAGGATAAACGGTATTTGGCAAGTGCAAAACATACGGTGGAGTATTTGGAAAAGGAATTGATTTCGAAGTCCGATTATTTTTCTTCTACTTTGGATGCTAATTGCGAGGATAAAGAGGCATCTTTGTATGCGTCAACTGCCGCTTACTATTTGGCTTTAGCTACAAAAGGAGCTGAACGAGCCCATTATGCTGGGTTGGCGAGGAAGGCAGCTTATTTTGCATTGTCATGGTACTATACATGGGATGTCCCTTTTGCCCCCGGTCAGATGTTGGGTGATTTAGGGTTGAAAACTAGAGGCTGGGGAAATGTTTCTGTAGAAAATAACCATATTGATGTCTTTATCTTTGATTTCGCTGACGTATTGAACTGGTTGGCAAAAGAATATAATGAAAAGCGTTTTTCGGATTTTTCTCAGGTAATCAGTACATCAATGCGTCAGTTGTTACCCTATGAAGGGCATCGATGTGGTATTGCCAAAACAGGATATTATCCGGAGGTTGTCCAGCATACTAACTGGGACTACGGTAAGAATGGTAAAGGCTATTATAATGATATTTTTGCTCCGGGATGGACAGTGGCTTCATTGTGGGAATTATTTTCTCCGGGACGTGCCGAGAAGTTCTTGAAAAAATAGTTTGAAAATTGATAATTTATTATGATGTTAAGTGATTAGCATTTCATTTAAAACTTGATTTTCTTTTCTTTTGTAGGGAAAGGTATGTCCTTTTTCAGAAAATCAGCTTTCTCTTTAAGGAAGGATACCTGAAGTATATTAAAAAGCCGGGGATTGTCTTTACAGATGTTCCCGGCATAATTTTTTACCGTCACTGGCATTATTGTTCTGACTTTACATCTCTTATTGAATAAAACAAGTAAAAGAAAGAATTTCTCTATGTTAAGATAACAGTTTACTTTAAATTCTTAACTTTGTTCCCCTTGAAAAATGATTGTTACAAGATAATTTAACAGCTAAAA
>PPYE01740998.1_pt1 | contig 16517 bp, 9 predicted proteins | sample 1559881 | NCBI WGS metagenome assembly PPYE01 (sample SAMN08240022, study PRJNA423297) | Human gut metagenome, whole genome shotgun sequencing project. | reverse complement strand
AGGAGCTGCTTGAAATTGCATCCGAAGTAGTTGTTCACCGCATTACTCAGGTAGGTCGTATTCGTGCCGGATACAAAAAGATATTATTTTACTGATTATCAATATGATTACTCTATTGTCATGAACAGATATCCCATATTGTTATTTGAATCAATTCTAGATAAATTCAAATATCTCCTAGAATTTATATCTTGAATAAATACCTTTACATATCACCTAAAGAACTTACTAAATAAACCTTCCATTCTTTCGTTTGTTTCATTTAAATTATTATTTTTGTAACCGCGGTTACAGTAACACAGATTACTAAAGCTTATGAAATTCTATAATAGAGAAAATGAACTGGCAGAGTTGAAAAGGATACAACGCCTGTCTTTTGAAGAAAATTCACGCCTCACAGTTATAACAGGAAGACGTAGAATAGGGAAAACCAGCCTTATAATGAAGGCTGTGGACGAAATGCCTACTGTATACCTATTTGTAGGCAGAAAGAATGAAGCTACTCTCTGTAGTGAGTTTATCCCCCTCATTTCGGGCGCTTTGAATATCTTTGTACCAGCAGAGATACGGTCTTTCAGTTCATTATTTCAATATATGATGGAAATAGCGGGACAAAGGGCATTCAATCTGGTTATAGATGAATTTCAAGAGTTCTATAATATTAATAATTCCATTTATAGCGATATACAAAACATTTGGGATCGTTACAGAAAAGAGACCAAAATGAACCTGATTGTCTGTGGATCCATTTATTCTTTGATGAATAAGATCTTTCAAAATAATAAAGAGCCGTTATTTGGGCGTGCCGATAATATTATAAAGCTTTCACCCTTCAGCCTCCCTGTACTTAAAGAAATTATGTATGATTATTATCCAACATATACGAATGACGATTTGTTGGCATTGTATACATTTACCGGAGGTATACCCAAATATGTTGAATTGTTTTGTGACAATCGTATATTGAACATCAATGGAATGATCGACTTCATGGTCCGTGATAACTCCCCGTTTACAGATGAAGGAAAGAATCTTTTAATAGAAGAATTCGGCAAAAATTATGCGACCTATTTTTCTATTTTAAGTGCCATAGCAAATGGCAAAAATACACAGGCAGAAATAGAAGCGGCTTTAGGGAATAAAAGCATTGGCGGTTATTTGAGAAGACTGATTGAAGATTACAATATCATTGTACGCCAACGCCCTATTCTATCAAAGGAGGGAACACTGGCTATCCGATATGAAATACAGGATAACTTTATCAGTTTCTGGTTTAACTATTTTGATAAAAACCGCTCTCTCATTGAAATAAAGAATTATATGGCATTACGTTCCATTATCAAGGCTGACTATCCCACTTATTCCGGAAAAATGTTGGAGCGTTATTTTAAGCAGAAGTTTGCAGAAAGTTTCCTTTATAAAGATATAGGCTCTTGGTGGGAGTTAAAAGGCGATGCATATGAAATTGACATTGTAGCCCTATGCCTGGAAAAAGATAAGGCGGTTGCCGTAGAGATCAAACGCCAGAAAAAGAACTATAAACCGGATTTGCTGGAGAAGAAAGTGGAACACCTTAAACATAAGGTACTTCCACATTATGCGATAACAAAAATGTGTTTGTCCCTGGAGGACATGTAGTTTCCCTTGTAAAAAGGGACGGGGCTGTCCATGAGAAAGATACACTCTAAAGATACTCATTTTCTGCGACATACAGAAAACCTATGCTTTTTTAGGACACTCTACGAAGTGTCCTTATTAAATTGAATTAGCTTAATATTTTATTTAATAATTGGAACAGAACTCGGCTTTCAGGAGATGAATATTCTTTTTTACTGGTCAGATTTTCTAACAGAATATATTGTTTTAGTACATATAGATAATAGAAATCATGTAATGCTATTATAGTGGCATTGGTTAATGTGTTTTTAATGTGTTGGATGACAGTTGATTTTCCACAGTAATTGCTATTTTAATATCAACACATGTTTCATAAACAGGCCTCGCAATTGTTTTGCATATAATAAAATTGTTCGTTAGATGAATTCCTAAAAAGAAAGCGAAGAAAGAATTACTCCGTTGCCGGAAGCATCATTTGTATATTTTGCAAATATACCTTCTGTTTGGAGCAGCAAGAATTGTGATATAATTTATCTTGAGTATAGAAATACCGGGAGGATTATTGTTACATAGCCTGAAAGATATAAATCTTTCGTGCCGATAATAAATCAGGCTCAAAACATGGATGATCATCTGTTCATTCGCAGGTGGAAATGCTGAGATTATCTTCATTTTAAATGCCTCAGCGATAAAATCCGGTTGTTCCTTTTCTCCTTTCATCTATCGCTGAAACTCCCTGCCCATAGGCGTTCCGGCTATGAAGGGGCTCCTGTCATTGCTCTGTCAGCCTCCTTTCAGCCTGCTCTTTCACATTTTTTGTGAAGGAATAAAACGATACGGGCTGAAATGGAAGTGAGGGGAAATGGTTTCAGATTTAACCGGCTGATTTTCTGTGCATATTACATAAGATGACAGGATGAGGGGAAAAGGGAGCGTATCGGATTAGTGGGGGAGTAATACACGGAACAGACTAGGTCTGTAAGCTGAACAGGCTAAGTCTGTGCACTGAACAAGCTGGCGTGTTTTAAAAACGTATAGTTGTTTTTTAAAAGCCTGAAGATGTTTTCTTAAAAGTTGAAGACGTATTTTTTAAAGCTCAAGGTGTATTTTAAAAACATAAAGGCGTATTCAACAATAACATTAGTAACGTATAAGCCCCAACATTAGTAACGTGTAAGCTCGTATGTTAGTAACGTGTAAGCCCACACGTACATAAGCATCGGGTCACACATACGCAAGCATCGGCCTACACATACGTATGTATTGCGCCCTGTATCCATTGAATTTTGCCCCAAGTTCCATTAAATCTTGCACCAAGTTTCATCGAATCCTGCACCAAGATCTGCCATATTTCCACCCCCTCTTGACAAACGCCTTTTTATGTTGTATATTTGTAGTTTGCCAAACTTAAAAAAGTAACTCATGAATGTATTCGCTACTCTCAAAACAGTCTTCTTCGGAAGCAAATTCCTGTCAAGCCCTGTTCCTATTGACGGAACACCGCGTCGTGATCTCGTATCCGCTCTCAACGGGCTGATGCCGCTTTGCCGGACTATACCCGGCGTGCGTCTGGCGCTGGATATCCGCGAGGGCCAAGTAGTTCTGGCATTGAACTGGACTCCGCGCACCGACGGGAATGCTCCCACGGGCAGTTACCACTACATCGTGTCGGACGAAGACGGAGTAAAAGAGATGGCCGACTCACAGGTTCTTCTCACTGAAAACGGTAAGGATAACCTGCCGGGGAGTATGGACGATTCTCGGACACATCCGACAGTCTCAACTGAAAAGACAGAGAAGGATTCCGCTCACTTGAAAAAAGATGTTCAGAAAAAAGCGGGACCAACCTCCCCAGAAGATACTGGCAAGAAGGCGAAATCACATACCCTGATGCAGGAAGTGACCGCTTTCCTCACCTCCCGCTACCGCTTCCGGTTCAATGTGCTTACTGAAGAAACTGAAGTGGCAAGTGTAGAAAACAACATTCCCGATACTCATCTGCGTTACGCCAAAGTGGACGAACGATGGATGAACTCACTAAGTCTGGAGGCTATTGAAACGGGCATAGACTGTTGGGACAGGGACATTCAACGCTTTGTGCGCTCACGCCGCATCAGTGAATACCATCCCTTTACTGCCTATTTTGAACAGCTTCCCGAATGGGACGGCACGGACCGGGTGTCCGCGTTGGCACGCAGGGTGTCCGACGACCCGGTATGGGTGAACGGTTTCCACCGTTGGATGCTGGGACTCTCTGCCCAATGGATGCAGCTCAATCCGGATAACAACCGCGCCAACAGTGTGGCTCCCCTGCTGGTGAGCAGTCGCCAGGGATTGGGGAAAAGTACGTTCTGCCGCCTGCTGATGCCCGATAGGCTGAAATCCTACTACACGGAAAGTTACGACCTAAGCTCCCCGGCATCCGCCGAAGCCAAGCTGGCTGCCTACGGATTAATCAACCTGGATGAATTCGACAAACTAGGTGCGTCCAAAATGCCTTTGCTGAAGAACCTGATGCAAGCTTCCGCACTGAATATCCGCAAGGCTTACAAACACAGCGCTTCATCGCTTCCCCGTATTGCCTCGTTCATCGGCACCAGCAACCGGGAGGATTTGCTGGTAGACCGCACCGGCTCACGCCGCTTTCTTTGCGTCAGTCTGAAGCACGCCATAGACTGCACCACGTCCGTAGAGCATAAGCAATTGTACGCCCAGCTTAAAACAGAACTTCTATCCGGTGAACGAAGCTGGTTCAATAAAGAAGAGGAACAGACTATACAGCAACATAATGCCTTATTCTACAAGCATGTACCCGAAGAAGAGGTGTTCCGCCTTTGCTTTCGCTTTGCTACAGAAGAGGACAATCCGCAGGAAGTGCTTAGCCTCTCCGCCACCCAACTGTTTGAACGCATGAAGGCCGCCCATCCTTCGATCATGAGAGGGATGACCGCCTACAGCCTGAGCCGTATCCTGCCCCAGCTGGGCGAACGGGTACATACCACCAAGGGAAATGTATACCGGGTGGTAGAATGTTAACTTTCAATTAATTGAGAATTTATCTATGGAAATGGGATTCCCGGTATGGAAGTCGATTAGACGCATTCACACTCTCAAGCATATATTGTCAAGAAGTGTGAATGCCCTTTTCTAGTATATGAATGGGTCATCCGGCATCATAATGAGCGCTGCATACCAAACGTATTTTGTATTTCACCGTACTCCCCGCCTGTAAAAATTTGGATGAGGTTTTAAATCCGAATGCATATATGCTCCCGTTATGATCATATACATACCGTTTCTCAATATCCAATAACGGGTCTCCGTTTCTTAATCCCTCTATGGTTTCATTCAGTTCATCCAGTGATGATCCGCTGAACGTCTTATGCAATATTTTTGCCTCCTCTTCAGTCGGAAGATGCCATCCGTCTGCTTCCTCCTCCTGTATGATATTCCGCACATCGGAAGTGAATCCACTCCACTCATCCAGACTCATCAACAAAATATCCGCCCCTGTGGAACTTGCATTCTCTATGCCAGCTACAATACCGCCGTTCCAGATACCGCCAATTTCGGGTAGCCCGGAAAGATCCGGATTAATGGAAGGCGGCTCACTACCGCCATTACCTTCATCAGCACCGCCAAAATTGAATTTGATGTCTACCGGAGCCTTCCATTCACCTGATATCAAACTGCCCCCTACCGTGACATCACCCGAATAGCTACCCCCGATATTCAATGGCACGTTCGCTTCCGGCTTTCCTTTGAAAGTGTATCCAAACGTCTTTGTCTGACTATTATCTTCCAAGGTTATGGAAAAAACAGTCTGAGAGCCGCTCCCCGGAAAAATATAAAAAGGCTTTGCACTCCAAATTCCACCCGGCTCAGACTCACAAATAATTTCCGTACTCTTGTCTTTGCCGGAATACTCCCTTGTAAACGACAGGGAAGAATATAAAGGCGAAATCTGCAAACTCACCTTTTTAACGTTTGCCGGTATATCTTCCAAACTGATATTAACTAAAGATACAGCATAATAGAGGGTTACAGAAACAGATATATTTTTCTTATTGGCAATTGTCACAGTTGAAGTGCCCATCATTAGCGCGCGTGAGCTTCTATTATTTTCTTTCATAACAATTACATCATCAAGGCTAGGATCTTTCGGAACGATATATTCCTCTCCTAAACCGGCTATTGCAACAATAGTATATCGGGCAGGAGGTAACTTCATTTCAATCTGGGCGTTATCTGTCATTTTCAGACTAGCAGAACAGCTGCCGTCCTCTGCAAACGCATAGATATAGGCCGGATAATTAATCTGGGATTCTCCGCTAGACCTGGCAGATATCTTTAAAGGAAGATTTGTTTGCGAGACTCCGTCTTCATCGTCTTCTTCATCATACATCGGGCGTTGGCAAGAAACAGCAGACAGCAGCAATAGAAACAGAAGCACCTTTAATTCGGTTAATCTATAATTCATAACATATTATTTGTTTGTGGGTTTATTTCTTCTCCATTTATAACTATATCCTCTTCTTCATTTCCCGGAGTCCAACCCGAAATACTTCCTCCCGTTATAATTACATTTCCGTCTTTTACTACAATATTGTATTTATGAATACATCCGGACAATAAGCCCGGAGATAGGTCGTCTCGTCGTGTTATGTAATATTTGTTGTTACGGGTATATTCAATGGTGAGATTAACAGAATGGTTTTTCACGGCTTTCGGATCAATGTTTCCGTCATTCTCGCCCCCGTTCAGGATAAAATAAAAAGAAACATCCTGATTGTTCATGGTGTGTGACGGAGTAATCTGGAAGGTTTCCTTGGGAGTTTCGCTGATGGTGATGCTGTTCGTTTCAAAGGAGTAGTATCCTTGGGTCGTCAACCCATTTCCTTCAAGTCTGATTTTGTCAATAACGGCCTGTGCCATATCTCCTTCACCCTTTATGTTTATCTTTAATAGTGACAAAACGTGCTTAAATGAATAATCGCCCGAAAAGGCCACATTGCCAAGGTCGGTATCGTAGGAAAGCTTCCTGGATGCTACTAGAAAGTCATATTGGTCAATATTTTCCCAAGTCCCGTTCTGGCTGTCGAGAGAAGGCATTTTTATATTTTCCTTACTTTCGGCTTTGGAACCGGAGTGGGGATAATATGCGTAAAAAGTATGTTCCTGGTTTTTATCTTTCCAAAAGACACTCTTTTCTGTAGTCCAGGAAGTTCCATCGAATATCCAGCGGACGGCGCTGTCATTGTCCATAAAAACACCTATATCATCAGTTTTACTAAAACTAGCGATGGCATTTTCATGATCTTGCAAGTAACGTGCCCCGGAAACTGTTTTCCCGATTCTTGCCATAATGGATACCGTGTACTCTTTTTCTTGTGATTGCTCTAACTCCTCACTACCTTGGCAGGCAGAGAAGTACATGATCGTCAATAGCGATACATACAGTGATCTTTTCATTCTTTTATTTTATAATAGTGAGGGACAAAACATCAGCTTATCCGTTAAAATTAAAATGAGGACAAGTTGAATTGGTCGAGGATTAAAGCATGTCTGCTTATTGTCGGTAAGAAATTAAACTTGTGTTCGGCTGCGAAAATAATTCATTCTTAGCAAAAAGAAAAACAAAATGATAAAAAGATGAAAATTAAATGTGTTATGCCGGCAACAGCATGAACATTCTTACCGGTATATTCCCATAAAAAATAGTGGAAGGCAATCTTTTGTTTAACGCTTTAGGCTGACTATGACTAAATCTTACCTGTAAATTATTTCCTTCCATTCTTCCACAGTACGTGTAAGGGAAGAAAAATTCACCCCGATACAGACTATTTTACGGTTATCGGTCAAATAAGATCGGGCATAGCCTTTCTCTGCTATTTGCTGTAAAGCCTCCTCTGCTGTTCCGTCCATCTTGAATTCGAAAATGTAAACATATTCGTCCATTTCCAATATGCAGTCCACTCGTCCGAAGCTCTGGCGATTCTCACAATGGATTGCACGGCAATAAACTCCTATCAAACGGAGAATCAGATAAAAAGTGTATTGGAAATGTTTCTCAGTCATATCCAATTCCTTCAAGGAAGCGTGAGAGTCATACGGGATGCTTGCAAGAAAGGCGGTCAGAGAATCACAAAAAGCGGAGGTGTTCCCTTGCTCAAGGCAAGTAACAGCATCGATAATCCAGCTGTTGACCTCTCCACCTCCGGGTTTCAAATAATGTGCTGCCAATACGGACAAGAACCCTTTACGCACCTCATTATTGGGAAAATCGAGCAGATAAGTTCCCATACGTCTATTATATTCTTTAATAGTGAGATATCCGCTCTGATAAATCATGGGTAGAGGCTGTTCCACATCAGCCTTATAATCCACAAACAAAGAGGGAACATAATAACGTCCGGCAAGTTCGTTTATCTGCTCGCGGCTGTGTTGCAGCAGACGAACCAAATAGGTGGGAGTACCTGTAGAGAACCAGTAATCACGAATTGCCATACTGTCAAAAGCATTAAGAATGCTGAACGGATTGTAAATGTCGGTCATCCTCTCTCCAAAATGATATCCGTCATATTGCCGTCTGAGAAGTTCCTTCATTTCTTTCACTGTGTACTGATATTTAGCAGCCAACTGTATGGTGGGTTCTTCGAAAAATGCTTCCAGCTCATTCTGGGTGATACCGCACAAAGCTTCGTACCGTTCATCCATACTGATATCCTTAGGCTGGTTAAATCCACTGAAAACACTTACTTGGGAAAACTTTGTTACTCCGGTCAACAATACGAATCTCAAGTATTGATCGGCTCCTTTAAAGGTAGAATAAAAGGATTTCAATATTTCCCGGTTATGGTTCTCCAACAGAACTTGCTTTCCATAATCATCATAAAAACAAGCTTCCGTATCTAATACATCCAAAATAGGTTTGTCATATTCATCAATCAGAACCACCGCACGCCGCCCTGTCTGTTCATAAGCCCGGCGAAGTATTTCAATGAAACGGGTTCCTATGGTTGTATAATTGGGATTCTTGCCATAAATATCTTCCCAGTTCCCTAAATAGCCTTCAATGGTAGCCTCCAGAATTCCGGGTTGTGTATACAGTCCTCCATTAAAGTCTATACGGAAGATAGGATACTCATACCAGTCCTTTTCCAATCCGTCGATTTCCAGTCCGGCAAACAAATCTTTGCGTCCCTGGAAATAACAGGCAAGGGTACTTACCAGCAGGCTTTTGCCAAAACGGCGTGGACGGCTCAAGAAATAAGTCTTGCCTTGTGTTACCAAGTTGTAAATCAAACCGGTCTTATCCACATATACATAGCCATCTTCACGAATTTGGTCAAAACTCTGTATTCCAATAGGGTATTTCATATTTTGTTGCGGTTCTAGAATGAATGATAAAACAAAGATATTAGTAAATGACAAACAAAGCAAATAAAGGATTTGTTTTTTCTGCTTATGACAAGTTTTTCCGTTTCCTATTAATGGATAATCACCTTCCGGACACAGAAAAAGATTTAAAGTCCTTTTATAACAATAACATTTTGAGTTTTTAAATTTATAAATTTAAAGTTTTTCTATTATGAACAAAAAATTTTTAAGTGCAATCCTGTTTGGAGCCCTTATGGTCACTTCAACAGGAACATTTGTATCTTGTAAGGATTACGATGACGACATCGACCGCTTGGATCAAGAAATATCCAATGTGAAAGATGCAATCAAGGCCCTTGAAGACAAAGTAGGCTCAGGCAAATATGTCGAAAGCTGTACTCCGTTCACTGATGGTAATGGTGGTTATGAAATCAAATTCAGTGATGGAGAGACCATTAAATTATACAATGGTGCAAAAGGAGAACAAGGTGAACCGGGCAAACCAGGTACTCCGGGTACTCCAGGTACTTCTGCTGATGATTATGTAGTATCAGTAGAAGAAGGTGAATCAGCTTATGAATTAGTTATTACTTATGCTGATGGCACTAAAAAGACTATCAGTATGCCTAAAGCTACTTCTGTAGTTAGCGGAGTTAAGTTTATCCCTACTTTCCTTTCTGAAGGTGAAGCTGCCAGAATCCATTTCCCTACCATCGTTACTGATAGTGTGGCAGGTAAAACAGAGATTACAGGTGCAGATTGGGGTACAAATAACTTTAGCACATTTAAAATCGTTTACTCAGGTAAGGCAGACGTGAAGTATCAGGTAAATCCTAACAGCGTATCATTCAAAGATATGGAAGTGGTAGGATTTGTTCGTGATACTGCTGAAATATGGAACTACAATACGAATAACAAGAATTGGGAATTGTTCAACGCTGGACAAAAACTGTACACTGATGGAAAAATTACCGTTGAATCTTATAAAGAAGGACATGGTATGTTAAACTTCCGTGTAAAGGACTGGGCTTTTGCTGAACAATCTAATCTGGACGAAAGAACAGTATATTCATTGAGAATTAAGAACAATGACCAAATCGTTCATTCTGATTTTGTTCCCGCCAAGCATGAAGTAATTTTGCAGAAAAACGTACATTTGGTTAAAGTAGCTGATGCATTTGACCAAACTAACGCTCCTGCTCAGATTAAAAATGCAATTGCTCCTAACAAGGTAAATTATAGAGAATTCATCAAAGATGAATATTATCTTAACACCTTGAATCCGACCGGTACTGAAGAGGCTAAATTGAAGGCTTATCAAGCAGATAAAGCTAAGTTCGAAGCCAATGCTGAAAACCAGTTATATAAAGGAGATGCTGAATCTAAAGATGATGCAGAACGTATTGTTGTAGAATTGAACTATACAGGTGATGGACATTCAAAAAATTTGAAGGACATCGTAACTTCATTCTTTGACAAACGTATGGGTAGAGCCCAAGACGCTCAGTATCCTTTGATGGAGAATGGTTTTGATGACTATTCATTGGTGTTTGAACCGGTTGACTTCTATTATGATGGCGTTAACCAGACAAAACGTTATTTGGATGTTACCAAAGATGGTGTTGCTACAGTAAAACAAACTCCGGACCCGATTTGGGGCGCAGAAACTGATGCCAGCCACACAGCTGCTATAGACAGAACTCCTATTGTTCGTGTGAAACTGGTAGCACCGGGTGAAGACAATGGTAATGTAGTTAAAACAGCAATCATCAAGATTCACATTGTACGCAAGACAGTTGTTCCTGAAATTAATATTACAGAAACAAAAGATGTTACTCTGAAACATATCAATCAAGTTCTTGACATGGATATGGATAAGATATTCAACCATAAAGATGTACAGTTGAGTAAAGACGAATTCCGTAAGACTTATGATTTCGTTCCTGAATTTGCAACAGCAGATGAGGCTAAACAACACGCTGTATATGCATGGGATGGAAAAGATAATGCAGACTATTCATTAGATCCGAACTTTAAACCTGAAGAATACAATCAGTTGTTCGTTACAGTGAAGAATACAGCATTCTCTCGTCATGACGATCACGACGTTTACACTGTTAAGGGTACATACAAGCCAAATGCTGATCATAAGGGATTATCTGACATCCATGTTACTTATACTATCAATGTGAAGTATCCGGATGTAGTTGCTCCTGAAAAGACTAAGTTGAACTGGGTAGATGATTCTTACTTCATTGCTCACGGTAGATACGATAACTTTGATACTCCTACAACTTATGAAATGGTTGCAGTATTGAATGACGAATTCGATTTGATCAACTATAATCCTTATAAGGGTCAGACTCATGATAAGGATTGGGCTAGAGCTACCTTGTCATTCGAATTGGTTGACCAGCATAATAACGCATCTAAGATAGCTGATGGTCACAATTCCGGTATCCGTTTGTATCAAGGTAAAGACAACAAGTGGTATATCGCTTTGGAGGCAACAGACGAAGGACGTACTTGGATCAATGCTGCTGACGCTAAGGATTTGAAGAAGATCAAAATGCGTGCTGTAGTAAGCTTCAATGAAGATGTTGACGGATTGTATGGTACTTGCAACAAGGAAGCCAATGCTCATAACAAGTATGCTAAAGAAGATTACAATAACTTCTCTTGCGATACTATCAATATGGTAAACAATACTCCTTGGGCTAAAGATCATACTACTACTTATACTGGTGCTCCTGCTCCTGAAAATGGACGTTCTACAGTGGTTATCGATGAATTTGAAGTTGCATTTGTAACTCCGATGGTATTCCACGCTTACGAAGCAGGTCCTTTGTATGACAAGTATCAGGAAGCTGAAAATACAGTATCATTGAAGGATGCATTCTTCTTGTCAGATTATCTGTGGTCTGAAGGTGCTCAGGCACAATTCAATAACAACCATGTTATCTATGATCACAAAGATATGGCTAAGAATAATACTTTGGTTCAGACAGGTGATCAAGCTGGTTGGTCAAAGAAACTGGTAGTTGACCGTAATGTATTCGATGTTAATACAACTGTTAACTTCAAGGTTTCTAAGGCATACTTTGCTGACGGAAGTGAACTGGATGCTGAAAACATGAAGAAGATCAAACTTGATAATGCTAACCAGACTATCACATGGATCAACAATGGTGAAGATATTGCTCAACCATTTACTATTGATGTAGAAGTTTGTGTAAATCACAAGTGGGGCGGTATCTGCGACCATACTTGGAAGAATGATCGTGGACATTCTGTTGGAACTATCCAAATCCAAGTTAAGAAGCACAATGACAAGTAATTAATACGCTCATTGTTTATAAAAAAAGAGGGGGGCAAAATGTTCCCCTCTTTTAGTTTTTATAATCGTTTATCCAATTATATTGTGTATGAAGTATATATATGCTGTCTGTTTTCTGTTATTAGTATGTGGCTGTCATAAAGAAAATGACACCCCTGTTGTTTTACCTGCACGGACACTATTGGTTTATCTGGGAGGAGATAATAATCTTGATGCCGAAACCTATGACAAACTTGTTCAAATTAAAAATGGATGGGAAGACGGGACAGATGGAAATATAATAGTGTATCAGGATACACCATTTAAGGACTCTCCACGATTGATGGAAATTGATGGAAAAAGTGAGAAAGGCTATATTACCATACATACCTATGACCAAGAAAACTCAGCCTCCCCCCAAGTGCTTAAACGAGTTATAAACGACGTAACTCGGCTTTATCCTGCTAAAAGCTACGGTCTAATCGTGTTTTCCCATGGCAGTGGCTGGCTTCCTCCACATACATTGGTTAATGGCTCGCGGTCTATCATCATCGATAATGACAATGAAATGGAAATAACAGATTTTGCCATGGCCCTCCCGGACCATTTATTTGAATTCATAATCTTTGAAGCATGTAATATGGCAGGTATTGAGGTGGCTTATGAATTAAGAAATAAAGCAGCATATATCATGGCTTCCTCTGCCCCAGTAGTATCTCCGGGATTTACTCCTATCTATGCCGGCAGTATTTCCTGTCTGCTTGAAGAAAATGCTGATTTGCAAAGATTTGCAGAAAATTATTTTCATTATTGGAATTTGATGGAAGGCGATAAACGTTCTGCTACCATTAGCATAATAAAAACTGCCGGATTATCAAATTTAGCGAATTTGATACGACAGATCAATACAGAAGCATCCGGCTCTTTTCTCCCGGTCGGTAACCTTCAAAATTATGATGGAGTTTTAAAAGCCCCATTCTATTTTTTTGATTTCGCTCAATATTATCAATCATTATCAGATGAAAATACATACAATGCACTTCAAGAGTGTATCAGCCAATGTGTGGTTTACAAAAGAAATACTCCTTTTTATGCTACGGAAGAAGGAACATTCCCTATCACCGCCTTTTCAGGTATGACCACTTTTATCATGCAGAGAGAACTTAATTACTTGAATGAAGAATATACAAAACTACAATGGTATAAAGATATTAATACACATTAGATAATATGTAGAATAACTTTCTATGGAATGAAATTTGAGTAAGAGATAATATATATAAATATTTACTACTTTTATCATATTGACAAAATATACTTTAGCTATTATAATATACAGTATTTTATTAGCTTAAAGGAATATAATCGACAAAATAAATTATTACTAAAAAGAGAGCGATCAATAATGACCGCTCTCTTTTTATTTATGAAGTTGTATCTTACTTACCTACTTTTACAGTAACATCAATATCAGAAGACTTTTTCAAGCCCCAAGCATCAACAACTGTAACTTTCATCTTAGCAGATGCAGTTTCTGCCAAATTCTTCGGAGTCACTACAACATAACCGGCCTTAAAGTTACCCTTGCTATCAGCTTTACCAGCTTTTTCACCCTTAGCTTTACAAGTAAAGATATTTTCATCCAAGGAGGTGAACTCTACGTCTTTCAACTCTTTACGTGTCCAGTCATATTCATCTGCTACATCGCAGAAGATGCTATAAACTTGGTCGTTATAAGTATAACCTTTAACATGAGAATCGTTTACTTCATAACCGCTTGCACTAGTTGCAGGAACTTCTACTTTACCACCAACAGCTTTAACTACACCTTCGTACAACGGACTCATTATCTTAATCTTAAATGTATAGTCAACATCATCTGCAGTACCATAAGCGTATTTACCTACGAACTTAGCATTTTTTACATTAACAATTAATTCTTGTTTATAACCATTCTGCGGTGCACCGTTTTTAACAGCATCAATCAACTGAATATTTACTCTGTCAATATTAGTAGATGAAACTTCTGTTGTAAGATCGCTTTCTTGTTGATCTCCAGTAGCAGCAAGCACAAACTTAGCTAAAGCTGAATGTTTCTTGCCACCAATCTTATTAGCATCTCTATCATCCATTGCCAATTGGAATGTAGAAGTACCCATATTAGCCTTCAAGCTATTAAATGCACTCTTAAGAGCATAATTCAAAGCAAGATCTGCGTTACCAGCTGTTGCATCCATGTAAGCATTAGCCACACCATTCACAAACACACCTGTCTGTTGAACAAAAATATCGTTGATAGAAGGAATATTTACAGTGAATGGCAACTTAACAGAATTAAGTACATCACCTTTTACCTCACCATTCACAGCTGCTGCATCGTAGAATTTAACTTCTATATAGTAGTTCTTGTCAAATGCTAAGCCAGTAGGCCAGTTGTTGTTCAAATCAACTTTGATAGTAGCAATTTTACTATATTTATCAGCAGAAGTGACTTCCGTAGTACCGTTAGATTCATAGAATTTAACCATAGAACTAATTTGGGTTGTTATATCCTTATCACTACCATCAGCATTAGTTCCTACTTGATATACCTTCACATCTGCATTCTTAACGAATTCCTTCCAGTTAGTCAGTTCTTCCGCACTCATACTATCAAAGAACGGCTTCATTGCAGCAGAGAAGTTATCGTTGGTTGCAACTGCATTGATGATATGATTCTTAGTATCCAAAACAACACCGTCAGAAATACTTCTTTCAAGACGAACATAAACGGTTTTCTTTACAGACTCAGCAATAGTCTTAGAAGTGTTATCAGGATCTTGTTTCAATACTTCATAATAGAAATAAACAGGGAATGCAGGAATAGTAGCCTTATCATAGTATTCTGTTACTTTGAATGTGTTACCTTCGATTTTAACACCCCAGTTTTGTTTGTTGAATTCATCTACAATAATTTGACTCTTGTAAACAGATGTCGGATTATCAAAAGTGAAAGTGTTTGTGGCACCTTGTGCAACTGTTACAAAAGCTGCTTCTGCATTTCCATTTTCTTCTTTTTCCAATTTCTTATCATTTAAAGAAGATACAACAGATGCAAGTTGATCTTTCTTAAAGGTCAAGTTATAGTTTGAAATAAAGTTACTTGTTCTCAAAGCAAATGCAATGCTGGCATTATTTGAAACAAAGTTCTTATCCAATGCTGTGGCATCGTCCAAACCTGACAATTCTTTGCTATCTAAAGCAATAGTCCACAAACCATTGGAGGATTCCGCTCTAGTAACCAAACCTTCATAAGCCTTCACTTCACCCAATGTAATAGGAGCTTCTGCCAACTTAGAATTAACCAAGCTGAAAGAAAGCTTAGAAGCATCAGCAGACAAAGGAGCTACACGCACCACCAAAGATCTTCCTTCTAAAGCTACAATAGCAGTTTTAGCAGCAATCTTCCCTTCTACTTTCTGAGTTTCATCAGCATCTGTCCACTTCCAAGAGTAATCCTGTGTTGCATAGAAAGGAGAGTATGACATAATATATTTATTGTCGGCCATATTTTGATCAGCAGCAGAGAATGCATGGAAATCACCATTTGCATCTGTATAACCAACAAATTCGATTTCTGTAATGGAAGCAGCAGTAGTAGGCAATTTAACTACAGTGGTAGTTCCATCCGGATTAACAACAGTCAATGTACAGATACCATCCGCTTCGACAGCACTAACAGGAGCAGCTTTATAAGTAGATTTTTCAAGTTTGCCTGTCTCTTTGTTGACAAAATACCAATAGCCGTCTGCACCCACTTCAGGAACAATTACAGTAGCAGTTTCTCCTTTTTTGGCACAATACCATCCTGTGGGTTCATCATCAATCAGCCATTGACCATCCTTATCAATAGTCAACTTATTGCCGTCACCTTTCTCTCCTTTTTCGCCATTGACTCCATTGGTAACCTCATAGCTGGAGCCATCATTTAAAGTAAAGGTAAGACCCTTGTCTGTCTTATCTACGCTGGTGATGTACTTACCAGCATCGATTTTGCTTTGTAAAGCTGCAATCTGTGACTTCAAATCGGTCAACTCCTTGTCGATACGATCGATGTCATCATCATAATCTTTACAAGATACAAACGTTCCTGTCGAAGAAACCATCAAGGCTCCGAACAGGATTGCACTTAAAAATTTTTTGTTCATAATAGAAAAACTTTAAA
>PPYE01000683.1_pt1 | contig 16521 bp, 13 predicted proteins | sample 1559881 | NCBI WGS metagenome assembly PPYE01 (sample SAMN08240022, study PRJNA423297) | Human gut metagenome, whole genome shotgun sequencing project. | reverse complement strand
CTACTCGACCATCGAGAACTGGTCCAAGAACATGTACAACCTCAACACCAAGCGTGCACGCGTGGACGAGGACGGCGACATCGAGTGGATCAGCGGCTCCTTCGGCAGCCACGTGGGCTACCTCTACCCCATGAGCGTGCTCAACGGCCGCCGCGCCCGGTCGAGCTTTACCGGCATCACCTTTGCCGGCGCCGGTCAGAACCTCGATACCGGCTGCAAGGTCGTGCTCAACGCACCCGATACCTCGGCAACCGTCGAGACCAAGGGCATCTCTAAGAGCGGCGGCATCCAGACCTTCCGCAGCTCCATCGTGGCCACGCCCAAGGCCGAGGGCTCCAAGGCAACCGTGAGCTGCCAGTCGCTGATGCTCGACGACCAGAGCCGCTCCGACACTATTCCCGCCATGGACATCCGCGCCAAGAACGTCGACATCGGCCACGAGGCCACCATCGGCCGCATCGGCGACGACAAGGTGTTCTACTTGATGAGCCGCGGTATCTCGGAGGAAGAGGCCCGTACCATGATCGTCAACGGCTTTGCCAACCCGATCTCCAAGGAGCTGCCGCTGGAGTACGCCGTCGAGATGAACAACCTGATCAAGCTCGAAATGGAAGGAGCGATCGGATAATGAAACAGGAAACCAACACCGCTGCTACCACCCTTGAGCAGGTCAATGCGATGCCGGCTGCCACATGGGGCTGGCTGAAGATGAATCAGACCTAGCTCGAACTCTCTGACGAGCTTGCCGCCGCTCCCGCCGAGGCCATTGAGGTCGAGGGTCTGGATGGGCAGTTTGCTGGCACGGCCAACGCCTTCGATACCGCCATGGACGCCATGGCCGAGCGCTTCCCCGAGCGCCGCGCCTCCGCCCCCGGTGATGCTGCCGACCACGCCCGCATCACGCCCGAGACTGAGCTCGACGTGCCCGCCACCTCCGTCTACCAGGCCGGGGCTATCAAACTGGAGGAGGAGCTCTCCCCCGCTGAGGCCTTCGAAACCGGCATGGGCGAGGCTGCCTACGCCTACTTGGCCGAGCACGCCACCAAGCGCATCGTCATCGATGTGCCCACATACAAGCACGCCACGGTTACCGTGCGCGTGAGCGGTGTCGATGCAGCCGCGGCCATCGCCGCCATCGACGTCGTTGCCCGTCCCCAGTCGACGCTCGACCTGCAGATCGCCCTGGACTCCCCCGTTGCCGGCGAGGGCGTCGTGGGATCCGTGCTGCGCGTGTGCGCCCACGAGTACGCCACCGTCAACGTGGCCTGCACGCAGACGCTCGACGATAGCTGGATCGCGCTCGACGACACCGGCCTGTTCCTGGACGAGGGCACGCGCGTCAACGTGCAGCACACCGTTCTGGGTGCCGGCGCCAGCGCCACCGGCCTTGCCGGCGACCTGCTGGGCGATACCGCCAAGGTCACCATCGATACTGATTACTTGGGCGCCCGAGAGCAGGTGCGCGACTTTAACTACGAGCTGCGCCACCGCGGTCGCAAGACCGAGTGCGAGATCGACGCCAACGGCGTGCTGACCGGCACGTCCAAGAAGGTCTACCGCGGCACCATCGACCTCGTGCATGGCTGCAAGGGTGCAACCGGCACCGAGCGCGAGACGGTGCTTTTGGCCAACAAGGGCGTCGACAACAAGACCGTCCCCGTCATCCTCTGCGACGAGGATGACGTTGCCGGCAACCACGGCGCCACCATCGGCCACGTCCGCGACGAGCAGCTGTTCTACCTCGCCTGCCGCGGCCTTGACCAAAACGCCGCCGAGGACCTGTTCATCCGCGCCAAGCTGGAGGACGCCGCACTTTCCACCACCGACGAGCGCACCCGCGCCGCCGTCGTCCGTCTGGGCAACAATCTGATCGACAACTTTGAGGAGGAGCTCGCATGATCGATACCGATCACGTTAAATGCGACACCTGTACCGCACCGGAGCCTATGGAGCTCGACGCCAGCGACGAGGCCTCGCGCGGATGGCCTACCGTCGACATCGAGACCAACCCCTACAAGGCACAGTTCCCGCTGTTCCAGCAGCACCCCGAGATCGCCTTCCTCGATAGCGCCGCCACCGCGCAGCGTCCCGCCTGCGTGCTCGACGCCGAGCGCGACTTCTATCAGCGCATGAACGCTAACCCCCTGCGTGGCCTGTACTCGCTGTCCGTCGAGGCCACCGAGGCCATCGCGAAGGTGCGCCAGCAGATCGCCGACGTCATCGGCGCCGCTCAGGCCAACGAGGTCGTCTTTACCCGCAACACGAGTGAGTCGCTCAACCTGGTCGCCAAGAGCTTTGCGCCCACAGTCCTCGAGCCGGGCGACGAGGTCGTCATCACCATCATGGAGCACCACTCCAACCTGATTCCGTGGCAGCAGGTCTGCCGCGAAACCGGCGCCAAGCTCGTCTACCTCTACCCCACCAAGACCGGTCAACTCACCACCGAGGAGGTTCTTGCCAAGGTTGGTCCCAAGACCAAGATTCTGGCCGTGGGTCAGGTTTCTAACGTGCTGGGCGTCGAGAACCCGGTCAAGAACCTCGGCAAGCTTGTGCACAAGTACGGCGGCTATCTGGTCGTCGACGGCGCACAGTCGCTGCCGCACATGCCGGTCGATGTGGCCGACCTGGGAGCCGACTTCTTTGCCTTTAGCGCGCACAAGGCCATGGGCCCCATGGGCATCGGCGTGCTGTGGGGCAAGATGGACCTGCTGAACGCCATGCCGCCCATGCTCACCGGCGGCGAGATGATCGATTCGGTCACCGAGCAGGACGCCGTCTGGGCGCCCGTCCCCGAGAAGTTCGAGGCCGGCACGCAGGACGCCGCCGGCATCTTCGCCACGGGCGCCGCCCTTAATTACCTAGTCAACACGGTGGGTTACGAGAACATCCAGGCCCGCGAGCAGGCACTCGTCCACTACCTGATGGGCGAGCTCATGCAGCTCGACTTTGTCCAGATCATCGGCTCCATCTATTGGGACAACCACCACGGCGTCGTGAGCTTTAACGTCAAGGGCATCCACCCGCACGACGTCGCGAGCATCATGGATATGGACGGCGTCTGCATTCGCGCCGGTCACCACTGTGCACAGCCGCTGCTCACCTGGCTGGGCGTCGAGAACCTCGCCTGCTGCCGCGCCAGCGTGGCCTTCTACAACGACAAGGCCGACATCGACAAGTTCATCGCCGGCCTGCATCACGTTTGGAGCACGTTCAATGGGTAATCTGTACACCTCCACCACATTTATGGAGCACAACTCGCACCCCGACTATAAGTACGAGATGGAGGCTCCCACGCACGAGCACGACGGCATCAACCCCAGCTGCGGCGACGAGCTCACCTTGCAGCTGCGCGTCGAGAACGGCGTGATCGAGGAGGCCTCCTTTACCGGCCACGGCTGCGCCATCAGTCAGGCCAGTGCCGACATCATGGCCGACCTCATCACCGGCGAGACGGTCGAGGAAGCGCGTCGCTTGGCAGGGCTCTTCCTCGCCATGATCCGCGGCGAACAGCTCTCCGAGGAGGACCTGGAAGATCTGGACGAGGCCGCCCAGCTCCAGGACATCTCGCACATGCCCGCCCGCGTCAAATGCGCCGAGCTCGCCTGGCGCACCCTCGACGGCATGCTCGAGGGGCAAACAAACCAGTAGTTTATGCCCCGAATCCAAGTTTTTTGATTGCCGAGCCGCCCGATACGGGCGGCTCTGTTTTTACCTAATGAGCGCGAACGCACAAAGTCCGCGCGTCCGGCGCCCCGTCTGACATTTGCCACACAGCCAGACGCGAGCACGGGCGTTTTCCACAGCACCAAAGGCCTGCGGCAGGGCCCCGGGCCCGCCAAGCAATGCGCCAAGCCCCGTTCTGCGAAGCTCCGACTCGCTTCGCGCCTGCCGCAGACGGGTCCCATAGAAAGCGGCGTGCATTTTTGCGAGTATTCAGCACGCCAAGCTGTGTGTATACGCATCGAAAGCGTTAATCAATGTCTTTAGGCGCATATATATTGTGTTTTAGAACAAGCATCGCGGTCTGACGGGACGCAGGCACGTGCTTCGGGGGCGCAACGGCAGGAATCAATAGCTTCGGGACCCGTATGTTGCAAGATTGCGGCGGTGCCGACAGCAACACGATGCTGAAAACTCGGTTTATTGCACGGCGCAGACGGGGGTAGGCACGGGCAAATCCGGACTGAGCCGTTATTCTATGCAAGATGGCGATTGTTCTATGCATATTAAGAAGTGCAGTTACCGTACCAAGCTTTTGAACGCTGGTTGCGGCGTATGGACGACCCCAGCTGCGGTGAACAGGCGACCCTACATCACGCTTCCGCCAGCCCTCATCGCCGTTCGCGCGCGGGCGCGCACGATACGAGAGACGGTACTTTTGCCAATCCCGGTATACCGCTCAATCTGGCGCACCGTAAAGCCGGCATTGTTCAATCCAACAATAACAGTATCGCGCTGCGCCGGCGGTGCAGTTTTAACCCCGTTGAGCGGAACCCCGAGACTCTTCGCCAACTTGCCGGCAAAGGCATGGCGTTCCCACTCCGTCTCTTTCATATCGCACAGCGCTGGTTCACTGCCGTCGGGCGTCGAAAGCGAATAGGCAATAAAGCCCTCGGCAGAACCAAAGAGCTCAAGCACGCAAGAAGGATCGGAAAATCCCCTCGCGACATCAGCCGCGTCACCGTCGTAAGCGCACAAATGCTCCGCAAAGCTGCTCCAGGGATAACGCTCGATTAGGCTAACGCCCGCCTCCTGCGGATCGGCGTGTACGGAACGAATAGCCTCCATCACCTGCCAGTCGGTATCGAGCGAGCGCCGGTCAAAACGGTTCTGGAACAGATGGCCCGTGCGCCCCGTGTGTTTATTGAACCGCCGCGCGTACGTCAAGAGCAGCCGGTGCATCGCAGCGCTCATCCTGTCCTCGTAATCTGCAAGCACCAAATGCACGTGATTGCCCATAAGGCACCAGGCGATAACCGTCACACCCTCCTCGCGGCAGCACTCGCGCATCAGCTCCAAAAACTCCCACCGGTCTTCATCGCCCTCAAAGATGAGCTGCTTGCCCGCACCGCGAGCACAGACATGGTAAAAGCCGGTAACCGTTCTCCAAACGCGCTGCATGGCGCTCCCTTCGCCGGGATCTGCTTGCCATCCAATACAGCACGATTGAAGCGTGCCATCAAAACATTCACGCAAAACAATACACTCGCGCGGCCAAAGGCAGTAAACAGGCGGCGAACGGCACCGTTGCAACAGGTCAACCCCTGCAACACTTACAAGAGCCGACCAAAAGCTTGCCCAAGACGGACCCCCTCTACGGAAGTTCACGACCACAGAACATAGAGTTAAACCGTTTCAATTAAAACTTCCGGACTTCTCGCTACGAAAACTGAGCCGTTCGCCGAATATTCCGTGCATTTCGCGGTATTATAGGGGCTGCATGTCATGTCCCTTTCGAAGGGTCGCCCGGCAATCGCCAGCCACGACCCCCAGACGGGACGCCAACACGATAGAGAGGAGAGGCATGCAGTACTCACAGGAAGTGGAGAACATGTGCCCCGTTGCCAAGGGTGCATACCACGGCCCCGCACCCATCCCCGAGGAGGGCAAGTGGGTCCAGGCTAAGGAGATTTCCGACATCTCCGGTCTTACGCACGGTGTGGGTTGGTGCGCACCTCAGCAGGGCGCCTGCAAGCTCACGCTGAACGTCAAGGACGGCATCATCGAGGAGGCCCTCGTTGAGACCATCGGCTGCTCGGGCATGACCCACTCTGCCGCCATGGCTTCCGAGATCCTTCCCGGTAAGACCATCCTCGAGGCCCTCAACACCGACCTCGTCTGCGACGCCATCAACGTTGCTATGCGCGAGATCTTCCTGCAGATCGTTTACGGCCGCAGCCAGACCGCGTTCTCCGAGGGCGGCCTGCCCGTGGGCGCCTCCCTCGACGACCTCGGCAAGGGCCTTCGCTCTCAGGTCGGCACCATGTTCGGCACCAAGGCCAAGGGCGCTCGTTACCTCGAGCTCGCTCAGGGCTACGTCACCCGCATGGCTCTCAACGACAAGAACGAGATCATCGCATTCGAGTTCCTGAACCTCGGCAAGTTCACCGACGCCGTCAAGGCCGGCAAGACCCCCGAGGAGGCCATCGCTGGCGCTATGGGCCACTATGGTCAGTGGGAGAACGCTGCCAAGTACATCGACCCGCGCACCGACGAGGAGACTCACTCCGTCGCCAGCGTGTTCCCGGTTCACGAGTAGAAAGGGAGGGAAATAACTATGACTGTTACGTTCGAAGGTTACGAGCGCCGCGCTGACAAGATCAACAAGTGCCTCGCCGACAACGGCATCGCCTCCCTCGAGGAAGCTCTGCAGATCTGCACCGACAAGGGCTTCAACCCGCGTGAGATCGTCAACAACACCCAGTCCATCGCCTTCCAGAACGCCGAGTGGGCCTACACCCTCGGTTGCGCTCTCGCTGTCAAGCGTGGCGCCAAGTCCGCTTCTGAGGCTGCCGCCATCATCGGCGAGGGCATCCAGGCCTTCACCGTTCCCGGCTCCGTCGCCGAGGACCGCAAGGTCGGTCTGGGCCACGGCAACCTGGGCGCTATGCTGCTCTCCGACGACACCGAGTGCTTCGCCTTCCTGGCCGGTCACGAGTCCTTCGCTGCCGCCGAGGGCGCTATCGGCCTGGCTCTGAACGCCAACAAGGCTCGCAAGAAGCCGCTGCGCGTCATCCTCAACGGTCTGGGCAAGGACGCTGCTCAGATCATCGCCCGCATCAACGGCTTCACCTACGTGAAGACCCAGTTCGACTACTTCACGGGCGAGCTCAAGGTCGTCGAGACCATCCCCTACTCCAATGGTCCCCGCGCCGCCGTCAACTGCTACGGCGCCGACGACGTCCGCGAGGGCGTTGCCATCATGTGGCACGAGAACGTCGACATCTCGATCACCGGTAACTCCACCAACCCCACGCGCTTCCAGCACCCCGTCGCTGGCACCTACAAGAAGGAGCGCCTCGAGGCTGGCAAGAAGTACTTCTCTGTCGCTTCTGGTGGCGGCACTGGCCGTACCCTGCACCCGGACAACATGGGCGCCGGCCCTGCCTCTTACGGCATGACCGACACCATGGGCCGTATGCACTCCGACGCCCAGTTCGCCGGTTCTTCCTCCGTGCCTGCGCACGTCGACATGATGGGTCTCATCGGCATGGGCAACAACCCCATGGTCGGTGCCACCGTCGCCTGCGCTGTCGCCGTCGAGGAGGCCCTCAAGGCCTAATCGCGCCCGCGCGATGCTCATATAGTTGAGCTTTGGAGCCGCTACCTTTCGAGGTAGCGGCTCTTTTTGTATGCGCTGTCGCAGGGTAGCTAATGCCGATATGTCAGTTGCGGCGAAATACGAGATGTGATGAGATGGAACGTCAGAGCGTCCATGACGCCCACCTGCCATATTTGCCCTTTACCGATTTGCCGAGTCTTTGCGACCCCATTGCCGATCACCCGTGCGACAATGCGCCGGACGAGAAAGGAATCCGATGGAATCGACTGATGTACTGGTAATTGGATCTGGCATTGCGGGCCTTTGCGCCGCCATCGAAGCGGCACGCACGGGTGCAACCGTCACTGTGGCAAGCGCCGGCAAGACTATGAGCGGATCGAGCTTCTTTCCGGGCACCTGGGGCCTCGGCCTTATTGGCCCCATCGACGAAGACGACGAACAAGACCTCATCGACACCATCCAGACCGTCGGCGGCGGTGTCGCCGACTCCGAGCTTGTCCAGACGTTTGTCCACGGCATTCCCCAAGCAATTGAATGGCTCGAGCAAGACCTGGGCGTTGAGCTCAAGCGTCCGCAAAGTGCCGAGAGCGCCCAGCAAAAGCAATTTATCCCCTGCTTTGACCACAAAACGCGCATGTGGCGCGGCCTCACCCGCAAGCCCCTTGAGGACGCTCTGACGGCCCGGATCGAGTCGCTCGGCATTCGTCTGCTCCCCCGCCATGAGCTTATCGACCTTGTTGAGGACACGCCCGGAAAGATTGTCGGCGCCACGCTCTACGACCGCACAAACAAGCATCTCGTACCTATGGCAGCCAAGGCCACCATCATCGCTGCGGGCGGCACGGGTGGCCTGTTCGAGCGAAGCCTCACTTCAGCCGACGTGCTCAGCTCCTCACAGGCCATCGCGCTGGCACACGGCGCAACGCTCACTAATATAGAGTTCATGCAGATGATGCCGGGCTTCATCGAGCCCAAACGCAACCTTGTCTTTAACGAAAAGACCTGGCGCTACGTCAAGTTCTACCAGCCGGTCGATATCGCCGACGACAAGCTGGACGATCTGCTTGAACAGCGCTCCGGATATGGCCCCTTCACGTCACGCTTGGCCTCCCGCGCCATCGATCTTGCCATCGATCAAGCGGGTACCGAAGGTCTGGCGCTCCACTACGATTTCCCCCGCGAGGACGTCCCCGAGTTTGTACAGACCTTTGCCACCTGGCTGCAAGACGAGCACGGCATCGCGCCGACCGACGAGATGCGCGTGGCGATGTATGCCCACGCCGCCAACGGCGGTATCAAAATCGACAAGACCGCGTATACGGGCGTTGAGGGCCTCTACGCTTGCGGCGAGGCGACAGGCGGCATGCACGGCGCCGACCGCATCGGTGGCTTGTCAAGCGCCAACGGCATAGTGTTTGGGCGCATCGCGGGCACATCGGCAGCCCAGGCAGCACAGAATGCACCTGAGGTGGCCCCAAAGGCGGATATCGCCCTCCCCCAGTACGGCATTGCCACAACAGTCGCCGAACGCTTGACACGCAGCCTTAAGCACACGATGAGTACCCATTGCATGATCAACCGCACCGAAGGGGGCCTATCCGAGGCACTACACGAGCTTGAGGGCTTGAAGACGGAGGCAACGACCTTGAGCACACAGAAAGCTCAGGACAGCGAAGTCGCGGCCCTCGCCCGCCTGCAATCGCAGATTCGACTAGCACAGGAAATGGTCAAAGCCATGCGCAAGCGAACTGAAAGCTTAGGTTCGCACTATCGAACGGACTAAACTGGACACCCATATAAAGCAGAACACAACTAATCGATATCTATGGGCCCCGTGAGCTCGAGGTGGCACGGGGCCTATTCGTGTCCGCACGGCAGCGTATTCTAATTCTGAATACAGAGCGGGCAAAGCCCGCACAGAGAATAGACCAGCGAGGAGGAGATATGGACAGTAGTGATATCGAGAAGTGGCGTGTCAAACTTGATAGCTACGCCAATGTGGAAGACGGCGTTGAGTATTGACTCGCACGCGATTTAATGGAACCCATGGGGTACACTCGATGGGAGAACTTCGCCGAAGTTGTTAAGAGGGCAAAAGTCTCGTGCGAAACAAACAAAACTCCAGTTGATTCCCATTTTCGTGACACCACGAAAATGGTAACTGCCGGTGTCGCCGCTCGCGCGGTTAAAGACTACAAACTTACGCGCTATGCATGCTATTTAATCGCACAGAACGGAGATTCAAACAAGCCAGAGATCGCGCTCGCCCAGGCATACTTTGCCGTGCAGACGCGCCGCCAAGAGCTCATAGAGCAGCGCTTCGCAGAGATTCAGCGCTTGCAGGCGCGCCACTCGCTATCCGATTCAGAGAAACAGCTCTCGGGTATTGCGTTCAAACGCGGCGTGGACTCCAAAGGATTCGCGATCATCAAGTCGAAGGGCGATGAGGCGTTATTCGGCGGCAGAAGCACGGCGGAAATGAAGCAGCAGCTCGGCGTACCCAAGAGCGCGGCATTGGCGGACAGGTTAGCCGATGTCCTCATCAAAGCAAAGGACCTTACGAACTCGATGACGGCCTTCAACGCCGAGGAACACGACCTGTACGGCTTGGACCAGATCAAGCAAGAGCACGTCGAGAACAACACAAGCGTGCGTGGCAGCCTTATCGACCGCGGAATTGTCCCCGAGAACCTACCGCCTGCCGAGGATACAAAAAAGCTCGAGCGTCGCGTGAAGGCAGACGAGAAGAAACTCAAGGAGGGTACTGACGGTTTTACCGATCCCCAGGGTAGGCTCGATCTGTGAAAGCGGCTGTGCCCCGACGGGTTCGACCCCATGCAAGGTCAACAAAAAAAGACGGCCAACTTTCGTTGACCGTCTTAACTTGCTTTGGGTGGGCCGTCAGGGGGTCAGCCTGCTGCGCAGGCGGCCGCTGCGGCGCCAAGGCGCCTTGCGCGCTGCGCTGGCAAATGCTCACGCATTTCCTCAGCTTCGCGCCCCGACGGGTTCGACCCCATGCGAGGTCAACAAAAAAGCGACCAGCCTGAGCCAGTCGCTTTAACAATCTTTGGGTGGGCCGTCAGGGGGTCGAACCCTGGACCTTGGGATTAAGAGTCCCCTGCTCTACCAACTGAGCTAACGACCCAAAGCTAAAGTCCGTTGTGGCGGACTTTAGAGGAGATATCATGTGGTGGGCCGTCAGGGGGTCGAACCCTGGACCTTGGGATTAAGAGTCCCCTGCTCTACCAACTGAGCTAACGACCCGATATCAACACGAAGCAAGAACTGGGGTGGGTAAAGGGACTCGAACCCTCGACCTACGGGACCACAACCCGTCGCTCTAGCCAACTGAGCTACACCCACCGTGTCCTGTGCGCTTCGCGCTCGACTATTATTGCAAGGAACGCCACGCGATGCAAGCCCCAATTTTCAAGAATTTTGAAAAGAGTTTTTCGAGACCATTTCGAGCAAATCCCACCAGTTCCATAGGAGTAAACTTGCCCCACTGCAAATGCTCGAAAGGACCGGCATGAAAGAACTCTCCAACCGCACGGCAACGTTTACCGATTCCGTCATCCGCCGCATGACGCGCATCTCCAACAAGTATGGCGCCGTCAACCTGTCGCAGGGCTTCCCCGACTTCGATCCCCCGGCGCAGCTGCTCAACAGCCTGAGCACCATCGCCGCCGATCCCAAGCCGCTCTATCACCAGTACTCCATCACCTGGGGCTCCCAGACCATGCGCGAGGCGCTCGCCGCCAAACAGGAGCACTTTATGGGCATGCCGGTGAACCCCAACGAGAATATCGTAGTCACCTGCGGCTCCACCGAGGCCATGATGGCCGCCATGATGACGGTCACGAACCCCGGCGATAAGGTCGTCATCTTCTCGCCGTTCTACGAGAACTACGGCGCCGACACGATCCTTTCGGGTGCCGAGCCCATCTACGTGCCGCTCAACCCGCCCACATTCGACTTTGACCGCGAGACACTCGAGGCGGCCTTCCGCGACAACGACCCCAAGGCCATCGTCCTGTGCAACCCTTCCAACCCCTGCGGCAAGGTCTTTACCCGCGATGAGCTCACCTTTATCGCCGACCTCTGCAAAAAGTACGACGCGTACTGCATCACCGACGAAGTTTACGAGCACATCGTCTACGCGCCCCACGAGCACGTCTATATGGCCACGCTGCCCGGCATGTTTGAGCGCACCATCAGCTGCAGCTCGCTGTCCAAGACCTACTCCATCACCGGCTGGCGTCTGGGCTACACTATCGCCCCTGCCGAAATCACCGAGCGCATCAAGAAGGTCCACGACTTCCTCACCGTGGGTGCCGCCGCTCCCCTGCAGGAAGCCGTCGTCACCGCCCTCAATTTCGACGACAGCTATTACGATGAGGTCCTTGACCTCTATACCGCCAAACGTGACCTGTTCTGCCAGGGACTCGACAGCATCGGTCTTGAGCATAACGTGCCGCAGGGCGCCTACTACGTCATGATGGACATCTCTGAGTTTGGCTATGACAGCGACCTCGAGTTCTGTGAAGACCTCGCGTCTAAGGTGGGTGTGGGCGCCGTGCCCGGCTCGAGCTTCTTCCGCGAGCCCGTCAACCATCTGATTCGTTTCCACTTTGCCAAGCGAGACGAGACGCTTAACGCGGCACTGGAGAACCTCAAGTCGCTACGTGATAAAATCAAGCCGCGCGGGTAAGGACGGCCCGGCAACTAAAGCAACCAAAGAAGCCTCGCACCGCCCGCCGCGTTGCGAGGCTTCTTTCTATAGCGCTTTCTTAAATGGTTTAGAGCTCTATACTTTAGTCACGGAGCAACACGTCCCAGAGAGAGGAATACTATGGCAGAGCAGCAGCTTATCGGAGCGCTCGAGGCTGGCGGCACCAAGATGGTCTGCGCCACGGGCTATACAGACGGTACGGTCCTGGAGCGCGAGCAGATCGCGACCACGACCCCGCAGGAGACCGTTGAGGCCGTCAACGCATGGTTTGCCGACAAGGGCATCGCCGCGCTGGGCATTGGCGCCTTTGGCCCCACCGCAGTCAACCCCGCCTCGCCCCAATACGGCAAGATCCTGGAGACGCCCAAAACGGCATGGCGCTACTTTGACCTGCTGGGCACTATCCAAAACGAGCTCAATATCCCCTGCGGCTACGATACCGACGTCAACGTCGCCTGCCTGGGCGAGGTCACGTTTGGTTGCGCCAAGGGCCTCACCGACGTGGTCTACCTGACCATCGGTACCGGCGTGGGCGCCGGCGTGCTCTCGGGCGGTAAGCTCGTGCACGGCATGATGCATCCCGAGGCCGGCCACATCCTGGTCACGCGTGACCCGCGCGACACCATCGGCGAGCATAGCGCCTGTCCCTTCCACGACAACTGCCTCGAGGGCCTCATCGCCGGCCCCGGCGTTAAAAAGCGCTGGGATGGCAAGAGCGCCGGAGACATGGCCGATGACCCGGAGGCCATGGACCTGCTCGCCGGCTATCTGGCACAGGCGCTCATGACCTACACGCTGTGCTACGCACCGCAAAAGATTATCATCGGCGGCGGCGTGGCCGACCACACCCCCATCGTGCCGCTCGCACGCAAAAAGTGCGCCGAAATGCTCAACGGCTATATCGTCACGCCCGAGGTCAACGACATCGATACCTACATTGTCAACAACAGCCTCGAGGGCAAGCAGGGCATCATGGGCTGCCTGGCCCTGGGCGCACAGGCGCTTCAGTAGCAGACGCACCCACAGGGCGTGGCGCGCTCGGCAAATCTAACCTACGGAACGACGCCACCACGCCCCATATAAGCCCTCAAATAAAAAAGGCCGCCTAGGACCAAACAATACGTCCTAGGCGGCCTTTTTGGCGTGCATCAGCGACCGTAAGAGATATCGGAGCACAACGCCCGTTGCCGCTCCACAGCAGTCGATCATCACATCGGTGATCATGCCGGCGCGTCCCGGCACAAAGAGCTGAATCGTCTCGTCGATCGAGGGAATCAGCAGCAGGAACACCGCCGTGGGCAGCAGCACGTCAAAGGTGTGCCGGCCCTCAAGATCAAAGGCGTGCGTTGCCAGGATGCCGAGCACCATATACTCGGTAAAATGCGCGCACTTGCGAACAACAAAGTTGGTCACCCATTCATATGGAAGTCCCACGCCGTGCAGGAAACCGCGGATAGCTTCCATGACCGTCAGGCTCAGCGAGCCCGACCCCGAGCCGGGAACCAGCGAATTGCCCCAGATCAAGAGCGCCATCAGGCAGGTCACGACCGCCCATTTTCGATTGATCTTAACCATGCAGAAGTTATGCCTCCGCGCGGAGCGGCGCGAAGCTGGCGGTACCGCCCTCGATAACGCTCAGATAGGCACGGCCCGTACGCTTGGCGGTAGAGGACTGCAGGCGCTCGATCTCTTCCTCGAGGATCTGATTGACGCGCTCGTGACGACGATTTTCCATAATGCCGGCGGCAATAGCCCCGGCCCGCTCGATGCTCTCGCGCGAGATACGGGCGGTATCCTCGGGGAACACAGCGCTGTGACGGCCGACATAGGCGGGGGCAGCAGGCTGAGGGGCAGCGACGGGAGCGGGGGCTGCAACAGGAGCAGGCTCGTCAATCTCATCCAGAATCGCGGTGGCGGCGGCCCACATGTCCTCGTGGCCCGAGTAATCGGCCATGGGAACATCAACCTCGAGCGAGGCGTCCGGAAGGTCGCCAGTGTCGATGCGATCTTGGGCATCAATCGATGCGGTGACGGCTGCAGGCTCATCGAGGTCATCGAGATCGATGTCCGCGGCACCGGAGATGATAGGCATGCTGGCGAGGTTTGCATTGTACGGCGCAGCCTCGGCCGCCTGCTGCTGGGCAGGAGCGCCCCACAGTGAACTTTCGGCGGCGCGGCGGGCGGCAACGGCCTCCTCGTCCGCGGCCATGGCTTCATCAACGTACGAATTGTCGGCAAAAGCGCTCGCGTCCGCCGAGGTAGCGCTGTAGGCGTTATTGGCTGCCGCGTTGGCGACGAGTGCCACGAAAGCCGCCGTGCTGCCCGCAGGGGCGGCCTGGGAGCCCGACACGGCGCGTGCCGCGGCGGCGATGTCGTCGCGATTGAAGGAGCCGGTCTGCCCGCCGTTGGTGAGCTCGTCGATGGCGACTTGATAGACGTCGCGCGAGTGTGCAGGGTCGCAGCTCACCGGCGAATCGTCGTCGAGCATACTGTCGATCATGGACCAAGCCTCGTCCTCGTCCATAGCATCTGCGGCTCGAGCGATGGTAGGGACACCATCATCGGCATGACGGCGCTGGAACGCACCAGTCAGGCCGGAAAGGAATGCCGAGGTAGACTGCTCCACCTGAGTCTGAGAAGCAGAAGCCGCAGCGTAAGGAGCAGCATCCTGCTGCTGAGCTGGAATCGAGGCGGTCTTGAACTCGCTTTGATGCTGATTGAGATTGGCGGCACCGCCCATGGCATCGGGCTGGAACAGACGCTCTTCACGCTGCGCACGGTACTCGGAGATACCCAGCGAGGCGGCATAGATACCCACGCCCGCCACCGCGCCCACGGCGAAGGGAACCGCACCCGCCACGACCGTCTCGTTCACCGACGAAAACGGCAGCGTCGCGGCATACATAACCACGGGAGCGGCAAGGCCGATCCCGCACGAAAGTCCGGCAAGGACTGCTCGTTGTGTCGCATCAGAAGAAGCCATGAGCTCTCCCCATCTTCCAGCACCCAAATCGCATCATTCAGTTGGCTGCGCGAGAGAAGATGAAGCGGGGCTATGCCCCAAAGCAACGGTATATGGTTCGTTTCATCTGCGTTTTCCGTCGCGAAGCTTAAAAGCTATTATGCGAAACCGCCCTGTCGATTGCAAGCGACGATGTCGGATTGAAACGGGAAACCTGCTGCTTGCCAGTCTTATGGTCAAAAATAAGTGCGGAGCGGCGATATGGAAAAGGGCCGAGGCGCAAGCCCCGACCCTTTATCGCATTGATGATTAACGCTGCGTGTGGATGACAACCTAGAACGTCTGCTCGTAGTCGCTGTGCTTTTTGGCCGAACGCACCAGGAACTCCTGGTTGGTGTTGGTGCCCTTAAGACCCTTGATAAACGATGCGGCTGCGCGCTCGGTGTTGTTCATGCCGGCAAGAATGCGACGCAGACCAAAGACAAACGGACGCATCTGCTCGTCAACCAACAGGTCCTCGTTACGCGTACCGGAGGCAACGGGGTCGATAGCCGGGAAGATGCGGCGGTCGGCCAGTTCGCGGTCGAGCTTAAGCTCCATGTTGCCGGTGCCCTTGAACTCCTCAAAGATGACCTCGTCCATCTTGGAACCGGTGTCGATGAGAGCAGAGGCCAGGATGGTGAGCGAGCCACCGTTCTCGATATTACGGGCTGCGCCCAGGAAGCGCTTGGGCGGATACAGGGCCGCCGAATCGACGCCGCCCGAAAGGATGCGGCCTGAGGCGGGCGCTGCCAAGTTGTAGGCGCGGGCAAGACGCGTGATGGAGTCGAGCACCACCACGACATCGCCGCCCAACTCCACGATGCGCTTGGCGCGCTCGATGACGAGCTCTGCCACACGAGTGTGGTTGTCGGCGGGCATATCGAAGGTCGACGCAACAACCTCGCCCTTGATGGAACGCTGCATATCGGTGACCTCTTCGGGGCGCTCGTCGACGAGCAGACAGATGAGGTGCACCTCGGGGTTGTTAATCGAGATAGACTGGCAGATCTTCTTGAGGATCGTGGTCTTGCCGGCCTTGGGCGGGGACACGATCAGGCCACGCTGACCTTTGCCGATCGGCGACACGATGTCGATGGCGCGACCGGTAATGGAGTCCTTGCCGTGCTCCATGCGCAGCGGCTCATTGGGATAGACCGGGGTGAGGTCGCCGAATTTGGGACGGTTGCGAATCTGCTCGGGGTCCAGACCGTTGACGGTCGTGATTTTGGCGAGGCCGGCGCGCTTGTCGCCGCCGCGCGAAGGACGCAGCGAGCCCTCGATGACGTCGCCCGTGCGCAGGCGCGCGGAGCGGATGAGGTAGGCAGGCACGAAGGCGTCGTCGTTGGACTTCATGTAGCCATGGGCGTGGATAATGCCGGAGCTGTCCGGGCGAATCTGCAGAATGCCCTTGATGTCGCGGAAGCCCTCGGCCTTCGCGGCGGTGACGTAGATCTCCTCGACGAGCTCGGCTTTCTTCTTGCCGGTCGTCTCGATCTCGAACTC
>PPYE01091003.1_pt1 | contig 16527 bp, 14 predicted proteins | sample 1559881 | NCBI WGS metagenome assembly PPYE01 (sample SAMN08240022, study PRJNA423297) | Human gut metagenome, whole genome shotgun sequencing project. | reverse complement strand
GTCGTGGACGGCTCAAAAACATATAGCTGGAAGCCGAATGAGTCATCCGGTAAACATACTCCGTCTTATCAACATAGAGATAATTCCCCTCCCGTATCTTCGAGAATGTCTGTATCCCGATAGGATATAATCTTTGCAAATCTTCCATATCAATCATATTTTTCACAAAGCTACTAAAAATTATCCATCAGTCATTGCTTTACAAAAAAAATATCAACTATCTTCACAGACGGTTGATATAATAGAAATCACATCGGATTTACACCGACATGAGGGCGTTGATCAGGAATACACCGCTGTGTATTTCCTGACCACAAAATGTAGGGGTCTTCATGTGTGTAGCATGAAGTTAGGGACCTACATGTTCCATCTCACTTTCGTGTTATACTTGAATTTATTCTTCCTTATCATGAGACTGTTCTCCATATCCATAACCGTAGCCGTATCGTTTACCATAACCATAATACTTACCATATTTACCGTAACCGTAATAATAGCCGTATTTCCGTCTCTTCAAATCCAAACCATTAATAACAGTACACAAGTTAGGTAATTTGTTGCTAGCAGAAAGTTCATTGATCAAAGTATACTCATTCTTATGTGTATAATCAGCACGACAAACATACACTGACAGGTCAGCTATACGTCCAATTAGTAACGTATCAGTTACCATACCGACAGGAGCAGTATCCAGAATTACATAATCGAAATTTTTCTTGAGCGTTTCAATCGCCTTATCCAAGCCATCACGCGCTAATAATTCGGTCGGATTAGGAGGTACAGAACCACCAGGAAGAATAAAGAGGTTCTTAGTTACATCAGAAGGTTGCACCAGTTTCATTAAATCAGAAGCCGGATTAGCTAGATATTGTGTAATCCCCTGCTCTTTTCTTGAAATATTAAAGATCTTGTTCAAACCCGGTTTACGAATATCAAGACCGACTATGACCACCTTCTTGTCTAATAAAGCAAGGCTGATAGCAAGATTGGCAGATATAAACGATTTACCTTCACCACTGACCGTAGAAGTTACCAAAATAACCTTCTTGTCTGTTTCAAGCATAAACTGAAGATTCGTCCGGATATTACGGAAGGTTTCACTCATCAGGTTGTTTTGATTCTCAAACACTGCAATAGAGCCTTGCTTCTCATTGGTTAATGGAATATCGCCGACAATAGAAAGACTCGTTAATTTCTCCACATCACCACGCCCCTCAATCTTGAATTTAGTCAATCCAATCAAGAAAATAACACCGACAGGTAGTCCCACTCCTATTACCAAAGCAATCATATAAATCATTTTAGGTTTGGGAGATACAGGACCACCTTCAGCCACCGGTTCATCAATAATCTTGGCATTATTAGCAGTGGCAGCCAAAGTGATAGCATTCTCCTCACGCTTCTGCAAAAGCATCAGATAAAGCCCCGCTTTGATTTCCTGCTGGCGGGCAATACTTACATACTGGCGTTCCTGCCCCGGAGCCTCACTGATACGACGGGAAAAGCGACCGGCTTCACGATCCAAATCAGCTTTCACAATAAGTAAACCTTGTAATGTACCATTAATAGCAGCCAGCACATTCGCTCTCATAGCACGAATACTCGTGTCCAAATTCACAATCATCGGATTACTTTCGGTTGAAGTACGAAGCAACCGTTTGCGTTCAGCCACCAATTCATTATAACGCTCTATCTGAGTGGTCAGCCCATTATCCGCCAAACCGATATTCCCAGGCAGCACTTCATACTCATTCGACGGATTATTTATGTATTGGGCCAGATCACGAACCAGGTTAATCTGTGTACCATTTTCCACCCGCTTTCTTTCGTATTCAGCATTTCCCGATACAGCCAGTTGGGCGTCACTGCTAATATCCGTCAAACCCGCATTCCTCTTAAACGCTTCCAGCTTATCCTCTGTACTACCCAGTTCTTCATCAATGATCTTAATACGTTCATTGATAAACTCCCTGGTCTTTTCCGCCACTTCATTCTTATCATTGTTCGTATTCCGATTATACATCTCCATCAGCTTATTGATAAAATCCTGCCCACGTTGCATGTTGGTATTCACCAATGAAACAGCGGCAACAGAAGTCGCTTTAGAAGTAGGTACTATACTCAATGCCCACTGATACCCTTTCGCCACTCCAAACGGCTGGCTAACAGTTGCGCTAATATGCCGTACATCCATCTGTCCTTCTATATGACCGTTTGCCAACGAATCTTTCAAAGCAAACCCGAATGTCCCCGCATTAGTCGGCAATACAGCCGGAAGCTTATCAAAATGCCGACTGTATTCATTCAGTCCCACCTTCAAGCTAACATCCAAACTCCCCTCCGGAGCCAATTTCATATCAATCAAAGCAGCTCCCGGCAATTTATCAGCTTCCTGTGCCGTCAGATTAACGATAACAGGAGACGTCTTATACATCTCCTTTTTCGGAAATTCATCCTCGTCATAATAAGTAATATAAAGCTCCAGATTATTAACCACTTCCTTAAGTATCGTTTTCGAGCGTAGCACTTCTATTTCATTATCCATACTCTGTGTAGAAGTAATAACACCCCCCAATCCCAGACTCTCCAAATCGGCGGCAGAGCCTGCTCCCCCTCCTTTCTTATCATCCTTAATCATGATAGAAGCAGAAATCCGATATACCGGAGTCTGGAAATACAGATACCCCCAGGCGGCAATCAGGCACACCACCACAGACACTATAAACCAGGGCCAATGAATTATATACTTAAACAGGATTTCCTGATAATTAATTTTATCCTCATCCATATCACGCATGCTTTCTTCGTACGAATTTTCTTTCATCGTTAATCGTTTATTTATTAAGTTATCGTAATATATTAAATAACAGGCTGGCTATTGAAACCAAAATAGAAGTAGCCGACAACCATAACCCTGTACTGGTACCAATATCAGAGTTTTTGGCTTTAACCTTATTAGGGGTCACATAAATAATATCATTCTGCTGCAACTGATAATAAGGGGAGAATACCGTCTCCGCTTTATTCAAATCAAAGGTTATAATCTCCTGTTTGTTATCCTGTCCGGTACGAATCAGTCTCACATTGTCCCGCATACCATAAATCGTCAGGTCACCTGCCATAGCCAATGCTTCCAGCAAATTTATTTTTTCATTAGAAACAATAAAACTTCCCGGACTATTAACCTCCCCCAACACTGAAATACGATAATTGACAACACGCACCGTAACAAGGGGAGTTTCTTTCAAATAGACTTTCAGCTTTTCAATGATCAACTTTTCAATTTCCATCTTTGTCAGTCCGCCTATATGAATCTCTCCCAGCATAGGGAAATTAATATTTCCCTGATTATCCACCAAGTATTGCTGTGGAATAAAAGAAGTCCCGGGTGTCGCATCTTTTCCACCTGTCCCCCCGACATTCGCAGTTGACAAGTTAAACGGTGCAGCCAGTTCCGGTGTGGAGCAAGACACAACTATCGACACCAAATCTTTGGGCATAATCTTCACACCCGCCTGCCGGACTTCCTGTTCAGTCCGGTTTGCTACATCCGTATCCTGTAAATAAGGTACTTTTTTATACGACTGACATGAAGCAAACAACAACGCTAATAATAAACAAAAAGTCAATCCAGTCAACATTCTCATAACCACCTACAATTTTTTAATCTTTAATTTTTATTTTTTTGTTTTCTCAATACGCCTCTTTATCCCCATGGATCACGTTATACACAGTCTTATATATGATATATAAATCCAGAATGAATGTCCAATGCTCGATATACCAGATGTCACGCTGCACACGTCCTTCCATTTGCCAAAGCTCTCTAGTCTCACCACGATATCCGGTCACCTGTGCCCAACCCGTAATACCCGGCTTTACAAAATGGCGAACCATGTACTTATTAATCAGATGAGAATATTCCTCCGTATGTTTCAGCATGTGCGGACGAGGGCCGACTAAAGACATATCCCCTTTCAATACATTGATTAATTGAGGAAGTTCATCAATATTCGTTTTACGGATAAAATCACCAATGCGTGTTTTACGTGGATCCCATTCTGTGGCCTGAAGAGTGTCACACTGCGCGTTCTGTCTCATCGAGCGGAATTTGTAACACCAGAACTCACGGCCATCCTCACCGCTTCGTTTCTGCTTGAAAAATACAGGTCCCGGAGAACTTAGTTTTATGGCTATCCCTACAATTACATATATAAAAGGGAAAAGAGTACAAAGAAAGAGTAAAGAACATACCATATCGAAAGCACGTTTCAAGATACGGTTCTCCAACAACTCAAGAGGCTCGCGACGAATAGTCAAAACTGGAACATTACCCACCATTTCAAAATGCATCCTGCGTTTCAAGTAATTCCGGACATTAGGAACACTAAGAAAACGGACTAAATGGTTCTCACAATAATTAATAATCGGCACAATCTCGGCACTACGGACGGAAGGTAGACTGCAATAAAGTTGCTCGACTTTTCCCGCATTACACATCAGATAATCGACCACGTTCTTAGGTTGCCCCAAATACGTCACTTCTTGGGGATAACGTTCCGAAGGAGCATCTTCAAAATATCCCAATACACGATAACCGGATGTGGGATCATCCGTCATGAAATGATAGAGTTCCTGCATATTTTCATGGCTGCCTACCAAAACAACCTTGCGGACATTCCCTCCCCGTCTGCGGTACAGTTCCAGAAAATAACGAAACATCAAACGATAGCCTACTATAGCCACTATCAATATGATATAGAACAATCCGAGCCACCGCATATAGAAACATTCAAAATGAAAGAGGGATGAAAGCCCGAATGAAAGTAAAATAAAAGAAACCATATTTCGCAACACACGAATCACAATCTGCTCCGGACGAACCACCGGTCGATGCAAAATAACCCCGGACTGCATATTACAAAGCAGATAACACAAGCTCATCAATGCCATGCTCTGAATCAAAGATATAGAACAATCAAAGGTCATCTGATCTCCAAATACGACACCTCCCCCCCATAACACCAAGTTCAGCAACAGGACGTCCCCCAACAGGACAATAGATTTCAGGACTTTATTAAAACGTTGGATTTCCTGCATAATATTAATTCTATGATTAATCAATGATTACTATTTTTTCCTTAAAAATATTCCACAAGAACAGAGAATTGCCAATTATATATCTCCGCCACATACGTTTCGGTTCTTTCAACAAACGATATGCCCACTCCAATCCATGTTCCCGCCACCATATCGGCGCACGCTCCACCGTACCGGCAAAAAAATCAAACACAGCCCCAATCGTACCCACATGACAATGAATATCGAGTTCATCCCAATGAGTATAAACCCACTTCTCCTGTTTCGGAGCAGTCATCCCAATCCATAGAAGATCCGGATCATACTGATTGATAGCCGCAATAATGGCCTCATTATCTTCTTTCGTAAATTCAGATTTATATGGCGGTGAATAAGTCTCTACCTCGATGTCCGGATAGTCTATTGCCACACGTCTTCTTATCATAGAAAGCACATTTTCAGAACTCCCCATGAAGAAACACTTACCACCTTTCTTGTTCAATTTGTCCATCTCATAGAAAAACAGATCCCACCCGGCAATACGCTCCTTGGGTTGCGATTTAGCTTTCAGCCATCCGCAAGCTTTCACAATACTTATACCATCCGGAATCAGCGCATCCCCCCTCATGAGCGCATCAGCAAACAAAGAATCTTTTTGAGCGGTATTAAATGAATGAGCATTCACAGTATTGATCAGCACCTTACCTTCCGGAAGCTGCTGTAACTCATCCATACTTTCCACAATAGAAAGCATTTTCAATTTTAGCATTATCGTATAATGATTGATTGTTTATAAACAACGGTTTAACACGTTTACCATATTATTCTCAAACCGAGACAAGGTAAATTCTCTCTCGAATTTTTCTTTTCCCGCCTCTCCCATTCTTCGGCAAATATCCGGATGTTCCATCAGGTAAGCGATTTTATCCGCCAACGCTTTGGCATTTCGCTTCTCCACTACAAATCCGGTCACATCATTTTCTATCATATCCGAGATCCCCCCTTCATCACTGGCAATACATGCTACCCCTTGTTGCATGGCTTCCAACAAGACTAGTGGAAAACATTCATTATGATAAAATGTAGGAAATACAAAAATATCCGCTTTCTTCCAAAACACATTCTTGTCATCGCCATATTTCGCGCCATGAGCAAAGACTTTTCCCTTCAATCCTTTCGTTAAGACATACTGATTAAAGCTATCTTCAGTAATATCACTCCATTTCCCGACACAATGACATTCAAAGCTACAATTCCGTTGTTCCAGCAGTTTACAGGCATCTATCAACACCCACACTCCTTTTTCCGCCATCATGTTAGAAAGGAAAAATATATTAAACTTCTTTTCCATCTTCTTATAATTCAGGAATACCGTTCGGACAGATATAGACATTTTCCCTATCCACAAATTTCTCTATATCTACATATAGAGACTCCGCCAACAGTATAACTTTCAAATTCCTAAAAAACACCCCATAAAGGAAACTAAACGGGAAATCATTCTTTTGTTCTGCCACCCCTTTATTATGGAAATGTACCACCACTTTGCAACCGAATATTTTCAGCATCTGTACCACAATAAAATCTTTACAGAAAGCGCCGCCATTAGAATTAGGTGTCACATAAACCAATGATGGTTTCAGTTGTTTCACTTCTCTACGAATGGTATTTAGCAACTTCACAAAATGTTTTAACTTTCTAATGCCAACTTTGCCAATATCATTAATATCTTTCGCAGTAGTAAGATTGATATAATGACATTCAAAAGCCTCATTAATGACTTTGCTGTCATGGATATATTTTCCCATCATGGCCGCACCATGTACAGGCGGTGGCATGTGAAGAATAAAAAGAATGGACGGTTTCATTATTAATTGAAATTATTTTTGAGTAGATATACTATCTCACGACTGAATTTATCTGCACCGATGGCGTTTAAATGATCCATGGTGTGAAACCATTTCCGATCATCATAAGCAGCCTGATTCAAAAAAGAATAATAAGGTACATTATTCCTCTTGCATAGCGAGTCCGTAATAGCCAGCGATTCCGTCTCTGCCACATCGGCATACATAGGCGAAGTCACCATGGTTAATACTATCCGCTTTGTCTTGCACACATCTATAATATGTACCATCGCCCCCACTTTCCGTTTGTCAATTGCGGCATTATTTACATATTCCTTTTTTCCCTCTTCCAAGAACCCCTCTAAAGGTTGGAATCCATTCACATGAAAAACTCCGCGATCCTTCAAATTCTTCACCATTTTAAAGAAATTCGAGTTATAAGGATAAATACTTGACCAACACTTGTATTTTTCCCAAGGACTCTTCATCCCCATCACCTCTTGCCAAGAAGCATGATGTTGGTAAGGCAACAATCCTGACAAACGATCATAATCCCCCTCGCCTACCGCCATGTCATAAGGTGTTACCTCCAATATGATTACCTTCGGCGTATATCTATCCAATATTAAGTCTAGTTGCGCCCGTTGATATACCAGGAAACACCCGCTACGCCCCGCATTATAACAACTCGTACCTAACGAATCCTGCAATATCTCCGGATTATAATGATTGCGAGCACGTGATGAGCCCAATATTAGCAGGTCTGCAGTCTGCTCATCCAGTGCTTTGGTCGTATAATAAAAATCTTCCCCTTTTTGGTTGAAATACATCCATTTCAAGCCATAACCTATTCCTCTGTCCGCCACTAGTAACAGGAAAAGCAGCAACAATGCTTTGCCCATATATTTCATACCCTGCTTGTTCATATCCATTATCATTTAAAATTGAAAGTAGATAAACTGTCCACCATCAAACACCCCTACACTTAGAATCATCATTGACAGGACCACATACGAAGCAAAGCGGATAGTCATCGAGTCATTTTCTAATAGCGGATGCTTTCCATTTCTTTCTTCAAGCACATCACAAACCACCAGTACGCTTATCCCCATCAAGCTATAAAGTAACACCGAAAGATCCGGTTTATACAACGTTCCCGTAGGCATCACCATCTTACTGACAGCCAGCAACGCATCCCCCAGCGTATGCGCCTTAAAGAAAGTCCACGCCACCGTCATCAAGATAAAAGTTATCAAGATATTAAAAGCTTTTAGCCAAACACTCTCCTTTCCCAATCCACTATACAGGCGCATCCGTTCTTTAACAGGCTTCATTGCATTTCCTACCAGTTGGAAGAAACCGTTCAATCCGCCCCAAATCACAAAAGTCCAGTTAGCCCCATGCCACAAACCACTCACCAAGAAAGTAACCATCAGGTTCATCCTTGTACGCCACTTGCTGCAACGGCTTCCTCCCATCGGGATATAAAGGTAATCCCGAAACCAAGTGGAAAGCGAAATGTGCCACCTGCGCCAAAAGTCTTGTACGCTGGTTGCCATATAAGGCCGTTCAAAATTCACAATCAAGCGGAATCCCATGATGCGTGCACAACCTAAAGCAATAAAGGAGTAGCCTGCAAAGTCACAATAAATCTGAAAAGTGAAAAGCATGGCGGCTACTAATACCGACAGTCCTGTGTGGTGCGCAATGTTGCCAAATACGGCATCTGTATACAGTGCCAATCTATCCGCCACCACTACTTTCATAAAATAGCCCCAAAGTATCCATCTCAACCCTTGTGTGATATCGTATGTATTGAGATAGTGCTTTTCTTTGAACTGGGGGAGTAACTCTTTTGCCCTCCCAATAGGTCCTGCGGCTATCTGTGGGAAGAAAGCCAGAAACAAGGCATAATATCCCAGATTCTTTTCCGGCTTTATGTTGCCTCTATACACATCAATCACATACCCGCAAGCTTGAAAAGTATAGAACGAGATTCCCACCGGAAGAAGCAGATTCCAATGCGGCATCTCTACCCTACACCCCATACCTGCAAGCACTCCCCATATCGTTTCATTAATAAAATTAAGATATTTGAATACAAACAACCCTGCGAATGATAGTAGCAAAATGACAGTCAGTCTCCCCTTACCGACACAATTCTTATTCATTTTGTTTACTATCTGTTTCGCTCCATAGAATGTAACCAATGTTATAAATGCCAGAAACAAGGCATAAGTAGGATTCCAGTTCATATAAAACAGGTAACTTACTATAAGCAAATACCATTGCCTTGCCCTATGCGGTAAAACAAAAAAGAATATCGCTACTATTGGGAAGAATAGTAGAAACGAAAAACTATTATAAAGCATATTTTTGATTTACTTACGATGATATTCTCTATATTTCAACAACTTAGCAAGCATCCACCATGTAAAAGAAGTATATTTCGCTATATTCATTAAGCGACCAATGGGGTCTTTGATAAAATACTTACCATATTTCAAGGCTTCACTTCTGCTCAGGGCCAACCGACCATCAAGAAGTTGACAATAAGTCAAGTTACGTGAAACACGTCCTTGCACCATTTTATATGATTCCGGCACATTCATGCCAAATGTAGCGACAATACGACGTTCCCAAACCGAAAGTGCAGGTGCATTAGCCCAGCGGCGTTTCATCTTGTTCAACCAACCTTGATCCCAAGTCACATCACCACCATCACTAACATAAAGAGTTTTAGGTATTAATCCCCACTTACCAAAAGTCGAGATATAGTTCCAATACTCGTAATCTTCAGAAACACGAAGATCCGTCCTCATGCCGCCACCCTGCAGCGCCACTTCCCTACGAATAGTCGTAGAACAAGTACCCACAAAGCAGTCACGAGCCCACTCGGCAAAGAAATCCTTTATCACATAAGATTCCTTAATTAAACCATCTGAAAGCCAATTGGGATTATAAGAGACACAACCACCTAACGAACTGATATTCTTACAGCCTACTGTTACAGCCACACATTCCGCATGCGCATCAAGAAACTTCACTGATTCCTCAATATATCCATCTTCCCAGTAGTCGTCTGCATCAATAAATGTCACATATCTACTTTCAGCATATTCCAGACCCTTATTGCGAGCTACTGATGGTCCTGCGTTTTGTTGCTGGATGATTTTTATACCACTACAATTACTAATCTTCAAATTTGAACTATTCGTCCTGATTAACTCAATCGAGTTATCAGACGAACCGTCATCCACACAAATCACTTCAAACGAGAATCTTGTCGTTTGAGATAATATTGAACCAAGCGTGCGTTCAATCAAAGCAGCAGCGTTATATACCGGTATAATAATACTAAGGTCAACCATATTACAAATCACATTTCATTGCCAACTCTACCACTGGTGCCATATCATAATATTTGTAGTCAGCCAAACGACCACCGAAGATCACATTTTCTTCTGCCTCCGCCATTTTGCGATACTTATCCGCTAATTCATTGTTTAGAGTATCGTTAACAGGGTAATATGGCTCCATACCAGGTTTCCATTCCGTCGAATATTCTTTAGAAATTACAGTTTTAGGACATCTATCTACTTCTACCCCAAACATTTCAAAATGTTTATGTTCAATAATACGCGTATAAGGTATTTCACGTTCCGTATAATTCACCACTGCATTGCCTTGGTAGTTACTGCAATCATGAATTTCTTCTTCAAAACGCACTGTACGATATTCTAATTTTCCGAAACAATAATCATAATATTCGTCTATTTTACCGGTGAATACAATTTTATCAGCCATATTTTCCCAATATTTACGCTCATAAAAAAAGTCTACCCCAGTTTTAGTTTCTATTCCTTCTAACAATCCATTAATCAAATTATTATATCCACCGACAGGAATTCCTTGAAACTTGTCATTAAAATAATTATTGTCAAAGACCCAACGCACCGGCAGACGACGAATGATAAAAGCGGGAAGTTCCGTACATTTCCGTCCCCATTGCTTCTCCGTATAGCCTTTTATCAATTTCTCGTAAATATCTCGACCTATTAAAATTTGTGCTTGTTCTTCCAGATTACGTGGTTCTAAAACTCCTTCCGCTTTCATCTTGGCTATCGCCTCCACTTTTTGTTCCTCTATTATGGACATGGCTTCAATAGGTGTCGTAACACCCCACATCTGATAAAACGTATTCATATTGAAAGGAAGATTGTATAATTTCCCTTTGTAGCAGGCAACCGGTGAATTCGTGTATCTATTAAACTCCACAATAGAATTCACAAAGTTCCACACCTCCTTATTAGAGGTATGAAAAATGTGTGCCCCATACTTATGTACATTAATCCCCTCTATATCCTCGCAATAGATATTTCCTCCCAAATGAAGGCGTTTGTCAATCACCAAACACTTTTTCCCTATCTGTTTTGCCCGGTAAGCAAACGTAGCACCGAATAGGCCTGAACCTACTATCAAAAAATCATATTGTTTCATACAGATCTTATTTTGATTTATTTTTATATAGTAGTTCGTACTGTTCTTGCATTCTTTCAATAGAAAAATGTTCTTGAACAAATGAATATGCCTTGGCTTTTAAGACTTCATATTCTTTTTTTTCTGATATTTTATCTAAAATAGTAAGATATTGTTCTACACTATTATTTTGTACCCTCAATGGCCAATCATCAGGCAAAGTTTCATTCAATCCATCTATATCGTTTACAATACAAGGCGTACCATTCATCGAAGCTTCTATGGACAAAGAATTCAATCCCTCATGAATGGAAGTTATTATTACATAATCAAAAGCCCCCACATAGTGAGCTAAATTACTAATAGGAGGAATAATGGAAACATTATCGAGATCACTGAGTTGGGACTTTAAATCCACCTCTAAAGGTCCTTGACCCGCCACATGAAAATGAATATTGGATAACTTACACTTTTTTATTACTTCAATTAGTGTAGGCAACCCTTTTTGAGGAACAAACCTTCCGGCAAAAAGAATATTTATCCGGCTTTCCTGTATGCCATCAAAGGAATATTGTTCAGAAGGAGCAAAACCATTATATATCAATGGTATACCAGCGTTGCTCCCATAATTTTCTTCATAGGCTTTCGTGACAGCCAAACTATTGCTCACATTCGCTCGCTCCTTTTGTACGTATCTTTCCACTACCTCACCAATAGATTTCCATGATTGCCACAGCAACGTATTGTGCAATGTTCTCACTAATTTGAATCGGCAAGAAGGGAAAAGTTTGTGAAACAAGTAAACACTTAAATCCGGAATTTCTGTATGTACATGAACTACATCCGGGTGTATTATCTCCATGAGCTTCTTCATTCTAAAAGGGAAAAGAAGTATCCCGAGTTTGGAAGATGATATATTCGAACAATAATAGCGTATTCCATTCTCTTCCAACTCTTTCATCATTGCCGGAGTATAGGAAGAATCCCCTTTTACCACTTCTACTATATGGTATTCAAAGTCCTGATTCCCAGACTTTGATATATTTATAGCTATACGTTCTGCTCCACCCATATCGAAATGGGTAACGACTTGTAATATTTTCATTTTATCGCTGTCTATTTATTATGATTGACTACAGAAGAGCACACTTCAAAAATATTTTGAGCAACAGTCGCGCTATTATAATTCTTTTCAATTTCTATAGACCGTTGACCATAAGCCTTTAAATCTACTTGATGAAAAGCAGAAAGCGCCTTTAACAAAGAAGACTCATCCAATGGATCAAAAAGGACTCCATTTTCTCCTTCTCGGCAAAGTTCCGGATAACATCCATTATAAATGGAACAAGCTATAGGTAATCCACAAGCCATTGCTTCTGGTACAACAAGACTCCAATTATCTTCTAGTGTAGGTATAATAAAAACATCGGCAATTGCATAATACTTATACATTTCATCATATTTTATACTACCGACTAAATGAATGCTATTTTCACTGCCAAATTTAGCTACAAATTCGTCATACTTATTTCCGCTGCCTACAAGTAGTAAGTTATCATCAGGATACTCCACTTTATGTTTTATCCAAGCCTTCAGCAAGTGAATCACTCCTTTCAACTCAATCATGCGTCCAACATATAAATAAGTGATGCCATTTGTTTTGATTCCTAAAGAATTGAGCAACCTTTTTTTTTCGCTTTCTGTCATACTATTCACACAGTCTACTAATAATATACTATCAGCCGACATTCCTCCAATATGACACTTGCTTTCAGACACTCCAATAGACATTAAATATTCTTTCGTTAACTTCCCATTGCATAAATAGCCTGTAGTAAACCTATCTATAAATTGTCTGTAAGCCCAGCGCCATCTCGGGCAATTTCGTTCTGTATGTTTAGTACGTTCATACGCAATGAAAAGAGGGAGCTTATGTAAGAAGCAATAACGAACAGCCTTAGGAGTCCACTGGAAAAATCCTTCAGCAATTACCAAATCAGCCTTAACATCCCTGATAGTTTTATAGAGGTTCTTTGTGATAGGAATTCTCAAACTTTTATTGCTATATCCTCCAACATTTCCTATATCAAATACCTTCTCTCCGCCAAAAACTATTGCATGATCCCCAATGGCATTTTTCATTTTTTCAATAACGCGCGGCGGAACCGCCCTCTTGGAAAACACAATATAAAAGTCACCATTCGTTAATTCATACAGCCGCTTATACACTGGTACTCGATAATCCAAAAAAGAGGGATTAACCCAAAGAATTCTCATGATTTTAGTTATTTGATGTTATAAAGAAGACTTATTTTACATATTACTTGCAAATAGATGTATAATATCTTACAATCCAATTATTTTAAATATTTGCTTTTAAAATCAAAACCAATTAGTAGCATTATAATAAACATAGATGGCATCCAAGCTCCATAAACACGAAAGCCAAGCCCTGGGTTACCATAAGTATGTAGAATCACTGTGCACATACAAGCCACTAAAGGAGGTATATAATCTTTCGGTATCTTATTTTTAAAGACTAAGATTAATGATGTTAAAATAAACATTGAAAATAGTACCAATCCTATCACTCCCATGCCCACATAGGCAGAAAGGAAGCCATTGTGCATACCTATAACTTGGAGGCCTATTATTGACCTAGCCAGCATTGTCTCACCAGCCACAAAACCAAAGCCATACAGTTGTCTCCCTTGCTCACTCATGTAATCAATAGTTGTTTCCCAAACTTTTGACCGTCCAGAAGTTTTATTATCATCAATAGTACCATCCACTAACACACCTCCCTTTGATGCAAAAATGGTGTCATTTAACACCTTATCAACACCAACAAAATAGAATGTTCCAATTAGTGTAACACCTATCATGACGCCTAATATCCGGTATTTAGCTTTTCCAAACATAAGTGATACCATACCTAAAGCCATTCCCACATATCCCGTTACAGACTTACACATAAATGCGATGCACATGATAGGATATTTTATATATTTAGTAGGACCAAAATAAAATGCTAAATAAAAAAATATCGTTGCAGGAAATTGACAATTATATAAAGCGGTACCAATACCGCTTCTTACACCGTTTACGAAAGTTATCCCTATAACAAGAAATGCATAAGTCACACTCCATTGCATAATCTGTCTCTCTGTACAATTCATCACTAGATTTTTGATTGTAGCAGCTATAATCAGCATCATTCCCATACATTCCACAGCACGATAGGCTGAAAGAGCGAACATTGGACTCCATAAAGCAGATATGAAACATACACATGTATACAATACAAACCACCTAATGGGCGATTTAGTAAATAATAATGTAAAAAAACGCCTGCTTGCAGAATTTTTATGCAAATCTTTCCAAGCATATAAACCCGAAAATAAAGCATAAGCGGCAAATATCACCGCTGCACCATCAATAGATGACATATCAGACTTTTGTCTTGCAAAGACAATTTGTACAATATAATATCCTAATAATATATATCCCGGCTTACCTGCTAAGCCCCAAGTCTTCTTCAAATTATATTTTCCGCTTGGTTTCTTTATAGATTGTTCCATTCTAATTGGCATCTCTATTTATGTATTAATGCTAGCCACACTTAAAAATCTGCTTTATTCTTTGCGAAATTAGCTTTTCAAAAAAGCTCGTAGTGACATTAGTGGTTTGATCATAATTCATTCAGGTCTTTTATCCATTTCTCACCAATTACTTCCATTGTAAATTCCCTACTTTTTTCTATACAGTTTTTTGCATATTCCATCCTTTTACACTCATCTGCCATCATATCGCACAACGAAGAACAGAAAGCATCTACATCTCCATAAGGCACAATCTTGCCGTTTATACCTTCAATTATCACATCTCGCACGGAAGGAAATGAATCCATCACTATAGGCACCACTCCCATTTGTAATGATTCAAGTAGTGTCATTGGCAGTCCTTCCCAAATTGACGTCATCGCAAAGATAGACGCCTTTCTGTAATATGGTAAGGACGTTTTTGCACCTTCAAAAGAAATCTGCTGCAGATTCATATTTTCTGTCATACGCTGATACATTTGCCGATCTTCACCATCACCGACTATCACTAATTTCCAACCCTCAACCACTCGTTTCTTCTCTATCTTTTCCCATACTTTCAATAGCAAGGACAGTTTCTTTTGGTTTTCGTATAGTCTTGCTACCACCAATACTATCTTTTCTTTTTTATCCAATTCTGCCACAGGATAAGTTTCCTCAAAAGATAAAGGGTTATGCAAATATCCCAATTTAGCTTCATTCCTTCGCAGTCCCAGCTTATGTTCGTACAACGGAACAAATGCTTCCGAGAGCAGTAATGTTTTGTCTGAATCTTGATAGCTGGCTTTATGTGCTTGTATCAGTTTTTTCTCCGAATACCATTTGTAAAGAGGATACATACAGGATATAGCTATTTTTTTGATACCGGAACTTTCTTTTATTGCATCTCGCAAGGAGAAAGCTCTGAATTGTGTACTCGAATGGATGCAAGTCAAAATTTTACAATGAGTTTCTATTATAGCAGTACGCAGGAAAGGGGTATAGAAGAAGTGTGATTGATTGATAATTATATCAATCTGATGGTTCTTTATATAATCCGATATCCATACTTTATCAAAGAGGTCGTTCATTCTACATCCTTCAATAAACGGGTATGCATAGTCGTACTGTGATTCATTAAAAAATAAGCAGTAGATACAATATCCTTTATTCGACAGATAGCGACTTAACAGATTAGTAACTCTCTCTATACCACCTATTAGCGGTTCCGGATAGTAGGATGTAATAAATAAGATATTCATAATTTTGCTTCCTGCAAGCGTCCAAAACAATGGTATACCTATTCAGATGAGTATCTGTTAGCACTCATCGCTTGTTTTGAATCGTAAGTTCTATTGCTTTTTTTCCTTTAGTTTATGCATATTTATTAGAAGAGTCCGTATGAAATTCGAAAATAGTTTTCCCTTTCTATACATTTTCACATATCTTATTTTAGAGTAAGTCGTTAGCGTCCAATTTTGACGTGTACCCCAAGGAAAGCCGCCACAAGGCGGTTCCCTCATAAATAACGTCAAAAAAGA